>Ga0172368_10008081_pt1 | contig 10807 bp, 4 predicted proteins | sample Lak11m_FD_114540 | JGI IMG/M metagenome (GOLD analysis project Ga0172368, IMG submission 114540) | Freshwater microbial communities from Kabuno Bay, South-Kivu, Congo - kab_022012_11m | ecosystem: Environmental > Aquatic > Freshwater > Lake | place: Democratic Republic of the Congo: South-Kivu...
CAGAAAAAAAATCATCACTCCTCCGCCGACTAAAATCATCGCGCAAAAATATAATATCCCGGTTTGGCAACCGGCAGAATTGAAAATTATCCGCCAACTGGCGGATTGGAAATTAAAAATTAGCGGAATCAAACCCGATTTCGCCATAGTTGCCGCTTACTCTCAAATTATTCCCAAAGAAATTTTAGAAATTACCAGACTCGGCGCCATTGGAGCGCATCCTTCGCTTTTGCCGAAATACCGCGGCGCCACGCCGATCCAAACCGCGATTTTAAACGGCGAAGAAATTACCGGCGTAACGCTTTATTTAATGGACGCAAAAGTAGACCATGGACCAATTTTTGCCCAGAAAAAATTAGAATTCCCAATTTACAATTTACAATTTACAATTTTGCAACAAAAACTTGCGGAATTAAGCGCAGATTTATTAATTGAAACTTTGCCAAACATTGAAGAAAAAATTAAAAACGCCCAATCGCAAGACGAATCATCGGCAACTTTCACGAAAAAATTTGAAACTGAAGACGCTTTTGTAAAATCTGAAGATTTAATAAAAGCGATAAATGAAAATAGCGAAATTTCTTTATTAATAGAAAGAAAAATCCGGGCGCTAAATCCAGAACCCGGAGTTTTCACTATAATCAACAATAAAAGAATAAAACTTTTGAAAGCGGAAATTAAGGAAGGGAAATTAAAACTTCTTACTATTCAGCTTGCTGGTGGGAAGCCAATCCCGTTCCGGCCGGAATTAATCTTCCAATAATCACGTTTTCTTTTAATCCTTTTAATTTATCCTCCTTGCCCTCGCTCGCCGCGGAAACCAGCACTCTCGCTGTTTCCTGGAACGAAGCGGCTGACAAGAAGCTGGAAGTAGTCAATGAAACTTTGGTAATACCCATTAAAAGCTGTTTTGCCAAAGCCGGACTCTTGCCTTTTTTCTTCATTTCTCTGTTAACTTCCATTAACTTATTCTTTTCAATCACTTCGCCCGGCACAAAATTGGTATCACCCGGCTCTTTCACCATTACGCGAGAAAACATTTGCTTAACGATTATTTCCAAATGTTTGTCATTGATGACGCTTCCTTCAGACGCGTAAATCCTTTGGACCTCATTGATAAGATAACGCTCCACCGCTTCTTTGCCTTTGAATTTGAACAATTCATGCAAATCAACGCTTCCTTCGCAAAGCTGGTCGCCTTTTTCAACTTGATCGCCCGGCTTGACGAAAATCGCGGCCGCGGAAGTTACAGGGTATTCAATAATTTTTGATTTATTGCCCGTCTGCCGAGAAACACGACCGGATTTTTTTGACTTTGATTCCACTATGGCTTTCAATAAAATCACTTTAATATTTTTCCTTTGTTCAATATCTTCAATCGTTCCATCGGCTTCAGCCAAATAAGCTTTTCCTTTTGGAATGCGTACTTCGAATAATTCCTGTACCCTTTGCAAACCATGCGTAATGTCAACACCCGCCACACCGCCGGTATGGAAAGTTCTCAATGTGAGTTGAGTACCCGGCTCGCCGATTGATTGCGCCGCTACCACACCCACCGCTTCGCCTGATTCCACTTTTTTAGTTCTCGCCAAATCATAACCATAGCATTTGGCGCAAATTCCAGAAGCGGCTTTGCATTCCATCGGCGTTCTTAACTCTACTTCCTGAATTGGCGACATTTCAATCGCGTGAGCGGTTTGTCTGTCAATAATTTCTCCGGCTTTTGCCAAAATCTTATTACCAACCTTAATATCATTTAACGCAGTTCTGCCAAATACTCTCTGACTGAACGAAACGCCATAATCGTCTCCGTCCTTGCGAATCATCGCCCTGCCCTTCGCGGTTTTACAATCGTTTTCCCTGATAACCAAATCTTGCGCCACATCAACCAAACGCCTGGTTAAATAACCGGCTTGCGCGGTTTTTAAAGCGGTATCAGCTAAACCTTTTCTGGCGCCGTGAGTGTTGATAAAGAACTCCAAAACGCTTAAACCTTCTTTATAAGAAGATTTAATAGGAAGCTCAATAGTCTCACCTTGCGGATTCGCTACCAAACCTTTCATACCCATCATCTGAATCGGTTGCATCCATGAACCGCGACTGCCGGAATCAATAATTGAATAAACCGAACTTTCCGGATTAAGCGTGCCGGGAACCACTTTTGAAATTTCTTTTTTCGCTTTATCCCAAACGCTAATAATCTTCGCGTGACGTTCAGAATCAGTCAAAAGTCCGTCTTCATATTGCTCCTTAACCGTCTCGGCTTCTTTTTCCGCCGCGGCAATTATAACGCCTTTTTGAGAAGGAACGGTTAAGTCATCCATACCCCAACTTACGCCGGAATAAGTTGAATATTTAAATCCTAATTTTTTAATTTCATCTAATATCTTCCAAACATTTTCCAGGCCATATTTATCAATAATTTTTGAGAGAGTTTTGCTGATTTCTTTTCTATTCATCATTTTATTGACGAAGCCAAAATCCTCCGGAAAAATTTTATTAAAAATAATCCTACCCACACTGGTCTCCGTAAGTCCTTCTTCTCCCGCTAATTTAACTTTAATCAATTCATTAATTTTAACACTGCCAAATTCGTAAGCCATTAATGCTTCTTCGTAACCGCTGAAAATCTTATTAATCGTTTTTCTGTCAATTTTATTTTCATCCGGAATACGCGTCAAATAATAGCAACCCAAAACAATATCCTGTGTCGGCTGCATAATCGGGTCGCCGGTGGACGGCTTCAAAATATTCTTTGACGACAACATTAAATTAGTGGCTTCAACCTGCGCTTCATCCGAAAGCGGCAAATGAACCGCCATCTGGTCGCCGTCAAAGTCCGCGTTAAACGCGGCGCAAACCATGGGCGGAATCCGAATCGCCAAATCTTCAATTAAAACCACTTTAAACGCCTGAATACCCAAACGATGCAAAGTCGGCGCTCTGTTCAAAAGCACTTTCTTATCCTTGATAATTTCTTCCAAAATCGCCCAGATTTCCGGAGTAGCGGTATCTATCAAACGATTGGCATTCCTGATATTGTACGCCATCCCCTGCTTGATAATTTCACTGATAACAAACGGCTTAAAAAGTTCCAAAGCCATTTTTTTAGGCAAACCGCAAGTATCTAATGGTAATTCCGGACCAACCACGATAACCGAACGGCCGGAATAGTCAACGCGCTTACCAAGTAAATTCTGGCGGAATCTGCCTTCTTTTCCCTTGAGAATATCGGCTAATGATTTTAACGGCCGATGCTGGGCCGACATTTGCTGTTGACTTCCAAAACGCGCGGAATTATCAATTAAAGAGTCCACCGCTTCCTGCAACATTCTTTTTTCATTGGTCATAATAATCTCCGGCGCTTTGATTTCTAAAAGTTTTTTCAAACGATTATTGCGGTTAATAACTCGTCTATATAAATCATTTAAATCGGAAGTCGCGTAACGTCCGCCATCAAGCGCCACCATTGGCCTTAAATCCGGAGGCAAAACCGGCAAAACCGTCAAAATCAGCCACTCCGGCTTCATCTTGTTTTTAATGAAAGAGCGAACAACTTTTAATTTATAAAGGAGTTTTTTCTGCCTGGCGGAATCCTTGACGCCCTCCACTTCTTTTTCTATTTTCGTCGCTTCTTTTTCCAAATTGATTTTTTCTAAAATCTTCCTGATGGCTTCGGCGCCGCTGCCGGCTTCAAAAACCGTCGGAAATTTTTTGGACAAATTGAAATATTCCGCTTCACTCAAAATTTTACCGATCGCAATGGATGCCAGCAATTCCTTGGTTGTTTCCGCTTTCTTTTCAAATTCTTTCACTTTTTCTTTTTCAATAGCCTTCTTCCGCGCTTTAAATTCGGTTTCAATTTCGCCAAGAACTCTCTTTTTATTTTCTTCATTCACCGCCGTAACAATATAAGCCGCGTAATAAATAACTTTGGTGAGTTTTTGAACGGGCGCGTCCACAAACAAACTGATTCTGGAAGGCACGCTCTTTAAAAACCAAATATGCGCCACCGGAGCCGCTAAAGAAATATGGCCCATACGTTCGCGGCGCACTGAAGATTTAGTTACGTCAACACCGCATTTATCGCAAGTTATGCCCTTATAACGAATTTTCTTGTATTTGCCGCAATAACATTCATAATCCTTAGTCGGACCAAAAATACGCTCGGAAAAAAGCCCGTCTCTTTCCGGACGTTGAGTTCTATAATTAATGGTTTCCGGCTTTAAAACTTCGCCATGCGACCAATTCAAAATTCTTTCCGGCGACGCTATTTGAATTTTAAGTGAATTAAAGTTCATAATTTAGTTATTTAATTGTTAAGTTTATAAGTTGATAAGTTTTATTATTAAACTTACAAACTTAAAAACTTATAAACTTTTTAACTTACTCCTTCGTCTCTATATCCAACCCCAATGCTTTGATTTCACTCAATAAAACATTAAAGGCGGAAGGAATGTTAGGGCTTTTTATTTTTTCATTCCTGATAATTGACTCAAATGCGGATGTTCTGCCCATCACGTCGTCGGACTTAACGGTCAAAATTTCCTGTAAAGTATTGGATGAACCATAACCCTCCAAAGCCCAAACTTCCATTTCTCCGAATCTCTGGCCGCCGAACTGCGCTTTGCCTCCGAGCGGTTGTTGAGTAATCAAGGAATACGGACCAATAGACCGCATATGAATTTTGTCTTCGACCAAATGATTTAATTTCAACATATAAATGTAGCCTACCGTAATCGGCACGGGAAACGCATCACCGGTCCGACCGTCAAAAACTTTCAATTTACCGTTCTCCGGCAAGCCGGCTTTTTTCAATTCAGATTTAATATCGCCTTCGGTTGCGCCGCAGAAAATCGGAGTTATGGCGCGATAACCAAGTTTGCTCGCCGCCAATCCCAAATGGGTTTCCAATATTTGTCCTAAATTCATACGAGAGGCTACACCCAATGGATTCAAAATAATATCAACCGGCGTGCCGTCTTCAAGATACGGCATGTCTTCTACCGGCCTGATTTTAGAAATTACGCCTTTATTGCCGTGGCGACCGGCTAACTTGTCGCCCGCTCTTACTTTTCTCAACTGCGCCACTTCCACCTGAATTCTTTTAATTACGCCCGGCTCCAATTTATCGCCGCGGTCGCGCGAGAAAATTTTCACGCCGGTAATGCGGCCGAACTTGCCGTGCGGCAAAACCAATGAAGTGTCTTTGACGTCTCTGGCTTTTTCTCCGAAAATCGCCCGCAATAATTTTTCTTCAGACGAAACTTCAGCTTCTCCTTTGGGGGAAATTTTGCCGACTAAAATATCGCCCGCTCTCACTTCGGCGCCAACCCTGATAATTCCTTCCTCATCAAGATTTTTCAATTTTTCTTCAGAAACATTGGGAATATCAAAACTGGTCATTTCCGGCCCAAGTTTTGTTTCACGGACATCGCAATAAAAATCTTCAATATGAATAGAGGTAAACATATCGTCCTTCACAACCCTTTCAGAAAGAATAATGGCATCTTCAAAATTTGAACCCTCCCAAGAAATAAAAGCCACCAATAAGTTTTGTCCCAAGGCCAAGGCGCCATGGTCAATAGACGCGCCATCGGCTAACACATCGCCTTTTTTTACTTTCTGCCCTTTTTCCACTAACGGCTGCTGAGAAATACTGGTGAAATAGTTTGACCTCTTAAATTTATAAAGGTTATATTCTTTTTTCTTTTTGGAAGAATCTTCAACGACAATGGTATCTGCGTCAACTTCCGCAACCACGCCGTCGGTTTCACTCACAATCGCCCTGCCCGAATCAACTGCCGCTTTTTCTTCCATACCGGTGGAAACCAAAGGAGCTGACGGAACAATTGAAGGAACCGCCTGTCTCTGCATATTGGAACCCATCAACGCCCTATTGGCGTCATCATGCTCCAAAAACGGAATCAAAGCCGTGGCAACACTGGTCATTTGATTCGGTGCCACATCAATAAACTCCACTTCTTCTCTAGAGCAAACCGTCGGCTTGCCCCGATAACGGACTTCTGCAATTTCTTCGGTAATTTTTTTATTGGCGTCTAACTTAACACTGCCTTGCGCTATTCTATGTTTAGCTTCATCAATCGCGTTAAACCAAGTGATTTCATTTTGAACCTTGCCATTTTTAACCTTGGCGTAAGGAGTTTCTAAAAAGCCCATAGGATTAACCCTGGCATAATTGGACAATCTGTTAATTAAACCGATATTCTGTCCTTCCGGAGTTTGAATCGGACAAATACGGCCATAGTGGGAAATATGAACGTCACGCACTTCAAAACCAGCGCGCTCTCTGGTTAAGCCGCCCGGCCCCATAGAAGAAAGCAAACGCTTGTGTTCCAATTCGGCCAAAGGGTTGATTTGATCCATGAATTGAGACAACTGCGAAGTGGTAAAAAATTCTCTTACAATCGCGGTAAGCGGACGGGTGTTCACGATTTGCATCGGCGTTAAAGCGTCTACCTCTAAAGTGGACATTCTGTCAACCGCGATTCTGCGCAAGCGCGCGAAACCGATGCGTAATCGACTTTGTAAAAGCTCACCCACCGCCCTTACGCGGCGATTGCCCAAATGGTCAATATCATCCGGTTCAGCCATTGTATCATTATTTAATCTGATAATTTCCCTGATAATTAAATCTATATCTTCCAAATCAAGCAAACCGCTTTTCTTGTCAGTTTTAATGCCTAAACGCTGATTTGTTTTAAACCGCCCGGGATCAGATAAACCATAACGGTCTTTTCTTTCAAACATCGCGTCTATTAAATTTTTCGCATTTTCAAAAGTCGCCAAATCGCCCGGCCTTAACCGCTTATAAATTTCCGCGTAAGAATCCTGAATAGTTTTGCCGCCTTTTTTCACGGTTGCTTCAATAAATTTAATCTGACCGTTATCAGTGTTGGAAAAAGCTTTTAAAATTTCTTCATTATCCTTAAATTTCTTTTGTTTGTTAACGCTGGCAAAAACTTTCAAAAGGTCGGTGGCCGCGGCTTTGCGATGGCGGTCAATTTTAACGCCAATAAATCCATCCGGTTCGGTTTCAAATTCCAACCAACTGCCGCGGTCAGGAATAACTTTGGCGCCAAAAAGCTTGCGGCCGCGATAATTTTTAGCCGTAAAATAAACACCCGGCGAACGAATCAGTTGAGAAACCACAACTCTTTCCACGCCGTTAATAATGAATGTTCCGCGCCTGGTCATCATCGGAAATTCACCGACATAAACCTCCTGCTCTTGGACTTCTTTGGTTTGGTTATTCACCAATTTTACCTTCGCCCGCAAAGGCGCTTCAAAAGTAATATTCTTGGTCCAAGCTGTTTCTTCATCGTATTTCGGCTCATCAAAATAATAATCAGTAAAGTAAAGTTCCAACTCCTTGCCGCTCGGGTCTTTAATCGGAGAAATATCGTTAAAAAGCTCTTTTAATCCTTTTTTAATAAACCAATCCCAGGAAGTATGCTGAATCTCGGCTAAAAACGGCTGCTTAATAAGCGGTTGAAAAACGAAAGGATGGGAAGAAAAAATTTTGGTTGATAATTTAGCCATACCCAGTGCTACAACTATGATAAATTTATATTATAAAAATTATCAAAGTGTATTAAATTAAAACTTAATTTATTTATTAATCCAGCGTTGTGGCACTGGAAAAAATACAAAAACCCTCCTTTTGCGTTTTAGGGTTTATGTTTTTAAATTTTTACTTTAACAAATATTTGACGCGGTTTGCATTATGCTTATCCAAATTTTCGGCAAAAATAGTTTTTTTCGTTTTGGGGTCGGAAATATAATACCAGTACGCTGATTCCTTTTTTTTAACCGCCGCTTGAATGGCGTCCAAACCGGGATTACTTATCGGCGTCGGAGTCAAGCCGCGCCGCAAATAAGTATTATACGGGGAATCAATTTTGAAATCACTATTTTTCAAAAGCGCGCAACCGACAAATCTTCCGAAACATTTATTATATAATACAGTGGCGTCAATTTGAATGGGCATTCCCGTTTTTATTCTTTTTTCTATAATACCGGCAACTATTTTCCTGTCCTCGCTGTCGGGAACTTCTTTCTCCAAATAAGACGCAATAGTTATTAACCTTAGCACATCGTTGTTTTTTTTGTCAACCCCCACACCAAACGAGTTAGATACCGATAACCCAGAAAACAAATAATAAGCAGACGAATCTGTTTTTGCTAAAGCTCGATTTAAATATAAACTCGTTATGGTGTGGGGGTCAACCCCCTTTTCAAAAGCCAAATCAATGCCAATAACCGCCATTGCCTTATTCTGAAAATTATCCAGCATTTTTTCAACCACGACTTCAACATCTGAACCGTAGCGAAATCCATAAGTATCCGGCAAAAGAAACCCCTCCAAAGAAATCGTATCTTGTAAAAATGGATATCGCGATATTAATGAATTGTTCGCGTTATTAGCATCTTTATTCGCATAATTCACATTATATTTTATTAAATCTTCCCTGCCAATAATTTCTTCTTCCGCCAATTTATCATCAATCTCTTTTAAAGTCATGCCCGGATAAATTATCACCGAAATATCTTTGGGTCCTATTTTTAAAATATTAACCAACTCCGGAATCGCGACCGCGGAAGAAAATTTATATTTGCCATTCTGTAAACGATGGGCGTTGCCTTTTAATAAAGTATAAATCTTAAAAATATTTTTAGACTGAATCAAACCCTTGGAATAAAGCTCATCGGTTATTTCGCCAAAGCCGGCTCCTTTGGGAATGTTGAGAATTGTCGGCGTTTCTTTTAATTCGGAAGTTGATTGCAGTTTGGAAACAAAAAATAATGAGCCTGCCGTAATAATGACAACCAAAAAACCGGCAATAAGAGTTGTTGAAAAAAATTTCATTAAATTACTACGAAATACTAAATGAATACCTGCCTGCCGGCAGGCAGGCAAAAATACGAAATTACAAATAAAATTTTGTAATTTTGTATATTTGTATTTGATTTGTATTATGTAGTTATTTTCTAACGACAATGGACTGAATAATACCTATAATGGCCAAATTAGTCAATAAACTGGAGCCGCCGTAGCTTAAAAACGGAAAAGTGACGCCAATTACCGGTGTGAGCCCTAAATTAGAGCCAATATTTAAGCTAAATTGCGTAATAAATAAAATCGCCGCTCCTAAACAGACAAAACGATTAAAATTAACATCCGAATCAAGACCAATCTTGATAATTCTCAAGACTAAAACAACAAAAGCCGCAATCGCCAAAAATCCGGCAATTAAGCCGAATTCCTCCGTTAAAGCCGCAAAAATAAAATCTGTTTGCGCTTCGGGCAAAAAACCTAGTTGAACCTGCGTCCCCTGTCCAAATCCTTTGCCGAAAAATCCAGCCGAACCAATGGCAATTTTTGATTGAATAACATTATAATTTATTCCCAAAACGTCTCGCGCTGGAAAGAAAACTCCCATAACCCTTTCTTTTTGATACGGCTTTAAAACGCTCAACCACATCGTTGCGACAATAACCGCAAAAATCAGCAAAGAAACGATTAAATGTTTTAATCTGATGCCGGAAACCAATAAAAAGCCGAACCAAATAGCGAATAAAACAATGGCCGAACCCAAATCTGGTTGAATCGCCACCAAACCGGCCGGCACGGCAAAATAAAGAAAAGAAACCAATAAATTTGAGACACGGGCGATGGTGATATGCTTTTTTTTGAAAAATCCGGCAAAAATGATTATTAATGCGAGTTTGGCAAATTCGGAAATTTGCAATTGAAAAGAGCCTATCATTAACCAACCGCGCACGCCGCGAACAACCGGCGCGAAAAAATAAGTGGCGATTAATAAAACGATTATTAAAAAATACATCGCCAGTATCGCGCCGCGATAATTTACGAAAGGTCGCCAGTCAAAAACAATAATCAAAAAAATCAACGCGATACCGATGCCCAAAAATAAAAGCTGTTTGTAAAATAAATCCGGCTTGGCGCTGAATAAGCTTAATAAACTCGCGGCTCCCAAAAATAAAACTGCGAAATTAATCTGCCAATCCATATTTTTAAATTGGAAATTGGAAATTGGAAATTGGAAATTCATATATTTAAGTTCCCGTTAGCGATTAACCGCCTATTCTTCTTTCTTAAATAATTTATATAACCGGCGGCCGCAATCATCGCGGCGTTATCGGTGGGATACTTTGTGATATATAAATTAGGTTGTAGGTTGTAGGTTGTACCTGCCTGCCGGTAGGCATGGGGTTGTAGGTTGGCGATTGCGCGCTGAAATTCTTTTTGCAATGTTTTATTCGCCGCCACGCCGCCGGAAATAAAAATTGATTTTGCTTCAAATTTTTCGGCCGCGCGCAAAGTTTTTTTGATTAAAACATCAAAAGCGGCTTTTTGAAAAGAAGCGGCGATATCAGCTAATCTATTAATATCTATTAAATCTCGCCCGATAGATAAACTTCCGTTAGACTTCTTTTTAATTTTAAATTGAGATTTTGGCTTTGCCGATATTTTCTTCGCGAAATTCAATGGATATTCATTGAATAAATAATATAAAACCGCCGTCTTTAATCCCGAAAAACTAAAATCAAAATTTTTTTGACTCAACATCGGACGGGGAAATTTAATCGCCTCCGGACTGCCTCTTTTCGCCATTTTTTCTATTTCCGGACCGCCGGGATACGGTAGACCAAGCAAGCGCGCCACCTTATCAAACGCTTCACCTGCCGCGTCATCGCGCGTTTCACCGATTTTTTTATACTTTTCCAAAGAATCTATTTTTACCAAAATCGTATGCCCGCC
>Ga0172368_10008082_pt1 | contig 10806 bp, 9 predicted proteins | sample Lak11m_FD_114540 | JGI IMG/M metagenome (GOLD analysis project Ga0172368, IMG submission 114540) | Freshwater microbial communities from Kabuno Bay, South-Kivu, Congo - kab_022012_11m | ecosystem: Environmental > Aquatic > Freshwater > Lake | place: Democratic Republic of the Congo: South-Kivu...
TGACCAAAAACCCCGGGGGTCTCCAGTGGTCAACACCAGTTCCCCCCTGCCCACGCTCACGCCACGCTCAACAGTGTACGCCAGTGGTGTAACTTGACGCCCCGCGAGGGGGAGGTGTTTTGCTCAATGCCGTGGCGATTACTCGCCCGGCGCACGCACGCCTCTCTCAAGTCCGGTGGCAACGGCGTGCCATCGATAATGCACGGGAGCAATCTCTCCACCGTAGCTTTGCGCAGCTTGTCGTCGAGCCGCCTTCCGTAGGCCGTCTCGGCGATATCGCGCGGTGATGGCGCTCCTACGAAAATGCGGTTTTTGCCAAAATACTGCAACCAGGCACAGGTTTCGTGCCAGTGTCGTACCCGCCCCAGAAATTCCGCCCCCTGCAATTCGCGGTAGTAGCGCATAGCCATGCGTCCCGGCGTGGCGGAATCGAGCACCATCACCACCACGTCGTCGGTGGGCTCCAATGTCTGGGAATAGCCGCCGATCATATTGGCCAGACGAATACCGATCTCCTGAGCGGTGTAGACTCCTTCGGGAGGCGGAAGCGTCTCTTCAGCATAACCAGAGATCAGCGCTAAGGTATCTACAAGCGGATCGGGTATTGCCACTCCACGCACGGCCCAGGCAACCACCGCTTGGTCGCCGTCACGGCGCCCCTGCCGCGCGATGAGCCAGCGCAGGGCGCTATGAGCTTTCTGCGTGACCTGAAAACCGACGCCACAGGCTTCATCGGCCGTCGTAAACCGCCCGCGAAAGGTGTATCCTGACTGGTCATTCGACGAGATGAGTTTCGCCTTGTCGCCATCGTTGCGAATTTTCGCCGGATGTTGATCTGCCATGGAAGATGCTGCGCCGGTCACGAAGCAGAGCGACGTGTGACTCTTCTGGGCGTTATAGTACTTCTCCCATGACGCCCAGAGTGCCCGATCAAGCCAAACTTCCGGCTGAGGGTCTCCAGGTATCTCGACGCTCCAGCGAACAAAGACATCCGCCTGTGAAGTTTCCCCGGATAACAGGTTGAAGATCGGAGGTTTATCCTCTTTACTCGGCCATTTCTCCAGCAGCTTGCCGGTGTTGTCCACGTGCAGCACAGCCGCGTCGACCAGATCCGCGATGACGCGCCCTTTGCTGACATACGTGGCTACAGCTTGCAACTTCGGCTGGCTGCTGTCGGAAGCGATCCAGCGCTGTAATAAGGTGAGATAGTCGGGGAAGCGGGCTTCCTTTTCGCCGCCGAAAGCCGCGTAATCGGTTCTGTCATAACTGATTCGTCAGCCTTATTCATGGGTTGCCAATCCCGGCCAAACCGGGTAAGCTGACGGTGTCATGCCTGACCAGAATCATCATACCATGCGTTGTCCGCATTGCCAATCCACCCGAATTACCTGTCTGAAGACGCCTACTGAGTTAGGGTACAGTCGGTTTCAATGTCGGGCGTGTCGCTGTACGTATAATGAACGAACGGCCACGCCGTTCAACTTCCTCGAATTCCCGACCGACCTGGTGCTGCTGGTGGTGCTCTGGCGCCTGCGGTATGCGTTGAGCTTGCGTGATGTGGTCGAACTCTGCCTGCTCCGCGGCGTGGAACTGACCCATGAGACGGTGCGCGACTGGGAGCAGCGCTTCGCTCCGTACCTGATCGAGGCGTTGAAAAAACGGCGAAAAGGGAAGTGTTCGTCCCGGTGGCATGTCGATGAAACGTATGTCAAAGTCAAAGGTCAATGGGTCTATCTGTATCGCGCAATTGATCGTGATGGGAACCTGGTCGACACCATGTTGAGCGCGACGCGGAGTAAAAACGCGGCGATTCGCTTCTTTCGCCAAGCCCAGCAGACCACCGGCGTGAAGCCCACCTGCGTGACGACGGACAAGTTGGCCTCCTACCGCAAAGCGATTCGGAAGACGTGTGGCCGGAAAGTCGTCCACCGCACCAGTAAGTACCTGAACAACCGCATCGAGCAGGATCACCGGGGGATCAAACGCCGGTATGGGCCCACCTTGGGCTTCAAGTCCTTCGACTGCGCGGCCACGTTCTGTGCCGCCGTCGACGAAGCCCGCCAGTTATTTCGCCCCCGTACCACCATGAAGGAGACGATTTCCCTGGCCCAAGGCCGCCAGCATTTTCAACAATCCGTCGCCGACTTCCAGCAACTCTTCCTGAGCTGCCCGGTTGCTGACGCCAAGAGGAAAACGCGTGTCGCTGCCTAATTGGTTGGGGACGATGCGATGGCACGCCTTGCCGTCAGATGACGAGTGAGTGCTGACAGAACCAAATGGGCACGGTGATCGGCAAAACTATCACTCCGGTTCGTGACTTTCCCATTAAAATAGAAGTCATGTCCACCTTTTCCCGCGGCAGGAAAACGAAGCTGGGAGATTGAGAATAGCGGATGATATATCTGCTGCAGTTGCGGAAGCCGCTCCTTCAGTACTTCTATCCGGTCAATCACCGTGAAACGGGTAGCCCGCCGTTCACGAATGGTTTCATCTTTCTCCGGCATGATTTCGTCTGATGTTGCCTCATTATCGGCGTCTTCACGCTCAATGTCATCGGCGTCTATCTCAAAAATACTCTGATGCTCAAAAGCTAAGCGTCCAAATCGCCGTCCAGGATTGATCTGGACGACCTTCTCCCATAACCGTTCAAAGGTAATCCCGCTAAGCCATAACCGGTCCAGAGACGGATTAATGTTTACTAAATTCTGACACCAGGGGTCAATAACAGCTGTCCTCTCGTTACTGTAAATGACCGGGTGCCGAGAGAGTAAATGCTCAAGGAGGCCGATATATCTCCGCTCTTTCGAGTCCCATATCTTATATAGGTCGTCCTCAATATGGTCCAACCGTGCCCCAACCTGTTGAAAAGCAGGCTGTAAATCAGGTGTTGCCATTCCCGGCGGAACAGTCTCCAGTAAATAACTTTTGACTAATCCTGCCGTGGTTCTGCCGCTTTCCAACTCGGCTTTACGTTCAATGGCGTATCCTTCGAGATACTCCATCGCTTGTTCTCTCGTTCCCACGAGCGCTAAAGACATGACACACCTCAAACCTGCGTTTTCATGATAGTATCACGCTAACCGGTTCTGTTCAATTCACTTTGGTACGAGAAGCGGTATAAATTGCGTCAGCAGGAATTTCAAAACACCGAGCCATGACCACTTCACGCTTCGCATGATCTAGCTTCTCTGCTGGATGGTGCACTCGTATCAGCTCGTAGTCATCTTCCAGCGGATTCCAAACAACATAAAGCCAATAGGTCGTGCCGAGTTGCTGAGCCTTATACCATTCATTCACCGTCAATTGAATCGGATTGCCGTGTGTGTAGCCCTTCACTTCGATACGGCGCACTTCAATATCACCAGTCTGGGGATCGATCACCCGCTGTGCACGAATGTCAAAGCCAATCTTCTGGGAACCCACGCGCTCAATGCCATCAGCCGGGAAGCCTTCATCCAGCAAATGCCGAATCACTATGTCTTCAGCGGCTATTTCCTTCCGCTTGCGCAATTCAGCGTCCGTCTCCGGCGCGAACACTCCGAGCTGCTCCTCAATCTCCTGATCGGGAACCAGGACGATTGCCGTACCCTTATAGCCTATCGGACCAGTACGGGCAATCTCAAGGCGCTGCAGTCCTTCCATCCGCTCCTTATGCGTCCGCTCCAGCTCATCTACAGATTTCCGTGCCTCATCCGCAGTACGCGCATACTCCGGCTTGGTAATAGCTTCCGCCGCCAGCTTCATCGCCCGTTCTTGCGCCCGGCTGATTCGCGCCTTGAAGGACTTTTCCAGATAATCCCGGCAGATTTCCGCGAAATGCTGTCGCTCCCGCTGGCACTCGGCTCTTTTCTGAAGCTGGTAGCTGCTCTTCACGTAATCGGCAGCAGGCTGGAATTCCACCGGATCGATCTCGGCAGGCGGAGAGGGGTGGACCGCAAGATTCAGGATGATGTCACTTGGCACCAATTCGAAGACGTCGTTCTCTTCACGCACCGCTACCAGCTCTCGGTGCAACGGCACATCTTTCCCACGAGCATCCGATCCCTTAATGAGGATCTCAAAGAAATGTAGCCTGTATGGAGCCGTCGCCAGCGGGTCAAGAAAAATCGCTGCTCCTGCTTCGATTGCCGTCAACCGTTCATTCAGCTTTTCATCAACAGCAGCATAGAGTGGATGACCAGGACCGAGAAGCACCGCGTCCAGGTGGGCATCCTGCTCCAGCGTCTCCTTATGGAAGGTTATCTTCCGATACGACGTATCGGCTTTCCCCGTCCGTCGAACGGCTTCCAACCGCTCTGCTCGCAGCTCGGCCAATACATGCTCAATACGCCACAGCCCATCGGCGCGGGGTTCTACCCGCAACCCAACCTCATGGGCGGCCGCGATGAATTGGGCTTCGACATAGCTGGGCATCAACCGGCGCTCTTCAATCTCTACGTTTTGCCGCTGGAACCCGGAGAAGTCTACATGCCCTCGTGCCAGCGCGATTCCTGTCGCTTCCTCGTACTCCCGCAGCTTCTTCGGATCAATCCGGTCAATCTGGTCAATGTATTCATCCAACCGCCGCGGATCATACGCTGCTTCGCGTAGCATCTCCGGTAAGTTAACGTTGTTGAGGGAGAGGACTTCGCCAATGACATCGAACACCCGGCCTTCCAAGGCATCCGTCATCTCGTCCAGCTTCTCCAGCAATCGGTGGAGAATGCGGCCTTCAATAATTGGTTCGCCTTGTTCGGACTCCAGCGCCACGAAATTGTAGACGTAAACATCTCGCTCCTGACCGATACGGTGAATGCGGCCCATCCGCTGTTCCAATCGTGTTGGGTTCCACGGCATGTCATAATTGATCATCAGGTGGCAGAACTGCAGGTTAATGCCTTCACCTGCCGCCTCCGTCGCCACACATACCTGCACCTGCGTCCGGAAGATTTCCTGCGCATGTTTTCGGTCATGGGGATTCATGCCACCATGAATCTCACAGGTAGAATATCCCCAGAATTCCAGTTGCTGCCGCAGGTATGTCAGGGTATCCCGGTGTTCGGTAAAGATCAGTAGGCGCCCACGGGCATCCTTCAGTTCGGAGAATTGCGCCCCCTCCAGGCATCGGTGCAGAGCCGCCAACTTGGAATCGTTCCCCTGCTCACGCACCCGACGAGCGAACTCCACCACCTCTTTGAGAGCTGCAATCTCGGTCCGGAGCTGATCCATCTCTACCGCACCGGTATACTCATCCGTCAGCCGGTCGCGATCTTCATCATCCAGATCGTCTTCTTCACGTTCTGCATCCTCAAGCCGTGATTGGACAGCAGCCAGCCGACGGGCACGTTGTGCCGGTGTCAGGGCTTCCAACTCCTCCAGCAACCCCTGCTGTTTCTGCTGACGCCGTTTGAGAGACTCATGAATGGCAGATGCTGAACTCGCCAGCCGCCGTTGCATGACGGTACGAGCCAGAGCAGCCGACGTGCGGCGTTGCCCGGCCTGTTGCGGGATAAACTCATTAATGTATTCCGTCACCAGCTTGTAGAGAGCATACTCTTCACTACTCAACTGGAAGGTGACGGTATTTGCGTGGCGATCAGGAAACAGCCGCCGGCCATGCAAATCCTTCAGGTCCTCTTTCAACCGACGTAGCGCCCACGGGCAATCACGCCCAAGCCGGAACACCTCTTTCCGAATTGCCTCTGCCTGTTTCCCCAGTCGGTGCGGCTCTGGGAACAAGTCAGGGTCGATCAATCGAAGGAAGTGAGCGAACTTATCTTCATCTCCGTGGTGAGGGGTTGCAGTCAAAAGCAGCACATGATCAGCGTTGGCCGTCAACCGAGCAGCTAATTCATATCGACGTGTCGGATCAATCCGCATCTCCCGCCCCTGCCCACCGGAGGTAGACCTGGCAGAGCATTTATGCGCCTCGTCTATAATCACCAGATCCCAATGCTGCTGCCAGACGCGCTCACGTACCCCTTCCTGTTTGGCATAATCAATTGAGGCAATCACCTGCGTTCCGCGTTCCCACGGATTCGTCAGTTGTTGCTGATCAACCGCCGAGAAAATGATGTCGAACGGTTCCCCGAACCACTTCAGCATCTCATCCTGCCATTGAATCGTCAGCGGGGCAGGGCAAAGGATCAGGATACGTTCAATCGCTCCACGGAGCTTCATCTCCTTAACCAGGAGGCCTGCCATAATCGTTTTCCCGGCACCGGGGTCATCGGCAAGGAGAAAGCGCAGGCGGGGTTGCGGAAGCAGATGCTGGTAGACGGCCTCAATCTGATGTGGGAGGGTGCGGATGCCAGATATACTCACCGCAAACTGGCTGTCATAGGCATATGCCAAGCGGATTCGTGCCGACTCTAACAGGATGCGGAGCTTTTCGGCATCTACAGGGCGGACACCCGATATAACTGGTTCAGTAGTCGAACCAATCAGGATGTCTGCTTCCTGTGCCGAGATAACCACCTCTTCCAAGGAGCCATCGGCTAACCGAACCCGACATTCAAAGCCGTTTCCGAGCGGGCGTGCGTCTTCCAACGTGACGGGACGGGGAAAATGTCCCGGCAGCGAGATACGCTGTCCTATTGGTAGTAACGCTGGATCGAATACCATTCCAGGAAAGTCTCACTTACCCCGCGTTGTAATGCGCGTAGACGTAAAGTAGGAGCAATACTCAACAACCGGGGCATATTACAAATATACTCCGTCAGCGTGCGCTTTCCTTCCATATCAAGCAGGTGATATAGCCAACTTCCGACATTTTACAGTAGTTGGGATCGAACTTATTTATCGCCAGCGACTACCGTCGACCGGCAGAAGTTTAACAAATCCATGATCACCGACTGTATAGACCCAGACCGCGAGCCATTCGCCGCACAGCATCAGCACGGGCGCCAGCACGCGATGGTACAGGCACGGACCGGGTGGACGGAAGCCTTCCAACCGGTCGAGGCGCGCCAGGCGCTCCGGCTCGCTGAAAGTCAGCACTTCGCCATGAATCATGCGCCAGGCATCCGAGATGACAGGCTGCTCCCGGGGAACGGCCGCATCCCTCTGGCATCGACAGTCACTGGCATAATCGAGCGACCCGTGGGCCAGCACCGAGGTGGCCGGGATGGCCAATGCTGGAATGGATGCGTTCAGCGCGTAAAGCTGTCCACAGATCACCGCGTCCTCAATTCCGGTGACGCCACGGCAGAAAGCCTCGTGGTTGCTGAAGCCCCGCTTGAGCGTGCCGTAGACGAATACGCGGAACGGCGCTGGTGTGGTCTGTCTGCTCATCTGCTCCTCCATTCTACGACTGCCGTGCCTCAGTAGGCCAGTCCTGCCAGCTTGCCGGCCTCGGTGATGTGCAGCTTGGAGAAATACCCACTGCGCAGGCGCACCCACCCGGCACTGCCGGCTTTCGCTTCCAGGCGCACAGCGACCTTCGACAGCTTGAACCGTAGGTCGTCCTTGTGGTAATGCCCCCATTGATCTTTCGTCCAGCCGTGGGCCGTCGCCCAGACTTCAAATTCCTGCCGTGTCATCGTGATTGCTCCTTTCGTGTGGTCGCGCCGGTATAGGAGGTGCCGGCGTCAGCATGGATGCCCTGGAACGTAAATGGCACCCGTCGTTGTGTCCAGGTCTGTGTGTTGACCACCAGGCCTTCCCCACGCGCCAGCGGCACCATCTCCCATCCCGATTCACCGGTGAGTGCGCGGTCGAGGATGCGGGCTTCGGACGCATACAGCAGCAGGCGAGTTCGTGGCTGGATGCGGACTTCCAGCGGCATGTTGCCTTTCAAGAGGATGATCTCTTCAGGGTGGGTGGTCGCTACGAGCGTCAGGCTCATGCGACCGTCCACCGGGGTCAGGTCGGCAAGGACGGCCTCCAGTTCGATCCCCAGGGATCCGGCATGGCGCTGGGCAATCCGAGCCAACAATTCGCTATCTACCTGTGCGGTGCGAGGCAATCTAAGGCGCTCGAAGTGACGCTGGGCACCGACCAGCGTGCCATTATGACAGGCCAGGACCGCGCCAGCATCACCCACCGGAAGGCATTGCGGATGGTTGTTGGCCGGGTTCAACACGCTCCCTCGCGATGGCCAGCGCGTGTGCCCCATGAGATAGGTGATCTCCCGATCCACGCCCAGCAACCAGTCGAGATAGGCGCCAGACTGCACGAACTGGCGGGCCGGCATCGCCTCCTTGGCCACCTGCATGCTGCCATCCTGCTTCACCCACGCCACGCCGGTGGCATGTGGGCCGCGGTGTTCGGACAACAGCAGCAGCAAGGTAAAGCTATCCGTCAGCGCCTCGATGTCTTTCAGCCGGCGTTTCTGCCGGCCCCCGACGATAGCGCCCATCAATCCGCACATCGAGCACCGCCTTCCTCATCGGCCACGAAGCCGGCAAAGATGCCTTCGCTGTAAAGCCGCTTGTTATTCCGAAGCCACTCGGCCGTTTCGTCGTAGCCCATCATCTCGGCGATCTCGATCACGCGGGGTCGGTCAAGCATATTGGTGCCCCCGGTCAGTCGGACCACTTCTAATCCTTCATAAACCGCGGCGGGCACCGGTACGGGTGTCGTTCTCATCGTTTCCTCCTCTTATACGCATGCGGGCTGGAGCGTCTCGGTCCCAGCCTCGGTGGTCGCTTCAGGCTTGCCCTTCGGGGATCTCTGCGGGCGTTGTGCCGCCCCGTATTTAAAGGCTGAGTCGCCCGGCATGCGCGCCAGCAGGTGCTTGCGGGCCGTTTTGAACTCGTCACCGTTCATGCCGAGTGCGCTGATCAAAAACACCCGCATGTCGTATTTCGCGCTGGCAGGATCGTAGGTGCGCTGTTTCGCTGAGGCGCCGTGCGTATTCATCGCGCGCGCCAGGAGCGCCATCGAGAAGAGGATGGCGGCTTTGATCTCGCCGGCATGCAGCGATCCGGTGTAGGCGCGGAACTCGATGGCCGACCGGACGAACCACCCATTTAAATTCACACAGTGATATCGCGACTGGTCGTAGCGCTGGGGGTGCTCGACAAAGTATCCATACCACTGCGTGTTCAACTGGCGGAAGGTGCGCGGCGGGTTTCGGGTGATGCGTCGGATGAAGTCCGGGCTGAGCGGTTTACAGTAGCGCTGCATGCGGGCGGGGGTCACGCCCAGCGCCGCGTAGATGAGCGGCTCCTGTTTGTAGACCAGCTTGCAGAGGTTGGCCAGCGCCTTCGGGGTGATGCCGGGGCAGGACACGTGGACGTGGACACCGGTGCAGTCATCGGCTTTCGCGCCGGCTTTGCGCACGGCACGAATCGCCTCCTGGAACTGAGGGATGTCGGCGTAGGTCAGCACCGGGCTGACGAGTTCCGCGCGTAACTCTGGGGGCACGCTGGTTAAGCTGCTGTCGGCCACCACCCGCCAGGTGCGTCCGGCGGCATCGCGGCATTCCCACGGGTCATAACACCTCGGCATGCCTACGTGGGTCACGGTGCCGCCCATCACCGACTGGATGGCACGGGCGACGGTCTCGCGGGTGGCGCCGACCGTTTCCACTTCCACCCCAAACTGGATGTCTTTGAGCGTAATCACTCATTGGCTCCTTCCTGCTCGCGTCTGCGTAGCGAACACATTCATCACTCATGTGTTCGCCATAGTCAAGCGCCCGGTGGCGAGAAGGGCGAGAATCTTCGAAAAAAAGCACACGCCCCACGCGGGAGCGCTGACTCCAACGTGGGGCGAGTGCAGAAGAGCCGGCATCGCCAGCTTATGGATTTTCTAATCCGCTGCTGGTGACGTTGGCATGCAGGAAGGAGTCGGTGCCGGCATCGAGCAGATCATCGGTCTTCCCCGCCTGGTACAGGTAGTTGCCGATGACGCAGTTATTGATGCCCACGACGATATGGATGCCGTATTTCGGCTGATCCGGGTCGGCGCCGATGACGAACTGCCGGCTCTGGTTCCCCTGGATCAGACAGCGGTCGGCCAGGGCGATCTGGAGATTGTCATAGGTGTTATCCGCGCCGATGCCATTGTGGGAGATGACGTTTTGCGCCACGGTGATGCGTGCACTGCCGCTGTCCAGCAACACCCCGTGCTGCAGGTTGTAGTAGATGCAGTTGTTCGTGACGAGGGTGTCGCCCAGCGCCGAGAGGCGGATGCCGGCTTCGCCTTCGTTCCGCTGGACCAGCGTGCCGGTGATGGTATTCATCCAGCCGTTGCCGTGCCACCAGATGCCAGCCCCGCGGCAGGAGTCCACCGCACACCCACGGACCGTGGCATACCAGATGGGATGACCGCTGTCTCCCTCGATGAGGATGCCGTGCCCGGCGCAGCTCTGGACCGACACCCGCTCGATGAGCGCGCGTACCGGCGCCCAGAGGGCAATGCCGTGCGAATCGGTCCCGGTATTGGTCGCTGAGCGCCCGTCGATGGAGAGGTCTAGCACCGCGAGATCGGTGTTGCCTGCCGTGCGATCGTCGTTCTCGATCACGTTGAAGACGCCGGCATCCGTGGCGCCATCCGGCACCTTCAGCCGGGAACTGATGCCCACTCCCGCCAAGCGCACTTTCGTCTTCAACTGGATCGGTCCGGTGATCTGGTATATCCCCTCCAGCAGCACGATGGTGCCCCCGCCTGGCAAGGCCGCGATCACGGCAATGGCGGTGTTGATGGTGTCCTGGTCGCCGGTTTTCGGGGAGAGCGTATACTGCCCGGTGCATAAAAAGTCGGCGGCCGCTTTGCCGGCGGCGCTGGAATCGGATGCCGCGATGACCAGCGTGGCGCTCCGCTGCCCGCGGGTGGCATCGGGCGCAATCCCGTCGAGCTTCGCCTTCTCGGCCGGCGTCA
>Ga0172368_10008086_pt1 | contig 10803 bp, 8 predicted proteins | sample Lak11m_FD_114540 | JGI IMG/M metagenome (GOLD analysis project Ga0172368, IMG submission 114540) | Freshwater microbial communities from Kabuno Bay, South-Kivu, Congo - kab_022012_11m | ecosystem: Environmental > Aquatic > Freshwater > Lake | place: Democratic Republic of the Congo: South-Kivu...
GAGGGTTCACGTCGCGGCTGGTGGACGAGGTGCGCGTGAACCGCGGGCTTTCGTACTCGGCGGGCACGCGTCTGGCGGCGCTGCGCGACGTGGGGGCGATCACGTTCAGCTCGTTCACGAAGACGGAGACGGTGCGCGAGCTGCTGGACGTGACGCTGCACGTGCTGGACGGGTTCGCGGCGAACGGCCCGACGGCGGACGAGGTGGACAAGGCGCGCCGCTACATGGCGGGGCTGTACCCGTCGCGCGTCGAGTCGGTGGAGTCGCTGTGCGAGGCGCTGGCGCGCGCGTGGGTGAACGGGTTGCCGTTCGAGTCGGTGGCGGAGTACCGCGCGCAGGTCGTGGGGACCACGCCCGAGGCGGCCGCGAAGACGGCCGGCCTGTGGCCCACGTCGTCGCGGGCGAAGGTCGTCGTCGTGGGCGCCGCGGAGCGGATCCGGCCGCAGATCGAGACGCTGGGCGCGGTGACGACGGCGAAGGTGGACGAGTTCGAGTAGCCGCAATGCCTTCCCGGAAGGACGACACGCTCGTCGCGCTGCTGCGGGGCGTCAACGTCGGCGGGCGCAACCGCCTTTCCATGCGCGAGGTCGCGGCGGTTTTCGAGGAGGCCGGCGGCCGTGAAGTGCGCACGTACCTGCAGAGCGGCAACGTCCTGCTCCGGGCGACGGCGCAGGTCGCGCGGCGGCTGCCCGACCTCGCGGCGCGCCTCATCGCGGAGCGGCACGGCCTGAAGGTGCCCGTGATCGTGCGGACGGCAGGCGAACTGGACGCCGTCGCGGCCGGCAACCCGTTTCTCGCCGAGGGGGCGGATCCCGACAGGCTGCACGTGGTGTTCCTCGCGGAATCGCCGGCGCGGCGCGCGGTCGACTCGCTGGATCCGGCGCGGTCGCCTCCGGATGCTTTCCGCGTGCAGGGTCGCGAGATCTTCCTGCTGCTGCCGGGCGGCGTCGCGCGCAGCCGCCTCACGAACGACTACTTCGACGCCCGGCTCGGCGTCGTCGGCACGAGCCGCAACTGGCGGACCGTGCGCAGGCTGCGGGACCTGGCGTGCGGCGGCATGGAGCCGGTGCCGACGGACTGAAGGCAGCACCGCACGGGACTGTTGCGTATTGCCGCAGCGGTCATTTCGCGCCTTGGCGGCCAATGTCGGACCCCCGTGCTATGGTTGTCCGGTGATCGACGCGCGGGAGAGGTCGGAAATGGACGGCGCGACACGGAGAAGGTCCCTTCCGACCCTCGTTTCGCTCTTCACCGGCGCCGGAGGACTCGACGCCGGCCTCGAGCGCGCCGGGTTCTCCACGGTTTCGGCCGTCGACATCGACGCCGACTGCGTCGCGACGCTGAAGCTCAACCGCGACAGCAGAGTCGCGATCGACGAAAGACGCTTCTTTCTCGACGAAGCGGCGATCCTGTGCGGCTCCGTGGTCGAGCTCCGCGCGCGGGATCTGCGACCGCCCGATGCTCCCCCGAGCTGGCATCCGGATCTGCTCGCCGGCGGCCCGCCGTGCCAGCCGTTCAGCAGTGCCGGAAAGCAGCTCGGCGTGGCCGATCCCCGCGGGAAACTGTTCCTCGAGTTCGTTCGAATCGCCCGCGAACTGCGGCCCAAGTACATTCTCTTCGAGAACGTCAGAGGCCTTGCGACGCAGCGCGGCCCCGCGGGCAAGCCGGGCGAGGTGCTCCTGTCGGTCCGGGACGCCTTCGAGGCGGCGGGCTACGCCACCTCGTTCGCCATCCTCAACTCCGCCGACTTCGGAGCCGCCCAGCGCCGAGTGCGGCTCTTCATGTTCGGCGCGCGCGTGGGCCCGATGCCCGCTTTTCCCCCGCCGACGCATTCCGAGGCCGACCGCGCACCTTCCCTGCTCGCGGGTGTTCGACCCTGGGTCACGCTGGGCGAGTTCCTCGACCGGGAGGCCATCGTCGTGCCGCCCGAAGACGTGGTCAGGCCTTCGCCCGGCCTCGCGAAGCTGCTCGCCGGAGTCGATGAGGGCTGCGGCCTGCGCAGCGCCGGCGCCCGCGAGACGACGCGGCCGGGCGGCCACTGGGGCTACAAGCAGGGGACGTTCATCGCGTCGAGGGAAAGACCGGCGAGGACCGTCACTGCCGCCGCCACGCAGGACTGGGTACGCGAGGCCGACGGAAGCCTGCGGCGCCTGACCGTGTCGGAGTGCGCCGCGTTGCAGGGCTTCCCGTCCCGATGGCGATTCGCCGGCGACCGTGTGTCGCAGTTCCGGCAGATAGGCAACGCGGTCCCGTCCCACTTCGGTTTCGCCCTCGGTCGAGCGATCGTCGACGCCCTGACGAGGGGCTCGAAGCGCGCACGGCCCTCTTCCGTGCCTCTGCCCTCCGGAATCCTGCAGTCGATCGCCTACACGGAGCGGGAGGAGCGCCGCAACGGCACGGCCCGCCGGAAGGTCAGGGAGGCGCTCAAGGCCCGGACCGAAGAAGCGCATCTCCTCAAGGGGACCGGGAGCCACGACCCGATCGCGGCGCGTGCCTCGCGCAGATCCGCCTGACCCGGGGGAAGCCGATGGCCAAAGGGAAGTCGACCGAGGTTGTCGCGCTGCCGCGCTGGTCGGATGCCGAGGTCCGGGCTGACTGCGAGCGGTCCCTCGAGCATTTCGTCGACGAGTGGATCGGCGACGCGCCGGCACGCCGGGTGGCCTTCGCACGGCTGCAGCACGAATGCGCGGCGAAAGTGGACGAACTCATGCAGGCCACGACGGACCTGTCCGACCTGTCCGTGCGTTCGCTCGCCGCCGAAGCACACTTGGAAGCGCTGCGCTTCATGACCGGGCCGTTCGTCAGCGAGGACGACCTCCGGACGCTGGCCCGGCTGCGAGGCCCCCGTGCCCGAGGGACCGAGGAGTTTCGCCGCGTCGTCGACGTGCTGCGTCCTGCGCTCGACGGCCTGCGGCTGCCCTGGCTGGACGGCGGGCGCCGCGCACGCGACGACGAGCGGCGCGCCGCGGTTGCCGCGACTGCCGCGGTGTGGGCGACCGAGCGGTTCAGGACCGAGCGGCGCGGCAGCGTCAGCACGAGACAGGAGCACGCCGTCACGGACGTGCTCGCCTCAGGCCTGGTCCGTGATGCGGCCTGGTCGGGGCCGGCCGGCCTGCTCCCCGGCCACTTCGTCGCGTTCGGCGTCGAGCTCGCGGGCACGCGCTGCGACCGGCTCGCGCGCCTGCACGACACGCGGCTGCTCGCCGTCGAGTGCAAGGTCTCCAACTCGTCGGTCAACAGCTACAAGAGGCTCAACAACGACACCGTGGCGAAGGCGGAAAAGTGGCGCAAGGAGTTCGGCAACCAGTGCATCGCGGTGGCCGTCCTCGCGGGCGTGTTCCGCCCGGAGAACGTGCTGGCGGCGCAGGAGAACCACGGTGTCGCCATCGTGTGGGCGCACGACCTCGAGCCGATCGCGACCTTCGTGGAGGAGGTTCGCGAGCGCGGCTAGCGTTCCCGAGGCCTCGTCGGCCGGCGTACGGCGGCGCATGGTGCGCCAGCCGCGCAGCGACACGACGCCGGAGCTGTGCCTGCGGCGTGCGCTGGCTGCGCTGGGACTTCGGTATCGCGTCGGCGTGCGGCCCGAGCCGGCGCTGCGCCGGCATGCAGACGTGGTGTTCCGGAGGGCGCGCGTCGCCGTGTTCGTGGACGGCTGCTTCTGGCACGGATGCCCGAGGCACTTCCGCGGCGCGCGGTGCAATGCCGGATGGTGGAAGGCCAAGATCGCTGCGAACCGCGCACGGGACAGGGCGACCACCACCGCCCTGCGGCGCCAGGGCTGGATCGTGCTGCGGATGTGGGAACACCGGGATCCCGGCGCCTTCGCTCGGCGCGTGGCCACGGTCGTGGCGGAGAGGGCGGGCAGGTGAGCCAGCGGAGCGGCCGCTGCCGCAGTCGCGTGCTGCACGCTCTCCGCCGTCTCACCGCCGCCGCTTCTGCGCGCGCCGCGCGGCCGGCCTGGCCCGGCCGAGGAGCTCGTAGAGGTCGAAGTTCGAGCCGGCCATGCGGGCGCGGGACAGGAGGTCGTCGAGGTCGTCGCCGGGGTCCTCCAGCAGCAGCTCGAGGCCGTCGACCTCCGGCGAGGCGTCGGCGAGCGCGGCGAAGGCGGCGCGGCCGAGCGGCGTCGCCGCGACGCGGCTCGCGAGGCCCATCCTTCGCATGGGCACGCCGCGGGTGTCGGCGACCTGCAGATCCAGCAGACCCGCGTCGCGCAGGAACGGGAGGACGTGGTTGTCCGTCAGCGTGTCGCCGTGGCAGACGCGACTTCGCGCCCACGCGCCGCCCCGCGCCAGGAGGGTCGCGAACGCGCGCCGGCCGGCCTGCGTGTCGTCGGCCCCGTCGTCCGCCCGGTCGTCCAGGTCGGTCCAGCGCACGCGGTTCCACGCCGCGTCGAGCACCTGCCACCACCGCGCGACCGGATCGGCCGACGCGAGCGCTGCGCCCGCGGCCGTGGCGGTCATCCGCGGCCGTCGCACCTGCACCGCGTCCAGCGCGCGGGCGAGCGTCGTGGTCCACCGCACGGCGGGCACGTCCTGCTCGAAGACCCGCGCGCCCTCGCGCACGGGGAACGGGCCCGCCGCGTTCAGCGCGAAAAGGTCCTCCCTGCGCAGCGTTTCCCGCTCGGTGAGCACGAGCCCGCGGCCCGCCGCGCGCTCGACGAGCCGCACAAGCAGATGGGGCGCGTGGGACTTCGCTGCAGCCTCGCGCAGGGCGGGGGCCAGCGCGGGCACGGGCGGCGGCTCCCCCCCGCGCCGCAGCCGGGCCGGACCGGAGAAGGCGTCCTTCTCGGGCGGCGGCTCCTGCCCCACGCTGGAGCCGGCGGAGAGCGCGTCGTACTCCCACAAGTAGAAGTCCGCGGCGGCGGAAAAGCAGGCCTCCGGGGTGCCGAAGCCGAACGGGAAGTCGCCCTCGTCGTCGTAGTCGTCGCGGCTGTAGAGCCAGAGGGAGAGAATCCACTTCGAGCGCGTCCGCCCGGGGTCGAGGCGAGCCAGCTTCGAGCGCCGCTTTCCGCGGAAGCGCTGCACGGCGTCCACGTACAGGCTCCCGTCGCGCCACTCGATGACGAAGCCCTCGGCGGCCCCCGACGCCACGTAGCGGCGGCCCTCGCGGTGCAACGACGCGATGATGGATTCGGCGTGGGGCGGAACGGCTGCTCTGGCGGTCATCGGAACGCCTCCGAGACCGGCACTTTCCTGGGTCGCGTGGCCGCGTGCAAGACGGGTCGGGGTGGTGCGCCGCATCGGCCTCGCGGCCCGCCGCCCTGCGCCGGGCTCCGGCGCCCGATCGGCACCGCGGCGCCGACTCTGGATGGCCGTGTTTTCAGGCGTTTCCGGACTGCCTTGTCGCGATCCGCACGATTCCAAACGGATGCGACGCTGCGCATGACGCAACCTGCCGCAATTCCTGGGGATTTCGTCGCGCGAGGGGACTTTCCGCACGGAAAGTCCCCATTCGGACGCGAATCGCCACGATTTCGAGGGCATTTCGCACCGCGGGGCTTCGCACCGCATTCGAACGATGCGGATTTCTTCTTGCCGACGCGAAAACGCCGCTATCATCGCGGTTCGGAGGCGGACAATGGCCCGGACCCGCATGCCCCGCAAGACGAAAGCCCTCGCCCGCGTCGACCCGCACGCGGCGCTCACGCAGCGCGAAGTGGACGGTCTCGTCGAGCGCCTCGTCGCCTCGACCAACGAGCGCGTGCGCAAGTCGGACATCGAGCGCGAGGGCGCGGCCGACGACCTGTTCCGCGAGGCCTTCGCCGACGACCCGGCGCTGGTCCTCGACGCTGCGCCGACCACCCGCGTCTGGAACGCCCTGAGCGAGCGCGCCGGAAAGTCTCTGAAGCTGCCGCCCGAGGAGCTGGACGACTACGTGCGCGCCGCCGCGCTCACCCAGCACGTCTCCGACAGGCGCTGGCGCAACCTCGACTTTTCGGACAAGCTGGCCCTGCTGCCGCTCACCCGCCTGGACGACGGGATGCGCGCCTTCTACCGGGGTCTGACGTTCTCGACCCTGCCGTCCACGACCACGACGGCCCTGCACGACTGGGTCGGCCGCGAGCTGCCCAAGAAGAAGCAGGGCCGCCCCGAGGGGCTGTCGTACCGCGGGCGCGGCAAGATCACCGCCGGCGGCCTGCGGCTTTCCGACCCGGAGCAGCGCGCCCGCTTCAAGCGCGAGTTCCGCGCCGCGCCCAAGGACGGACGCAGCCGCTTCCTCAAGGAGCTGCGCGCGGTGCTGCGCAACCTCGGACTGCTGCTGGACGAGCTGCAGGAGCCGGACGATTCGTAGCAGGTCGCGTGCGCCTGCGCGGAGGATCGATGCGGGCGGCAATCGCGCGTCTGGCCGCGGTGGTCGCGCTCGCAGCCGCCTGCGTGCCGCCGGCCGAGCGCGTGCGGCCCGACGACCTGCGCCGCACGAGGCCCGGCGCGACGGCGCTGGTGGTCGTCTACTCGCGCTCGGGACACACCGCGTCGGCCGGAACGGCGCTCGCCGAGGCCCTGGGCGCCGACTACCTGCGCCTTCAGGGCGGCGGCAACGAGGGCGACGGGTTCTTCTCCACGCCCTCGTGGGACGAGCCGGTGCCCGTACACCCGGACCGGGTGGATCTCGGAGCGTATCGCATCGTCCTGATCGGCACGCCCGTCTGGTACTGGAAACCCAGCGCGCTCGTCGTCTCGTTCGTCGAGGCCAACGACTTCGCGGGACGGGACGTCGTGCTCTTCCACACGAACGAGGGCGGCATCCGGCAGGCGGCCCTGGACCGCTGGAAGGAGCGCGTCGAGCTGCACGGCGGGCGGGTGCGGGACGTATTCGGCGTCGACCGCAAGGCGCTGCGGGGCGTGCCCGTCGCGGACGCGGTGCGGCAGCTCGTCGCGGAACGAAGGGAGAAATGGGGGCGCTGACGGCCCGGGCCGCGCCCGGTACGGCCCGGTTCGGCGGACGATTCCCCGGCAGTTCAGGGCGCCTGCGCGCCGAGCCCCCACGGTGCCGACAGACCACCGGTCCGCTCCAGCCAGTCGGCGACGCGATCCGCGGCGCCGGCCACGTCGTCGTCCGAGACATCGACATCCAGGAACGGCAGCGTCGACTCGCGCACGAGCCTGTCCAGCAGCTCCTGCTCGCGCACGAAGACGCCGAGATCCTCGTACTGCGACGGCTTGCCCGAAACCTTCAGGCGTTCCGAGCGCGCACGCGCGAACGTCTCCGCGCGCCGCACGCACAGCACGTGCCGGAAGCCCACCGCGCGCAGGCGCGGGTCCAGCCACGAGAAGTCGGGGTCGCGCCGCCCGGCGAGCACCTGGCACGCGCGCGCCGAAGCGTGGAAGCGGTCGACGATCCACGAGTAGAAGCGGTTCAGCTCGAACAGGCGCGCCCACGTGGCGAAGATCTCCATCGCCTGCTGCTCCTCCTCCGGGGCGTAGTTGAGGGGACCGCGACCCCACGGGAAGTCGGTGAACGAGCACCATTCCGCCGAGATCACCGGAGAGTGATATCGGTATCGCCTTGCGCCGACGACGCGCGGGTGCTCGTTGAGCGCGAAGGCGAGGTCGGTCTTGTGCGTCAGCCGCGTGCCTTCCAGGATGATCTTCGGCGTGAGCTTCGCGCCCATGGGCACACCATAGCGCGGCGGGCGCCTGCGCCGCGACGGCCGGGGGGCGAAGGGGCACAAGAGCCAAGCCAATACTGGCTGTGAATTGGGTGCAGCTCGCGCCAGATCCGGCTCGGCGTGCGGACCGGCCAGCCGCCCTCACCCCCGCCCCCTCTCCACACGGGCCACAACCGCACTGCCCCTTTCGATCGCACAGCGGCCCGGTGGAGAGGGGACGGCTGCCGCTCCTGGATCCGATGGCGCGAATATTCCCGTTCGCATGCCGTGCGGTCCGACCTCGGGCGCACGATTCGATGCGCTCTTCTCCCCCTCTCCACCGGGCCGCAACCACGCACGATCGAGCGTTGCGCATCGCGGCCCGTGTGGAGCGGGGGTCGGGGGGTGAGGGCGGCGGGCGCCCTCGGGCAGTCGGATCTGGCAGGAGTTGCACCCCTATGAATTCAGCAGGAATGGGTAGACAAGATGGGCAGACCGACCCGTGCGGCTGAGAGCACGACTCGAGCGCAGCGCTTGCCGCACGGGTCGGCTGCCCGTCCATGGGCAGCGATCGGACCGGGCAATCTTCGACTGGTCGTCTGCGTCGGACGGGCAGCTCGCCGTCGCCGCGAGGTCGGCACTGCCAACGGGCCAGGTCCGAGGCGCGGCGTACGGCGAGTCTGCCCATCCGACTTGGAGCCGTTTCGACGCAGGAATTGACCGGGCTCTCATGGGGCGAAGGGGCAGGTTCGACGCGACCCCCCCTCGGGCGCGGCTACCCCAGAGCGACGCGTTTCGTCCGACCAACCCGGGTCTTCCCCCATCTGCTGCGCCACACGAGCGCCCGCACGATTCTGAAGACCACCGGCGATCCCCGCAGAGTCGCACTCCGGCTCGGCCGCGCCCACCTGCAGACGACCGAGATCTGCCTGCGTGCCGACCCCACCGAAAAGCTCCAGGTGCTCGGGGCCCCCCGGCTGCCCGGGCTCCGCCCCGGGCACTTCCGTCCGCCGGACCGCCTTCTGGCTCTGCTGCGCAGGGCGGCCACCCCTCACGATTGTCCGCAGTCGCGCACTCCCGAAGCCCCGGCATCCAAGGCGGATGCGGCCGCCAGCTTCGGATAACGGGCAACCTCGGACAAGAGACTGGATCGCCAAGGCGCAAAAGACGCCAAGGGGATGGGGTTCTCGGGGACGCCGCAACCTCGCCCATGCAAGCGATGGCTCTGCCGGCCGGCGCCGCTCGTAGCAGCCCTCTGTTTCCCTTCGCGTTCTTGGCGTCTTTGGCGCCCTGGCGGTGATCGAGAGCTACGGCACCAGCAGCACGCAGTCGGCGAAGCGCCGGTTGCGGGCCCGGCCCTCCGGCGTCTTGTTCGACGCGATGGGCCGCGTCTCGCCGAATCCCTGCGGAATGCCGCGAGACTGCTCGATGTCGCCCTGGCTCACGATCCAGGTCAGCGCCGACATCGCCCGACGCTCCGACAGCGTCATGTTGTACGCCGGAGTCCCGATGGCGTCCGTGTGCGACTCCACCCGGAATTTCAGCGCGTTGAACTGCCGGACGATCGCCGCCACCGCCTTGAGCTTCGATTCCTCCGTCGTCCGGATGTCCGCGTGGTCGAAGTCGAACAGCACGTTCGTGCTGATGTTCACGCCCTCCGGCGTCTCGCGGCCTTTCAGCAGCGGCTGCTTCGCCACTGCCTCCAGGATCTCGGCGATGGTCTTTGCCCGCGTGTCCTCCTGCTCGGCCGCCGGCGTCAGGGGCTCGATGGTGAAACCGCGCGGCTGGCTGCGCTCGCTCGTGCCGGCGCGGGTCTTCTGCCAGGCCACCAGCTCGTGCGCTCCCGCCGCCAGTTCGGGCGTGTTCACCGTGAAGCGCCCGTCCAGCCCCGCCGGCGTCACCAGCGGTTCGGCACCGTCGATTTCCACGCAGACCTCGGCCAGCGGATCGCCGAAGCCCTCCACCGCCGTCGTCGATGTCGGGATGATGTCGCCCTCGGACGGCGAGGCGACGATCGGCGGCGCGACCGTGCGGGGCGTTTTCACTTCCGGCGGCGGCGCTGGCACGCCCGACGGACGGCCGGGAGCGCCCGGCACCCAGCCTGCCTGGAGCAGTACGCGCAGTGCGGGTGATCCCGGCGCGTGCGTGAGGCCTCGACCTGCCAGGGCCGACACCTCGAAGCCCTCGCCGAGCGCCACCCGGACGCCCAGGTCCGCCAGCACCGGCGAGGCCAGGCTGGTCCCTGCCCCGCCGCCCAGGGGCGTCGCACCGGCGAGCTCCGCGAACGGTGCCACTCGTCCCTCGCGCATCGGGGCGGAGGCTCCCGCCCGGAAGTCCAGGGACCATCCGCTCGTCCAGCCGCGCACGCCCAGTGCCGCCCCGGCCAGAAGCGGCCCGGCGGACGATCCTGCGACCATGCGGGCGAGCACTGTCGGATGACCTGCGCTCAGAAGCCCTTCTTTTCCGGTCGGAATCGCGAAGCCGACGTCGGCTCCGAGCTGCAGCGCCTGCCCTCCGGCGAGCCGGACGAGCGCACCGAGCGCGATGTCCCCGACACCGGGGCCGATGGACGCGGGCGCGAACGAGGCAAGCGGGGCCGCCAGCGCACCGCCCGACTGCACGAAGGCGGTGGCGGGCAGCGCGGCGGCGATTTCCACGCGCTCCGCCAGCGTCAGCGAGAGGGACAGACGGGCGTCGAGGCGGTTGGAAACGAGGCTTTGCACCGGCGAGAGCGTCTTCGCGTCCAGTACCGAGAGAGGGTCGCGGGCGTAGTCCAGAGACAGCAGAGCGCCGGGCCGGAGCCGACCGCCCGAGCGGGGCGAGGCGGCAGGGACCATGGGCGTCGGACCGGCGAACATCGGGGCGTCGGCCATGGCGCCGGTCTGGGCGCCGGCCGGCGGCGCGAGGAGCCATGCGCCCCCGAGGGCCAGGATCGATGCAAGAAGAACTTCACCATGGCGACCACGGAGAACACGGAGGTTCCTGTTGTTCCCTTTCCCAAACCCTCCGTCTTCTCCGTGGTCTCCGTGGTGGATGTCCTTTGCTTTTCGCGTTCCCCGGGTCGCCCGGAGGCTCATCCCTCCGCGCCGAAGCCACACAAGAGCCGCGAGCGCCAGCAACCCCGGCCCCGCCGCTCCGCAGCCGCACCCGCCGCCGCCGCCCACGACGTACTCGCGCACCGGGCCGCCATCCGACGATCCGCCGTCGGGCAGCCC
>Ga0172368_10008091_pt1 | contig 10800 bp, 10 predicted proteins | sample Lak11m_FD_114540 | JGI IMG/M metagenome (GOLD analysis project Ga0172368, IMG submission 114540) | Freshwater microbial communities from Kabuno Bay, South-Kivu, Congo - kab_022012_11m | ecosystem: Environmental > Aquatic > Freshwater > Lake | place: Democratic Republic of the Congo: South-Kivu...
CAGAAGTTGGAATTGAGATAGAATGGCAAGGCAAAGGAGTAGATGAAAAAGGAATCATTAAGTCAATTAATAAGGAAAGATTACATAGCTTGACGCTGAATCCAGAACTCCGCAAGCTGAACGCTGATCACTTGACGCTGAATCCAGAACTCCGAAAGCTGGACGCTGATCACTTAACGCTGAATCCCGAACTCATCTCCATCTCCCCCCGTTATTTCCGTCCAACAGAAGTTGATTTGCTTATCGGCAATCCTGCTAAAGCAAAAGAAAAATTAGGTTGGGAAGCAGAAACTGATTTGAATGAATTGGTTAAAATAATGGTGGAATCGGATGTTAAAAAGTAATGACTTAAAATTATAGATATAAGTTACCTTATTTGAAATTTATAGGAAAATAAATGCTTAACAACAAATCAATACTAATAACGGGGGGTACAGGCTCCTTTGGTAAAAATTAATTCTCTGAACCACAGATTACTCAGATTGAGCAGATTAAAAAACAAACTTTTGCGTGTTCTGTGGTTGATTCTTAAAAAATAAATTACACTAAGTTACACAAAGGAAACACAAAGTCGCACAATGTTTTAAAACTTAGTGAAACTTAGTGAAAAACTTTGAGGAACTTTGTGTCATTGCTTTTATCTTCTACAAACGAAAATAATTTTTGAAAAAAAGAAAAATTTGCGTTTCTTTGCGGTGAGTTGTTTTTGCTTTTAATTTTTAAATTATCATTTTTAATTTTTAATTCATTAACAGTCTGAACCATGATTTACTTGATTATTGAATTGGCATGATTAAAAAAAATAAAACTTTGTGTGATTTTTCGGTTAAATATTTTATAGTAAATAATTATTTATAAAAATAAGGTGAAACTTAATAAGCTGATTAAGAGATTTGTTCAATCAAAAATAGAGATAAAATTAACGAAAAAATGCGTAGTTTCTTATAATAAAAATCCTTTTAATTAAAAATAGGCAACCCATGTTAGACATATTAAAAAAAATAAAATATAATTTGACATTTAACTATAATGATATTTTATCTCTTATTCATCTAAATAAAATGCATGAAATTTATTTGCCGTGGACTGGCTCAGCTGTAAACCCAGCAGCACTGAGAATGATGATTAATGAAATATTAATTAATGAAAAAAAACAAATTATTGAATTAGGGAGTGGAATATCGACTGTTTTTTTTGAAGTATTAGCAAGACAAAATAATATAAAAATAACTAGTGTTGATAGCGACGGAAAATGGCAAGAGAAAGTAAAAAAAATGATAATAAATAATGGAGGGGATTCAAGTAATATCAATTGGATATTAGCACCATTAATTAAATACGAAGATGATTTTTATAAAGGAGAGTTTTATGATCTAAAAGACATAAATATAGGTAATTCGCGTTTATATGACTTCTTATTTATAGATGGTCCAATTTCAAGTATCGGCAAAGAATTAACAAGATATCCTGCTTTAATTAAATTGAACCCATTACTTAAAGATTATGTTTTATTTTTACATGATGCTTCCAGGGAAGGTGAAAAGCTAGTTGCTAAAAAGTGGGCTAATGAATTTGATTTAAATTTGATCGATTATAGTATACAAGCAAATTTATTTTGTTTACGACAAAAAAATAAAGAATATTATAACATCTTTTAAACAAATATAAATTAAACTATAATAAATAAAGTAAATTATGAATAAAAATACTATTGGAATCACTGGAAGCAGTAGCTTCTTAGGGCAAAACTTACTACATAAGTTGAAACATACAAATAAAAAGATTAATATTTTTAGAGGTGATATAAGGAACCCAGCTGAAGTTGTATCGTTTGTAAAAGATTGCGATATTATATATCACTTGGCCGGATACAATAGGGGAACTGATGAAGATGTTTATACTATCAATATTTTAGGGGGTGCAAATATTGTATCAGCAGCAGTTACTATTGGAAACCGTTATATTATTTTCCCATCAAGTGATTATTTGCTACGTTATCCTAATAATTCGTACTCAATTAGCAAAAAAGCAATTGAAAATTCACTGATGCAAATAAACAATATTAATAACTGTAGAATATCTATAATTAGATTACCTAATATCTATGGTCCCTTAGCGTTACCTTTCCATGTTTCTGTCGTCGCAACATTTTCGTGGTATGAGGCTAATGGTATGGGCGATAAAATGCCTATTATTGGAGATGGTTCAAGACAAATTGAGTTGATTCCAGTTAATGAAGTAATTGACTATTTTGTAAAATTATTACAAAATCGAAAATCTTTGAAACAAAATAATGAAATGAAAGGTGAGAAATTTACAATAAAAGAGCTGTCTGAAATTATTCATAGTCCAACTAAACGAAAGGTTTATCCTATAATAGACGAAACTATTGAGTTTTTTTTAAAACCTATAAAACTAAAGATAATAAAAGAAAAGAAATCTTATTTCTCAAATCAGAATAATTTTATTTTTTTATTAGATCCAAACCAAAGGCCATTGTTAAAAAAAATAAAAATTTTAAAGTTATTGCCAGGTTATCAACGGAATTTATACCATACAATATCAGATAATTGTTGGATTAGTATTAATAGGGGTATTGTAGCGTTGGATATATTTACGCACAATGACAATTATGAAAATACAATATTGCTTGATAAATTATTGATAAAAAATGTTGAACTAATTTCAAATTATAAATATAAGTTTAGGAATCTAGGAAATGAATCTGTTGATTTAATATTTTATAAGCAATTAGATGAATTTGGTATATGAGTTTTATAAAAAAATATATAATTAAATATGATATATTAAAGAATCTGAAATATAAAACTAAATTATTGTTTTATATTTATCCAGTTGATCAAATTGTCGGATCAATTCCCGAAGTTTTAATAAATGAAAATATCTCTCAACACATAACAGAAATAAAAATTATAAGAAATGCTTGTGTCGAAAAATATTTTTTTACTACAAATTTACCCTTAATATTCCGAGCAGAGAAATGTTTTAATCGCCGACATGTATATCGGATGAGCAATGTTTTCGTTAATCCAAGGACTGGTGCTTGTTTTACAGAAAGTCATGCTTTCCTTGAATCCTTTGGCTCTTTAAGGAGTTGGCTTTTAAGTAGTCCTGAAAGAGGGAAAAGAGATTCTCATATAATTCAAAAGTCAAAATGCACTTGTGTTAAAACAACAGGCTATGCACATTTTCTTCTAGAAGAAGTTCCACGTTTATTGTTAACACTTAAACAATATCCAAAATTAGATATTATTATTTCAGATAAAACTTATAACTTTTGTAAAGATATTTTTGCTTTTTTGAAAGAAAAAAATGTTTTAAAACATGATCCAATTTTAATTCTTTCTGAAAATTTGCTTATACAAGATTTCGTTTTTACTCAAGCTGAAGAATCTTCAGGTTTTTGGCATAAATCTGATGTTTTGTTATTAAGAAAAACTTTTTTAATGAAATCAGAATTTTCAAAAAAAAACAAAATCTATATTTCAAGAAGATACTCCAGCAGGTCGTTTGCAAATGAATCACGACTTGAAATTGAATTGTATAAGCGTGGTTTTAAAATTGTATTTCTTGAACAATTAAAATTTAGAGACCAAATAGTACTTTTTCAAAATGCGAGTGTTGTTATAGCACCTCATGGAGCTGGTTTGGCTAATCTTGTTTGGTGTCCGTCTAAAACAATAATTATAGAAATTTTTACCAGCAACGTTTTTAATGATTGTTTTACTAGACTTTCATCAATTTTAGGCTGTGATCACTACCCAATAGGATGGCAAAACCAACAGGATCAGCTGAATTTTCCGGTTAATATCACACTTGAATTATTAAAAGAGCTTAAAGTTACTTAATATTCACTAAAATTAAAGTTTGATTTGTATTTTAGATTAGATACGCCCTCGCGACGAAAAACTGTAATAGTTTTATCTATTGGAAATTATGCTTTGCTTTTTCTTGATTTTATACAAGGTTTAGTATTTGTTCCTTTGTATATACAATTTCTAGGTGAACGTTTATATGGTCTATGGTTGGGTACCGGCGGAATTTTAGCAGTTTTATCTTTTCTTGATTTAGGTATGTCTTCCTTAAATATTCAAAGAGTAGCTAGAGAATATGGTAAAAAAAACTTTGTAGGAATTGGAAAATATTTCTTCAATGGTATACTAATTAGCTCGGCATTTATGTTTATTTTTTTTTTAGCTGGTTTAGTAATAAGTAATAATTTAGATTTTTTCTTTACACTAGATAATCATGAATTTGATATACTATCATATTCGTTTTTATTAGCGATTTTATCTATTATTTTACAGTTACTAAATAATATTGTTGAAGGAACATTAAATGCTCTTCAAAAACCATTATTTGCCATGATTACTGGTATTGTTGCAAATCTAGAAGCAATAATATTTACTTATATTTTACTTGTTAAAGATTTTTCTGTTCTTGCAATTCCAATTGGGCTAATAATAAGATCTTTTTTTGCGCTGTTCCCAAATTTTATTTATTTAGCGATGATTCTAAGCAAAAATAAAATAAAATTTTTCTCTTTTGATAAGATTGTAATAAAAGATTATTTAAGTCTCACACCAAGCATATTTCTATCAAAATTTGGAACTTCTTTAGTTGGAAACATTGAACCAACTTTAATAACTATGTTTGTTTCGCCGCCATTAGCTGTTTATTATTCTGTAACTAAGAAGGCTGGCGGATTAATTAGAACTATATTAGATAGAATTGGAGGTATATTATTTCCTTCTTTTGCACATTTTTATGCTGAAAACAATTTAGAAAAATTAAAAACATACTTTATAAAATTTATTACAACACTAATTCCTATTTCAATCGCTTTATTTTCTTTATATATTTTAATAAATAACATATTTGTGAAAATATGGGTTGGTAGCAAAAATTATATTAGTGATTCAATGACTTTATTAATATCGGTTTCGTTGATTCTAAGTTATTATTCAAATTTAACAAGCTATCTTTTAGGGATTACAGGCGATATTAAATACCCGGCTTTTCTCATTTTTCTCGAATCTATAATGAAGCTATTTCTATTGTACTTTTTATTATTGCTTTTTGGAATATATGGATTACCTATTGCGGTAATTATTTCAAGTTTTATTTTCTTTATTAAATATATTAAGAGATGGAATCTACATTTGAAATTAAGTTATAAAGAAATTATCCCATCTCTCAAAATAATACTAAAATATAGCTTAATAATAATAATTACTACTGGCTTTTCTTATTCTGTGATACAAAATAATGATTTATCGAATGAAATAAGCTCATATGTGGTTTATTTTGCAGCAATACTGGTAGTTCTTTCTGTAATATTTATTCAAAACAAACATTATATTCCATACTTTAATAAAAAAGATTTATAAATGATACTAAAAAGAAAAATATCTTCGAAAACTAAAATCTTACCAAGGCTTATTCCATTAATAATACCAGATTTTGAAAAACACTCGGATTTAAGTACACCTTTAGTTTTATCTATAAATAATTTAGATTCAAAAATATGGTTTAAAGAATTTATTAATTTATTAGAAAGTAGAATAGCTAAAGAATATTTTCCTATTATGAGATTAAGTGAAGGTGAATACCAGTTTTTTCTTGGAGCACAACTTCCTCTGTTTTCAGGCAGTAAAATACAGTACACCAGATCTCTATTTCGCTTTATTTTAGATAAAATCAACTATAAAAAAAAATTAGTGCTTCTACTCTTCCTGGTGTTTCTTCAGGAGATTATGATAAAAATGAAATTTTAACAATAAAAGACAAGTATGCAAATTGGATTAGGCTAATTGCTGAAAAAGGCATTTTAGCATTTCACCTTACGTATTCAGAAAAGCCTTTTCAAGAAAAATTTCATTCTAGCTTGAAAAGTTGGTTAAATGCAAATAATATTTACATTACCTCAGATAATTATTTCCCCTTCTATTTCGTTTATGCTGCTTTAAGAGGAAACGAAAGGCATCGTATTTTTAATAACCGTTCTGTTCTAATTTTACATTCAGCGCGTGGTGAGAAAAAAGAAAGGATAATCAGCTCATTAAAAAAAGAAGGTGTTAGTAATATTGAGTGGATTGAAATTTCTCCTTCCAAATCTTTATTTGATAAAATTGAAATTGATCAATTTATTGGAAAGGTAGATTTAGCATTTATTGGTGCTGGTGTTGGTAAACCAAACATATTGGTTCAATTAGTAAAATTGAATGTACCTTGTATAGATGCCGGTTTTGTTTTTGAGGTTTGGGCAGATGATAATAATAAATGGCTGCGTCCCATTATGGTTAGAGATGATGAGTGGCATGCAAGGAGAATTAGGTTTATATAATAATGGAAAATATACTCTAATATAATGGAAGAAAAAAAGTTATATTTAACTGCTATAACACTTACATTAATGCAAATTATTGGTGGGTTTGCTAGTGAAATAGGGATAATTTTAGCTAGTATTTTTATTTTTTACCATGTAGCTTTCAGTAAAAAATTAAATCTTATTGCAATATTTATTCTTTTAATGCCATCAATTGTTTTTCGTGAGGGACCGGGATTTTCGACAGATATTCAAAATCAATATGGGGAAACTAGTTATATAGCTTTTTATTTTCCTTCATTAGTTAATACTTTGCAAATAGGGCCCCTAGCAGTTTCTACTAAATTGTTTTCTGCTTTAGCGGTTCCAGTTCGTCTTTTTAGATTGCGTCATATGCTAATCACTATAAAATTATTTTACCATTGGTGTTTAAGTTTAGGTATAAGTATAATTGGACTTTACCTTTCTCATACAGCTGGATTATTTAGTACAGGGGGTATTACTGTTGGATTGAGAATAGTATTATCAGTTGGGGCTGTTTTTATACCATTAAGTTTTTTTGGGAACGAATTAATTAAACAATTAAATATTATTATTAAAATTTCAGCAATATTATTTATTCTCGGATTTATAAACAATCATTGGATATTTATTACGGCTTCATTCCCTGCTTTATTGCTTTTTGATAAAAGTAAATTTTGGAAAACAATTGGACTGATACTATTGATTATATTTATTTATTTTGGAACTACTTTTACTATCCGATTTATTACAATAAGCAGTATTGTCCTTTTGTCTTTAAATAAAATATGGATTACTAAAAACATTACTAAATTGCAATTAATGAGATTTGTTTATATTGTTTTTCCGATAGTATTTATTCTATTAGTAATAAATATTGATAACAGTTTATCATTATTCAATTTATTTTCTTCAGATTCTAATTTGTATATGAAATTATTTGACGATCGACTGCCTATCTGGAAGCAATCGTTAGATTTTATTTTAGATTCAGATTTTTTTGTTGTTGCTTCAGGACGAGACCTAACTATATCATTTTTGGGTAACACGATGTTATGGGGTGCGGGCGCACATAATATATACTTGGAAAGTGCAAGGCAGTTAGGATTGTTTAGTACAATATTACTTTTTATTATTATTTTTCATTATTTATTCAAAACATTAAAAGTAAATGATAGTGTTATTATGGATTTTATGTTTTCAATGCTATCAGTTTATCTCATATATGGACTTACCGGAAATTCATTAATTTATGATGGAGTTGGGTTTATGTATTGGTTGATTATTGGGCAAATTTATAATAATTCTATAATGAAAAGGAAAGATAATGAGAATTTTGCATCTTTCAGCGGCTAATGAATCTACTGGTGCTGGGAAAGCTGCTCTACTCACACATAAGACCCTGATTGAACTCGGTTATAATTCTAAAATATTATTTTTGAAGTCCAGCATGAATCAGGATGAATGTTATTCGTTCCATATCTTAAAGCCGATTAATGGAATATATCGATTAATTATAACTCAGTTAGATTCTATTCTCGTAAAATTTTATTTTTACAGAGAAAGGAATATTTTTTCACCAGGTATTATCGGTGTTAAATTAAAAAATAATAGATTAGTAAAATGGGCTGATATAATTCATATACATTGGTCAAATCATGGATTCATAAATATTAAAGAAATCGAAGAATGGAATAAGCCTATTATTTGGACTTTAAGGGATATGTGGGCATTTACTGGAGGTTGTCATTATTCTTTTGATTGTAAAAAATATATTTCTAGATGTTGTGCGTGTCCAGCTTTAGGCAGTAAAGCGAAAAATGACCTGTCAACTATTGGTTTTTTTAGAAAATTAAAAGTATTTAATGAAACTAATATTAAATGGGTTGCAATAAGCACATGGATAAAAAATAAAACAAAAGAAAGTAAAATCTTATATGGACAACAACTGGAGTTAGTTTATAGCGGAGTAAGTTCAAAGGACTTTTATCCAATAGATAAAGAAAATATCAGAAAAGAATTAAACATACCGATTGAAAAAAAAGTAATATTAATTGGGGCTGGGAATTTAAGAGAAAAGTATAAGGGTTTTCAATTTGTTCTTGAATTATTAAATAAAATTAGTAATGATGTAATTGTAATTACTTTCGGCTCTGTAACTTTCTTAAAGAACGAAATACCACAAAAGTATTTTCATTTTGGTGTCTGTAATAACTACAAATTAAATATGCTTTATAATTCAGCGGATGTTTTTTTAGGACTTTCAATAGCCGAAGCAATGGGCAAAACATTTGTGGAAGCTCAAATGTGTGGTTTACCTGTTTTATGTTTTAAGGATACAGGGCCAGAAGATATAGTTGAGCATAAAATTACAGGTTTCTTAGCAAAATATAAAGAAATTGATGATTTATTAAAGGGTTTTAATTTTTGTTTAGCACATAATTTTGACAAAAAATATATAAATCAAAGAGCAATAAAATTATTTGAAATTCATAACGTAGTTAATAGATATATGGAAATTTATGAAAAAAGTATTGTGGATCGGAACTGTAATAAATAACGAATATGCAAAGGAAAACGTTGCGATAAGTCCTGCTGCTAACGTTTGGCAGCTAAGTTTTATAGAAGGATTAATACAAAATGGACTCAAACTTACTATAATTTCAAATATCCCTAACAGAACCTGGCCTAGAGGTAAATTCTGGATTTCTAAAAACAAGTATTTTTCTCATATTAATGGTTCTGAAATATTTTTTGTGAGTTATTTAAATATAACTTGGTTGAGAGAAATTTGGATCGGCTTAGGCACTATCATACTTATTTTAAGTAAGAAACTTTACAAGAAGGTTGATGTGTGTTTCACTTATAATCCAATTTATAGACATCTTTTACCAGCAGTTTTCATCAAGCTAGTTTTAAATGTAAAATGGATATCTATTGTTGCTGATGGATTTGTTAAGGGGAGATCCCATCTTAATTTGTTTTTGTCTTATAAATACTTTAGTGATTATCGAGGGAAAAAGTATTTTCTTGACGGTGGTTTGCAAATTATAAATGATCTTGATAATCAAATAATAAAAAATAAAAAATTATTGTTTGCTGGAAGTATAACGAATGTAACAGGAATTTTAGAGTTCGCAAGAGTATTTTCTAAAATTAAAAACAATAAATATGAACTACATATTTATGGAAATGGGATGAATGGTGAATTAGTTAATCTAGCAAGAAGTAGTTCTAAAATATTTTTACATGGCTTTGTTACGGACAATGAGCTTCATTATGCTAGTTGTGAGGCATTTGCTTTTATCAATCCACGTGCCAACTCTCACATGGCTAACACCACTTTTCCCTCAAAACTATTACATTATCTTAGTTACAAAAAGCCTATTATTAGTGCAAAAATAGAATCATTATCACCCAAATATAATGAATTACTAATTATATATGAAAATTTAATAGTATCAAATTTGACAGATTGTTTTGCTATTCTTGAATCCTTAGATAGAAAGAAATTCGAACAGAAAGTTGAAAATTTTGCAATAGAAAATAATTGGAATACTTTAGTAAAGAATTTGGTAAATAATCATATTAATTGATACAATTTATATGTAATTCTTAAGATAGGAACTTTATCTAATGTAAAATCTAATTTTTAAAAATTAGATTTTATATAGCATTATGAAAACGCTTCTTCAAATAAATTCTGTAGTTAATACAGGTTCTACAGGTAAAATTGTAGAGGAAATTGGTGATTTAGCAATTAATTGGGGGTGGCAAAGTTATATCGCTTATGGGCGCAATAATCGTAGTAGTAATTCTGAGCTTATTAAAATTGGCAATGATTTGGATATTAGACTTCATGGTTTACAAACTAGGTTGTTTGATAGTCATGGTTTTGGCTCAATCAAGGCGACAAAATTCTTAATTGAAAATGTTAAAAAGATAAAGCCAAATATTATTCATATTCATAATCTTCATGGTTATTATATAAATATAGAGGTATTATTCAATTATTTATGTACGGTTAATATTCCCATTGTTTGGACATTGCATGATTGTTGGGCTTTAACCGGTCATTGCGCATATTTTTCTGCTATTGGTTGTAATAAATGGAAAACACTTTGTAATACTTGTCCTCAAAAAAAAGCGTATCCTAGTTCCTTCATGTTCGATCGTTCTGAAAAGAATTTTATCACTAAAAAACAACTATTCAATTCTGTTGATAAGCTAACTATTGTTGCAGTTTCGAACTGGTTAAGTGAAATAGTCACGCAGTCCTATTTATCAAATCATCCAATTAAGGTAATTAATAATGGTGTAAACATTAAAAACTTTTCACCGCAACAAGATACGGGTGAAATTAGGGCGAAATACGGGATTGGTGAACGATTCATGCTCTTTGGTGTGGCAACTTCATGGACTGAAAGGAA
>Ga0172368_10008094_pt1 | contig 10797 bp, 15 predicted proteins | sample Lak11m_FD_114540 | JGI IMG/M metagenome (GOLD analysis project Ga0172368, IMG submission 114540) | Freshwater microbial communities from Kabuno Bay, South-Kivu, Congo - kab_022012_11m | ecosystem: Environmental > Aquatic > Freshwater > Lake | place: Democratic Republic of the Congo: South-Kivu...
AGAACAGGGAGAACAAGGAGAACAGGGAGAACAAGGAGAACAAGGAGAACAAGGTATTCAAGGAGAACCAGGGAGTGTTGATTATGATTTAGTTCTTAAACTAGACCAAACAACTCCGCAGACAGTGATAAATGGAGTGCCTTTATTCAATGTAGGAATAAAATCTCCTAAACTTTATCCAGCTTCTGATTCAACAACTGCAATACAAATAAACAAAGCAGATGGAACTACTAACGTTTTAAATGTAGATACTACTAATGGCAACGTCGGCATTGGGACGACAAGTCCTGCTTTTCCACTGGAAATAAGAAACAATAATCCTGCTCTGGCAATTGGTCAAACAGATGCTGGAATAATGTTGGGACGAGAAAGTGCAACATTAAGTATCATAAAATCAATTGATGTTGCAGGGGCAGCATACAATGATTTAGGAATAAGAGCACAAGCTGGGACACAGTTATATTTGAAAACAGATGGCAACGTCGGCATTGGGACGACGGCGCCGACATTAGGGAAATTACAGATTGATGCAGATGATGATATAAATAGGTTATCTTTCTCTAGTGGTGGAAATGCAAGAATGTATATTAAATCTGTGGTTACTGGGACTAAGAATGTTTTTAGAACAGCAAATAATTATGATTTTGAATTTCAAGACGATACGGGAGGAAATATTTTATTTCTTGACGAAAGCTCAGGCAACGTTGGCATCGGGACGACTAGTCCGAAATCAAAATTACATGTTGGAAGCACGCAGTCAGATGTGTTATCTTTGGGAGCTACAGATTATGGCGGAAATTCTGGGCAGGCACTAGGCGGTCTAACTATACGACAAGAAGGAAATGGGGCGGGTGGATATTTGGATTTTCAAACATTAGATTGGGGCGGAACATACTTACTAGCAACAGGCATGACTCTTGATTATGACGGTAGGTTGGGCATCGGGACGACGGGGCCAGGGCAATTGTTACACATATATGGTAATAATCAGCCCAGTTTACAAATTGAATCAGTAGGGACAACCAATTCAACAGATTACGCAATTTTGAGATTAAAGACTGCTACCAGAACTTGGCAGTTTGCTTCTGGTGGTCCAAATAGTTCAGCTTATGCCGGTGCGTGGTATGTCTATAATGAGGGCACGGGGTCTGCCCCAATATCTATAAATGCCAGCGACCAAGTGGGTCTCGGTGGAAATATAACGAGTGCTTCGGCATTGACGGGGGCAAGTATGGTAATAAAGAGTGGCAACGTCGGCATTGGGACAACTAGTCCAGATACAATCCTTGATATTAATGGTGCGTTAACACAAAGACCATTAAGCACAGACCCAAGTGACCCAGATGCAGGCAACTCAGTTATGTGGGTTTCAGATGGAACTGACTCAGGCGATGCAGGAGATGTAATGATGAAGATTAATGTTGGCGGGACTGTAAAGACCGTCACAGTAGTCGATTTTAGTGCACTATAAATAAGGAGATGAGAAAAATGACAATAGTAGAAAAAGAAATAAGGGAAATAACAGAGACAGACAGATATAAGTTTTATGAACTTGTAAATGCAGAAGATGCAAAGGGAAATATAATTCAGATAAAACAACTTTCTGGAACTTACACACTTGTTGATTTGCAGAATCAGAAAGCACAGGCTGAATCTCAGTTAGCTAAAATTCAAGAAAAGATAGATGCAATAAATGCACTATAAATAAGAAGATGAGAGAAATGAATATAGAAATGAGCGAACAGGAAATAAATACAACAATAGAGCTACTTAATGTAGCTATTAAAGCCGGTGGCTATAACACAGCTAAACCAGCAGTATTCCTAATTGAGAAGTTTGCTTCGGTACTTCCAAAGAAAGAAGAAGTTAAAGAAGGAGAATAATATGGCTACAGACTCTACTCCATCCTATCCTTATAGTAACACATATATAACCTTTACAGGAGATGAATTTGAGAATGATACAAGGTACGCTTTTTGTATAACAAAATGCACAATTAGAACGGGATAATCAAAATAGGAGATGAATAAAATGCCAAGAAAGTCAAACAGTTTCAATGTAGAGTACACAAACAAGGATATTATGGACAAGCTCTATGATATGGATAATAAAATAAATTCTATCCACGAGCAAACCCTGAAAACAAACGGTAGAGTGAACACGATTGAGGTCCAGCAAAAACAGAATGTGGCCTCGTTTACAAGAGAGAAGGATGCGTTTGCAGAAAGATTGGCTTTCGTGGAAAAGGACAATAAAATGTTCACTGCCAAGATTGCAGGAGTGGTTGCAATCACTAGCATATTAGTCTCAATAGTTATGATGATTATAGGAAAATTGATTTAAGTAATGAAAGTTTAAATACATAAAGGAGATAATATACATATGGCACTATCAGGATATTGTGAAAATATAGATTTGGCTAGATATTTGGACATGGGTGTCTATAAAACAATAACTGTAACTCCATCCTATAGTAGTTCAGAGAGTTATTATATTTATCCATTAACCTCAAATGATGGGACTACTTGGAATTTAATTACCAGTGGAGTTATCCTAACAGATGATGGGGTAACCATTGACCCAACACATTATACTATAGATTTAAATTCAGGATTAATTACTTTTGGGGCATTGTACCATCCAATAGCAGGGTCTATAATTGTGGCTATATATTGGTTGAATCAAGGATTTACTGATGATGATTTGACCTACTTTGTGGATTTAGGTGCTGTACAATTAGAAGAGGATACCCATAGGGTATTTAGGGAAATAACAGTGACCTCATACAAGACTGATGCAAATGGGGATTATACTTATGTATATCCTGATTTTATTGATAGATGGGATGTATTGAATGGGATTGATAATATTAATTACAGGACTGATTCAATATTATCTTTAGAATATGGTCCAATATTATCAGTTACTACACTAACAGTTGATGGTACATCAGTTACGCCTTCAACTCTTAAATTATTTGGAAACAAAATTATGCTTACAGAGGACAGTGAGGTTAGAAGCTTTACTAAGTCCCACGATTCAATCACTATAACTTATAAATATGGTATCATATCAACCGTTGCTAGTAGAACAGAAGAAGACCTAAGATTGATAGAACTAGCAAAGCAGGCAAACATACTTGCATCATTTTTACAAATTAATTCAGTTTTAAAGGGAAGGAACATAATACTTGATAATTTGTATGTTGTTCAAAAATCAGATGGTAGCATCAGGCCTGAGCAAGTCCTAGATAACTGGGTAATTCAGGTACAGAGAAAATACGATTCATTACTTAAGAAATTAAGATTGAATGGAATATCCACAATTTAGGTTTTGCGAAATCTATCTTGTGTAAACAACCTTGCGGGGTGAAAAAATGACGGCAATAAAAAGGTCCAAGTTGGAACCAACTGTAATAAATATATTTTTAGAACTATTTCGTAATTGCTTAACTGATACCCGCAATCCAAGCAGATTTAATAAAAATTGGATAAGAAGTGAGTCCCAGGTTAGAACGGATACTCCCGACCCTAACAAAAGGCACATTATTAAGAACTCAGAATTAGTGGGTTATCCAGAAGTAATAATTGAAGCATTTAATCCCAAGACCAAGAGGAGAACAATCAAGGTTGGGGATAATATAAATGTAATAATTAATTGTGAATTAACTATAAGAGTAACTGATGTAGGCACGGTTTCTAATATTGGTTCATTATGCTCAGTAATTGAATCCGTTCTGGAAAGTCATAGATATGATTTAATTGAGGATGGAATTTCAAATCTTGAGTGGGACAACATAGGTACAGGAAATTATCCATCTGATGATAATGATTTTAATGAGAGGCAAATAATCTGCACGTTTGATGCAAGAACCGATTCTTGGAATAGTGGAGATTAAATTATGAATGTTAAAGTAACAGTAGAAAGAAGAGGAAATATACTGGAAGGATTAGAAAGAAAGTTACAAAATAATAATTTAGTTCAAAGATATGCTGAAGAATATGCAAAGGATATAAAAACCGCAATAAGTCAAAGAGTACATTCAAGGTCAGGAGCAGGGACTAAGAATTTGTTTAAAAGTATTAAGGTTATCAACACAGGAAAAGGAAGTAGTAAAAGTAGTGGAATTGTAGGAGCAGACTATTATTGGTATGCAAATTATGGAAGAAGACCTGGTAATGCACCACCTTTAGATGGAAAACTTAGGGCTTGGGCTTCAAGGTCTAATAACTGGCAAGGCTCTAGAGGAGCTAAAAAATTACAAAAGCACATTGCAGAACAGGGAACTAAAGGAATTTATTTCCACGAAGTTGCAAAGGCAAGGTTCAAGGTACGAAAATCGAAAATAATAAAACAAGCAATAGGAATATAAAGAGGTAATAAATATGGCATTAGGAAGTCCTCCAAGCGGGGAAAACGAGAACCTTTGGGTTTATCAATGGGCAGAAAAGGAAGTTTCATCAACTTCACCAGGGTCAGCAGTAGTTGCATTTGAATTTACTGCAAAGACTACAAATACATTAAAACCATTATTAGGAGTTACAACTTCTCCTGCACTACAACCAACAGTGTGTGATATTAATTCAAATGGTAGATACACATTTGCAAAGTATGTCACATCAGCATGGACAACAGTAGTTGGAAATATGGTTTTAGCTGATTGTATTGTTTACTTTAGAAAGAATGGAATTGACACTCCTGTTGATGGGGGTTCTGCATCAATCACAACAGTTACAGAAGGTGCAACTTTAATTACAATTACATTCGCACAAGAAGTTACTTCAACACAAGCAGACTATGTATTATTGAGTTATCCATATTCTTTAGCATCAAGTCCACTACCAACAACATTCTGTGTTAAGGATTTCAGTGCTAAGCAAAATGGATTGGATTTCTCAACAATCACATGTATCGGTGGTATCACACACAAGAGAAGACAACCACAAGACTTAACAGAAATATCACTAACAACACTAAAGCAGAATGCAAGTCTTGCATCAATGATGATTGGTAAGCAATCAACACAAACATTCAACTCAATATCCACAAAAATGGTGTCTGGTGGAAATTATACAGGAAACTGGGCGGTTGTTTTAAGAGTTACAGACCCTGATGATGCAAAGAACAGAATTGGGTGGATTGCAGTTAATGCTGGTGCAACAGCACTAGAAAACAAGGGTGGAGCAGATGCTGACTTTGAAGAAACAATATCTCTAAAGGTTGACCCTGAAAACTACTCTGAATTTGAATATCTAACAACTTAAAGGGATTAATTTCCCTTTTTAATTTTTTTAAAGAAGGAGATGAAGAAGATGGATGAAGAAATAAAAAGCACAATAATCGAAAGAGCACAAAGAAAAATACAGGAAGATAATATGGGACTATATGCTCGTGAAAGTGTGGACTTGTTTATCAAGGGATTGACTAAAAAAGAATATGAGGAATTTATTAGCTTTATTAAAACCAAGACCCCAACAGGTAAGGGTTTTGAAGCAATACAGGTTCTTATGAGAAGTTATGAATTGGTTAGGCAATCCGAAAAATTGGTAGGATACATTGACGAGTTACAAGAAAAAATCAAGGTCCTTGAGGAAAGTAAAAAAGTAGAGGAAAAACCGAAAAAGAAGTACATAGGTGGAGAGGAATAAATATGGTTGGAGAATATGAATTTAAAATTGCTACAAATAATAAAAAAAGTTATATTGTATTAAATGATGGTATAAATGAAGTTAAATTACCATTAATATATATTTCGATATCTAATTCAGAAGTTATTTGGGATTCAATTGAAGAGTTAGGTCAATTATTTGATTCGGTTAAATCAAAAACAATTACAAAAGATGAATATGAACAATTAGATAATGAACAAAAATTATTATTATTAAAAGAAAACATGTCTTTTATGAAAAAAATGGGTAAAACAATATTGCCTAAATTAGTTAATTACTTTGAAATAACAATAAAAGAAGAATACAATAGAGAATTAAATAAAGATGAATTAGTAGCTTTAGAAAAATTAATACTAGCAAATTTAGAAGATGTATTAACTAAATATATGGCTTTTATTAATGAGGTGATGCCTGCTGATGTAGGGTCAAAACCACTGCCCAGACAACAATGAGCACATCCGATAAAATACATTTAGCAATAAAAAAAAGTTCTAAAAAGAATGACATAAAAAATAATTTAGTAGAAAGTATTTATTTTATGATGCACACAGGATTAAGATATGATGATATAATGAATATGCCATTTAGTGTGTATTTAAAATTATTGAAATATAAATCTGATGTTGCTGAAAGAGAACAAAAAGAAATTAATAAAACTAAAAGATGATAATACATGGCAATGATAGAAGAAGTATTTATTAACTTTACTGACAAAGGAGTAGAAAAGTTACTTCAACAAATAAATAAGATTCAGCGAAGAATAAATACTCTTAAAAGAATGCAATTAAATACTGGTAATAATTATTCTAAATCGATAGAAACTAAAAAGTTAGATATTGCGGATATTAGAACTAAAATTCAAGATTTACGTATAACTAAAAGAAATGAAGATTTAAAAAATAACATAAGAGAGGCTGCAATAAAAAATAGAATGGCATTAGAATCTAATATACAAAAAAATACTGCTAAATACCAAAAATTTCAAGAAGATAAAGTTAAACTTGCAGAAAAAGCAAAGGCAAAAGCAATCCAAGAAGCACTTACTAAATCTAGAAATTTAGACCGTTCACTAATGAGCTCTGGACTTTCTTTTTTATTTACAGGTATGGCTGTAAAAAGAGTAATGGATGGGATTGGGCAATCTGCAACATCAACCTACAATAAAATAAATGCAGGTACTGATTTAGCAAACAATGCGTCTTCTAGATTAGCTGTTGGATTAGAAATGATACAATATGCTATTGGAGAGGGTATAAATAGAGTTATTGAACAATTAGCACCTATCTTAATGCCATTAATAGAAAGAGTTGTTAATTTTATAGAAAACAATAATTGGATAATTTGGGCTGGATTTTTCATATCTATACTTGCTACCTTGGGTATGATAATTGGGCAAGTAGAACTATTTTGGTTAGGATTAAAAAATTGTAGGGAAGCGGCTTTAGCAGTAAAAGCTGCGATTGTTTGGATGTACACTACGGGTTGGACTAAAGTAGTTGAAGGAATAACCAGTGCATGGAGTTGGATTAAAAAAATAATAATAGTTACAAAAGAATGGATTGCACTTAAATTAACTGAAGCCTATGAAGCATTAATTTCACCTTTAGGAAAAATAATAACAAAGTCAATTGGGGCATTAGCAATATGGTTATTAATAATCGGATTAATGAGTGGGCAAGAACCTGCAGTTAAATTAGTTAGTGCAATAGTAACCGCATTTGCAACTATTTTAGCGGTTGCTATGAATGTATTTAATACAATATTTAGATACTGGATAAATATGTGGGATAAATTAAAAAACGGAAAACTAACATTACGTGATTTAATAGACCCTACAAAAATGTTTACTAATACTGTAGATGCTTGGAAAACAGAATGGCAAAAATGGAAGCCAGCAATTAAAAATGTTGGTGAATTTTTTGAGGGCGGATTAATGAAGATGACTGATGCAGTGGGTACTACTAATGGACAATGGAATAACACAATTGCAGACTTAGTAGAAAATATGAAATATGGAATTAGTGAAATTTCTAAAGTTGGGGAAATACAAGCAACTACCACAAACACAGCCATACTTGCACAAAACGGAATATTATTGGACTCTAATGCCACACTTGATGAAATAGCAACAACAATAAAATATAATAATGAATTACAACAAAAAAAGAATGAGACTGTAGGTAAATTAATAATTGAATCAAATTCAGATATGTTTGCTGGATTAGGATTTACAACGCCAGTTACAACTCAATAAGTGATAATTATGAACACAGAAAAAGGATTTGTAGATATATACTTACACGACCCAGAAGGGATAACTGTTTCGTCAGTTAATTATAAGATTGCAAATGGTGCAAAAATTAGAATTCCAATATCTAATTATCCTATAATTAAATTAAATAATCTAGTGGATAAAAGGCAAAACTCAAGTGTTCCAATATCGACCACCAGTACATTTCTAACAGATATAGGAAAGGCAGGAATCACAGGAGTAGAAAGACCAAGTATAACCCTAAATGCATATGTACTAATAAGTGATAGTGTTGCAGCAAGAACAAGTTATTTTGGGGCTGATAGAGTTTGGAAAGGAACTTGGAGTTCTGGAACGTCATATAACTACACTGCATCACCTGAATCAAAAGATTTGGTTTTACTTAGTGGAAATATATATGCTTGTATTCAAGATAATACAAACAAAAATCCATCTACAGAAACGAGTTATTGGGAACTAGTTCCTAATTTTGTATTAGATTATTATTTGTTGTTTAATATGTGGTTATTTAATCATCGTTATTATTTAACAGATATAAAACCTGGCACAACTAAATCAGATTTTGGGATACCAATTAATATCCTAATGAATAGAACTGATATGCTTAATAGAACAATATTTTCTACGTTGGGCGTACCTGTAATAATTAGTAGTATAACTCCTAGTGGAGAAATGAGATTTGATGACACCTCAAATCCAAAAGAGTATTTAATGGGTGTAACAATAGAATTATTGGTGGATAATTAATGAGACATTCGCAAATGAGAATTTATTATCGTCCTAAAAAGGATAGTGGCTATTCTTGGGTAACCACTGGAGTAGTTATTAATAGTTATATTGATTTTCAGTCTTCAGAGACAATTGAAAAAAAGCAAGATGCAGGGCAATTACCAATAAGAAGATTGACATTTTATAATGGGTATGGAACTTATAGTTCTGGAACATTAACCTACACTTGTACAGGTGCTAATTGGATAACAAATCAATTTATGTGGCATACACTCGTTAATAATAATAATCACTATGTTATTGAAAGTAATACATCTGACACTATAACCCTTGCACCAGCAACTGACTTTAATTGGTATGGAGTTCCAGCAAATGGGGACGTAACTATTCAAACACCAGATTTTGAGTTTGATGATATATTTATATTTTATGCATGGAATGCAGTGGATGGGGATTATACTGAACCAACTACTGATGATTCATTAATTTTTATTGGGCAAATAGTAGCTATTGATGAAAGATACGCTGATAATGGAAATCAAATAATGTTAAAGCTCGGAAATACAACTGAATTATTATTGAAGTTTACAAAGAAATGGTTATATTATGATACTGGTTCTTTCCCTAAAGCATATGAAAAGATACATAATATTATAGATATTGTTAATAATGCAAATAAAAATAGTGTACAATTAGAATGGGATGCAGGAAATCCCACAGTTAAACAAGACACCACTGATTTTCCAGATGTAATATTTTATAAAGATACTTGCTCTGCTTATGAGGCAATGTATGAATTATCCACTGACAGGTACACAGATGATGGGGAATATTATTTATTTGTAAAACCTTATGGCACAGGACAATTCAAATTAATTTGGCAACCAAAAGATTTAACTGCCATTAATAGTTTAGTGGAAGGTATTGATTTTAAATTAGTTACTAGACAACTTGACAAAGGGGAAATCATAAGTGCGTTATATATTAAAGCAGGAATGGATTGTAAAGGAAATTATATTACTAAGTTAGTTTATGGAAATCAAAAATATGGGTCAAGATGGTTGACTAAATCAGAAAACTTTGCATCTACTTTGATGTTGTATGAAATAACCACCAATCCAAGTTCTTTTGATACTAAATCAGGAGATGGGGATGAGTTATTACCATTAACTACTGCTTTGCCTTATACTACTGCAACACTAGTAACCCAAGAAGAAATAGATAATTCCCAAGGAAAACTAACAACTACTGGTGCTCAAACGTTTGCTACAAAGAAAGAATACAATACTTGGATTAGAGATATGACTATGTCTCGTGCTAATATTTGGGGTACGCAATATTTATTATTTAATAATAATAAAAAGGAGAAAATAGTAATTAATTATTATAATCAACCTTTATCTGCAGTTCCTGGAAAATCAGACCAAATTAAAATACCATCAATAGGTTGGACTGGTGGAGGAACTGGAGAGTTCGATAATAGAAAGATACTACGAATGATTGAAAGACAAATTTCGGTTAATGAAAGTGGTATTAGTTTACAAGTAACTTATGAACAAGATTATAGGATGACTACAATATGACTTCAATATTAGATGCAATTAATAATAGTTTGGCTGACTCAAATCAGAATATTGTAACTCTAACTAATCCTAATTATGATGCAGATTTAATTACTATCCAAGAGGATATTGATGTATCAATTAGAATTGATTTGAAAATTGAATCCCAAGCAATGTCTGGGGATGGATTAATTTGGGGACACCCTACAAGAGGTATTTGGTATGCAAACAAATGGAGTTCAGCAGGAAGCATAGGATTTATATTAGGGTCTTCAATATATGGAAAAATAGGGGTTAGCCAATTAGGAAGTAATGCTAGCGCCTATCAAACTGTGCAGGAGTTGACAAGTGTATGAGTTTTAATTCAACAGGTTTATTAACTATTAATCAAGCTGTGCAACCATTGTTTGCGTATTTAGCGTATGGTGATGGGACATCAGTAGATAATGCCACTGCATTAGATTCAGAAACTGCAAGATTAGATTTGACAGATTATAGTTATCCATCAAATAATTTAGCTTTGGAATTTCTATGCGATGAATCAACCAATAACGGTAACTTAATG
>Ga0172368_10008098_pt1 | contig 10795 bp, 4 predicted proteins | sample Lak11m_FD_114540 | JGI IMG/M metagenome (GOLD analysis project Ga0172368, IMG submission 114540) | Freshwater microbial communities from Kabuno Bay, South-Kivu, Congo - kab_022012_11m | ecosystem: Environmental > Aquatic > Freshwater > Lake | place: Democratic Republic of the Congo: South-Kivu...
CTCCACCGGGCCGCTGTGCGGTCGAAGGGGCAATGCGGTTGTGGCCCGTGTGGAGAGGGGTCGGGGGTGAGGGCGGCTCGCCGGTCCGCACGACGAGCCGGATCTGGCGTGAGCTGCACCCAAGTGAGAAGGGTGCGGCTCGCACCGGGTCCGATCTGCCGGACGCGGGCGGCCCCCCGATCCGCCTGTTTCACGGCTGCTGCGGCCCGGTGGAAAGGTGGGAGAAGTGCCCGCGACAGCCGACGCCTGACGCCGATTCCAGGCGCGGCAGCCCTCCCCTCTCCACCGGGCCGCTGTGCCGCGTATCGAGCGTTGCCCTCCTGGCCCGTGTGGGCGAGCGCAGCGAGCGAACAGCCAGTGGCTGTTCTGGCCGGGGTCGGGGGTGAGCGCCGCGCGGCCCGAGCTGCAGGTACCTGAAAACCCGAACGCCGGCACGCCATCCGCCAAGTCGAAGTCCCGAACCCGACGCACCGCCGCCCCGTCGCCGCTCCGAGTCGCCGCGCTGCGGGCCGATCTGCTACAAAGCCGCGATGCCGCCTTCCCGCCGCCCGTCCGACGACAAGCAGGAGCCCTCGGCTTCCCGCTCGCTCGGGCCGGCCGACGCGCCGCGCATCCTCGACGCGGTGGACGCGATCCTGGGGCGCGACGGCACGCTCTCTCAGCGGGAGTCCGGCTACGAGGAACGCCCCCAGCAGCTCGAGATGGCCCGCCTGGTCGCCCGCGCCCTGTGCGAGCGGCAGCATGTGGTGGTGGAAGCGGGCACCGGCACGGGCAAGACGCTGGCCTATCTCGTGCCGGCGCTCGCCTCGGGGCTGACCGTGGTCGTCTCGACGGCGACGCGGGCGCTCCAGGAGCAGCTCGCGCAGAAGGATCTCCCGCTTCTGCTCGAAATCGGCGGCATGCTCTGTAGCCACCCAGTCTCCTTCCAGGTCATGAAAGGGCGTCAGAACTACCTCTGTCTGCTGCGCTGGGAGCAGTTCGAGGCGGCGCCCGCGTTCGTGAGCCGCGAGGAGGCGCGCCTCTACGCGAAGCTGCGCGAGTGGGCGCACGACACCGCCACGGGCGACCGCGCGGAGCTCGACCTGCCCGACCGCTACGTCGCCTGGCGCGAGCTTTCGTCCACGGCCGAGACCTGCCTCGGGCAGACGTGTCCCCGCTGGGGCGACTGCCACGTCACGCGGATGCGCCAGCGGGCGCAGGACGCGGACGTCGTCGTCGTGAACCACCACCTTTACTTCGCGGATCTCGCGGTGCGGCGTGCGTCCGGCTCGCGCTCGGGCGCGGAGGTGGTGCCGCGCCACGACGTCGTGGTGATGGACGAGGCCCACAACCTCGAGGAAATCGCCACGGAGTTCTACGGCACGCAGCTCTCGAACTACCGGGTCTACGACCTGTGTCGCGACCTCGAGCGCGCCGCGCGCACGCACCCGGAGTGGCCCGGCACCGAGCTCGCGCGGACCACGAGCCGTCTGGCGCGCTCTGCCGACGCGCTCTTCCAGGTGGTCGCGGGCCTGGCCCCCGAGTCGGCGCGCCCGGGTGCGAGGACGACCGACACGCATCCACATCCGCGCACACGCAGCCGGACCCATGCTCCGTCGGAATCTCTCTTCGAGCGTGCGTCGGCGCGGGCGCCGCGCGAGGTGGCGGCGAGCGACGAGGAGATCCTCGCGCGAGCGGCGATCCTGTCGGTCGGCGCGGACGACAGCTCGGACGAGCGGCGCGACACGCGCTGGGCGCTGCCTCCGGGCGGGCTGACGGAGACGACAGAGGCGCGAGAGACATTCGTCGCCGATCTGAGGGGGCTCGAGACGCTTCTGGAGCGCATTGCGGCCGCGCGCGAGGACGTGGAGCTGGACGCGGGGCGCCGGCGCAGCGCCGAGATGCGCGATCAACTCGGCCTCTTCTCGGGTCCGAGCGATCCCGGCTACGTCCACTGGGCGGAGGTGCGGGGGCGCGGCGTGTTCCTGCGCGCCTCGCCGGTGGACGTGGCCGAGGATCTGCGGCGCGATCTCTTCCTGCCGCCGCGGCCGGTGGTCATGACGAGCGCGACGCTGGCCACGGGGGGCGACCTGCGCTTCTTCCGGCGCCGGGTGGGGCTTGCCGCCCGCGCCGCGTCGGCGGACGACGACGAGGTGTTCCGGGTGGAGGGCGTCGGTGAGCCCGCGGAGCCGCTGGAGGCGGTGCTGGCGTCGCCGTTCGACTTCGGGCGCCAGGCGGCGTTGTACCTGCCGCGCCATCTTCCGGAGCCCAACGACCCGGAGTTCACGGGACAGGCGGTGGAGGAACTGGCGGCGCTGACGGCGCTGGCAGGCGGGCGCACGTTCGCTCTCTTCACGAGTCTGCGGGCCATGAACGAGGCGCACCGGCGCCTGGGGCCGCGCCTTCCCTTCCGTGTGCTGCTCCAGGGCGAGAAGCCGAAGGCGGCGCTCCTGCGAGACTTCCGCGAGACGCCGTCGGTGCTGTTCGCGACGCAGTCGTTCTGGGAAGGCGTGGACGTGCCCGGCGACGCGCTGTCGCTGGTGGTCATCGACCGGCTGCCGTTCGCGAGCCCAGGCGACCCCTTGGTCCAGGCCCGGCTCAAGGCCATCGAGGACCGGGGCGGATCGTCGTTCACTGAATACACGCTGCCGAGCGCGGCCATCACGCTGAAGCAGGGATTCGGAAGGCTGATTCGCACTCGCCGCGACACGGGGGCGGTCGCGGTGCTGGACCGACGCATCTGGACGAAAAGCTACGGCGGGTTCTTCCGCCGCACGCTGCCGGCCTGCCCCACTTTCGACCGGTTCGCCGACCTCAAACGCTGGTGGCGCGAGACCCGCAGCCCCGGGCGGCCGGACTGACATCGACGGGAGAAACGCAGCGCGGCCGGGGTCTCCGGCCGCGCTCCGTACCGTAGTCCGGGAAGGCCTTCTAGTTCTCGCCGTTCGCGAAACGGAACTGCGAGACGAACCCGCCGATGTGCGTGCAGCCGCCGCAGCACCGGAACTCACCGGCCGCCTCCGTGCAGTCCGGGTTCGCCAGTGCCTTCTGCTGCGGAGGCAGGCCGTGCTTGTTGTTGGGGTCGGACGTGTCGGCCGTGGCGTACGGGGTCAGCATCCCGTAGAACGTGCCGCCCAGCGGGAACATCTGCTGTCCGCCCTCGGTCTGCGCCTGCGACTGCGGCACCGACCCGAATGCCACTTCGAACATCCCGCCACACCCGCCCCCGGGCCCCAGGGTGCACTCTGTCGCGTTGCCCGACCCGAGTTCCGACGCCACCAAAACATTCGAGTTCCAGCAGGAGCCGGCCACGCACTGGCCGCCCGATCCGGTGCACTGGCTGTCGGTCGTGCAGGAGATTCCGGCGCCGCGCGCGATGGGTCCCGGCGCAACCGAAAGCTCCTTCGTGGTGTGCGTCAGCGTGTTCTCGCAGATCCAAGTCACGCGCTGGGTGACCGCATTGACCTGCGAGTTGCACTGCGTCTCGCAGCCTGCCGACGTGTCGTCCAAGTCGAAAAACCCGGCGAAGCACGCTCCGAAGGTGCATTGCCCCGCCTCGCACAGGGGCTTGGCGTTGGTCGTCGTGCAGACATGCCCGCACGTGCCGCAGTTGAGCGGATCTGTCTGCAGGTTGATCGTGCCGGTCCCGCCGCAGGACTGGCACCGCATGGTCTGGGAGTTGCAGGTACCGCCCGCGCCGCAGTCGGCGTCCGAGGTGCAGCGCAGCGCGCCGTCGCCCATGGTCAGCGCGAACGCGATGTTGCGCTTGTCGGGAGAGAACGCCGGCCTCGAGAAGCAGGCGTCCGTGCTCGTCGGGCAGTTGGTGCTGATCTTGCGCATCTGCCGGGTGAGCGCCCGCTTGTCGGCCCCGGAGTAGGCGCCGTCCGCGTCGCAGCCGACGCCGTACACCACGAGCCAGTCGTTCGGCAGCTCCCAAGGCGACTCTGCCTTGAAGATGGCCACGTACACCTTCGCGGGGTCCATGGTGTAGCCGCCCGCGTAGCTGAAGGTCACGTCCACGAGCGCATCCTGCCCCAGCACGAGTTGCCGGGCGTGGACGCGGGCGTCCGCGATCGACTCGCAGCTCAGATCGACCTTCGGCGCCGCGGTCGTGCCGATGGCTTCGCAGATGCGGACAACCATGTCGGGGTTCGAGTTGCACCGGCCGGCGACGCACCACGTCTTCATCGGGTCGTTCGAGTCGTAGCCCGGGCACCCCGTGTCCGCACTGCACGGCACGGAGGTCTGGGGAGGATCGACCACCCGCTTCAGGTACATGCGGATGTGGCCCGGCGTCCCGGCGGTCGGGATCCGGAAGAACTGGGCGACCTCCTTGCGCAGCCGCGTCTGGTCGAGCGCGACGAAGCACGCAGGCGTCGCCGTGTTCTCGGCGCTGCAGATGGTGGTCGGCGTCGGGGTCGTACACGACACCGGCGAGAGTTCGTTCGACATCGACTCGAACTCCTCGCTCTCGGGGCTGCCGCTGGGCTCTCCGCGGCAGGCGGCGAGCGCCGCGCACGCGGCGAAGACGAGCAGATGCTTACCGGTCATGGCACCGTCTCCCAGAGCCCCTTGCGCCAGCCACCGCCGGCGGGGCCTACCTGACGCCTCCGGGGCTTCCGGCTGCCGGCGCGCCTGGCGCGCGGCGGCGTTCCGACCGGACGACCCCGGTGCGACGCTTGCCAACTCCCGGTGCGGCCGGCCTCTCCGGCGCACCGTTCCGCGTGTCACGCCGGGACGGCCGACCTCGCGGGTCGCCCGCCCTGGTATTGCAGTGCCGCCGTCCGCCTACTGCCCGGGCAGCGACCAGACACCCGCTTCCTCGCCCTCGGCGACCACCGCCAGCGTCCGCCCTCCGGCGACCGCGAGCTGGGCGTCGATGACGCCCGCCTTCAGCAGCTTGGCCGGACCATCGGGGGCCGTGCCGTAGAGCGTGCCCACCGGGTAGATGTCGTCGATCAGCGTCGCGGTCTGGTCCGCCAGGAAGATCGCCCAGTCGATCCCACTGGTCGCGCCGGTGGCGCGCAGCGTGCCGGGCATGACCTTGTCCCGGATGGTGACCGGCGCGCCGGTGTCGGCGGACACGACCACCTTGCCGCCGCCGCTGCCCGGCAGGATCGCGCCGATGCCGACGACGCGATCCGACTTCTCGAAGCGCCGCACGCCGCCGGCGCGCACGCCGCTCGACACCTCGGCCAGCGCGGCGGACGGCAGCCCGTAGAGCAGCAAGCCCTTCCCGTCGTACGTCCCCGTTCCGCCGAGGTCCCTCAGCGACGCGACGGCCGACAGCTTGCCGCTCGTCGCGCTGAACTGTACCGAGTCCCAGGCGACGTTGTCGCCGACCTTGATCGGCGTGCCCGTGCCTGCCACCGGTGCGACGAACACCGTCGCGATGACGCCGCCGCCCTTGCGCTGCAGCGAGGTCGCGTATGCGACATAGCCCTTCGCGATGACGGCTCCGACGCCCGGGGGACCGGTCACCGCACCCAGTTCCTTGGTCTGCGCGTCGGCGAGGAGCATCGCCTTGCCCGCGTCGTAGAACGCGATGGCCGTGCCGTCTTCCGAAACGCCCGGCAACGTGCCGGCGTTGGCGACGGTCGCGGGCGCGCCGCCGGTGATGGCGACCTTCTTCAGCGCCCCCGAGGCGTCGGTGTAGACCACCGTCGAGCCGTCGGCGCTGAAGGCGAACGCCGGGCCGTAGGATGCGAGCACCTTGCCCGAGGCCAGCTCGAGCGTGTCGCCCGTCTCCATGTTGACCGAGAAGAGCTTGCCGCTGCCGTCGGCATCGACGGCCGTGGCGGCGACGGCGCGCGAACGCGTCGTGTTGAAGGCGAAGGTCGTGGCCGGGGCCGACGCGCCGATCATCTTCGCGGTCGCACCATCGGACCAGGTGAGCTGGCCGCGGCCGCTTTCGGCCGAGAAGGCGGCCACGAAGAGAATTTGCCTGCCGGTCGCGCCGAAGAACGCGCCGCCGGACGGCACGCCGCTGCCCGACGGAACGGTCTTCGTGTCGGTGCCGTCGAGTCCGGCGACCATCAGCGTTCCGACGCCGTTCGGGTCCGGGTTCTTGACGAACAGGACCCCGCCCGGCTCGGCGCCGGCCACCTGGACCGAGGCCACGGCGGCCTTGTCCGACAGCGGGAGCGCGGCCTGCCCGTCGCGCAGCAGGTCGAGAGAGCCGGTGCCGGCCGAGGCGTCGATGCCGCGCGCCGCGACGGCGGCCGACGCGCCGGTGCCGGCCCACACCTTGCGGTAGCCGGTGCCCTTCGCCCACTGGGCGGCCGGCTTGGTGTCGGTGACGTTGCCGCCGTCCTTCTTGGTGATTGGGGGATCCTTCGGGCAGCCCGTCAGCACCGTGACGGACGCGACGACTGCGGCCAGGGCGAGGCGCCCTGCATTCCGAGTGAACTCAACGCGAGATCCGAACATCCGACGCCTCCGATCTGGAAGGCCTTCCCCCGCCCTGTTGGCCCGACCTGGCTGTCATATTGCCCGCCCCGCCTTCCCGTTGCAAGCGGGATCCGGCCCCCGATGGGCCGGTGCGGAGCCCGCCCCTGCCGAAAGAGCGTCTTCGGTGCCGCCCCGGGGTTGCCGGGGGGGCGACAGGGCGCGGAAAAGCCACGGGGGGAAGCCTACACGGACTGCCCCCCGATGGCAAGCACCCCGGGGAGGCGGCAGCCCCGGGCAGCGCAAACGCCTCGAAAACAGAGGTTTTCGCGCCGGCCGACGGGGCGGAACCGGGGGCCCCGCGGGGGCCCGGGGCAGCCTGCCACACCCCCGGGCGGGGGGCTGCGGACCGGTGTTCCGGGCCCGATCCGGCGCAGACCGGTAGCGCTGCCGTAAACCTAATCGGAGCGCTGCCATCCCTCGGGATCATCGCGGCCTCCGCTCAGCGCACGAAGATGCGGCTGTTCCACGTCGTCGGGCACTGCGTGACGCTGTTGGAGCCGCAGTGCAGGGTGAGGTTGCCGTTCTTGCCGTAGCCGGGCGCGCAGTCGCCGCAGTTGCTGTTGTTGTACGTGACAGAGCAGCTCGTGGCGCCGACGGAGCAGCTTCCGCACGAGCGCGTCGGGCCGCACCCGCTCGTGTTGGCGCCGTAGTAGGACGTGTAGGAGAGGATGGTGCCGCTCGAGCACGACAGAGAAACCGAGCCGCCCTCGCCGCACTGCCCTGTCGGCGTGTTCGTCTCGCCCGGCACCGCGTAGGTGGCACTGCAGTAGTTGCCCAGGCAGTCGGCCGACCCCATGCGGCAGATGAGGTTGTACGCGCACAGCGACGAGTTGCAGCCCGCCCGGTCGAGGCCCATGTACGGATACGACGAGCCGTTCCACGTCGTGCCGCAGTCGATGCAGGTGCCGAACCCGCTTATGTTGTTGTTGGTGCTGTTGCCCGCGATGGTCGTGAGGCGGATGAGATCCGCCTCGCCGCTCGAACTCGGGTTGACGTCGGTGTAGAGGCAGGTGCCCTGCTGGATGATGTCGTCCCATGCGCTCGCGGAGCCCGCGCTGCCCGCGTCGGCGTTGCCCGTCGCGCAGGAGGCGCTGTGCACCGACGCGATGCCCGTCGCGAAGTGCGAGCCGAACGTGCGTGTCGAGGTCGTGGGCCAGCGGCGCCAGCCCAGGATCGAGCCGCCCGCGCCCGTGCCCGTCGACTCGATCAGAATCGCGGAGCCGCTCAGGCGCCAGGCCGCCGGGCTCTTGTAGTCGTTCGCGAAGCGGTTGGCGAAGCTGCCGTACTCCGACTGCGTCGTCCAGAAGGCCTGGTTGTTGTAGCCCACGCTGTTGCCGTCCGTGGGCGCGACGTTCGAGACGAGCGTCCACCCGCCGCCGTTCGTCGTCTGGTCGCAGTAGGCCTGGAACGCGGTCGCGGTGTTGCCCTCGGGGGCGATCCAGTACGTGCCGTCGGCCGAGACGCCCGCCGTCAGGAGCGCGTTGCAGCTTGCCAGCGCGCATTTCGCGTTCGAGCCCGGCGTGCCGTAGGTGAACGCGACGCTCGCCGAGAGCAGGTCCGGGTTCGCGACGACGATGGCCCCGGCGCCGGCCGCGTGCGCGGGTGCCACCGCCACGATCTGCGTCGTGCCCGACAGCACGGCACTCGTCGCCGCGGTGCCCCCGAACGTCACCGTCGGCGTCGCCACGAAGTCCGTGCCCGCGATGGTCACGCTGGTGCCGCCGCTGGTCGGCCCCTCGTTGGTCGAGATGGAAGTGATGACCGGCGGCTTGTGGTAGTTGAAACTCTGCGCCAGCGTGCCGCTCTGGTTGTCCGGGTTCTGCACCGTCACGTCCTTGGCGCCGGGCACCGCGTTGGCCGGCGTCTTCGCGACGATCACCGTCGTCGACTGCACCTGTGCCGGGGGCAGCGTCACCTCGGTGCCTCCGACGAACACGCGCGCCAGGTACTGGAAGCCCGAGCCCAGGATCGTGATGTCCGTGCCGCCCAGCGTCGTGCCGTAGACCGGGTTGACGGAGCTGACGACCGGCGGCGGCACGTTGTCCAGCGTGACCCAGTTGACGCCATCGCAACCCTGGAAGTGCGTGCCGTTGAAGATGACCGCGCCCTTGTGGTCGCTGCCGCACACGCCCGAACTCGGGAGGCGCACCTCGTCCGTGAACGTCGCCCCGCCCGTGAACGTGCCCGACACCGAACCGGAGAAACTCCCCGCGAACGAGCCTGCGAACGAATTCGACGGGTGCGAAAATACTACAGTGGAAGAATATGTGCCGGCGAGCATCGCGTCGGGCACGGTTCCGCTCGAGAACGCCGAGGCGTTCAGGCCGTAGAGCCCCGAACCGTCGCCGGTGAAGGCGTTTCCGGCATTCGTGAACGAAACCGCCTGCCCGTAGACGCCCGACAGGCGCGCTGCGGGGAGCGTTCCGGAGGTCAGGATCGACGCGTCCAGGGACGGGACGTCGGCGCGCACGATGGCGCGGAACGCGGGCGCAGCGTCCGAACCGCTTGCCGGGCCCGCGAAAAGCGCGTTCGCCGGGGCGGAGGTCGTCCCGAGGCCGCCGCGCGCGATGCCGAGCGTGCCGGAAACGATCTTCGACGCGTCCAATCCCGGAATGTCGTCCGCCGCGAGCGCACGGAAGGCAGGAGCGCCCGATGGCTCGCCTGCCGGACCGGCGAAGATCATGTTCGGATCGGCCGCCGTCGCACCGGTGCCGCCGCTCGCCGTGGCGAGCGGCGTTCCGAACACCGGCGCGGTGGCGAACGTCTTCGTGCCCGAAAGCGACTGGTTTCCGCTGAGATCGAGGTATCCCGAAGAGAGGCCGCCCACGTCCGAGATGATCAGCGACGTGGGGCGCCAGCCCGATCCGTCGAAGCGCAGCACCTGCCCCGACGACGGCGAGGTGCTCGATACGGAAACCCCCTGCAGCCTTGCCACCACCGGGCTCTCCCACGCTCCGGCGAGATCGCCGCCGCACTGGGTCGATGCGTCGAATTTCGCGCTGAATCGCGCGAAATCCGCGGACGCGAGATAGCCATCCGCCGTCGCAGTCGCCGGCGCCATCGAGATCTGCGGCGTCGAAGACCCGTTCCACACCGCCACGGGCGCCTGGGCTGTCACGTAGGTGACGGTTCCGCCCGAATTCGCGTCCGTGTCGGGTTCCCACTGCGAGCCCGTCCACTTGAGCACCTGCCCGGGCGCCGGCGCGCCCGCCGCGACCGGACGCGACTGGAGCCGCGCCACCACCGGGGCAGCCAGCACGCCGGAGAGGTCGCCGCCGCACAGCGTGGAAGCCCCGTAGCGCGCGTTGAACGCCGACCAGTCGGTCGACGACAGGTACCCGGAGGAGTTCGCCGCGGCCTGCACCATCGAGATGGACGGCGTCGTCGAGGCGTTGCTCACGGAGAGCGGAGGCGCGGCGGCGACGCTCGTGACCGTCCCGCCGGCCGGCGTCGCGCACTGCCAGGTCGTGCCGTCGTGCGCCAGCACCTGCCCCGCCGCGCAGATCTGCAGCGACACCGTCTGCTCGTCGACGGCGATGCCCGGCCCCGCGCCGTAACGCGCCGAGCCGGCGAGCCGGCCGTCGGTGTCCACCACGGTCTGCCCGCCCACTTTCAGCGCGCTCACGTCGGCGGTGCCGCCGCGCACGCTCTGCGCGGTCACCGCGAAAGCCACCGCGCCGATGTGCTGGCGCGGACTCAGCGTCTCGGAGCCCACGCGCACTTCCAGCCATCGGTCGCCCGCGCCGAAGAGACCCTCCGGCAGGGTCGTCACGAGGCCGAGAAAGGTCGAGTAGTAGCCCTCGGAGAGGCCCAGCGTTTGCGTCTCCTGCCACAGGAGGCTGCCGCCCGAGGCCGCGTCGTACGCGGAGAACATGACCGCGGCCGTTCCAGTTGCGGCCGTGCCGTCGGACCGCAGCAGCCGGCCCTGGTAGCCCAGCAGCGCGGTGCTTTGCGCGGCCGCAGGCGCGGCGCACAGCAGTCCGGCGACGAAGAGCAGTGCGGCGACGCGGTGGGACATCGGGTCCGCCTCCTTCCCCCGGACGTATTCGTCGTACGAAATGCTACCCTGAAGCGGCGGGCGCGGCAACGGAGCAGTGAAGGCGCGGCCTCCGCTCCGCGTGCGGCCATCGGTCGCCGCTCCACGTGCGACCACAGGTCGCCGATCCGACGTTCGGCCAGAGGCCGCCGCTCCGGCCCAATGACGCACCGCGTTACGCTACTTGCAGCACCACACGCCGACGTTGCTCGCACCGCTCTCGCTGCGCGGCCGGCAGGCGAAATTCGGATACGGATGCGCAAGGTTGTTGCCGCCCGCGTCCTCGATCGCCCACGCGTTGCCCGCCGTGCACACCGGGTTCGAACTCAG
>Ga0172368_10008100_pt1 | contig 10794 bp, 10 predicted proteins | sample Lak11m_FD_114540 | JGI IMG/M metagenome (GOLD analysis project Ga0172368, IMG submission 114540) | Freshwater microbial communities from Kabuno Bay, South-Kivu, Congo - kab_022012_11m | ecosystem: Environmental > Aquatic > Freshwater > Lake | place: Democratic Republic of the Congo: South-Kivu...
TTCGGGTGAAGAATAGAGGTAAATATCCTCTGTCCAAGATTGTTCTGTATCCGGCGAAGCCGGTAAACCGAATTATCAAAAACCCTTACGAGGGCACCGACACCCAATGCCGACCGGGCGGCAAACTCGGCAACAGTCCCTGCTCCTATGATAACCACTTCCGACGGTTGGATCCCGGTATATCCACCGAACATCTTACCCCTGCCGTATTCCGGATGGGCAAGATATTCCGATGCGATGGATATGGAGGTACTCCCAGCGATTTCGCTCATGGAACGGATAACGGCAAGCTGATTGGTCTTATCGCGGATCATCTCGAATGCCAGGACTGTTACTTTTTTACCCATGAGACTGCGGAAATAATCCTCACACTGGATGGCCATCTGGAGGGTGGAAATAACAGTCTGCTTCGGCCTGAGCCATTCCATCTCCTCCCGGGTTACAGGAGCAACCTTCAAAATGATGTCGGCTTTATAAACTTCTGCTGGTGACTGAACGATCCGGCCCCCGGCTTCACTGTATTCATGATCGGTGAAGTGTGCTGTAACTCCTGCACCCTCTTCAATAATAACCTGGTGATCGTTCCGGCATAATAAGGCAACACCATCGGGAACCAATGGTATCCGGTTTTCCTGGAGCGATATTTCTTTGGGAACTCCGATCGTCAGACTGCTTTTCTGGCGTGCCACTTCCAGCATCTCTTCCTGAGGGATAAGCCTGTCTCCCGGCGACATACGGACGTTTGATGGACGTTGATCTTCCATACGGTTAAAATTTACACGAAGATACAAAAAAAAGCCGGCAGTCGGCGATTTGACTTATCACCTTTTGATACTTAACAGGATTAAGCAGAAAAGGATTTTATGACAAACAGGATCGATATAAACAATGAGATCATTTCTCAGATTTATTTTATTCGTGGCAGAAAAGTGATGCTTGACAGTGATTTGGCAACCTTGTATGGTGTAGAAACAAGAAAATTAAATCAGGCTGTAAAGCGAAATACGAATAGGTTTCCTGATGACTTTATGTTTGAATTATCCATTGGTGAATACCGGAACTTGATATCACAATTTGTGATATCAAGTTCCGGAACCGTTGATATTATTAATGATCCAGACTTGAAACCTCAAATTGAGACACCAAGTTGGGGGGGTAGACGAAAACTTCCATTAGTATTTACAGAGCATGGAGCACTCATGCTTGCGAGTGTATTAAACAACAAAATAGCAATTCAGGCGAGTATTTATGTAGTCAGGGCATTTGTAAAACTGCGCGATCTCCTTTCATTGCATCGGGAATTGTCAGAGAAAATAAATGAACTCGAAAAAAGAACATTCGAAAAGTTGGAGGACCATTCGGAACAATTAGTGTATTTATTCAAGGTTTTAAGGGAGTTGGTTCAGAAGAAAGAACTACCACGGGAACCGGTTGGCTTTAATATCGGTGAAGGTTAGAATTTTACCCTTATTGCTTCTGATTTCATAACCTGGAAGGTTTTTTCACCAGAAATATTACTCATAGATAAACTCGGAAAGCTGTTCGAAGACGAACTATTACTTCATGAAGTTACCAGTGCGTCATTTTCACTGACAGAAAATAATGCCCTTGAATTTTATTACTGGATCGCAAAAATTCTTGAAGTGTCGCTTATAGGACATTTGAGGAAAAAGGTGTTATTAGTAATGATGATTACATCGATGACCAGGGTTTTAATCTTTTAAATACCGTATGCCGGTTAAAATTCAATGTTACGTTCAGGCTCCCCTGATATTCCGACCCGGACGACATCAGCAGGCAGCAGCTCTTCAACCAGTTCAGGCCATTCAATGAAGCAATAGTTACCCGAGTACATGTATTCCTCATACCCTATGTCAAATACCTCTTGCTGTTTTTTAATACGGTAAAAATCAAAATGAAACAGGGAATCGCCCATGTTTGTTTTGTATTCATTGATGATAGCAAAGCTTGGGCTCTGAACGATGTCTCTTGCACCAAGCTGCCGGCAAATGACTTTGATGAATGTCGTCTTACCCGCTCCCATCTTACCGTAAAAGGCAAAGACCCGGGAAAGGGGAAATGACGACAGCAATTGCTTTGCTGCAGCAGAAAGATCATTGACGGTTGGACAGAGAAAAGTCATTCGTAACAGAGTAAGAATTAGTAAAGGTCATACTCACTTCCGTTTCAGCACAACGAACGGGATGAGCATCTCCTCCATGCTGATCCCGCCATGCTGGAAGGTGTTTTTATAGTAGTTCACATAATAGTTATAATTGTTCGGATAGGCAAAGAAATCGTCGTTACGGCAAAAGATGAATGAAGAGCTTACATTTACCTTGGGCAGAAATGCATCGGCTGGATTCTTTACCTCAAAGACCTCATTTTTCTCATACTTTAAAGCTCTGCCAATCTTGTAACGCAGGTTGGTATTGGTGTTGCGGTCGCCCAAAACTTTTACCGGGGTTCCGACACGGATTGAACCATGATCGGTTGTGATGACAAGGTTGACCTCCTTCTCGGCTAAGAACCGGAAAATCTCTAACAAAGGTGAATGCTGGAACCAGCTCAACGTCAGTGAGCGGTAGGCTTTCTCATCGTCGGCCAGCTCACGGATGATCTCCATCTCAGTACGGGCGTGCGAAAGCATGTCAACAAAATTATAGACGATAAAATTCAGTTTGTTCACCATCAGGTTCGGCATAAGCTCGACCAGCTTTTTGCCATAGGTCTGGTTTAGCACTTTATAATAGGAATGCTTAATGTCGCGGCCGTACCGTTTCAACAGTTCTCCTAACAGCTCACCTTCAAAATTATTCTTGGTCCCCTCTTCATCCTCATTGACCCAGTATTTGGGATACTTCCGTTCTATCTCGGTTGGCAGTAATCCGGCAAAGAAGGAATTGCGGGCATATTGTGTCACCGTAGGAAGGATGCTGTAATAGATATCCTCCTTCTCGACACGGAAATATTCATCGAAAACAGGCTGTAAGACCTTCCACTGGTCAAAACGCAGATTATCGATAAGTATGACAAAAAGCGGTTTGTCATCATCCAGAAGAGGGAAGACCTTTTCCTTGATCAGGTTGTGTGACTGGACCGGGCGCTCCCTGGTTTTCGCATTTATCCAGTCGAGGTAGTTTTTTTCTACAAACCTTGAAAAGACCTGGTTCGCCTCATCCTTCTGCATTTTCAATACCTGGGTCATCCCGTCCTCCACCGACTGTCCAAGTTTTAATTCCCAGAAGGTTATCTTTTTATAAACTTCAATCCATTCGTCAAAATTCAGACGGTTACTGATCTCCATCCCGATATTACGGAACTCCTGCTGATACTGAAAATTGGTTTTTTCACTGATGATCTTTTTATTTTCAAGATTTTTCTTGAGAGACAGAAGTATCTGATTCGGGTTAACCGGTTTGATTAGATAATCTGCTATATTTGATCCAATCGCATCTTCCATGATTGTCTCTTCCTCACTTTTGGTTATCATCACTACCGGTAAGCTGGGACGATTGCTTTTGATCTTCATCAGAACTTCAATTCCAGACATGCCGGGCATCTGCTCATCAAGAAATACAATGTCGAAATCCTTGCTCTTTACTATTTCCAACGCCTCATGACCATTGTTTGAAGTGTTGACATCATACCCCTTTTCCCTTAAAAAAATTATATGTGGCTTAAGAAGATCGATTTCATCATCTACCCACAAAATTTTTACCTTATCCATGCCTGCATCATTATTAAATATAATTGTCGTAATATTGCTTCAATGCAAAACGTTTATATACAGGTATATTGTATTACCGGGGGTTATTTATTTTTTAGAACAAATTTACATGAATTTACCGGCTACAAACAAGCGGAAGAACATTAACGATCCGGTTTACGGCTTCATCACCATTCCAAGCGATCTGGTTTTTGACGTCATGGAGCATACTTATATTCAGCGGCTGAGAAGGATCAAACAACTCGGACTTACATATTTTGTTTATCCGTCGGCACATCACACGCGCTTCCAACACGCCTTAGGCGCAATGCATCTTATGATACAGGCTATCCGGGTGTTACAATCCAAAGGAATCGAAATAACGCCGGAAGAGGCTGAGGGAGCTGAACTGGCGATACTTTTACACGATATAGGACATGGTCCGTTTTCGCATACCCTTGAACAATCCATCGTTACTGATCTTAGCCATGAGGACCTCTCAATTTTATTCATGGAAGCCCTTAACAATAAATTTCAGTTTAAACTTGATACTGCCTGCCGGATCTTCACAAATACATATCCGAAAAAATTCCTTCACCAACTGGTATCGAGCCAACTTGACATGGACCGTCTCGATTACCTTTCGCGCGACAGCTTCTTTACCGGGGTCAATGAGGGTGTGATAAGTACCGAACGGATCATCAATACGCTTACGGTTTCCGGTGATGAACTTGTGGTGGAAGGTAAAGGTATTTATTCGATCGAAAAATTCATTATTGCACGGCGCCTGATGTACTGGCAGGTATACCTGCACCATGCCGTACTTTCCGCTGATATAATGCTGGTCAGCTTATTACGCAGGGCAAAATATCTTTGTGAGAACGGAGATATCCTGTTTGCCACTCCCACTTTCGAAATGTTTCTCAGAAACCGTGTTCTTAAAGAAGATTTTCTGAAGGATGGATCATGGCTTGATCTGTTTTCAAGGTTAGACGATTTCGACATTGTAACCTCCATCAAGGTCTGGGGTGAACACCGGGATAATATTCTTTCGACTCTTTCCCGTTTCCTGATGAACAGAGTGCTGTTCAGGGCGGAAATGCAGAATGATCCATTTGAAACGGATTATGTTGACAACATTCGTAATCTGACAGCGAAAAAATATCACCTTTCCCATGAGGAAACCGCCTATTTTGTCACGCTTGATAAGGTGGAAAACAAGGCTTATAATCCCAAACATGATAAAATAAAAATTTTGATCGGAAAAGATTCACTGTTTGATATTTCCGAAGCTTCAGAACAACTTAATATTGCCGTTCTCCCCACAACCGTATGTAAATATGTGCTTTGTTATCCAAAGGATATAAGGCCTTCTCAATCAACTACTTGAAAAAATATTTTATCCATATTTAAATATTTTGGTAAATTGCACGGCTTTTATCCCGAAACAAATGGAATTTAATGCCGGCCAGATTGCTGCCTTCTTAAATGGCACTGTTGAAGGGGATCCTGAAGTAAGGGTTTCCAATCTTTCCAAGATCGAAGAGGGCAAACCCGGGACAATGACCTTTTTAGCAAATATGAAGTATGCCTCGTTTCTGTATACGACCGGGGCATCGGTAGTTGTTGTTAACAACGATTTTGTTCCTTTACACCCGGTTGCAGCCACACTGATTCGCGTGGAAGATGCATATACGGCATTTGCAATGCTGCTCGAAAAATATAGTCAGATCCAGACCGGCGGTAAAGGGATTTCCAAACTGGCTTTCATTTCGGAATCGGCAAAAACCGGTAAAAATTGTTCTGTGGGTGAATTCAGCTATATCGGGGAAGAGGTCGTCATCGGCGATAATGTTACCATCCACCCGCAGGTATATGTCGGGAATAAAGTCACCATCGCGGCTGATACGATTCTTTACCCTGGAGTCAAAGTCTACAGGGAATGTATTATTGGCAGGAACTGCACGCTTCATTCCGGAGTTGTCATTGGTTCTGACGGCTTTGGCTTTGCACCACAGTCCGACAATAACTATCAGAAGGTTCCCCAGATCGGGAATGTGATCCTTGAAGATAATGTGGAAGTCGGTTCAAACACGACCATCGACCGGGCCACACTCGGATCGACTATCATCCGCAAGGGAGTAAAGCTTGATAATCTGATCCAGGTGGCTCACAATGTCGAAATTGGTGAAAATACAATGATTGCAGCCCAGACGGGTATTTCGGGCTCGACCAGGATCGGGAGGAATTGTTTGATCGGGGGACAGGTCGGAATTGTCGGACATCTTACCATTGCCGATAATGTAAAGATCGGCGCCCAGTCGGGTGTTGAGGGCAACATCACTGAGGACGGAGCAATTGTACTCGGTTCTCCTGCCATTGAAGTCAGGAGAGCCAAGAAAGCTTATGTTCACTGGAGAAATTTCGACGATATTGTTCACAGGCTTAATCACCTGGAAAAGCTGTTCAGGAAATAATATTTTATTCTCTACATGAATATCTCATGAGTGAAAAACAAAAAACGATAAAAGCTCCGGCGAGCATTTCAGGGGTTGGTTTACACACGGGAAACGACGTGATCCTGACGTTTAAGCCCGCTCCGGAAAATTATGGTTATAAATTCATGCGAACCGATCTGAATTCCGGGATACTTGTCGATGCAGATGTCGATAATGTGGTGGATACATCGCGGGGAACAAGTATTGAACAGGACGGGGTAAGGATCGATACCATCGAACATGTTCTTGCAGCCCTGTCGGGACTTGAGATCGATAACGTTCTCGTAGAACTGAACCAGTCGGAAACGCCGATTCTGGACGGGAGCTGCAGGTATTATGTTGAGACACTTCTGAAAACAGGGGTTGTTGAACAAAAAGCATTACGTAAATACTTTGAGCTGAACCACAACATCGTCTACACCAATCCTGAGAAGAAGGTTGAAATGATAGCGCTTCCTTCCAAAGATTTCCGGCTTTCAATAATGATCGATTATGAATCGAGGGTTCTGCCTTCGCAAAATGCCACACTTAACGACATTAAAAAGTTCGATGAAGAAATTTCAACATGCAGAACTTTCGTTTTCCTTCATGAACTTGAGTACCTCCTGAACAACAATCTGATAAAGGGAGGCGACCTTAGCAATGCTATCGTCTTTGTCGACCGTGCGGTTTCAAGAAAAGAGCTTGATCATCTGGCCCGTCTCTTCAATAAACCACGGGTGGAGGTTCTGAAAGAGGGTATCCTGAATAATCTTGAACTCAAATACCCTAATGAGCCGGCTCGGCATAAGCTGCTTGATGTCTTAGGCGACCTTGCACTTGTCGGCCAGCCGATCAAGGCTCATATTATTGCCACACGCCCGGGTCATTATTCGAATGTCCAGTTCGCCGGTCTGATTAAAAAGCATTTGAAAAAGGAACGAAGACCGGAACTTGTTCATAAGTTCGATCTGTCGGCCCCTCCCCTTTACAATATAAACCAGATCCAGCAACTCCTTCCGCACCGCCCTCCATTCCTTTTTATTGACAAAATCCTGGAAATGGGTCATGATTATGTGGTTGGTGTAAAGAACGTGACAATGAACGAATCTTTTTTCGTCGGACATTTCCCGGGCGATCCCGTGATGCCCGGCGTCATACTGATCGAGGCAATGGCACAGACGGGGGGCATTCTGGTTCTCAGCACCGTTGAAGATCCCCAAAACTATACAACACTTTTTGCGAAAATCGAAAATGTGAGGTTCCGTAATAAAGTGGTTCCGGGCGATACCGTGATCTTTTTCAACCAGCTCAATGCACCGATCCGTCGTGGTATGATTAGCATGAAGGGTTATGCTTATGTCGATAACAAAATAGTAATGGAAGCCGAAATGATGGCGCAGATACAACGAAAATAATCCGAAATGAATCAACCGCTGGCATATGTGAATCCCCAGGCAAAAGTGGCCTCCAATGTTGTGATCGAACCATTTGTTTCCATCGATAAGAATGTCGTGGTTGAAGAAGGTACCTGGATCGGTTCCAACGTTACAATTATGGAAGGAGCACGGATCGGGAAAAACTGTAAAATTTTTCCCGGAGCGGTGATCTCCGCTATTCCTCAGGACCTGAAGTTTGCGGGAGAAGAGACTATTGTTAAAATCGGGAATAACGTTACCATCCGTGAGTTTGCAACCATCAACAGGGGTACAAAAGCAAGTTATGAAACGGTTATAGGCGATAACACCCTTATTATGGCATATGCCCATATTGCCCACGATTGTGTCATAGGGAATAACGTGATAATGGCAAACGCTTCCATGTTGGCCGGCCATATCGTCGTTGACGACTGGGCTATTGTCGGCGGAATGGCAGCAGTACATCAGTTTGTCCACATCGGTGCACATACCATGGTGTCGGGAGGCTCGCTCGTAAGGAAAGATGTTCCGCCTTTTACAAAGGCGGCGCGTGAACCACTTTCGTATGTCGGCGTTAACTCCATCGGGTTGCGACGCCGCGGGTTCATTATGGAAACCATAAACCAGATCCAGGATATATACCGTGTCATCTACCTCAAAGGATATAATGTTTCCCAGGCAGTGGAGTTCATTGAAGCAGAACTGCCTGCCACTCCTGAAAGGGACGAGATCCTTTCGTTCATTTCCAACTCCAGCCGCGGGATCATGAAAGGCTACTCCAAGATCCGTGAAAAATAGTTTATGGAGATCCGGCTGGAGAAAATCGGTAAAAAATTCAATACCGAATGGATATTCAGGAATATCGATTTTATTTTACCTGAAAATTCAGTCACCGCCATCCTCGGACGTAACGGAAGCGGAAAATCGACTTTACTTCAGATAATCTGCGGGAGTCTCTTCCCATCATCCGGGAAAATAACTTATCATCATTCCGGCCGGAAAATCGATGATAATGAAATATTCCGGCATCTGACATTAGTTGCTCCGTACCAGGAACTTATCGAGGAGTTCACTCTGAAAGAGGTACTCGAATTCCATTTTCATTTTAAATCCATCCTGCCTGGATATAATATACACAAAGCCTCATCAATGCTTGGCTTTGAAAAGATAATGCACAAACATATACGGCTTTTTTCATCCGGGATGAAACAGCGTGTCAAGCTTGTACTTGCATTATTAAGCGATGTGCCACTTGTCCTGCTTGATGAACCTGCCATGAATCTCGATGCCGCCGGAATCGAATGGTATCTGAATATGATCGACGACCTGGGTAAGAACCGGACTCTTGTGATTTGCTCAAATCTGCATCAGACCGAATCGGTGTTCGCCGCAAATAAGCTGATGATTGAAGAATATAAATGATGCCGGATGCAGATTCAGAATACCGGCTGCAGACTTCTTTTTTTACCTTCAGCGACGATATTTTACCGGCTTAAAGTTGAATTAAATATTTACTTTTGCGAACAATAATAAAATCCTGCGCATCAGAATTCCTTTAATGAAGCAAATCTTAAAAAAACTCCTGACTTCACTTCACATCTCCCTTACCAGGAACCAACGTTATGACGCTTATACCCAGATGATCCTGGAACGGGTGCTGAAACCCGGCTCCAACGCGGTTGATATCGGCTGCCATCGTGGTGAGATTCTCGATATGATGATCCGTTTTTCACCAACCGGTAAGAAATTCGGTTTTGAGCCCATCCCTGACTTTTACACATTCCTCGAAGAAAAATATAAGAATGATCCCTCGGTCATTATCTCCAGGGTAGCACTTTACGATAAGACCGGTACCACGAGTTTTCAGCATGTGGTCAATGAACCTGCATACAGCGGGATAAAAAAACGCCGCTATGACGGAAAACAAGTTAACATCAATCAGATTACGGTGGAAACTGATCTTCTGGACAGGGTTATTCCTCACGATACCCAGATCGACTTTATCAAAATTGATGTGGAAGGCGCCGAATTACCTGTCATGAGGGGAGGAATTGAAACAATAAGACGATCAAGGCCTGTGATTATTTTTGAATGCGGCCTCGGTGCAAGCGATTTCTATGGAACCCGGCCTGAACAGGTTTACGACTTGCTGAACAGCGATTGTGATTTGAAAATATCCACACTCAATAAATTTCTGAAAAAAGAAGATACGATTTCAAAACAGGAATTCACCAACCTGTACAACACCGGAAAAGAATACTACTTTGTGGCACATCCCTGAGGAAGCCGGCACCCTGCCGATATTTTTGACTGCAAACTGCCGACTACAGACATTTTTTACTAAATTTGCAGTCCTTTTAAAATTCAAGAATTAAAACTTTTATGGCAACAACCGCAGATATCAGAAATGGTCTGGTCATCGATTTTAATAACGATCTGTATTCAATCGTTGAATTTCAGCATGTGAAACCCGGGAAAGGACCTGCCTTCATCCGGACAAAATTAAAGAGCCTCAAAACAGGTCGTGTGATCGCCAACACATTCGATTCCGGAGTCAGGATAGATATTGCCAGGGTTGAAAGAAGAAAATACCAGTTCCTGTATAAGGATGATTCCGGATATCATTTTATGAATACGGAAAATTTTGAGCAGATCTTTATCCAGGAAGATATTATAAATGCACCTCAGTTTCTTAAGGAAGGCCAGGAGGCTGAAATTCTTTTTCATGCAGATACAGAGACTCCTCTTTCCTGCGAGCTTCCTCCCTTTGTGGTATTGAAAGTTGTTTATACCGAACCGGGATTCAGAGGCAATACTGCAACCAATGTCCTGAAAGACAGTAAAGTCGAGACCGGTGCAAATGTCAGGATCCCTCTTTTTATTGAAGCAGGCACACTGATAAAGGTCGATACCAGAACGGGAGATTATTCAGAACGGGTTAAAGGATAACTATGAAGCTCCCCAGGATAACTCTCAGAAAACTTGCAAAACTTATTGGTGCAAGAATAATCGGCGATCATGATATTCAGGTTACCGGGATCAACGAAATTCATATGGTGGAAAAAGGTGATCTGACTTTTGTGGATCATCCCAAGTATTACAATAAGGCATTAAATTCTTCCGCTTCAGTTATCATCATTAATAAGGAAGTTGATTGTCCTGATGGAAAATCCCTTCTGATCCATGAAAA
>Ga0172368_10008103_pt1 | contig 10791 bp, 12 predicted proteins | sample Lak11m_FD_114540 | JGI IMG/M metagenome (GOLD analysis project Ga0172368, IMG submission 114540) | Freshwater microbial communities from Kabuno Bay, South-Kivu, Congo - kab_022012_11m | ecosystem: Environmental > Aquatic > Freshwater > Lake | place: Democratic Republic of the Congo: South-Kivu...
CCTTGGTTGTTTGGTCATATGCTTTTTAGCGTAACCTTTACATCTCATTTCGGCAAATTTGGTGTCTAGTTTTACCCGACCATTATAGCTCAGGCCGCCCTTGAGGCTTTCAAAGCCAAATTTGGCGGCAAATTATAAGATTGATCTTTATCTTTGGGAACACTTTATTTAACAACAAAGCTGTTTCCGCCTTTCTTAAGTTTATAAATTTATATTTGTAAGTTTAAGATTGGTAAAAAAATTAAATAGGCGCTATTGAGCGTGATAAAATTACGCGGCTTTTCCTAAAACTTTAGGAAAGAATCTCTCTCCTCAAAGCCGTATGTATCAGTATCACGTTCCGTAGCGCTTATTTTTAACCCTTGCTTTTTTTTATAAATCCTGTTAAGCTAAAAGAGATTTAAATAAAATATATGAAGATTAAATATAAAAATACAACTTTTCCGGTTATTGTGCGGGAAGATGAAGATGGTGGTTATGTAGTTATTAATCCTTTTTTGGAAGGCTGTTACAGCCAAGGCGATACAATAGAAGAGGCACTAAAAAATATTAAGGAAGCAACCGAACTTTGCCTGGAAGACGCCAAAGCCAAAGACATAACTTTTAAAAATATTAGTTTACACTTAATAAATTTAAAAAATAGTTATGCCTAAATTGCCGGTTGCCTCAGGCAGGGAAGTAATTACAAAATTAAAGAGGATTGGTTATTATGAGACAAGGCAAAAAGGCAGCCATGTGCGGCTACATCATCCAAATCCAAAATATAAAGCTATAACCATTCCCTTGCATGCGGAAATTAAAAAAGGTTTATTGCATGCGATAATAAGAGACGCAGGATTATCTGCAGAAGAGTTTATAAAATTATAACAACTATGCCTAACATTAAAGCGGCCGCCAAGGCCTTAAGAAAAAGCAAAAAATTACAGGCCAAAAACGCGGCCGTCAAAAACAATATCAAATCTTTGCTGAAAAAATCGCGGAAAGCAATTGTTGCCGAATCGGATGAAGTGCAAAATTTAATTCATGATACGGTAAAAGCGATTGATAAAGCCGTGCAGAAAAAAATATTAAAAGCAAATACCGGCAACCGGACGAAATCAAGGTTGATAAAAAAGTTCAACCTAATCAGCAAAAAATAAGTAAGCGTTTCCAAAATAAAAAGTCCTCTAAGATAAGAGGATTTTTTAATATTAAGATATTGGATGTTAGATATTCGCAACGCACGGAAGTAGCTTTGAGTTAGTATTAAATTGTTGTTCTCGTTGCGTAATATTCTAATATCCAATATCTAATATTCATGTTAGCAGTAATTCACGTCAATTGTTAGTGGCGAACAACAAAGTTAATCCAGTAGCTCCATCGTTCTGTCCCGTCTTTATTTTATAATCCAGCTCAACTAATTGTTGTAAAATATTTTTTAAATAATCCAAACTAAAGTTGCGCGTCTGCGGAACGGTTTTTTGCACGACGAACGGATGCAATTTTAAAGCCGAGGCGATTTGGTTTTGCGCCCGGCCGGCCATCACCTGCTCTTTTACCTGCAATATTATTTTAAACTGCCGTGAAACCATAGCTAAAATCTGCTGCAGGCTCGTGCCCGCTTCCAGCTCATTTTCCAGGAGCGAAAAAAACAGCGCCTTATTTTTATTGCCAAGCGCGTCGGTTAAAGCGAAGATATTTTCCTCCACCAAACCGGTTCCAGCCAGTTGCTGGCTGTCGGCCGCGGTAATTTCCGCCCGGCTGTTTTTTTGTACAAAATTTATTAACTTATCCAGTTCATTATGGATGCGCCAAAGGTCGGCGCCGGAAGAATTAATTAAAGCGCCGGCGGCGGCCGGGGCAATGGTTATATTTTTTTGGTTTACGTATTGTTTAATCCAAGCCTGCAGCTGGCTTAAGTTCAGCGCGTTGAACTGTTCGGAAAATTTTTGCTTTTTTAAATAATCAAATAGTTTTTGGCGCGTGGCCGGCAGGCGTTTAGCGCCGTATTTTTTCGGTTCTAGTTCTCTTGGCTCATAAAAAATAAGCGAGTTGTCATTTTTATCTTCTTCCAGTTTCCGCAAAAAATCCGGTAGGGATTTAAAAATATTTTCTTCATGGCGGCTGAATAAGTCTTCAACTATTAGCAAGCGCTTTTCCGCCAAGAGCGAACCGGAGGAGATTTTGCTGCTGATTTCGTCCAAATTAGTTTTCTCACCGTCCAGCCGCACGACATTATTTCCCTGCGGGTCGCGTTGTTTTTTAAATTGGTTAATCAGAGCGTTTAATTTTTGCCGGCTGCGGAAGCTGTCGGCGCCATATATCAATATTAACATACAAATAAATTGTTAAATTGTTACATTGCTAAATTTTTTGCGAAGTTGTGAAGTAATATTGAATATTGAATATTTATTTTTTAACTTCTAACTTGAATTGCGTTCCCCGCTCTTTATAATTTTTAAAAATACCGAAAGAAGCGCAAGCTGGTGAAAGCAAAACAATATCACCGGGTGCAGCCGTTTGTTTTGCTCGGGCAACGGCTTGCGCCATGGTATCGGCGAAGCAGATATTTTGGTATCGCACTTTTTTCAGCGCCCGCGCAATTTTTTTAGTACCGGCGCCGGGTAAAAGAATCGCGGATTTAACGGCTCTTTTGATTTCCGCGGCCAAAGCGGAAAAATCCGAGCCTTTATCAGAGCCGCCGGCGATTAAAATAATGGCGCGGGAGCGGAAAGCGGCGATGGCAATGATGGCGGTATCCGGAGTGGTGGAGAAACTGTCATTGTAATAGCGTACTTTGCCATATTCGCCGGCAAATTCCAGCCGATGCTCCAGTCCGGAAAATTTTTTTACCGCCGCCGCGATTTTTGTCCGGCTAACCCCGGCCGCGCGCGCCGCCAGTTCCGCCGCGGCGATATTACGCCGGTTGTGTTCGCCGATCAGAGGCGTTGCTAAATTTGATTTGCCGAAATAAATAACTTTGCCCGGCGGCCGGTTTTGGCTGATTTCGTCGGCCAAGGTTTGATTGGCTATCAAGACGCCTTTTTTATTTTGGTAGTTAAATATATTCGCTTTGGCGTTCCAATAAATAGGCAGATTTTTATGGCAGTTAGGATTAAGCGGGTCAGCGGCGGCCAGATGGTCCTGAAAAAAGTTAGTAAAAACAGCGATGCGCGGCGAAACGCGCAAATCCTCCAACTGGAAGCTAGATAATTCCAATACCACCCAGTCATTTGGTTTGATTTTATCAAAAAAACTAAACATTGGCGTGCCGATATTGCCGCCGAACCAAACGCGTTTTTTCGCCATTTTCAAAATCGCATAAATTAAACTTGCGGTCGTGCCTTTGCCTTTGGTGCCGGTAACGCCAATGATATTTTTTGTCGGGCAAAGTTCAAAAAATAATTTTGTCGGGCTCGTTATTTCCACGCCGGCCGTCATGGCTTTGATAATGTTTTTAGAAAAAAGCGGATAGCCGGCGATGCGAAAAATAATATCGTATTGGTTTAAATTTTTATCGTAGTTTTTTCCTAATTTCCACCTCACCCCATACCCTCTCCTTGTTAAGGAGAGGGTGCTGAAAGCGGGCGAGATTACGTTTCGGCGCGCGTCACAAACGGTAATATTAGAGTTGATTTTATGTTTTAGAAAAAATTTTAACAAAGCTTGATTTTCTATGCCAAATCCTAAAAAACAAATCCGCTTGTTTTTAAAGCGTTTTAAGTCCATAGCTTGACAAAAAATTATTTATGTTATATGTTTATTCTGCCTAAAAGTATTGTACCTAAAATTTGTTTCTTTTGAAAGGGAGTAGAATCATGAAAAATATATTTAGTTGGTTTTGGCAGGCGGTTCGTCCTTTATCTAAACAAAATATCCGCACAATTAAAGACATCAATATCGGCGATACTCACAGATTCATACTCATCCCTGATAAAAAACATAGTACCTGTGGAGCGTATGATTATGTCGCCGGCGGGTATTTAATTGTTTCCGATGCGCAAGGAAAGTTGTGGGCCGGTTTTTTAACTCTAGAAAATAAGGAGATGTTAAATCAAGCCGGGTTCGTCTTTGACTATGAAATAAACGCGGAAGACTTCTTTATAGAAACGGCAAATAGCGCTAAGCTTTCTTTAAAGCACTCGCCATTATCAGAGCAATGGCAAAAATTACTTTATAAAGAAAGCGGGCAGGCCATGCTAGTCAAAGATTTTTTAAAAAATTACCGAGATGATATGCAGCATATTTATAAAGTTCCCCGCAAATCAAAGCTGGCCGCTTTGAAAGTTTACTTAATTTAATATAGCTTGACCTTTCCTCCCCAGCCCCCTGTTTCTTTATGAGATCGGGGGTTTTAATTTTTTATCAAATCATTAAGCGACAGGAAATTTTTTGTTTCCGCAATGTTTTCGTGGAAAAATTTTTGGCCGCGCCAATAAATTTTATACGCTTTCGCTTTTGGTTTGGATTTAATAACGCGATAAGTATTGCCGACAATTTCCAGCGCGCAACAATTATCCAGCGCAATCGCCACGCCGGAAACTTTTAGCATCATTTGCTTTAAGCTCGCTTTTCTTTTTGGTTCAATATCATAATGCGGACAGTGCGCTGCGTTAATTAAATTTAATCCGCTTACTTTGATAAATTTTGCATCAGCGTTTTTAAATTGGCGGGAATCAGACAAACCGGATTTGAACCAACAAATTGAGCCGGCGGACAAGCCAGATATTACCTTACCTTGTTTAGCCGCTTTTGCTAATAGTCGATTAACGCCGTATTTCCGCCATTTATTCATCATAAAAAATGTGTTACCGCCACCGACATAAATAATATCGGCAGTTGATATTTTTTGTCGAGCTTCTTGCTGTGTTTTCCGAATGGAATAAGGAGTCTTTGCTAAACATAAAATATCAATAATACAGCCAAGCCGTTTTCCAAAATGTTTTTTAACGGTTTTTATATAAATTTTTGCGTCATGGCTAGCGGTCGGAATGAATAAAAAACGCGGGCGTTTTTTGCCCGTGAGCCGGATAATTTCGCGGTCAATTTTAGTTGTTTCTACGGGATAGCCCGACCGGCCGATTTCGCCACCGCCGATAGCGACGATTTTTAAATTCTTTTTCATGTTTTCTTTTCTATTAAGAAATTTTTCCGTAGGCAATCGGTTTAATTATTAAATTAAAACCCAATCCGTTCAGAATTGTTCCTAAGGTAGTAAACTGCGGATTACCGTTGCCGGACAATGCTTTATATAAATTTTGCCGATTTAATTTTGTTTTTTTCGCTAAATATGAAAGACCTCCTTGCGCTTCGGCGACTGCCCGTACGGCCAATAAAAAAGCTTCCGCGTCGTTATCTTTTTTATATTCTTCTAAGGCGACATTAAGATAAGCGCTCGCTTCTCTTTTGTCTTTTAACGATTGAATTAAATAATCGTTAAAATTGATTGTTTTTTTCATAAGTTCTTTGATTATTGGTTATAATGTTTTTTAAAATCTTCCCATAATTCTACGGCTTGGTTTATATTTTTTGTTTGCGAACTTTTATCGCCGCCGCAAAGAAGTAAAACAACGATATTGCTAATTTTACCGAAATATACTCTATAGCCCGAACCGAAATGCAGGCGCAATTCATACACTCCGGCTTTAATTAATTTGCAATCGCCAAAGTTTCCTAATTCCATGCGCGCGATTCTATTTTTAATTCTAGCTTTTATTATTATATCTTTAATAGCTTCCAACCATTCAACAAGGGGCATCTTGCCGTTTTTGTCCCGATAAATTTTTAAAGTTTGTTTCTGCGGAAACATGTTTTTAACATTGTAGCTTATAAGCGACAAGAAATCAAGTGGAAAACTTTTATGTAAGAAATTTAAATGTTCTGGTGGACATCTCTGCTTTTTTATAATGATTTTTAACTTCTTACTTCTAACTTCTTACTTCCCGACTTCCTTCATCTCCTCCCAATTCTCCCCCTCCTCCACTTCCGCGATAATTTGCACTTTCAATTTAATTACATCTTCCATTTTTTCTTTCACGATTGCCGCAATTTTCTTCACCAAATCTTCTTTTACTTCAATCACTAATTCGTCGTGAACTTGAAGTAGTATCTTACTATCTTCGCCAAATTTAGCGAGAGCGTCGCGCACATTAATCATCGCGATTTTCATAATGTCCGCGGCCGTGCCCTGCAGGGGGGTATTAATGGCCGTGCGCTCGGCCGCTTTGCGGATTTGCAGAGTTGACGAATTAATCTCCGGAATCTGGCGAATCCGCCCAAAAAGCGTTTCGGCGCGGCCGGTTTTTTGCGCGTCTTTAATGAAGCGTTCAATCATTTTTTTAACGCCGGTATAAGTGGCAAAATATTTATCAATAAAAGCTTTGGCTTTCCATTGCGGAATGTCCGCGGTTTGCGAGAGGCCAAAAGGCCCCTGGCCGTAGATGATGCCAAAATTAATCGCCTTGGCTTCGCGGCGCATGGCAGGCGTTACTTTATTGAGCGGCACCTCGTTAATGGCGGCGGCGGTCGCGGCATGAATGTCTTCCCCGCGCTTAAACGCCGCAATCATTTTGGCGTCATTGGCCATGGAGGCGGCGAGGCGCAATTCAATCTGCGAGTAATCGGCGGAAATTAATTTATAGCCGCGGCGCGCGATAAAAGCGCGGCGGATTTTTTTGCCCTCATCCGTACGCGTGGGAATATTTTGCAAATTCGGCTCGGACGAAGAAAGTCGCCCCGTAGCCGTTATTGTCTGGTTAAAACTCGTATGCACGCGGCCGTTTTTGTCCGCGAGTTTGGGCAAGGCTTCAACATAGGTATTTTGCAGTTTAGCGAGTTCGCGGTAGCGGACAATTAAATCAATTATTTCGTGCTGGCCGCGCAGTTTATACAATTCGTCCGCGCCGGTGGAGTAGCCGGTTTTGGTTCGCTTCACCAGATGCGTCGGAATATTTAAAACATCAAATAAGACTTCCTGTAGTTGCTGGGTGGAATTAACGTTAAAATGTTTGCCCGCCAGTTTTTGAATTTCTTGTTCTAATTTTTTTAATTCTTTGGCAAAGTTTTTTTCCAAATCAGCCAAATAGGGAATATCCAGTTTTATGCCTTCCTTTTCCATTTCCACCAAAACGCGAATAAGCGGCATTTCAATTTCTTGCAATAATTTTTCCAGTTTTTGTTTCTTAATTTCCGGCGCAAGTTTTTGGTAAAGCCGGCAGGTAAAATCCGCGTCCTCGCAGGAGTAAAGCGCGAGCCGTTCGGTCGGCACTTGGGCAAAACCGATTTTATTTCTGCCCGTACCAAGCAGGTCCTCTTTAGAAATTTTTTGATAGTTTAAATAGTTAAAGGAAACGGCGTCCAAACTGTGCTGGCGCGTGCCCGGGTTTAACAAGTAAGACGCTATCATGGTATCAAAATAAATGCCGCCTACCGGCAGGCCGTTGCTCTCCATAACTTCAATGTCAAATTTCATGTTATGGCCGATTTTTTTGATTTTTTTATCGGCAAAAATCGGTTTTAAATTTTTAATAACAAAATTTAAATCAAGGCCGCTAGTTGTTAAATTATCCTCGGATTGTTTTTTATTATCAAAAAGGCTTTCCTGACTTTTTACTTTTAACTTTTTACTTTTAACTCGCAGATAATAAGCGTTTTTTTCTTCCCAAGAAAAGCTGATTCCCAAAAGTTCCGCTTGGAGCGGATTAAAATTTGCCGTCTCCGTGTCAAAAGCAAAGATTTTTTGTTTTTTTCCGCCCGAGGCGGATCCGCCTAGGGCGGATAGTTCAATTAGAAATTTTTTAAATTTTATTTCATCGTCAATGAGCTGATAGTTAAAATTGTTTTGCACGTAGGCAAATTTATTTTGTTCGTCGTCGGCGGTTTTATTTACCGGCTGTAATTTTTTTGTTAATTCCTGCAGGCGGGGCAGAAGCGAACGAAATTCCAATTCGTTAAAGACGCGCACGACTTCGTTCATGTCAAAATCGCGCGTTTTGGCTTTTTGCAAATCAAAATCAATCGGCACATCGCAGACAATAGTTGCTAATTTTTTGCTTAAAAACGCCTTATCTTTATTTTCCTTCAACAGTTCCAAAACCCTTGGTTTCACCTTTTGCGTTATGCGCTTTGCGTTATGCGCTATTTGTTCGTACAAATTTTCAATAGTTTTAAATTCATGCAATAAATCAATCGCGCCTTTTTCGCCAATTCCCGGCACGCCCGGAATATTATCCGACGGGTCCCCGCGCAAGGCTTTGTAGTCAACCATCTGCTCCGGTTTTAGTCCATCAAAGCGGTTGGCCACTTGCCGCGCATCGTACAGCAAACTGTCAGATAAACCGTGGCTCATGGTGTACACCTTAGTGCCTTCATCTATAAGCTGAAGCGTGTCTAAATCTCCGGTTACAATTATTGCTTCTATATTACTTTTTATCTTTATCTTTTTATTTTTAACTTGTTGAGCAATCGTTCCGATTAAATCATCCGCTTCGTAACCTTGCTGTTCAAAGATGGGAATATTAAAAGCGTTTGCGATATTTTTAACGCGGGGAATTTGTTCGTAGAGTTCATCCGGCGCTTTCACGCGTTTAGCTTTGTATTCTTTAAATTCCTCATGCCTAAACGTCGGACCTTTTTTATCTAATGTTAAAACAATATATTCCGGTTTGAATTCCTTAAGCGCTTTTAGCAGCACCATGGTAAACCCGTAAACCGCGTTTGTTATCTCTCCGGCTTTGGTTTTCATTGTGGTCGGCAGGGCGTGGAAGCTGCGGTGGATCAGGGCGTTGCCGTCAAGAATGAGAAGTTTTTGTTTAGATTTAGGCATAAAATTGACACGAAACCGCGAAATAATCCACTGTCATTGCGAGGAGTCCCGAGCCGCTCGGAACGACGAAGCAATCCCGATTCTAACTGAGATAATAATGGGATTGCTTCGCTCCCTTCGGTCGCTCGCAATGACAAGAATAAAGTTTGTGGCATTCGTCCGCCTCGGCTTCGCACGGCGAGACGGGCATTCATCTGAGATATTGTAAGTCCGTAAAGCGTATTCGTGTTAAAAGTTCGTAATCGTATGTTAGCCAGTAAAAGCTAATTGAATTTTAGCATTTTGGGGATAAAAAGACAAAAAACACAGCAATATCGCCGTGTTATATTTGTGGACGCATTAAGACTCGCCCGCTCAACTCGCTGTGCTCGTGAATGGGTAAAAACCTACGACCGTGTAAACTGTGGACGATGTAGGATTTGAACCTACGGCCCCTTCGGTGTAAACGAAGTGCTCTAACCAACTGAGCTAATCGTCCCAATCAAATTTTAGATTTATGATTTTGGATTTAAGATTTAAATCAGAAATCTAAAATCTAAAATTATTTTCTGGTGCCCAGGGGGAGAGTTGAACTCCCATGACCTTGCGGCCGCTACCACCTCAAGGTAGTGCGTGTACCAGTTTCGCCACCTGGGCTCTTTTTACATTGTACGAGAACGGCAATAAAAATAAAAGAGGTTGCCGGCGCGCTCAGGTTATCAGAGTTTTTGTTTGGATGTAAAAATATCAATATATCAATTTACCCTCAACACCTCATGAGGTGTAAGGGTGCGTTTCTTGCTATTTTGATATTTCAACACCTCCTTTGGCTCTGATAAACTGGGTATGCTGACAACCTTAACTTTATTTAATCCTTTTTTCTTTTTTCAGTTTTAACCGTTTGTTATAGCCGCGTTTAAGAAAATACAGCTTTGAGCGGCGGGTGCGGATCTGTTTTTTAATTTCAATTTTAGTAATCGTCGGCAGATGCAGGGGGAAAATTTTTTCCACGCCGACGCCGTCGGAAATTTTACGGACTGTAAAAGACGCTCCCGCTTCTTGACCGTGCTTTACCGCCAGCACGATGCCTTCAAAATACTGCTGGCGCTCTTTCCATTCTCCTTTAGAGTTTTGCTCTTTGATTTTTTGGTACACGCGCACGGTCATGCCGGGCTTAATTTCGGGAATGACTCGTTCCTCTTCTTTGATTACTTTTGAATGTTCTTGTTTTTTTGTTTCCGACATAAATTAATTTTAGATTTCAGATTTAAGATTTTAGATTTACTCCGTGAAATATTCCGAGTGCTTGGGATCTTAGGTGGTGTAGATTTAGCTTGGAGTTATGTTATAACAATCGTTATTTTTTGTCAATCTTTTTTGTTTTTATAATTTTTTCAACCTCCGCGATTGCTTCCTGCGGTCGGCCAGTATGATTTATTACTTGATAATCAAAAAATTTTGCCTGCATCAATTCGTTTTGCGCGTTATGCAGGCGCAGTTCCAACTCTTCCGGTTCGGTGTTACGGGCGCGCAGACGGTACTCTAACTCCTCCCAGGAGTCCGGTCTAATAAAAATTAGCATTGTGCCGGGATAGTGCTTTTTTAAATAAAGCGCGCCCTGCACGTCCAACACCGCGAGCGGAATATGATTATTACTGCTAATGCGTTCAATCTCTGATTTTAAGGTACCATAGCGCCTGCCGTGTACAGTAAAAGTTTCTAAAAATTCGTTGCTTTTGATTTTATTTTCAAACTCTTCCTCCGTTAAAAAATAATAATGCACGCCGTTAATTTCTCCCGGACGTTTTTGTCTGGTCGTGCAGCTGATTGTTTCCTCAACTTCCGGCAGGAGTTTTTTGACGCCATTGATAATGGTATTTTTGCCGACCGCCGACGGGCCAGAGATGATAAATAGTGAAGTTTTATTTTTACCGGACATATAATAAATAGCAAATAACAAATAACAAAAAATAAACAATATTTAAATAACAAATAATAAATTTCAAACA
>Ga0172368_10008105_pt1 | contig 10790 bp, 11 predicted proteins | sample Lak11m_FD_114540 | JGI IMG/M metagenome (GOLD analysis project Ga0172368, IMG submission 114540) | Freshwater microbial communities from Kabuno Bay, South-Kivu, Congo - kab_022012_11m | ecosystem: Environmental > Aquatic > Freshwater > Lake | place: Democratic Republic of the Congo: South-Kivu...
TAACGACCGATATCTCCGGGACTTTCATGGGCGGAGTGTATTAAGGATGCGCTCCGCGCGCGATTGCCAGGTGTACGCTTTTACATCCTCCTTGGCCTTGGCGGCTCGCTTCGCCGCTTCCTCTGGATTCGCGAGCACGAATTGGATGCCTGCCGCGAGTGCTTCGGGGTCGTCCGGCTGTACGAGGAACGCGTTCTGCTCCGAGAGAACCTCGCGCAGAGACGGGAGGTCAGAGGCGACGATGGGCTTCCCACTCGCCATATAGGAGAACAATTTCAAGGGCGACGTATACTTCGCCGATATATCGCTCTTCCCGCTATTCGGCAATATGAGCACGTCGGCGGCCGACTGATTGTCAGCGAGCTCGCGATACGGATGGAACCCGAGGAAGAGGACTTCGGGGTGCGCCTGCCGCAGTTGTGCAAGTGGCTCTGCACCTTCGCCGATGACTGCAATTCGGACGTCAGGCGCGAGAATCCTGCCGGTCGCATACAATGTTTCGGTCCCCTTCCACACGTCAAGCAGGCCGATATACATCGCTACCGTTGCCTCGGGAGCGAGGCCGAGGCGAGCACGCGAGACGGCTCTCGATTCAGGATGGGCGAAGTCGTCCGGGTCGATGCCGTCAGGCGCGGTGCCGATATGATCGGCCGAGATACCGCGCGCGGTGAGTTCTCGCCGTATGCCTTCGGTAATGACGATAACGCCGCGAGCTCTCTGTAAGCACGTAACCAGTGCGGCTATAGAGGGTGTGATGTTGTGCAATTCGAATACGGTTTTCTGGCTCGGCGTCCATGCGAGCAGTTCTCGCGTATATACAACGTCGTAGGAAGCGAAGAGGAGGTACAGCCAGGAGAAGAAGAAAAACGAGTAGGTGCGTAGCCCGTACAGAAACGTGTTCCGCGTCCCGGGGAACAGGTCGACGCATGGGAGACGCGTAATCTTGAAGTTCTTCGCCACACCCGCAAAAGCGAAGGGGTCTTCGGCGCTCGTCCGCGCCCGACGAGGGACGACGAGCTCAACGTCGACACTCGCCTTGGCGAATGCCTCGCACATCTTCATCGTCTGGATGACATGTGCCCAGCTATCTGGTATGCGCGCAGTCGAGAGATAGACAATCTTCATTGTTCAGGGTGCCGAACGTAGGACTTGTCCTGTATCTTCGCGAACTGTTCCGCGACAGTCCCGCGTTTCGCCTTGTGCTGATTCTCATAGAATGCTTCGTGTGAGTTCATCTCCTTGAAGAGTCCTCCGTATTCTTTCTTCACGAAGAAGGCATTGGCTCCGTTCGATTCACAGCCAATAAGAATATAGCCCTTCTTCTTTCCTAAATGACTGAGTGCCGCGAGCGACGCGCCGTGATAGAGACCAAGAGGATTTTCCTTATAGGCATCGAATGCTGGATCGTACGGCGTCACAAGGAACTCGTCTGGTCCGTACGTCGAGTTGTATTCCATAACGACGACCGCCGGATCAATACCAGAGACTCGTTCCCACACCCAGTAGTCATTACCGTCTACGTCGATGGTCAGCAAATCTGGGTTGAACTTCTCCCTGCGATTCTTCAGAATATCGTTGATGTTCTCTCGAGTTACGAAATGATTCTCGATAGCCGATTTCGCAAACTCACTCCACGGCATCAGATACTTGAAGAAGTCGCGTGCCTCGCGCACGTTCTGAGCTGAACCGTCCACCAAGAGGCCGTGCCAGCCGTGGTTCAATATCATATTGGCCGTGTTGCATTGCCGCCCCGAACCGCATCCTATCTCGACGAGCGTTTTGCTCTTTAGCGATATCTTCGAGAATATCCAGGAAAGCACGCCATCTTCTCCGAATTGAGAGTGTATAGAATATTCGTGTTTGTTCAGTTCGGCACGTGGAGCAAACGGGCTGCCGCTCCCAAGCGCAAAAGCGGCAATACTGTTCGCGCTGCGCTCCATCATCCACAGTCGCCACTCGAGGCGACGCAAGTCCCATGAGGCGAGCATCTTGAGGTTCCGAAGAAGAGTCTTTATTGCGTTCATTCAAAGATTCGTTATTTATTAACAAGTATAACAAGGTCTTTTCTTAAACGGATACTTGACATATTACACATGATGTGCTAGCTTAGATAAAGTACGAATATTTGGTTCCTTTCGCAGGCAAACACAAACTAGAGAGGGAGTAAGTTATGAGGGTATTCGAAGACTACAGGGACCAGTTCCGGTCCCTGTACGACGCAGTCAAGTCTGTCCATGGAAACTCAGGCCGTCCGCACCGCGGTCATGGATTCGATCACGACGTGACCGTCGCCATGACGGCGGTGTTCATCGCTCCGAGCGAGCGCGTGGCTGAACGTGCGTTCTGCGCCGGCCTCATGCATTCGGCCGACCATTGCGTCACGAGAGAAGAGCTCGGTACGACCCTCAACGGCTATCTCTCAAAGATACCCCGAGACTTCAGCGACAAAGAACTCGCGGAGATAAAAGAGGCCGTCCTGCGGCACCGGGAATACAAGGGCCGCAATCTCAAGACCCGCAAGCCGACCCAGCGTACTCTGATGGACGCGGACAAACTCGTGAATATGGAGCCGCTCGTGATTGCACGATCCGGACAGTTCCATCCCGGGATTCCCGCCATCGAAACACACTGGGTTGGGAAACGCGGAGGCCGGTACGCCAACCCGGCGTCGACCTACGCGAATCCGTGCAATCTTCTCGACGACATACGGGGCTGCGCTGAATGGGCGGAGCCCGGATGGATGCACTACCCGATAAGCCGGCAGCTGGCAACGGTGCGTGCGGGCTTCATCGTCGATTTCATCCGTCGGGCGGAAGATGTTTATCATCCGCTCGGACTCGCGGGCGTCGAGCTCTAGTTCAGTTTCGCTTTCATTCAGGCGCGCCATTCGGTGCGCCTGAATTTTTATATATGCTTCAGGAATTGAGTGGAGTGTTTGCCGGGATTCTGGTATTTCTCTAGGTCGGCATCAACCATCATACGCACCAACTCCTTAAAGGACACCTTCGGCTTCCAGCCAAGCACCTTTTCTGCCTTACTGCGGTCGCCAAGGAGATGTGGAACATCGAGCGGACGCATAAAATCCTGCTTCTGTTTGACATACTTCTTGTAATCGAGACCAACGTAGGAGAATGCTTCCTCGCAGAATTCGCGCACCGAATGCGCTTCCCCGGTGGCGATGACATAGTCGTCAGGCTTCGATTGCTGGAGCATAAGCCACATCGCCTCGACATAGTCACCGGCAAAGCCCCAGTCGCGCTTCGCTTCAAGATTCCCGAGGTACATCTCTGGGATGTAGCCCAACTTAATGCGCGCGACGCCATCGCTTATTTTTTTCGTGACAAAATCGATGCCGCGTATCGGCGACTCGTGATTGAAGAGAATTCCCGTGCTCGCATGCATGTCATATCCCGTTCGATAATTCTGCGTGATCCAATGACCGTAAAGCTTCGCCGCCGCATAGGGACTCTGGGGAGAAAAGACGGTCTTCTCATTCTGCGGTGGAGGGGTTAGCCCGTACATTTCAGAAGTCGAGGCCTGATAGAACTTTATCCGTGGGTTGAAGAAGTGAATGGAATCGAGCATACGCGTTACACCGAGTCCACAGACTTCACCGGTCGCTATTGCCTCGTCGAACGAGGCCCCGACAAAGCTCTGTGCGCCCAAGTTGTACACCTCATCTGGGTCCGCTACCTTGAGCGCAGCAAGAATGGAACTCTGATCGATGAGATCCATAGGAATGAGTTCCACATTTACACCGAGGTAATGCAGTCTCCAGAAATTGCGCGTTGAAGAGCGCCGATAGCCGCCAAACACTTTGTATCCCTTTCCGAGCAGAAACTTAGCGAGGTATGCCCCATCTTGTCCGGTAATGCCGGTAATGAACGCGCGCTTTGCCATGTCAGTTAGAATATCATTTTATCGCTGATAACCAGAATCCGCACATACCTCCTAGAACTCGTTCCTGCTCGGAGAAGTGGCTCTTCCAGAACGAATGGAATGTCATCTTCGTCCGGAGATAGCCAGAAAAAACCGATTCTTTACCCGCGAGCCACCACTTTAATCGGCTGCGAAGCCGGTACAGGAGGTCGTACAACGTCAAAAACCCGGTCGGAATATAGAGAACGTGCCGGACCCCCCGTGCCGCCATTCGGGCGAATACCTCTCGCCATTCCCTATCAGTGAGCTGCGCATCGAGCCGATAGATAAGACAGGCGGTAGTTCCCGCATCCGTACGGTCAGTAATAGGCGTCCACTCATCGTGCAGAATATCGAAACGGATGACCTCCTCCGCTTCATCGAACACTTTTTTCAGAAGGAGAACAGTCTTCGGCGCGAAATCAGAGCATACAAGACGAAGTCCAGGATACGCTTTTTTTATCTGATACTCCAAACCAGCTCCCCCGGACCCGACCGCAAATACGGAAGTGATTCTTTGTTCCTTGAAGAAAGCCGCGATGTCCTGTCCTCGCTCTATCAGCCGACCATCCTGCCCGTCCTTGCGTTTCGCCAATTCTGACACTGTCACCCATTCCTCCCGCGTATCGGGAATGGAAAAGAGAGGTTCTCGCATGCGCAACATGTCCCACGATTCTGCAGAATCCAATTTCTCCTCGCTGAACTCCTTTTTTGATACGGAGACGTCGAACAGATGGAAGTGCCGTATGGTGAACAAGAAAGGAAGCGACGCCGGTCGAGACAAGAGGGAACGGAGCGACATATCAGATTGTGGGAGCGTATGCCCGGAGTGTCTCTTCAAACAGCTTTAATTTTTCCTCCGCAGTATAGGCGATATCAAAACGCCGGACCGCATTCGCAGCGTTCTGCCCCATCGAAAGGCGGGTATTCTCGGGGAGCCGTTGCATTTTGAGAATGGCGCTCGCGAGAGCGTCGGTGTCGTTAATGGGAACGACGAAGCCAGTCTCACCCTCATGCACAATCTCGAGCATTTCTCGATTCTCGAAGATAACGACAGGTAGCCGCATCGACATACCCTCGAGGATGGACATCGTGAACCCGCAGGCCCGGGGTGTATTTTCCAAATCGCTGAAGCAATCAAGTGATTTTAATACCCGCCCCAAATCACGTTCTGAGAGCCGTCCGAACAGGAATACCCTGTCCGCGACTCCCTCACTCTCCGCGAGTGCACGCCACTTCGCGGAATCTCCCGAGCCGCCGCAGATGGCGGCACCGATAGGGTGGCCTTCCCGTTTCAATTTCGCGACTGCCTTTATGAGATAATCATGACCCTTACGAGCTTCGAAAGAACCAACGTTCCCAACGAGGAAAAGGTCTTTCGGCAGATTAAGCGCACTACGGAGCGTCTCCTTATTCTCCTCGATATTCATATCCGCTATCGTGTAATCGCTTCCGTCATATACATACGAGACTTTGTCCTGGCTCACGTACGCCAACGGCCCACGGCAACAATACGGGCCTGGCGCAATGATGAGATTGGCGAGCGAGAGGAAGGATTTCCAATACGCACCACGTTCTGCATCGGAGAGATTCCGATTGGGCTCTGACGTGAGGTCATGAATCTCCGCATAGGTGTCAAATACAATCGGGACGAATCGACGGCGTGCCACCTCGGCGACCATGTACGTCTGAATCAGAGCTGCTTCGGAAAGTATGATGTCGGGTGTAACGGAGGTGATAACGCCATCCATATAGACGCCGTAGGCCGAGTATAAAAGCACACCGAGCAGGTCATGCGGGTAGATGGCCCAATGATTTCGGAAAAGACTGGAGAAGAGCACGGGATTCTTCAAGAAATACCGAGCGAGGAAAGCGATCTTCCGAATTTTCGTCGGTTTTCCTCCATACTGGAAAAAGTATGTCGCCCCAGCGTTCAGGTCGTCCGCCTTTGCGGGCCGATAAACGAAAGTAATGGAGACACTGTGACCGAGCCGCTTCCATTCCCGCGCTACGAGGAGAGAAAGTTTCGGAACTCCGCCGTAGGGTGGAGGCATACTCTCGCCGGTGGTTCCCGTGATGAGAATCTTCATGCGTCGACTATAGCTTTCTTGAGCGCGGCGACAACAGTGGCTTGTTCGTCCTCACTAATGTCGGTCCCGCTCGGTATGTAAAAACTGTTCTCGCCGATATGTTTCGCAATCGGGCAGAGTTCTGGATGCGCGAGACCCTGCTTGATGAAGTACTCCTGCTGATTGAACGGGACGAAATTCTCCCGTGTTTGCACACCCTCCTTCTCCAAGAGTTCCATCACGCGTTCGCGCTTGCCAACGAGCCTCCCTTTGAGCGTCACCGTGAACATCCAGTACACATTTCTCGCATACGGTTTTTCGACCGGCAAATCAATCTCTGGTATATCCGCGAGCGCTTTGAGATAATACGCCGCGATAGTGCGCTTTTTCTTGATAATATCGTCGATGTGCGTCATCTGTGCTGCACCGATTGCCGCCTGTATGTTCGTCATCTGATATTTGTACCCAAGCGCCTGGTGCATCAACTTCTGCTTTTCTCCAAACGCGAGGTTCTTGAGTAGCTTCACTCGTTCTATGAGTTCTGTATTATCCGAAGTCAACCCTCCCCCTTCCCCCGTCGTCACAATCTTGTTCGAATAGAAACTGAAGCAGCCGATGTCTCCTATGGAACCAACTTTCTTACCTTTGTACTCGGCACCATGTGCCTCGGCCGCGTCCTCAATAACGTAGAGATTGTGTTCCCTGGCAATCGCGAGAATAGGATCCATGTCCACGGGGTGCCCAAACAAATGCACGACCATGATGGCCTTCGTTCGCTCCGTTATTTTCTCTTCAATCTGCGCGGGATTGATATTGCCGGTTTCGGGATCTGAATCGATCGTCACGGGAGTCGCGCCCTGGTACAGCACGGCGAAAAAAGTCGCCATCATCGTGAGGTCCGGAACAATGACCTCATCACCCGGGCCGATATTGAGCGCGACGAGAGCAATATGGAGTGCGGTCGTCCCACTATTGACGAGCGCCGCATGTTTCGTGCCACAGAAGGTCGCAAAAGATTTCTCGAACTCCGTCAGATAGTTCCCATAGATACCTGATATGTCGCCCTTCGTGATTGCGTCGGTCACATACCGGCGCTCGACCTCGGTCAACATCGGCCGCGAAACGGGTATCATATCAAACGAGTTTCTCTCCCTCCTTGAGTCTGATTACATCTTTCTCGTAATCGACTCCCTTCCGGGGCCCTTTGGTAAGCGAGAGCATTTCAGCATCATCGACGGCTCGGAGTGCGTGACATTCGTAAGCAGGATGCTTTACCAAATCACCCACTTCGATGACGTGCATCTCGACCGGGCCGTCCATTCCTTGGCGCGAATAACATTCAATCTTACCCGACAAGACATAGTCCCACTGCACACTCTCCTCGTGGTAATGATTACCGCGTACTGAGCCCGCAGTAATGGTCAGATACGTGATCGCATCGATATCTTCATGCGTCAAAATATCGCGGATGATGCCGCGGCCGTCTTCGTGATTAATCTTCGTTCGAAATATTTCCATATTAGGGGATTATACGCGGTTCGGGGATAGGGATAATGAATTTCCCGCCACGTTTGATGAATTCCTGGTTGTTGTGCATAATCTCGGTCGCAAAATTCCATGCAAGCAAGAGCGCATAGTCTATACCAGCATCAAGAAGTTCCGAGTCCGGAACAATCAGGATATGGGCACCAGGTGTGACCCGTCCAATCTTGAGTGGTGATTTCTCGGTCGCGAATTGTACATGCCATTTCGAGATACCATTGTAATTAAGCAGCGTCATCCCCTTTGCCGGCGTGGACACGACGGCAATACGCTTTCCGTCATGCGCAAGGGAGTCTATTATTTTCATGAGCTTACGACGGTTCTCCGCGACTCGTTCCGCGAATTTCTTCAACACCTGCACCGAGTGAATGCCTGCCTTTTTCTCTCGGGCGATCATAGCTTTAACACTCGAATCAATAGGATGTTTGTCCGTCATTCCGATATACACGCGAAATGAGCCGCCATGTATCTCTGACTCTTCGACGGCGAAAACTTCCATACCGAAACGCCTCACGAATTTCACGACCGGAGAAAGCGACAAATATGACACGTGCTCATGATAAATCGTATCGTACTCGAGTTTCTCTACCAGATGCTGGAAATGAGGCGACTCGAATACAAATGCGCCGCTCGGGGTCAAAAAGCTCTTGGCTGCTTTGAGAACCGCATCAAGGTCGTCGATGTGCGCGAATACATTTGTGCCGACAATAAGAGAAGCTTTGCCATATTTTGATTTGATGGTACGCGCAACCGCAGGCGTAAAGAAATCGGCGATGGTAGGGATTCCCCTCTTCCGCGCCAGAACAGCGATATTTTTCGCAGGGTCGACTCCAACGACTTTCATTCCCTGTGCCTTAAATTTTGAAAGAAGCGTTCCATCGTTGCTGCCCACATCCACTACCAAACTGCCTTTCGTAAGACCGAGCCGAGCGATAGCCAATTCGGCGAACTTCTGCCAGTGCGCCGCCCCGGTCGCCGTCGTGGACGATTCATAGGGATAGTCGTATTGGTAGAGGACCCGCGGATCTACGACATGTGTCAATTGAGACAATCCGCAATCGCGGCACACTACGACGCGCAAGGGATAGGAAATCTCAGGGAGCCGCAACTCCTCCTCCCGCCGGAACTGGTCAGCGGGCGGCGTGTGACCAAGATTGAGATACGGGACAAGACTGCGTGATTTACACATGCGACAAGCGTCTACCTCGCGATAGAGCTCAGCCGTGGTTCGCGCTTGATGGTCTTTCATAATGTATTGCGTTCACTAGTATACAACCGAGTCTGGTGATAGAAAAGTTGCCGATTTAGGCCCTCAATTTCCGCAGTGCAGCTGCCAAACGACCTGAAAAAGCGTCCATCCGCAGATAGCCCACGTATGCAGTCCTTGCTGCCTTCTGCATCTCGATAAAACGTTCGGGAGTAACCTGCGCGTGGAAGTCAGCGAGAGCGTCTGCAATCTTGTCCGTGTCGCGCCAGTCTACGAAGACGCAGAAGTCCCGATACTTGATCGTATCCTCAAGCGGGAGCACACAAGCGGTGTCGAGGAAGAGTGGAATGCGTCCGAGTGCGAGTGCTTCGTAGAAGCGTACCGATGCGTTCGCATCTCCCTTCACGCAGAGTGCATAGTCTGAACCGAGGAGATTGTTGACAAATTGTTTCCGATTGTCGACAACCGAGCCCTGAATCGTCTTCACGTGCCCCGAATAAGTCGCGCGCTTGGTCAGATGCGGCTCGATACGTGAGCTCTTAGCGAGAGCGCGAAGCGCTCGCTCACGGAAGAGGATACCCTTGCGTTCTGCACCGCGCTTCTCGTCGACGAGAGCGGCGAGTCGTATCGGCAACTCCTTCCAATACGTTTTCGCCCTCGTTTTAAGCGACATTCCTGCCCATCCAGTAAAACCGACTGACGGCCTCTCGGGTTTCTCGCGAATCTGGAGTTCGCCTCCGGCATAGGACTCAAGTAGGTCCTCTGCAATATAGGGGATGGTGATTTCGTTTTCACGCTTCGAGTATTGGTATTGACTCACCCGGAAGATAACACTGTTCGGAATGTCGATTGGATACTCGATATCACCCGATCCGTCGAGAAGGAGAGGCTTTCCTGCTTCTCGTGCATCATTCACTATACGTGCAAGTCTGTCTGGATTCGCGTTCTTTATGCGGTCGTAGTGATACGGTACAAGCACGAAATCAGCGTCCTCGATGTTCTCAACGAGTGTGAAGTCTTGTTTTGAATATTGATATTGGACAGCCGCTGCGCGCACATAGGGCATCGACTCTTTCGCCGTAATCCCCCAGAATGGAAACATCAGGTCTGTGTGCGTAAAAAGCGTCGGCTCGCGATAGGTGTCGGGTGCGTATAGTTTTATTGGTTCCATAGTAGCTAGTGGTTCGGCTTCTGCGCCTCGACGAGAAAGCCGAGTGCGTAATCAGCTGGAGCATATTTCTTACGGAGCATTCGTGCAAGCGCAGCAAAGAGTGCATCGAGAGCTGTCGCGAGTGAATGTGTGATGGGCGCGAGAACGGTCTGGAGCATCTGCGGCAACAGGCGCTCGAGCATCAGCGTACGCGCTGCGAAGACACCCGAACCGAGCGCTTCGACGCGAAGCGAACCGAATCCGGATGCGGTAAGCGCGCGTTCGAGCGCAGTGCGACTATAGCGATGATAGTCGCCAGGCGACGGGTGGTAGGGAAAGAGGAACGGGACGACGATGACAATCGTCCCCCCCGGGCAGACAACGCGCGCACATTCGGCGAGCAGGGCCCGATACTCGAAGACATGCTCAAGCACATTAATAAGAAGCACCGCGTCGTACGACCCGTCTTCAAACGGGAGCGGGTGCTCGAGGTCAGCGACAATATCTGGATTCGCCTCTGTAGAGACATTCACTGTCGTTACGGTGAAGTCGCCCGTGAAGCATGCGAGGTAACCGGAATCTTTCTCGCCACCGAGATCGAGCACCTTGCCAGCAAGGGACACACGCCGCATCGCCGTCATTTCTGCCGCGCGTAAGAGGGTTGTCGAGCTCATACGCCCCATTCTACGCTAAGCCGCTTCGCGAGCGCCTCGAGACTCTGCGAGTGGACGATGCTCTCTAGAGGTACAGCGTGGTGCGAGAGTATTCTTTTTGCCAGTTGTTCCGCTGTGTCGAAGAACGAATCCTCGCCCGCCATTTGGGCGAAGTCTTTGCTTGAAGCGAGGACGCGACAGCCCGAGGCGGCCGCCTCGAATATCGTCTTGTCGAGCATGCCCGAGGGCGA
>Ga0172368_10008107_pt1 | contig 10789 bp, 12 predicted proteins | sample Lak11m_FD_114540 | JGI IMG/M metagenome (GOLD analysis project Ga0172368, IMG submission 114540) | Freshwater microbial communities from Kabuno Bay, South-Kivu, Congo - kab_022012_11m | ecosystem: Environmental > Aquatic > Freshwater > Lake | place: Democratic Republic of the Congo: South-Kivu...
ATTAAACGCTCTAAAGTTTGGTCTGAAAGAATCATGTTTATTTGTTATATAGACAAGAGATTTTTATCTTATTTGAAGAGTTTTGTCTAATATTTCAAAAAATTCTTTTAGCATATTTTTACCACTTAAGCTCTTTGTGAGCTTACCCTTGATGTAAACCTGCGCTGTCTGTTTTTCTTGATGTCCAGGCAACATTATTGCGATATCTGCTTTCTTACATTCGCCCGGTCCATTTACGACACATCCCATAATTGCGACAGACAGATTTTTTGTTTTTTTGTATTTACTTATATGGCTATTTATTTTTTCAACCATTTCTTGGAAGTATTTTTTATTTGTTCTTCCACATCCCGGACAACTTGTGACGTGTGGTCCGAATTTGCGAAGCCCCAATGTTTGTAAAATATTTTTGCAAACTTCCACTTCTTTTGTCCTACTTTCATTTTTCCCAGGAGTTATCGAAACTCTTATCGTATCTCCTATTCCTTTTTGCAAAAGTATCCCTGTTGCGACAGAACTTGAAACAATCCCTTGTAGTCCAGTTCCCGCTTCTGTAAGGCCTATATGGAGTGCGTATATATTTTTATTTTTTTCCATTTCCTCTGCTAATCTCTCGTGGTCTTTTATAAAATCTATTGCATCTGAACTCTTTAAACTAAGGACTATTTGATTTCTTTTTAGTCCGATTTTTTCCGCTTTTTTCGCATAATCTAAAATTGCTTTCACTATATCCCCATCAAAAGAGCCTTTATTTAAGCCAATTCTTACAGTCTTATCATTCTCTACAGCTATTTTTATAAACTCTTCGAATGATTTTTCGTTCCCTGGATTTACTCTGAATTTATCGAGAGATTTCACGAGAAGTGGATATTTATTCAGTAAAATATGTCCGTTGAAATGAAAATCTCCGACTAATGCGATGTCTTTGTATCCTTTGCCGTCCAATCTTTTTCTGATTTCCGGAACTGCTTTTGCGGATGCATCGTCATTTACAGTCATACGTACTATCTCTGCGCCTGCATTATAAAGCTCGATGCACTGCGCCACCGTTGCAGCGATGTCTGAAGTTTGAGTGTCCGTCATTGACTGAATAACAACTGGAAGACCTCCTCCAATTTTTACTTTTCCGATTTTTACAATTTCTGATTTCATATTTAATCGATTACTGCAGAACCTAAGCATATATTATTTCTATAAAAAACCGCAAATTGTCCTTTTGCGATGCCCTGATCGTTACCTGAGATTTTCACGTTTGATCTTTTTGAATTTATTTTCGTGATTTTTGCTTTGTACATTTTTGGACCGTGGCGAAGTTTTACTTTCAGATTTATATTTGACGGAATTTTCCCACTGAAAAAATTAAAGTCTGTTATTTCAAATTCGTTTCTTTTCTTCTTTTTGTCGTGGTAATTTTTTGAGACATACACGATATTTTTTTTGAGATCTTTTTCTACCACATACCAGGGTCCACCACCTAGTTTTATGCCTTTCCTCTGCCCTACCGTGTAATAATAAACTCCTTCGTGCTCTGAAAGTTTTTCACCAGTTTCGTATTCCAAAATATCTCCTTTTTTCTCTCCAAGATAATGTTTCAAAAAGTCGCTGTACTTTAATTTTCCGAGGAAACAAATTCCCTGACTATCTTTTCTGTTTTTGTTTGGAAGATCAAATTTTTCTGCGTACTTCCTGACTTGTTTTTTGTTCAAATGCCCTATCGGAAACTCTGCGCGACTTAGCTGTTTTTGGCTTAATCTTGCGAGAAAATATGTCTGATCTTTTATCTTGTCCGGCGACATACCCAAATAATATTTACCTGCTTTTTTGATTACTTGTGCGTAATGTCCGGTGGCAACTTTGTCAAAACTCTTATCTATCTTGTTCACGAATAGTCCGAATTTTATGTTGTTGTTACACATAATATCCGGATTTGGCGTTCGTCCTTTTTTCACTTCCTCGATTGTATATTTTACTACCGTATCGAAATATTCCTTCTGCATTGGAACAATTTTCAAAGGAATTTTTTCTTTTTCACAAACTTCACGAACGTATTTTAAATCATCTTCCCATGGACAACTTCCCATGAAAGACATCTCATCTTCGAGCCATATTTTCAAGTAAAAGGCCGTGATATCACAGCCTTTTTTTTGAAGCAATTTCAGTGCTACAGAACTATCTACTCCTCCTGAAAGGAGTACTGCTACTTTCATAACTTTTCAATAATTATTTTACTGGTGCTGGAGCTACTGGAGCTGCAGATGTTTGAGTCGTCTGAGTAAAACCACATCTTGTACCCCATTCTTTTCCTGCTTTTTCAAAACCTCTTCCTCCAAGTTCTGCTGTTAACAATGATCCAACTATTCCAACAAGCAATAATCCAGCTGCCCATGTGAACATTTTCTTCTTATCCAAAACTCTAAATGCCCAGATCAAGAATAGAACTACTCCAATAAAACACATCATTGCGAATACCATATGCAATTGCATTCCAAACCATGGATATGCGAAGTTTTGTTGCCAAGCCATCATATGAGTTAAGGTTATTTTGTAATTATTATTAGACTATCCCTCCTGTATGGAATGTCAACATTAATTTAGCCTGAGCCATTGACAGTCGTTTTTTAGCACTCTATGATCGTGGGTGCTAAGAAAATTTCCTAACCCATGAATATATGGATAAAGATTTAAGCAAAAGTGTTCTTACCGGAGCTGTTTCCGGTGGAGTTACTGCGCTTATCGTTGTGGGAGTTGTTGTTGGTTTCTATCAACCAAATCAAAATCCTTCTACTGATAACGCTGTTAGTTCAAAAAGTGTTGTTCAAAGCGCAACATCGCAAGAACAAATGGTTATAGATGCTGTAAAAAAAGCTAAAGACTCTACAGTTTCTATAGTTATTACCAAGGATGTCCCTATCCTTGAGCAATACTATTCAAACCCTTTCGGTGAGAATAGCCCTTTTAACATCCAAATACCTCAGTATCGACAAAACGGTACAGAAAAGAAGGAAGTCGGCGGAGGTAGTGGATTTATCGTCTCAGAAGACGGTTATGTCGTTACAAATAGGCATGTAGTCTCTGATGAAACTGCGGAATACACCGTCATTATGAATGATGGAAAAACAAAATATCCTGCTAAAGTTATCGCACGTGATTCTTTGAACGATATCGCGATTATAAAAATCGATGCAAAAAGTCTTCCATTCCTAACTTTTGCGGACAGTGATGTCCTTCAAGTTGGACAGACTGCAATCGCTATCGGAAGTCCTCTTCTTAAGTTCAAAAACTCTGTTTCTGTCGGAGTTGTTTCAGGATTATCAAGGCAAATCACAGCTGGAGATGGACGTGGAATGTCTGAACAACTTGATGGTGTAATCCAAACTGATGCCGCAATCAATCCAGGAAATTCCGGAGGACCACTTCTTGATAGCAGTGGAAACGTTATTGGAATGAATGTTGCTGTAGCTAGCGGGGAAAATATCGGATTTTCACTCCCAGCGAATACTGTAAAAAATATATATGACTCTGTAAAAAAGACAGGAAAAATAGTTCATCCATTCCTTGGAGTAAGATTTGTACCTGTGACAAAAGCGCTTAAGGATGCGAATAATTTATCTGTCGATTACGGAGTACTTGTAATGCGTGGACAAAAACCTGAGGACATCGCTGTTGCTCCGGGATCTCCAGCCGATAAAGCCGGTTTAGTTGAAAATGATATTATCCTTGAAGTTGATGGAACAAAACTTGATGATAGTGTTTCATTGCCAACTTTAATCGCAAAGAAAAATGTTGGAGATACTGTACAAATGAAAATTATGCACAAAGGAGAAGAGAAAACTATCACTGTAAAACTCGAAGAAAAGTCTGAAAAATAAATATCAAAGTCAGAATTATCGGTACGTGAATGAGGTAAATCAAAAATGAATGACGCCCTAGAAAAAGTACCGGACTTAAAAATTTTGGAAATTTAGTATCAATGATTGGGGCATTATCTCTATAGAGGTAGTGCCCTATTTCAAGCCCAAAACATGGCACCGCAATCCATGGAAAAATCGGAAAATAATCCAGTGCTGCTATTGTTGTATTTTTGAATCCTATTATGAAAAGTAAAATATTTGTGGCTTCAATATCTTTTATGAAAAGCCAAATTGATATGGCTGCTAGCCCAAAAATCCATCCCATATATCTTTTGTTTTTTATCGCGGCAACAATCAAAATGCTGACTGTTATAAAATGAAGTATTCCGAACATTACAAAATAATCTCGTGCAACTATGTATGTAAAAACTGTTACCAGTAGCGCTCCCAAGAATATTTTCAGTGCTCTTTTTACTTGTTCTGTGTAATTTTTTCTAGAGATTGCCATCGAAACTCCGACAAGTCCCAAAAATGTGAACTGCACAAATCTCGCATATGGAAGCCATACATCTGACAATATATTTGTATGAAGTATATTTAAAAAATTTAGTGCAAAAAGTGCATGAAAAATTATCATACCTACTACGGCGATTCCTCTGAACAAATCTATTTCCTGAAAACGTTTTTTGTTTTCCGTTTTTTGCATTTATTATTTTAGAATTTTCAATGCTTCTTCAAATTCTTCTGGTAGTGGTGCTCTAAAGTGCATTTTTTTACCAGTTATCGGATGTGTAAAATCCATTTCCGCTGAATGTAAGAAAAAGTGTCTAAATGGCACTATCTGCTGATATTTCACATACTCCGCTCTCTCCATGTAATCACGATCCATTAGAAGTGCGTGATCCAGAATCCTAAAATGTTTTCTGATTTGGTGAAATTTTCCTGAAGTGATTCTTGCTTCAATAAGAGATGCTTTTACGATTCTAAATTCTCGTAAAACTGTATATTCAGTTTTTGAAGGGATTTTTACTTTTGGATTTTCTCGTGATGGTAATGGGATCTTTATGTCTCCAAATTTCTTTTTTAGAATGCCTGTAACTATAGCTAGATATGTTTTTTCGATTTTATCCAATCTCTGTTTTTTCATTATATTTTCAAATGCTTCTTTCGTCTTTGCAAAAATCACAAGTCCACTTGTGTCTCGGTCAATTCTATTCACCGGACGTAGTCTTACTCTTTCTGCTTCATACTTACCTTTTAGTTCATCGAGAAGATTTTTCTGTTTATTATCTTTTGCGGCAACAGTCAAAAGTCCACGTGGCTTTGACACTACGAGGACCGACTTGTCTTCAAATATGATTGTTTTATTTTGCATGTGCGAATATTAGCACATATTTGAGAGTTTGGCGATTTTTATCTAGCTACAGATTTAGTAGTTCCTCTACCTTGTGCGGCTGTCATTTTTTGTTCAAGAACTCTATCATGACCATCATGTGGATCTCTTCCTGGCAAAAGTGCTGCGGCTGCAAGTTCAGCAGCAAAACGGCTTCCTACTTCAGATTGTACTGCATCTGCAGCAGTTTCTCCTTGATCTACTACTTCTCCTCCTACAGTGGCTTGTCCCACTACTTCCGTTCCTTGTAATTGTTGTAATTGTTCTGGCATATTTTTATTGTTAAAATTTAAGTTAACGAGAGAGGATTTTAGCTGAAATCTCCGATATGTCAAACGTTTAGTGTTTTAGGTACGAACATTTTGCACTTTTATGCTGAGGGGTTTTGTGGTATAATGTGCTGATTTAATTACGTATTCGTATGAATTTAATGGCATTGCAAAAATCAACAAAACAATTTTTTATCAGGATGACAATCTTTCTTGTCCTTGCCACAGCGATATTGTGGTTCAGATTGCCTATTGTAGGATCTATGTATTCGTTGAGTTTGAGGTCGGATCTTCTTTTGCCTTTTGGTCTGATGATTTATTCATTTGTTATCGTTTTTTCAATTTTTGAACATAAAAACATCGCGAACTCGCAATCTTATAAAAATAATATTTTGCAAACTGTTCTTTTCACCCTTTTGGCAGCACTATTTTTTGTTATTTCTCCGAAACTGCTACGTGATTATGCGGGAATGGATCTTGGCGCTGCTATTAATTTACCGTTTATTATTTCTTTTTCTTCACTACTTATTGCAATTTTCAACTTGGAATTCATATCTAAATTCCTAGATGATTTCCTCGTTTTATTTATGGTTATTACCGGATATATGTTGGCAACAATTGGAATCGGGACATACTGGAATTTTTTTTCCAGAGCTATTATGTTCGGATTAAAATTTACTCTTCCTCTATTTTCATCCAAATTCAGTATGGATTATTCAACGTACAATATTAAGATGGAAAATTTTAGCGTAAATATTGGAGCCCCATGTACGGGGATTTATTCATTGGTAACTTTTTTGGTTTTGTTTACGGTCTATATTTATTTTATGTCTAAACACAGAACCATTGATAAAACAAAAACTTTTCTAGCAGCAATAATCGCACTCGGAGTTTTATTTATATTCAATGTAATACGAATATCCACAATCATATTTATTGGGGCATATTATTCTGAAAAACTTGCCCTCGATTTTTTCCACGAATATATGGGTAGTGTTCTTTTTATATTTTTATTTTGGGTATATATCCACATCATTTCTCCAAAATTAATCGTTCAAAATAAATTCACAGTAAAAGAAATTGGATAATCCACTTGGGAAAATTGTTTCATACTTTAAATGGATTTAGGTTTTTTGTTTGTTCATCCTAACTTTTACATATAGAATGCTGGTAGAAATTTTTAACATTTTTTTATTATGGAAAGCCCTATTATCAATAAACTTCTGCCTGATCTGGAATTTGAAGTTTATCAAAATGAAGATACTAAGAAGGTAAAATTTTCCGATTTCAAAGGAAAATGGCTCGTACTTTTCTTCTATCCTGCAGATTTCACTTTTGTTTGTCCTACTGAACTTTCAGAAATGGCGGACAATTACGAAGAATTCAAGAAATTGAATGCTGAAGTCGTGAGTATGAGTACTGATACTGTTTTCGTACATAAGGCTTGGCATGACAGTTCTCCTGTTATCAAGAAAATCACTTTCCCAATGGGGGCTGATCCTACGGGAAATATTTCTCGTGAAATGGGAGTGTATATACCTGAAGAAGGACTTTCTCTTCGTGGCACATTCCTTGTCGATCCTGATGGAAAAATTAAGGTTATGGAGATACATGATAATTCAGTTGGTAGAAGTGCTGCCGAGCTTCTAAGAAAGCTTCAAGCGGCGATTTATGTTCGTGAGCATAATGGTGAAGTTTGCCCTGCAAGTTGGAAACCTGGTTCTACTACACTAAAGCCAGGATTAGATTTAGTTGGGAAAATATAAAAAATTTATATGAAAATTGGAATAATAGGTGCAGGAGCGGCGGGAATGATGGCGGCAGCTACGATTGCGGAAAATTCGGAGGGGAATGCCGATGTATTTTTGATAGAGAAAAATGCTGGCATTGGGAAGAAAGTTGAAATCACTGGAGGTGGAAGATGTAACGTGACAACAGGTCTTCGTGACATCAAAGAGGTTTTGAAAAAATATCCTAGAGGGGAACATTTTTTGAAATTTGCGATGCATAATTTTTCGCCTGAAGATGTTTTCAAATGGGTCGCTTTTCATGGTGTGCCTTTGAAAATTGAGGACGATATGCGTGTTTTTCCAAAATCGAATAATGGCACAGATATTACAAAACTTTTCAACAAAGTTTTTGAAGAGAAGAAAGTTAATGTTTTGCTAAAATATAGTGTCTCGGATGTGCAAAAAAAAGAAGAAAGATTTTCTGTAAAATTCGCTGACGGACAAAATATTCTTTTTGATGCTATCATTTTGACTACCGGAGGAAATGCATATAGTCATACCGGATCCACCGGAGATGGATACAATTTTGCAAAAACTTTTGGACATAAAATCACTAACCTATCTCCTAGTTTGCATGCATTTAGTTTTATGGAAAAATACGTAAAAGAGCTTGCAGGAATTTCTTTCATAAATGCGAATTTAAAAATAAAAGGAGAAAAAACTTATGAGTTTAATGGTCCATTTTTGTTTACTCATAAAGGAGTTTCCGGTCCTGCCGTTTTTGCACTTTCATCATTTGCGGCACATGAAAAATTTGATGATGGTAAAACTTTTTTCTTTATAGATTTTTTCCCTGAGAAAACATATGAAGAAATTTCTTCTAAAATTAGTATAGCGATTTCCGAAAATCCGAAGAAAGAATTTATAAATGTTTTTAGAACTTTTGTTCCAAAAGCACTTGCTGAAATGATGTGTGAACTAGCCGAAATAGGCAAAAAAAAATGCCCTGAGATTAGCAAAAAAGATTTGAATAAGATGGTGGAATTTTTGAAAAACATGAAATTTAATATTTCAGGGAAAATTCCTAGTGAAGAATTTGTGACTGCAGGAGGAGTTGATTTACGTGACATCGACTCTAAAACTATGGAATCGAAAATTTGTCCAAACTTATATTTTGCCGGAGAAATTTTGGATATCGATGGATTTACAGGTGGATTTAATTTACAATCTGCATGGTCTACCGGCAGGCTTGCCGGAGAGAGTATTATAAAAAAAATAAAATAAATAATTTATGAAAAATTGGTTTAAAGGGATTACGAGGAATGTCGTTTTATTGGGATTTGTAAGCCTTTTTACGGATTTGACTAGTCAAATGATTTTTCCTGTAATTCCTCTTTACCTTACTTCTGTTTTGGGAGCAAGTGCGGCAGTTGTTGGAGCCGTAGAGGGAGCTGCTGAAACCACTGCGTCCTTACTAAAAGTTGTTTCAGGATATTGGTCTGATAAAATCCAAAAACGAAAACCATTTATATTTTTGGGATATGGACTTTCTTCTATTACAAAACCTCTTTTTGCTTTAGCTACTTTTTGGCCTTTAGTTCTTGGAATAAGAGTACTTGAGAGAATTGGGAAAGGAATACGAGGCGCGCCTAGAGATGCGATTGTTACAGATTCTTGTGAGCAAAAATATTACGGAAAAGCATTTGGATTTCAGAGAGCGATGGATGGTGCTGGAAGTGTACTTGGAGCCATTTTGGCATGGTTGCTTTTGCCTATTTTGGGATACAAAGCGCTATTCATGTCTTCTTTCTGGCCTGGACTTATCGTAATTTTCTTCATATTTCTAGTGAAGGAAAAGAAATATGTTCCTGTTCCAGAGGTTGAAAAAACTACTTTAAAATTGAGTATAAAACTTTTACCAAACAATCTAAAACTTTTCATTTTAGTTTCTGCGATTTTCGCATTGGGACAATTTGGATATGCTTTCTTACTTCTAAAAGCCAAAAGTCTTGGATTTTCTGATAGCAATTCTATTTTGCTTTATGTGTTTTTCTATATTATTTATACAATTGTTACAACTCCAGCCGGTGCGCTTTCTGATAAATTTGGAAGAAGAATTATTTTGGTGATAGGATTTGCACTTTTCGCTGCGACTTCTTTTGGGCTTATCTTCGCCAATACTCTACCTACTCTTTTGATTGCCTTTGCAGTTTACGGAGTGTTTTTTGCAATGGTCGATGGAGTGCAAAGAGCGTTTGTTGCCGACGTTGCGCCAAAACATTTGAAAGGCACAGCACTTGGACTACTTCAAACTGCTATAGCCCTTACTGCGCTTCCTGGAGGACTTATCTGTGGACTTTTGTGGGATAAATTTGGACCTAATGCCACATTTATTTATGGAGGAACATTGTCGATTATTTCTTTGATTTTGTTCTTGTTCGTAAAAAACAAAGATCAATCTGATACTAAAGTTCCACCTACTGTTGAAATTTTATCGGCAATTTAAATTCTTGAGCATTCTCTTTGAGTCCTGATGGATTGCTGTTTTCGAAAATCAAGAACCCTGTTTTTGATGAAGTTTTATCGAAAGAAATTTGTCCCTTAAACGGCACAAAATCTTCTGTCATCCAATTCCCAACTGCCTTTATGCTGCCACTTCCAAGTTCTGTTCCTTTTTCATCAACAATTTTTACGAAAGATACCGCTTCAAAAAACCATGTGCCTTTTGCACTTCCTTCTATAGAGATTGGACTTGAAATCTCCTCATCTACTAGAGGTTTTGTGACCGTGATGTTTTTATTTTCTGTAATTACTTTTTTAACTTCCTCTTCTTTTTTTGTTTCATCTGTTTTCACACTATCAATTCCTTTCTCTTGAACTTCCGGCCTGTTTTGGATCACAAGAGTGATTCCCCAAATTATTGCCATTCCTAAAATCAAACCTAGCAGAAAGAATAGAATTTTTTTCATTATATTTTTTGTTTATAAAAATTATTTTGCTAATTTCTTGGCTTCTTCCATTAACTTATCCAATTGTAGATTTCCTGCTCCTCCCTGATGTTTAGACTCTTTCAACATTTTCACGATGTTGTTTTTGTCTACTTTTATTTCATCCAAATGGAGTCCAACTTCTCTGTATGCATCTCTGAAATTTTTTCCTTTTTTTACCAATTCGAAAGCTTTGTGTGTCGCAAAAAGTTCCGGTGTCATATCTCTGTAAAGAGCGTCCTCATTTGGAGTCACTCTCTTCACAATTATTGATGCGACCTCAAGTGACATTTCGGTGTAACGCAAGCCTAAAAATAGTGGTCTCTTTATTTCCTGTCCATCTCTGTGATATCCGGAAATTTTATTCAAAATATTCATTGTGATTTCGTTTCTGCATGACAAAACAGTAGATGTTCTTCCGCGAATAAGCTCTGCCACATCAAGATTTTTCTTTTGTGGCATTATTGAAGATCCTGTTCCGATGTCGTCAGGAATTGTGAAAAATTTAAATTCCTGAGTCGTAAAAAGTAGAAAATCGCTCGCCATTTTGTTTAATGTG
>Ga0172368_10008108_pt1 | contig 10788 bp, 5 predicted proteins | sample Lak11m_FD_114540 | JGI IMG/M metagenome (GOLD analysis project Ga0172368, IMG submission 114540) | Freshwater microbial communities from Kabuno Bay, South-Kivu, Congo - kab_022012_11m | ecosystem: Environmental > Aquatic > Freshwater > Lake | place: Democratic Republic of the Congo: South-Kivu...
GTCTGCATCGTTGTTTCATCTCGCCGGTTTCCCCGGCCTTTTTCCTTGTCTTCGCTGACTGTCATCTTTATTCAATTTGTAAAGTTCTTTTCGCCGTTTTTAGGCCTTTTCTAAACCGTGCCCGTTATTCTTTTTCCACTGAGGAGAATGCCATGAAAAAGTTTTCCCTTTTGATGGTGGTCGTGCTGGTGATGTCGCTCGTACTGAGCGCCTGCGCGTCCTCCGGAGCTCCTGACTGCAGCAAGGCGGATGTCTTCTGCGTCGGGATGGTCACAGACGTCGGCAAGATCGACGACAAGTCCTTCAACCAGTCCGCCTGGGATGGTGTCAAACAGGCCGAGAAAGAACTGGGCGCCAAGGTTCAGTACATCGAAACCGCCGACGCCAAGGACTTTGAAAAGAACATCGCCACCTTTGGCGACGCCAAGTATGACGTGATCGTCACTGTTGGTTTCGCCCTGGGCGAGGCCACCACCGCCGCCGCCAAGAAATACACCGGCATCAAGTTCATCGGCGTGGACCAGTTCCAGGCCGAGGAAGTCGCCAACCTGGTTGGCCTGAACTTCCCCGAAGACCAGGCTGGTTTCCTGGTTGGCGCGCTGGCGGCCCAGATGACCACCAGCAAGAAGCTCGGCGCCGTCTGCGGCACCGACGCGGTGCCCCCCGTGTGGCGCTTTGGTGAAGGCTACAAGGCCGGCGCCAAGTACATCGACCCGGCGGTCGAAGTGACCGTGATCTACCACAGCGATGTTGGCTTTGACAAGACCTTCTCCGACCCCGAATGGGGCAAGACCACCGCGCTGTCGATGATCGACAAGGGCGTGGACGTGGTCTTTGGCGCGGGCGGCAAGACCGGCAACGGCGCGCTGCTGGGCGCGGCTGAGAAGGGCGTCTATGCCATCGGCGTCGACACCGACCAGTACCTGACCATGCCCGAAGCGCAGAAGGTCATGCTCTCCTCGGCGATGAAGCTGCTGACCCCCGGCGTCTTTGATCTGATCAAGATGGCCAAGGAAGGCAAGATGCCCAAGGGCAACTTCACCGGCCTGGCTGGCTATGCCCCGTTCCACGACCTGGACGGCAAGGTGCCCGCCAACGTCAAGGCCAAGATGGAAGAAATCAAGAAGGCTCTGACCGACGGCTCGCTCAAGACCAACGTGGCCCCCGCCAAACCCGCTCAATAGAGCCAGACAATCCAATCAAAAAGCCGGCAGACGTCTGCCGGCTTTTTGATTGGGGATGCATCGGCTGCCCCACCCCCGGCCCCGCCCCTCCGAGGGGCGGGGAGCGGAAGTTTTGGAGGTGAAATGCGGCACTTTGTGCCGCATTTCACCTCCAATCCTCTTTTGCTTCCCCTTCCCTTGGGGAAGGGGGCTGGGGGGATAGACACAGCGCCCAATTCGCTAACAGTATCCGCCCGCGGGCGGGGGAAAGAATTTTGGCGTGTTCCGGGGTGTGCGGGCTGCCGCAAACCACGGAACACGCTGTTCATCCCTGCCCCGATGCCGCGACACTCGGGAGAGGGTGGGTTATGCAAAGCGGGCGGTTTGCCAAAACGTTCAATCTGCTGTATAAATTGCTTGCGCCCAGGTGCTTGCGGGCGTAAGCAGTTTAACCGCGTTTTCAACCCCAGGAGGACTGTGATGAATGCTCAACCTGTGATCCGGTTTTCGGTGATTGGCATTAACCATGCCCATATTTATGGCCAGGTCGGCCACATGCTGCGCGCCGGGGCGGAGTTTGTCTCGTTTTACGCGGCTGAGCCGGAGCTGGCAGCCGCGTTTGGCCAGCGTTTCCCGCAGGCGCGCCAGGCCGCCAGCCCGCAGGCCATCCTGGAGGATGAGAGCATCCAGCTGGTGCTCTCGGCGGCGATCGCCAGCGAGCGCGGCCCGCTGGGCGTGCAGGCGATGCTGCACGGCAAAGACTATATGAGCGACAAGCCCGGCTTCACCAGCCTGGCCCAGCTGGAAGAAGCGCGGCGCGTGCAGGCCGAGACCGGGCGGATCTACTCGATCTGCTACAGCGAGCGCTTTGACAGCCCGGTCACCGTGCGCGCCGGGCAGCTGGTGCAGGCCGGGGCCATCGGCCAGGTGATTCAGACGATCGGCATGGGGCCGCACCGCGTCGGGCTGCACAACCGCCCGCCATGGTTCTTCGAGCGCGACCAATACGGCGGTATCCTGGCTGACATCGGCTCGCACCAGATGGACCAGTTCCTCTTCTTCACCGGCTCGACCAGCGCAACGGTGGTTTCGTCGCAGGTGGCCAACTACCGTCACCCGCAGCACCCCGGTCTGGAAGACTTTGGCGATGCCGTGCTGCGCAGCGACACGGCCACCGGCTACGTGCGCGTGGACTGGTTCACCCCGGACGGGCTGGACACCTGGGGCGACGGGCGCCTGTTCGTCTTGGGTACCGACGGCTACATCGAAGCGCGCAAATACACCAACGTTGCATCGGGCGCGCCGGGCGGCAACCACCTGTATTGGGTCGACCACAAGGGCATGCACTATGAGGACTGCGGACAGGTGGAGCTGCCCTACGGCAAGCAGCTGGCCTTCGATATCCTCAACCGCACCGACACCGCCATGACCCAGGCCCACTGCTTCCTGGCCTCCGAGCTGGCCCTGCGCGCCGAAGCCCAGGCCGCCCGCCTCGGGAATTTACAGGCTTTGTAAAAACAAGAAAACCACCCGCCCCACCCTTTCCGCTACGCTACAGGGCGGCGAGGCGCCGGGGGCAGGGAGGAAGAGGTTTGGAGGTGAATTGCGGCACAAAGTGCCGCATTTCACCTCCAAACCTCTTTGTTTTACCCCTCTCCCGGAGGGAGAGGGGCAGGGGTGAGGGGAATTGCTGCAAGGTGAAACCGACAGCGTTGTTATACGTTGGTCGGTTTCCAGCCTGATTTTTCGCGGTGGCCGGCGTAGTCGGTGAACTCTTCCAGCGGGGCGGAGTCGGGCGGGATGCAGCCGGCATAATAGGGGTGGCCGGGCGGGATGGGCAGCTCGACCACCTGGCCGGTGTGCATCGAGTAGTAGACGCCGGTCACCAGGTCGATTGCCCTGCGCCCGTCGGCGATGGTGATGGGCAGCTCGCTCCCGCAGGCCAGTGCGTCGTACAGGCGCTGGAACTGGCCGACGAAGCCCTCGGGCGGCTCGGGCGTGAAATCCGCCGTGGCCTGCTCGATCTGCGCGTCGATTTCCGGCGAGACGCCCTTGAAAGTCCAGGGGTCGCTGGTGTGGGTGGCGTAGGGTCCGGCCGGGTTGCTCTCGGCGACCAGGTTGGCGAAGCAGTAGCGGTGGCGCGAGATTTCGACCGCCGAACCGAAGGTGACGCTCAGCGCCGCCAGCGAGCCATTGGCCATCTCCAGCGAAACCGCCAGGGTGTCCTCGATCTCGGTCGGGTTGACCAGGGCCTTGCCGCGCGCGAAAACACTCTTGGCCGGGCCGGCGATCTCGTACAGCGCGTCATGGGCGTGAATGGCGTGGCCGATGAAAGCCCCGCCCAGCGCGGCGCGCCAGCTGGCCCGCCAGCGCACGGAAAAATAGCCGGCCGGACGCTGCCAGTGGGTCTCGACGGTGCTGAGGAACAGCCGCCCGGGGATGCCCAGGCGCATCAGGTGCTTCAGGCGCTGCAGGCCAAAGCCAAAGCGGTAGTTGAAGATCGGCATCACGCGCTTGCCGGTGCGCGCCTCCGCCTCGGCCAACTGGTCGACCTCGGCCAGCGAGCCGGCCAGCGGCTTTTCGGAGAAGGCCAGCTTGCCCGCTTCCATCGCCGCGATCGCCATCGGCGCGTGCAGGTAGGGCGGGGTGGTGATGTCGATGATGTCCAGCTCGGGCATGCGCAACAGCGCTTCGACGTCTGTCTCCACGCGTGCCACGCCGAACTCCTCGGCCCGTTTGCGCGCCTTTTCCTCCACCACGTCGCACACCGCCGCCACCTCAAAACAATCCGCCAGGCGGCGGTAGGCATCCAGATGCGCGCCGCTGATCGCCCCGCAGCCGACCAATCCAATCTTTAATCGTTTCTGCATGTTTTCCTCCTATAAAAAACTGCCACAACCCGCATCACAAAGTGAAACCTGCCTCAAATTCTGCCAACCCTGTTTTGAAGCCAGATCTCCACGACCCCGGTCAAAGCACTGGGAGCGCGATGACGATCTCGTATGCAGCTTGACAATGCCACCTTCACCATCCCCCCTCCCGCTTCGGGACACTCTTCAGTGCACCCGAAGGGGTGGGGGGGCAGGGGCCTGTCCCGAGCTTTCGAGGGAGAGGGCTTTTTGAAATGTGACATTGTCAAAGTAGGATCGAGTTTTCATATCGCGCTGCATTAGCAGGCCTTTTTCCCGTCGATCTCGGCGAAATCAACCTCATACTGCTGGCCGCCGCGCAGCGTAATCAGCGCGCTGAGCGGCGAGAACGTTGCGCTGATGTCCTTCACCTCAATCAAGACGACCGGCGAAAGTTCTTCCTCGCTCCACGGGCTGTCATCCGTCTTGTGCAGCAGCACGCTGATCATCAGCTCCATGGCGGGATTTTTGGCCATGCGCTGCCTGTGCGCATAGAGCACGCTGCTTTCTTCAGCCTCCGCGTTGCAGCCGCTGTGCGTCAGCACGTCCAGGCCGTCCCAGCCGCGGTAGATCAGCAGCGCCAGCTGGCGGCCGGGGATGGCGGCTGTCATGCCCTGGCGGTCCGCGTCGCCAAAGCGGCACACGGCTGGCTTGACCCCGTCCACGTGCGGCAGGCCGAAGTGCCCCAGGGTCAGCTCATGCTCAAAAGCCATGCGCGAGCGGTCGACGCGCAGCACCCCGTTGGGCAGGATGATATCGGCCAGGTCGATGATATAGCCCACCCCGTTGTTGGGCGGCTTGCGCATGATCGCCTGGCGGTAGATCACCCCGCCGCGCACGCCGTTGTAGAGCATGCTCTGCGAGGTGGTGAAGAGCGCGTTCTTCTCCGAGTCGTTCTTCAGCGCCAGCCCGGTCAGGTAGAAGTTGATGTCGTCGCCGCGCACGTCGCGCGGGTCAAGGCTGCGGAAGCTGTATTCCAGCGAGGTGCCGCCGCGCGGGTTGTGGTCCTCCCAGGGAAAGTGGGTGTTGAAGGCCAGCTTGGAGTAGTTGTGATCCTCGTAATAGACCTTGCCTGGCAGGATCTCCGACGTGCCGCTGGCGCCGTAGTTGACCAGGGCCAGCCCCGGCTCTTCAAGGATGTTGACCATGGGTTGGCCGCCCAGCTGCGCCCAGAAGCCTTCGTTTTCCTGGGCCGTCCAGAAGGGCGAATCTTCGGGCAGGGCCAGGCACAGGAAGGGCAGGAACATCAGGAACGGGCTGGCCGGGCAGCTGTAATTCTGCACGATGAATTCGCGGTGGCCGTAAAAGCCCAGGCTGGGGATATCGTTTTCGTAGAAATCTTCGCGGGTGACGAACTGCAAAATTGAGCCAGAGCACAGCCTGCGCGCCAGCCCCGCGTCGAGCGGCGGCTCGCCCTTGAGCATGAAGGCGACCGGGAAGCCGCCCGAGATCCAGGTGCGGTAGCAGATGCTCCTGGCCCACATATTGATATACCCGTCGCGCCCAAAGAAGTTGGCGTAGGTTTTCATCAGGGCGTGGGCCGAGCTTTCGATGGCCGCGGCGATTTCGGGGTAATAGGCGTCGCCAAAGGTGCGGTTCCAGATCGTGGCGTAGACCACGAACAGGCTGATCGTGTAGTAGTTGTAGGTCTGCTCCAGGTACCAGCCGCTGCCGGAATGGTAGGACACCACCCACAGCAGGTGGCTCTTGAGCAGCTCGTCGTCGATCGGGTAGCCCTGCTTCTTGAGGAACGAGAGCGCCATGATATTGAAGATGCGCCAGTTGTTCTGGGTGGTGCGGTGGTGCGCCCATTTGGAGACGGTCGCGGCGATCGCGTCCTTCTGCGCCTGGGTGTAATAGGGCCAGATGATATCGGGCAGCAGCAGCAGGGTCTTGAACAGCCCGCCAAACTCGCAGGTGAACTGGTAGGTGGCGTCGGGCAGGTCTTCGGGCAGCGGCAGCGAATTGGGATGGCCGGGGGTGAGGGCGGTGTAGAGCTGTTCGCAGTAATACTCGCGCAGCTTGATCCCGTTAATCTCAACCTCGGGGTCGAGGTGCATCAGCGGGCCGGCCAGGGTCAGGGTGCGCTCGAGCGCCTCGAACTCAAACGAGCGCCAGCGCCACGGCGGGTCATCCGGCTGGGGGTAGGTTTTGCCCGGCACCACCGGGAAGGCGAAGGGGGTGTGGATGGATTGGACGTGCTTGAAAGCCCGCGCCAACAGGTATTTGGCGCAGGCGATGTAATGCGCGCGGTTCATGCCGCTGAAGGGGCTCAAGTCAAAGTCGGGGTTTTCGACCTGATATGCGTTGGTCATGCCTGTTTTCCTCCTGCCCATCTGATCTGCCATTCGATGGGTTAATTGTACCCGCATCGCGCGCGGCTTCTTGATTATCCTTCTTCTCTGTGCGCCCTGAGTTTTCCGTGGCGCAATCCTCTTCATCTTCGTTTACCGGACAGCGGATTCCGAAATCCGCCCGTTTCCCTCTGACTATTTGCGCGCCGGCTCAAAATAGATCATTTATAATGATGGGTAAGTGCCTTATGCCATCCATCTTTGACAACATTTCCCTGCACCTGCTCCCCACGCTCAAACAGGCGATCCAGTCCGCCTACCGCGCCGATTTCTGCGTCGGTTACTTCAATTTGCGCGGCTGGAAAGAATTGGCGCCACTGGTGGATACCTGGCCGGGCGGCGCGGACGGTTGCGCCCGCGTCCTGGTCGGGATGCAGCGCCTGCCGCAGGATGAGCTGCGCGCCCTGTATCGCCTGTCCGGCGACCAGGAAGAGATCGACAACCAGACCGCCATCCGCCTCAAGCGCAAGCTGGCCGAAGAGTTCAAAACCCAACTGACCATCGGCATCCCCACCGATGCCGATGAACAGGCCCTGCACTGCCTGGCGGCCCAGCTGCGCGCGGGCAAGGTGGTGGTCAAGCTGTTTTTGCGCCACCCGCTGCACGCCAAGCTGTATTTGTTGTTCCGAAATGATGCATTTCATCCTATTCTGGGGTATACAGGCAGCAGCAATCTGACTTTGGCTGGCCTTTCTGGGCAAGGTGAACTGAATCTGGATGTTTCCGATAATGACGCCAGCAAAAAGTTGGCCGATTGGTTTGAAGACCGCTGGACCGACCGCTTTTGCATGGATATCTCGGCCGAGCTGGCCCAGATCATCGAAGAGAGCTGGGCGCGCGAAACCCTGATCCCGCCCTATCACATCTATGTCAAAATGGCTTACCACCTGGCCCAGGAAGCGCTGGCCGGGGTGAATGAGTTCCGCATCCCCAGCGACTTTGGAGACCAGCTGTTTGACTACCAAACCGCAGCGGTCAAAATCGCCGCGCACCACCTCAACAAGCGCGGCGGGGTGCTGATCGGCGACGTGGTCGGTTTGGGCAAAACCCTGATGGCGACTGCCCTGGCGCGCATCTTTGAGGATGACCAGAACCTGGAAACCCTCATTATTTGCCCCAAAAACCTGGAAAAAATGTGGTTGGATTATAAAACGCGCTACCGTATGCGTGCTGAAGTTTTACCAAGCAGTCGGGTCATAGAAAATCTAAAGCAACTGTCGCGTCATCGTATCGTGATTTTGGATGAAAGCCACAACCTGCGCAACCGCGAAGGCAAACGCTTTAAGGTCATCCAGGAATATATCCAGAAGAACGAAAGCAAGGTCATCCTGCTTTCGGCCACCCCCTACAACAAAACCTACCTGGATCTGTCCAACCAGCTGCGCCTGTTTGTGCCTGAGGATCTCAACCTGGGCATCCGGCCGGAGCGGCTGTTGCGCGACATTGGCGCGACCGAGTTTGAGCGCGCTCACCAGTGTTCGGTGCGTTCGCTGGCGGCTTTTGAACACAGCATGTACGCGGACGATTGGCGCGAATTGATGCGCCTGTACATGGTGCGGCGCACGCGCAGCTTCATCTTGAACAATTACGCCACGCTGGACCCGGACAACCAGCGTTATTTCCTGACCCTGGCGGACGGCAAGCGCTCGTATTTCCCCAAGCGCCACCCCAAGACGGTGCGCTTCAAGGTGGATGAGAGCGACCCGAATGACCAGTACGCGCGCCTGTTCGCGCCGGACGTGGTGGATGCGATTAACAAGCTCTCGCTGCCGCGCTATGGCATGGGCAATTATGTGCCGGCCAAACGAAAAGTGACGCCCACGGAACAGGAAAAGAAAATTTTGCAGGATCTTTCGCGTGGCGGCAAGCGCCTGATGGGCTTTAGCCGCACCAACCTGTTCAAACGGCTGGAAAGCAGCGGGCAGGTCTTTTTGCTCTCGGTCGAACGGCATATTCTGCGCAATTACATCTTCCTGCACGCGCTGGAAAACGACCTGCCGCTGCCGATCGGCACGCAGGACCTGGGGCTGCTGGACACGCGCACCAACGACGAAGACGTCGACAGCACCAACTTCATCGACGACCCGGATATCGACGAAATGCCGGATGAGATGACCGATGAGGGCGGCCTGCCGAACGGCAGCACGCTGCGCAGTGATGCTCAATTCCGCCAGCGCGCAGCCAGCATTTACCAGGCCTACCGGCAGTCGTATCTGAAACGCTTCAAATGGTTGAGCGCCAGCCTGTTTAACGCCCAGCTGGCCAAAGACCTGCGCAAAGATGCCGAAATCCTGACAGGTGTTTTACAGACCTGTGGCCAATGGGATTGGCGGCGCGACAGCAAGCTGCAGGCGCTGGTGGAATTGGTCAATCAACAGCATGCGGGCCAGAAAGTCTTGCTCTTCACCCAATTCGCCGATACGGTCCGCTACCTGACCGAAGCCTTCCGCAGGCTGGGCGTGGCGCAGTTTGCCGGTGCGACCGGGGGTTCGGTGGACCCGACCCAGCTGGCCTGGCGCTTCAGCCCAAACAGCAACGGCGTGCGCAACCAGGTGCGTCCTGAGGAAGAACTGCGGGTTTTGGCGGCCACCGACGTGCTCAGCGAAGGCCAAAACCTGCAAGATGGCGCGATTGTGATCAATTATGACCTGCCCTGGGCCATCGTGCGCCTGATCCAGCGCGCGGGCCGCGTGGACCGCATTGGACAGCAAGCCCAGGACATCCTGTGCTACTCGTTCCTGCCCGCGGACGGGGTGGAAAACATCTTGAGGCTGCGCGCCCGCGTGCGTTTACGCCTGAAAGAGAACGCCGAAGTGGTCGGCACCGACGAAGCCTTCTTTGACGATGACCAGAACGACCAGGCGGTGGTGGACCTCTACAACGAAAAGGCGGGCATCCTGGACGGTGAGGAAGACAACGAGGTTGACCTGGCCTCGTATGCCTACCAGATCTGGAAGAACGCGATCGCCCATGAGCCGTCACTGCAGCGCATCATCCCAGATCTGCCGCCGGTGTCCTTTTCGACCAAAGCCCACCTGGCCATGCCAGCCGCGCCGGACGGCGTGCTGGTCTATATGAAAACCGGGGATGGCAACGATGCGCTGGCCTGGGTGGACGAGCAGGGCGGCAGTGTGACCGAATCGCAATTTGAAATCTTGCGTGCCGCCGAGTGCGCGCCGGACACCCCTGCCCTGCCGCGGGCGGGCTATCACCATGACGCGGTGCGCAAAGCAGTGGAACTGGCCCAGAACCAGGAACGCGCCACCGGCGGTCAGCTGGGCAGGCCGTCTGGCGCGCGCTTCCGCACCTATGAGAAGCTCAAGCGCTTTATTGACCACAACCAGGGCACGCTGTGGGTGACCCAGGACCTGCTCAAAACGGTCGATGAGATCTACCGCTTCCCGCTCAAAGAAACTGCGCGGGATATTCTCAACCGCCAGCTGCGCTCCGCGATCGGCGATCAACAGCTGGCCGAACTGGTGGTCAGCCTGCGCGCCGAAGACCGCCTGTGCATCGTCAGCGATGAAGTCCAGGAGCGCGATCCACAAATTATCTGCAGCCTGGGCCTGGCCTACCCAGCCGGATCCTAAACTATCTGCCAAATGGGAACAGCCTGTCGTTGCGAGGAAGCGCGCTTTGGCGCTGACGAAGCAATCTCCCGCCGTACTACCAAGGAGATTGCTTCGGGCAAAGCCCCTCGCAACGACAGACCTGAGTAATAACATTAAGGGAACCCTATGCTCAATCCAGAAAACATCCGCCGCCGCTTACAGGCTTTTGATTTTCGCAAACTTTTTAATGAATTAGGCTGGGATCATGCCAGCAGCGAAGCAGCCGTGCAGGTGGACAAGCGCGAATTTCGCCTGCAGGCTGTGGCGCAAAAGCGCGGGCTGGTGGTGTTTCTCTGCCAGATGCCGGATGGCCAGGCCATCCCCGACTACGCCACCCGCCGCAAGATTGAAACCAGGCTGCGCAAGAGCTTTCACGAGCACTTGATTATCTTCAGCGACCAGGCCAAAACGCTGCAGAAATGGCTGTGGGTGCGGCGCGAACCCGGCAAACCCAGCGCGGGCCGCGAATTTGGCTTTCAAAAGGGCCAGAGCGGCGAGGCCCTGGTGCAGCGCCTTCAAGCTCTGGCCTTCAGTCTGGAAGAGGAAGAAAAACTGGTCATCATCGATGTGACCAAGCGCGTGCGCGCCGGGTTTGACCTGGAGCGCGTGACCAAGCGCTTCTACGAGAAGTTCAAGAGCGAGCATGCCGCCTTTTTGAAGTTCCTGGGCGGCATCCCCGATGAGGATATGCAGCGCTGGTATGCCTCGGTCACGATCAACCGCTTGATGTTCGTCTACTTCATCCAGCGCA
>Ga0172368_10008109_pt1 | contig 10788 bp, 8 predicted proteins | sample Lak11m_FD_114540 | JGI IMG/M metagenome (GOLD analysis project Ga0172368, IMG submission 114540) | Freshwater microbial communities from Kabuno Bay, South-Kivu, Congo - kab_022012_11m | ecosystem: Environmental > Aquatic > Freshwater > Lake | place: Democratic Republic of the Congo: South-Kivu...
CCCTCCCGATGGCGGCGGGAGGAACTGATCTATTGAGACGAACCATTCGCCTGTGACCATGAATTGTTGCAATAATTCGCATGATAAATTGCCATTAAAGATAGAACGATCAATTTGAACTTGTCAGACAATTGACAGGGAGAACTTTATTTGTTAAACTATGGTCAGTTGTCTGACAAATACTCGAATTAATACGAGAGAGTTTAATGACCTCACTTCTCATAAAGAATGCCCAGATAGTAGTGACAATGGACGACCACCATCGGGAGATCCCGGAAGGTGGTCTTTTTATCCGGGATGGGTTCATCGAGCAGGTGGGTGTCAGCGCAAACCTGCCGGACAGCGCGGATGAAGTCCTCGACCTGCGTGGTCATATCGTCCTGCCCGGTCTGGTCAGTACCCACCACCATTTCTATCAGACCCTGACGCGTGCCGTGCCGGCAGCCCAGGATGCCAACCTGTTCAATTGGCTGAAGACCCTCTATCCCATCTGGGCTCGCCTCACTCCGGATGACATCTTTGTTTCAACCCAGACTGCCTTGGCGGAACTGGCACTTTCCGGGTGTACCACCGCTTCAGATCACCTGTACCTTTTCCCGAATGGATCAAAATTGGATGATGAGATCGCAGCAGCAGCCCAGGTCGGGTTGCGCTTGCAGGCTTCCCGCGGCTCAATGAGCCTGGGTGAATCCCAGGGCGGTTTACCTCCCGACAGCGTGGTCGATACCGAAGATTCAATTCTAAAGGACAGCCTGCGCCTGATCCAGCGCTATCACGACCCGGAACCAGGTGCCATGGTCCAGATCGTCCTGGCACCCTGTTCGCCTTTCTCGGTCACCGGCGAGTTGATGAGACAGTCCGCAGCCCTGGCACGGCAGCATGGCGTCCATTTGCATACCCACTTGGCGGAGACGGAAGACGAAGAATCTTTCTGCCTGCAAAAATTCGGTTATCGCCCGGTTGGTTACATGGAATCGGTGGATTGGGTCGGTCAGGATGTCTGGTTTGCCCATTCGGTTTATGTCAATGCCGACGAGATCAACACCTTTGCCCGCTCCGGCTGCGGTGTTGCCCACTGCCCTTCGTCCAACATGCGCCTGGCGTCCGGTATAGCCCCCATCCGGGAATATATGGCTGCTGGTGTGAAGGTCGGGTTGGGTGTGGATGGTTCAGCTTCGAACGACAGCTCCCATATGCTGGGCGAAGCACGCCAGGCCATGCTCCTGTCGCGCGTCCGCGAGGGCGTCACCGGCTATTCGTTATCCAACGACCCTTCCCGAAAATTGATGACTGCCCGCCAGGCACTCTGGCTGGGAACGCGCGGCGGCGCAGCTGTTCTGGGAAGAACCGACATTGGCTCGCTTGAACCAGGCAAATGCGCAGATCTATTTGCCATCAACCTGAACCGGCTGGAATACGCTGGAGCTTTGCACGATCCGCTGGCAGCCCTTGTTTTCGCCCAGCCCGTAAGGGTCAACTACACCATGGTATCCGGCAGGTTCATTGTCCGGAAAGCTCACCTTGAAACCGTGGATGAATCCGCTCTGGTGGAAAGCCATAACCGCTCCGCAGCCCGTTTACTGGGGGAATTATGAACCAGACCCGTTCGCAAATCCGAGATCGGATCGATGTGGCCATGGGACGCCAACCGGCGGACCTGGTGATCCGCGCCGGTACCTGGGTCTGTGTCCAGACCGGTGAATTCATTGAAAACACTGACATCGCCATCAAGGATGGTCGCATCGCATACATTGGTCCGGATGCTTCACCTTGTACCGGGAAGATCACTCGCATTATCGAAGCCAATGGTCGCTTCCTCGTTCCGGGATTACTGGATGCTCATATGCACGTCGAATCAGGCATGCTTTCGGTCACTGAGTTTGTGCGCGCCGTCATTCCGCACGGCACCACCGGTATGTTCATCGATCCGCATGAGATCGCCAATGTATTCGGTCTGGATGGCATCCGCTTGATGCTGGAGGAAGCCAGGCAGCAGCCCATCCACGTCTGGGTTCAAATTCCTGCCTGTGTGCCCTCTGCCCCGACCTTTGAAAGGTCCGGAGTTGTCCTCAGTGCTGCCGATATAGAAGAAGCACTCGGTTGGGACGGGGTGATTGGTCTCGGTGAAGTGATGGACTACCCCGGGGTGGCTAATGCTGACGATAAAATGGTTTCGGAATTGGATGCCGCCCGCCAAGCTGGCAAGGTGATAGGTGGTCATTACCCTTCCAGCAGCCTGGACAGGGAATTTTATGGCTATGTTGCAGGTGGCATCGAGGATGATCACGAAGGCACCACCCAGGAAGGGGCAGTACAGCGTGCCCGCCAGGGGATGAAGGTCATGGTCCGATATGGTTCCGCCTGGCAGGATGTCATCAAACAGTCAAAAGCCATCACCGAACGGGGGCTTGATGCCCGCCATTTCCTGCTTTGTACAGACGATTCGCACGCCGGGACCCTGCACCAGGATGGGCATATGGATCGCGTCCTGAGGCACGCTATCCGCCAGGGTCTAAAACCCATGACAGCCATCCAGATGGCAACCATCAATACCGCTGAGCATTTTGGGCTGGGACGTGAGCTCGGCATGCTGGCACCTGGTCGTTGGGCGGATGTGGTTCTGGTCAAAGACTTGCAAGATTTTCAGGCCGACCTGGTGATTGCCAGGGGAGTAGTTTCTGCTGAAGCAGGCGACTTGTTGCTGGATCGATCGCAGTTTTCCATGCCGGATTGGGTTCTGAATTCGGTCCACTTGCCGGAACAGATGACAACTGCGTCTTTCGCATTGAATGCAGACGATTCGCAGGCAGCCCAGAAGATTGTCACTGCCAACGTGATCGGTATCATTGAGAACCAGGCAGCCACCCGCCATTTGAAGCTGGAGGTCAGCTTGCATAGCACGGAAGTCCATGCCGACCTGGAGCGTGATATTGCCAAGATCGCCTTGGTGGACAGGCACAACGGTACCAGGAATATCCAATTGGGCTTGGTCCAGGGCTTTGGGTTTGATAAACCTTGCGCCATCGCCACTACGGTCTCGCATGACAGCCATAATTTGCTGGTGGTCGGCAGTGATGATGCCAGCATGGCAGTGGCTGCCAATAAGCTTCAGGAAGTCGGCGGCGGACAGGTGGTGGTTCTTGAGAACAAGGTCATCGGGCTGGTGGAATTACCCATCGCCGGTTTGATGTCCTCTGAAAGTGTTGCCGTGGTTGCAGCCAAGACGGATACCCTCTTGAACGGTTTCCGGGTTTGTGGCTGCCAGTTGAACAATCCGAATATGCAGCTCAGTCTCCTCGCCCTGGTGGTGATCCCTGAATTGCGAATATCGGAAGGTGGTCTGGTGGATGTCAGGAATATGCAGGTCCTGCCGTTATTGAAAGGCTCTGTGAATTAATATGGGACGTAATTCTTTTCAACGCCTGCAAACGGACCTGGCTACTTTGATCGATTCATTGCCAGCCGAGAGTCAATTGCCGTCCGAACCGGCTTTGGCGCTCAAAATGGGTGTCTCAAGGGCTACCTTGCGCGAGGCCATGCGCTCGTTCGAGACCCAGGGTTTAATCCGCCGAAAGCAGGGTGTTGGAACCTTTGTGATCGGGGATGTGCCGGTGATTGAAACCGGATTGGAAGTTTTGGAAAGCATTGAAACCCTGGCTCGTCGTATCGGCTTGAGCGTCACCACTCACTCCCTGAAAATTGAACAGATCCTTGCAGAAGAGGATTGCGCCGTGGTCCTGGGAATTCCTGTCGGTTCCGGATTGATCCGCGTCTCCAGGCTCATCCTGACCGACGACCGCCCAACAGCCTACCTGGTGGATACCCTGCCCGAGAGAATTCTCTCCCGGGAGGATCTTTCGACCGGGTTCACAGGCTCTGTTCTGGACTTCCTGTTACGCAGGGGCTCCCCGCGCCTGGTCAGCTCCCGTACAGAGATCAATGCCATCACAGCCACAACGGAAGTGGCACGTCTGCTCGAGATCCAGCGAGGCGATGTTCTCATCAATTTCAGCGCCTGTTTATATTCATCCGAAGGAAAGGTGATCGACCATTCTCTCAGTTATTTCCTGCCGGGTTACTTTAAATTTCATATCAACCGCCTGGTAGGTTAAACATGCCACGTGTCATTTACACGAAAAATAAAGTATCTTCTCAATAAAGGAGAAGAGTGGGGGTTGCAAGTGTGCAGTGTACACTTACAACCCCTGGTCCACTACTTTTTTGAAAGATACAAAACCGAACCATTATCTCTGGAGGATAAAATGCGTAGTTTTGCTGGTAGAGACATCCTGTCTCTGAAGGAATTTGAACGAAATGAGTTTTTTCATGTTTTTGATGTGGCTGCCGAGCTGGAACCGATTGCGGTAAGCCGCCGCAATGGCGATCTCCTGGCAGAGAAGACCCTGGTAACAGCTTTTTACCAGCCTTCCACCCGCACCCGCCTTGCCCACGAAGCCGCCATGCACCGCCTGGGCGGTCATGTCACCGGTTTTGCCGATGCCAAGATGACCCGTGCCGGTGACTTCTACCAGGAATCCATCAAGGACACCGTTAAAATGTTGGAATTCTACGGCGACGTGATCGTTATGCGCCACTTCCAACAGGGAGCTCCCCACGAAGCCGCCAAATGGGCTTCAATTCCGATCATCAATGGCGGCGATGGCTGGGGCGAACACCCTACCCAGATCCTGACCGACCTGTACACAGTATTAAAAGAAAAAGGCACCATTGATGGTCTGACCTGGCTGGCAGTCGGGGATATGCGCATGCGCACGATGCACTCCCTCGGCTATGCCCTCAGCCAGTTCGATTGCCCGATCACCTTCGTGGCACCTCCCGACATGGGTCTGACCGATGCCTTTAAAGCTGATCTGAAACAATTCAACGTGAACTTCAAGGAAATGGAGCATGTGGAACAGGCCATTGCCACCGCCGATGTGATCCTGGTTGAACCCGTTGTACAGCCCGATTACACCAAGAGCCGCGATGAGCGCAGCGGAGATGTCAACCTGACCCCCGCCAATTACAAGATCACCCGCGAATTGTTGAGCACCAAGGCCAAGTCCGACGCCATTTTGCTGCACTCGCTTCCCCGCATGGATGAAGTTCCCGCAGATGTGGATATCACCCGCTGGTCCCGCTACTGGCAGGAAGCATTCAACGGTGTTGTCATGCGCATGGCTTTGCTGGCGCTTGTTCTGGGCAAGATGGAATAATACCTTCCAAGGAGAATTGATATGCAAACGGATCTTCGCGGTCGCGATCTGATCGGCGACCTTGATTTCTCAAAAGAAGAAGTTGAAACCGTCCTGGATGTAGCCTGGGACCTCAAGCGCAAGCGCGCCCTGGGTGAATCTCATGCCTATCTGCGCGACAAAGTGCTGGCCATGCTCTTCTTTTTCAGCAGCACCCGCACACGCGGCTCGTTCGAAGCCGGCATGGCTCAACTAGGCGGGCATGCAGCCTTCATCGAAAGCCGCACCACCCAGATCTCCCACGGCGATACCGAGACCGAGATGGGTGAGATCTTTGGACGCTATTTTGACGGTATCGCCATCCGTCACGTTGACTGGGGTACCGGAAACCGCTATTTGAACCTGGTTGCCCAGGCCTCACGCGAGCCTGTTTTGAATATGCAATGCGAGATCTACCACCCCTTTCAGTGTCTGGCAGATCTGATGACCATCATGGAAAAGAAAGGCCGTGACCTGCGCCGCCGCAAGGTGGTGGTCTCATGGGCATATGCCTCCTCTTACCTGAAACCCATCTCCGTTCCCCAGTCCCTCATCCTGCAATTGCCGCGTTTTGGCACCGATGTGGTCCTGGCACATCCTCCGGAGTTCAAATTGATGCCTGAGATCGTCGATCAGGCCCGGGAACAAGCCCGCAAATACAATGCTGGCTTTGAGATCACGGACGACATGGAAGCAGCCTTCAAGGATGCCGATGTGGTCTATGCCAAATCATGGGGTCCCCTCCTGACCACCGATGATCCCGCCCAGGGCAAGATCATCCAGGACAAGTACAAACATTGGATCACCGATGCCCGCAAGATTGCCCTGGCAAAACCGGATACGATCTACATGCACCCATTGCCCGCCGATCGGGATATTGAAGTGACCAGTGAAGTGATGGATGGTCCAAACTCGGTCGTCTTTGACCAGGCCGAAAACCGCCTGCATGCCCAGAAAGCCGTCATGGCTTTGACAATGAGATAAATATTTTATAATGAGGGAGGTTGGGCTGCCTTTGATGTAGCTGACTCCCAATTTACTTTCAGCCTGCGAAAAATGCTTGGATACGAAGGAGTTGTATGACAAAAAAAGTGGCAGTCGTCGCCATTGGCGGTAACTCGCTGATCAAGGATAAGAACCATCAATCGGTCGAAGATCAATATGCTGCAGTAAAGGAATCCGCCCATCACATAGCTGACATGATCGAAGACGGTTGGGACGTGGTTATCGGTCATGGGAATGGACCCCAGGTGGGGTTCATCCTGCGCCGTTCCGAGATCGCAGCCAAAGTGGAAGGCATGCACGAAGTTCCCCTGGATGTGTGCGGTGCAGACAGCCAGGGAGCCATTGGCTATGCCTTGCAGCAAAATTTACAGAACGAATTCCGGGAGCGCGGCATAGACAAGGGTGTTGCCACCGTGATCACCCAGGTCATGGTGGACAAGGACGACCCTGCCTTCAAAAAACCATCCAAACCCATTGGCGGTTTCATGGATGCAGATGAAGCCAAACGCCGGGAGAAGGAGATGGGCTGGAGCCTGGTCGAAGATGCAGGGCGTGGCTGGAGAAGAGTGGTTGCTTCACCATTGCCCAAAAAGGTCATTGAATTGACCCCCGTGAAAAGTCTGATCGATGCTGGTGTGGTTGTGATCAGCGTGGGCGGTGGCGGTATCCCGGTCATTGAGAAGGATGGCAAATACCAGGGTACCGCGGCAGTGATCGACAAGGATTTTGCATCCAGCTTGCTGGCGCAATTGGTGCATGCCGACCTGCTGCTCATATCGACCGCGGTCGAGAAAGTGGCCATTAATTTTGGAAAACCGGATGAAAAATGGTTGGACAGAATGACCCTGGCAGAAGCAAAAAAATACCTGGCGGAAGGAGTCCATTTTGCCAGGGGGTCCATGGCACCCAAGATCGAAGCCATCATCTGGTTCCTTGAGAATGGCGGCAAACAGGCCCTTATCACCAATCCCGAGAATATCGGCCGGGCCATGAAACGGGAGACCGGTACCTGGATCGAACCCTAATATGAACGGATCAGAGCCTCAGGCTTTGATCCGTTTTTTTTCTACGAACCTTAAAAAATATTAGCATTTGGAAGATTTATGTTCGCAATTTTAGCTTGCTAAGGTACAATAAAGCTGAAAGCCAAAGGATTATCGAAAATCTTCTACATATATAAAGGAGGTTTACCACTAAAAATCTAATTTCTTGCCGTTCCATTCACGTTTTTTCATATATTTAAGGAGAAGAAATGAAGAACAAAGTTCTATGGCTCGTAAGTGGTTTGATGATTTTGGCTTTTATTCTGACAGCCTGCGGTCCCAAGACTGTTGCCACAGATTGCAAAGCCGAAACATCTTCGGAAGCTGTTGGTTCTTACCAGGTTCCTGCCCCAGTTGAAGGCTGCTTCAACGTCGCATTCGTCTATGTTGGTCCTCACGATGATGGTGGTTGGACGCAAGCCCACGATGTTGGCCGCATGTATGTCCAGGACAACGTCCCCAATGTTCATACTGCTTATGTTGAGAATGTGGCGGAAGGCGCTGATGCAGAGCAGGTAATCCGCTCCCTGGCTCGCAAAGGATTCAGTGTCATTTTCACGACATCCTTTGGTTTCATGGATGCCTCCGAAGTTGTAGCTGGTGAATTCCCGGCCGTCAACATCGTCCATATCAGTGGATACAAATCCAACAGCGCCAACTTTGGCAACCTGATGGGCGCCATGGAAGATATCAAGTACCTGGCTGGAATGCTGGCTGGTTCCCGTGCCAAGATGGACGGCAACCCGAAATTGGGTTATATCGCAACCTTCCCGATCCCTGAAGAATTGCGACTTGGAAATGCATTTGCTCTGGGTGTTGCAAAGACCTGCCCCGAGTGCACAATTGACGTTCGTTTCATTTCCACCTGGCATGATCCCATCCTCGAAAAGGAAGCCGCCTCCTCCTTGTTTGATGGTGGTGCTCAGGTTGTCATGACCGGCGCCGACACCCCCGCTCCCGCAGAAGTCGCTCCTGCAGGCAAATGGGGAATCACGTATGACTACAAAGGCAACTGTAATGTCGATGCCTGCCTGACCTCCATGTACTGGAACTGGGGTATTAAATACGCCGAGATCGTTGAACAATCGATTGCAGGCACCTGGGTTGGTGGTTGGGATTACTTCGATGCCGATTCCGGTGCTCTGGGTCTGCTTGGTTTCATGGAAGGCGAAACCATGCAACCCGGTGTTGCAGATTTACCGGCAGCCGATCTGGAAATGGTCCGAACCACGCTCGACAAGATGCTCAAGGGCGAATTCACCCGCTTTGATGTCTTCAAGGGTCCCATCACGGACAATAAGGGTAATGTCGTTCTGGCGGACGGCGTCAGCCTGGAACAATTGGATCTCGACGGTTTCGCTCAGTTTGGCAGCACCTGCCAGACCTGCATGTACTGGTGGAACCAGAACATCACCGCTGAATTGCCCGATCTTTAAGAAGAATTAGGTTTAATGATCAGGAGACGACCATGTTGGTCGTCTCCTGAATTTGGAATTATTAAGGTATCGATTATTCCGGGTTAATTGTCCTTATAATTTGGAATTAATTGACATTCCGTGATCATCCTCAGGTTATATGGGGGAGATTCGGTGTCAATATCGGTTTGATGTTGTTACAGGAAATCATAATTATTTTTATATAATTAAGAACCAGATAGATCATCTATTTGAGTGCTGGGTTTATTCTCAGAATTTTTTTCACAAGCATTGAATCCCGGAGAACATTTATGTCTTCACTTTCAAGCCAAAACTCCCCACCACTTGCAGTAGAAATGCGGGATATCGTTATTCGCTTTCCAGGCGTGCTGGCCAACGACCATGTCAATTTGACATTGAAACAGGGCGAGATCCATGCTTTGCTGGGTGAGAATGGCGCCGGGAAAAGTACATTAATGAACTCCCTGGCGGGATTGTATAAACCTGTTTCAGGTGTAATGAAGGTCAATGGTGAAGTGGTCAATTTCAATTCGCCGCGCGATGCCATTGAAAAAGGGATCGGTATGGTCTACCAGCATTTTATGCTGGTTCCCACCCAGACGGTGACCGAGAATATCCTCCTCGGGTTGAAACAACCGAAATTCTTCATGAATCTTCCAGCCTATGATGGCAGGATCCATGAACTTCAGGAGCAATATGGCTTGAAGGTTGACCCGACCGCGTTGATCTGGCAGCTTTCGGTGGGTGAACAGCAGAGAGTGGAGATCTTGAAGACCCTTTACCGCGGTGCGAATATCCTCATCCTGGATGAACCGACTGCCGTCCTGGCCCCCCAGGAGATCGACGACCTGATGAAGACACTGCGCAGCCTGGTGGATCATGGCAAATCGATCTTGTTCATATCACACAAGCTGAACGAGGTCACAGCAGTGGCAGACCGCCTGACGGTCTTGCGCAAGGGCAGGGTGACGGCGGAGGGGATCGGAATAGAAGGTATCACCCGTGAAAAACTGGCTGAGCTGATGGTTGGTCGCAAGGTGATCTTCCAGGTAGAGAAGAAGGAACAGGAACCCGGAGATGTCGTCCTGGACGTCAAGGAAGTCTCGGCGTTAAATAACAAGGGTTTTCCAGCCCTTAAGAAGGTATCGTTCAATTTGCGCCAGGGTGAGATCCTGGGGATTGCTGGGATCGCAGGGAATGGCCAGAGTGAGTTGGCGGAGGTGATCACCGGATTACGGCCGTGTTCAGGCAGTATTCTCATTAACGGTCGCCAGGCTGCCAACCAGCCTCCCGGAAAGATCATCAACTTTGGAGTTTCACACATCCCCGAGGACCGCACCGGTGTGGGTTCAGCACCAAATATGAGCATCGCTGAAAATACGATCATGAAGAATTATGACCAGGAACCCATCGGCAGCCGCTGGAAGATCAATTTTGCTTCAGTCCGCGAATATGCCACAAATTTAAAAGAGAAATATTCGATCCTTGCTCCGAGCATAAACACCATGGCCCGCAAACTTTCCGGTGGTAACCTGCAAAAAGTGATCCTGGCTCGTGAAATCTCCTGCTGCCCGCGCATGATGGTTGCTGTTCAGCCAACCCGGGGGTTGGATGTTGGTGCCATCGAATCCATCCAGAGCCTTTTGCTGGAGCAGCGCGAGAATGGGACCGCCATTCTCCTTATCTCTGAAGAGTTGGAGGAATTGCTCTCGCTTTGCGACCGCATCGCCGTCATTTTTGAAGGTGAATTGATGGGTGTTGTCGCTGCTGCTGAGGCAAATTTGACGAATATCGGTTTGATGATGACTGGTTCCATGAGGAGTCCAAAATGAAATCACCATTCACTATTCAGATCGATAAGCGCTCAGAGGATTACCCCAAATGGCTGCCTTCGGCAACCTCTCTTGGGGCGGTCATCATCGCCTTCATCTTTTGCGGGATCGTGCTCAAATTGGTGGGCGGGCAGCCCTTGAAGGTCCTGGGCTATTTCTTTACAGCCACCTTTGGGAGTTGGGGTGTTTTTTCAGACACGCTTGTCAAGGCCACACCACTCATTATGATCGGTCTGGC
>Ga0172368_10008110_pt1 | contig 10787 bp, 8 predicted proteins | sample Lak11m_FD_114540 | JGI IMG/M metagenome (GOLD analysis project Ga0172368, IMG submission 114540) | Freshwater microbial communities from Kabuno Bay, South-Kivu, Congo - kab_022012_11m | ecosystem: Environmental > Aquatic > Freshwater > Lake | place: Democratic Republic of the Congo: South-Kivu...
CGGGCGGCGACATCACCACTGGTCTGCCGCGCGTGGAGGAATTGTTTGAGGCGCGGCGCATGCCCAAGGGCGAGGCGATCATTTCTCAGATCGCGGGTGTGGCGCGCATCATGCAGTCAGACCGCTACTCCGACCAGCGCATCGTGCGGGTCGAGTACAGCGAGATGGTCAGCGACCAGTATGACATTCCTGAAGGCTGGACGGTCACGGTCAAGGACGAAGGCGCTGTTTCGCTGAGCGATCCGATTGCGACGATGGGCGAGGCCAGCATCCCGGCCCAGCATGCTGGACGGGTGCGGGTCGAGGAAGGCAAGGTGTTTGTCTCTTACGAACACCGCGACAGCGATGAGTACGAAATCCCGAGCACCGCGCGCCTGCTGATCAAGGACGGCGAGCATATCGAAGCCGGCACCCCGCTCACTGAAGGTTCGCTCAACCCGCACACGATCCTCAAGATCAAGGGCCGCGATGCCTGCGAGATGTACCTGCTGACCGAAATTCAGAAGGTGTATCGTGCTCAGGGCCAGAACATCAACGACAAGCACTTCGAAGTGATCATCCGCAAGATGATGGGCAAGGTTCAGGTGACGCGTCCCGGCGACACCGCTTACCTGCCCGCCGATTTCATCGACCGGCTGGAAATTCGTAAGAGCAACGAACACCTCGTCACACAGGGCAAGCAGCCCTCGCGCTTTGCTGAAATTCTGTTGGGCGTGACCAAGGCTTCTTTGAACACCGACTCGTTCCTGTCGGCTTCGTCCTTCCAGCACACGATCAAGGTCCTGGCGGGCGCGGCGATCGCGGGGACCAAGGATAACCTGTACGGTCTGAAAGAAAACGTGATCATCGGCAAGCTGATCCCGGCCGGCACGGGCTTTGTCAAAGGCCGCTTTGAGGAATTCAACGAAGTGATTCGCCCGGTTGTGGCAAATCTGCCCAGCGGGGATTAAGAGTAAAATATTTTTCGACAAAAAAACAGGCCCGTTTACGGGCCTGTTTTTTTGTCGAAAAATATCCTGTCAGGATTTAGAACTTCCATCAGGGTTGAGGGAGCCCTCGAGGCCGAGCTGGGGAGCGATCCGGCGCATCGCCAAAATGACATTATCAACGTGCTGCCAGAGTTCCACGCCAAAGTCGGCGGCGGCTTCGGCCATCTCTTCGCGGTTGGTGCCCGCGGCGAAGGCTTTGTCTTTCCACTTTTTCTTGACCGAAGATGCGTTCAGGTCATACAGCGAACGGGTCGGGCGCACAAGCGCAACCGCGGTGATCAGTCCGGTGATTTCGTCGCAGGCCATTAAAGCTTTTTCCATGACCGACTCGCGCGCAACCCCGGTTTCCACCCCGTGGGCCAGGATCGCGCGGATGATCCCTTCTGGCACGCCGCGCGCGCGCAATATCGGCGCGCCAGCCGTGGGGTGTTGGTCGAGGGTGGGGTGTACTTCCCAATCAAAGTCGTGCAGCAAGCCAGTCAGTCCCCAAAACTCGACATCTTCGCCGTACTTCTCCGCGTAAAAGCGCATCGCGGCTTCGACGCACAGCATGTGGTTGACCAATCCACTGTTCTTAACATATTCCTGGACGAGGGTTAAGCCTTCTTCTCGGTTCATGGTTGGGTTCCTTGAGATTTCGATGTGATCGCAGTATCTGGAAAAATCGGTTCCGGTTCTCCCATTACCGGTACAGGGTGGGTGATTAACACATCCAACAGGGCGTTGAGGGTCGCCGGGATTTCGCGGATCTGCCAGGACAGGCGGGTCAGCGGGAAAAAACGGCGGCGGCCGGCAGTTACGCCTGTCGCTTGCAGACCGATTTGCTTGCAAATGAGCAGTGCGCGCGGCAGGTGGAACTGCTGGGTCACCAGTACTGCTTCTTTTAGGTGAAAAATTCTTGCGGCGCGATAACAGGTGTCGTAGGTACGCCGCCCTGCGTAGTCTAGCACGATGGCTTCGTCTGGGACGCCCAGGTCAAGCGCGTATTGGCGCATCGCGGCGGGTTCATTGTAATATTCAAAGCGGTTGTCGCCGCTCATCAGCAGCTTTTCGATCTTGCCAGCTTTGTATAAGTTGGCCGCGGTCTCAACCCGGTCGCGCAGCACGGGGGTCGGCCTGCCGTCGCGAGTCAGCCCGGCGCCAAACACGATCGCGGCGCGAGCGCCGCTGGTTGCTTCGGGTGATTCAATCCACGGCGCGGCATAGATCATAACCGCGGCGCGGATCAGCAGGGCCAGCCCAATCCCAGCGGTGAGGCAAATCAATAGGATACGTAAGATTGACAGGATCATTTTCTTTCGCATAGGTAAAAAGCTATTTGCCGAGCATGCCGTCCAGTTGAATGCCCAGCGCGTCGATCATGCTGCGCAGTGGATCGTACAGCGGATCTTCAACAGGCCGCAGCGCCTCCACTTCATACCCGCCAAGCGCCGCGGAGATCAAATCGCGGCCTTCCGGGGTTGAGGCCAGGTCAAGGAAGGCGCGGTTGAGCGCGTCGCGCTTTTCGTCCTGCAGCCCGGCCAGGTAGGAGACGTTGATATTGGGGATAAATGCGTCGCTCTGCCAGATGATCGGAATGCGCTGCAGCGCATCCGGCAAGTCATCGAGGACGCCGGTCGCGGTGCGTGGATCGCCGGAGATGGCAAAGGTGGCGCCGAAATCACACACGCCTTTGACATACAGTGAGCGCACCACCCCGACATGGCTTTGGGTGTAAGCGGGGGGCTGCGTCTCAATTTTGTTGACTGCCAGCAAACCAGCGGGCAGGATGTAGCCGGAGGTCGAGTTGGAGTCGACCCAGCACGGTTTTTTATCTTTGAATTGGGCCAGCGCTTCGGCGGCTGGGGCGCTGTTCTTGCCGCTGAGGGGGTCATAGAAAACCTGGAACTCGGAACTGGCGTTTGCCAGGAACTGCGCTCCATAAGTGTATACGCCAAAATGGTTGAGCAAAAGGGCGGTTTCAGCCAGCCCGCGTTTGCTGGCGTATAAGTAGGTTAAAGGGGGTAAAAAGGCGATGTGAATGCGTCCAGATCCCATCCCGTCGAGAAGTTCTTTGTAATTGCGGAATACGCTGGCTTTAACGGAAAGCAGCGAGCCGACGGTCAGTTTTGTGGCCAGGTCTTGAGCGGGTTGATCCAACGCCTGGCCCGGCAAATCCGCAACCAGTCCGATCACGATTGGGTTCTGCGGGCTGCCCAGCGGCATCGGGGTTGGGGTAGGCGTGACCGTCGCGGTGGGGGTAGGGGATTGAATTGGGCCGGGGGTCGCTGCGGGGGTTGGGGCAATGCAGCCACTCATGACAGACAATACAACAAGAACCATCGCGGCGCGCGCGGCCAGGCGGTTGAACTGGGTGAAAATCTGTCGAAATCTCAAGCGGTTATTCATCAAATAGCGGTTTTCTGTCGAAATTATACTCACTTTGTGCCGGGAAAATACATACCAACCTGGTCCGATCCGCAAATTTCAGGCAATTATGACCGGTATGTCCAATCTGGGCTGGCATATTTTTGCCGCGCCAGTTCTTCTGCGCGGATTTGTTCGCCGACGCTCAATTCGCCTGGTTCCAGACGGAGGTTAAATTGCTGCGGGAAACAGGCGGCGAAGGCGTCCGCGGCAGTAGACCAGGATATGCGCCGGCCGAGAACATTTTCTACCGTGGCGGCATGCTCCAGCAGCCGCTGGGCCGCGCTGCCGCGTTCGGCCGCGCTGTTGAAAGCGAGGACGGAAGTAATCCGCGCCAGATCGCCGAACAGCGGCAGCGTGCCGTGCTGCAGGAATCCATTTCTGCGGCGAGCCTGCGCGCTGCCCACCAGTTTTTTGCCTTCCACCGTGATTTCATAGTTGGAAGGAACTTCGAAGCAGACCGGGCCTTTGGGGCTGCTGCCAGCCGGAATGGCATAGGCCTGGTCAGCCCTGGCGCTCAACGCCAGGTTTTCCAGCGATGCCAGCAGCCATTGTGCCAGGCGCTGGTAACTTTCCAGCACGCCGCCCGCCACGACCGGGTCGTTAAGCGGGGCAATCACGGCATAAGTCAGCTCATCGATGTGCAAGATCGCGCGGCCCCCCGTTGGGCGGCGCACGCAGGTCCAGGCACGTTCGGCCAGCGCAGCAACGTCCACATCGCTGACCGGCTGGGCCAGCCCCAGCGACAGGCAGGCCGGCGCCCAGGCGTACAGGCGCAGCGTGGGCGGTGATTTGCCCGCCACCACGCTTTCGAGCACAGCCTCGTCGACTGACATGTTCCACGCGCCGGGCGCGGGAGCGTGGCGCAGCAGCCGCCAGGTGTGGGGGTGAGTTTCAAGCATGCGCGTATTATACCGTTTGGACCAGCTCCACCGCTCGATTAGTCCAACATAAGGTTATGCGCCAGTAAAAAGGGGTGCTGGCTGAATATGCGCCGAGCGTGAAGTCTTAACCAGCTTCCTGTTGTTATGAGCGGCTGCCTTTCATCTTCCTTTTTTCAGGTTCAGACTATAATCGTTTTGTATTGGAATTCTGTCTGAGCGAGGTACTGCATGGCCAAGGCTGAGATTTTTGCGGGAGTGTGTGGTTTCTACACCCGCGTGGAAACCACCAGCGCGGATGATACCGTTACAATCAAAGTTGAATCGGACTGCGCCGCGATCATGAAGATGGCGCAGGAGCTAACGGAAGTCAATCCCTTCAAAGAAATTTCGTCACGCAGGGCGGTTCCCGCCACCCTGCAGGCAGGCCTCAAATACTGCACGCATGCGGCCTGCCCGGTTCCGGTTGGTATTATCAAAGCGATCGAGGTTGAAGCGGGACTGGCTCTGCCAGCGGATGCGCATATTAAAGTTTCAAAGGAGTGAGTGTGTCAAAATCAGCGGATTTCAAGCTGGTGAAACCGCGCAACACGGTGGAGATCCACTTACCCGATGATAGGGTGATTTCCGGTGTGCGTGGCAAGCTGGTTGAGGAATTTCTGCGGGTTTTGCCTGAATGGCAAAATTCGCCGATCGTGGGCGCGATTGTCAACGGAGACTTGCGCGAACTGACCTATCCGGTCAATATGGACGCGCGCGTCCAGCCGGTGACGATGTCCGACCCAGACGGAGCTTTGATCTACCGCCGTTCACTGGTTTTCCTGCTGGAAACGGCTTTTCAATCCTTGTTTGCCCCGGCGCGCCTGACGGTCGACCACTCGGTCGCCTCCGGCGGTTATTTTTGCCAGATCATCGGCCGTCCGCCGCTGACCCACGCTGAATTGGAGACGTTGAAGGCGCGCATGTGGGAACTGGTTCAAGCTAACCACCCCCTGATTCGCGAGGTCGTCAGCCTTGCGGAAGCGGTTGATTATTTCCAGAAGATGAAAATGTCAGACAAGGTGCGCCTGTTGAAATACCGGCAGAAGGACAGCCTGGTGCTGTACCGGCTGGAGGGTTTCCGCGACTATCACCATGGCTACATGGTGCCATCGACCGGATACTTGCGCTGGTTCGACGTGCTGCCGATTGTGCAGGAAGGGTTTGTCTTGCAGTTCCCACGCCGGAATGCGCCGAAAGACTTGCAGCCCATGCCGGAATATCCCAAGCTGCTGAATACTTTCCGCCAGGCTGGCCGCTGGCTGGAGCGGCTGGGGGTGGAAAACGTCGGCTCGTTGAATGACACGATTGCCAACGGCAGCATCCGCGAGATTGTGCTGGTGGCCGAGGCGCTGCATGAGCAGCAGATTGCCAACATTGCCCGCCAGGTGGCGGACCGCTCTTTGATCGCACCGATTGTGCTGATCGCCGGGCCTTCTTCTTCGGGCAAGACGACCACCTCGAAGCGCCTGGCGGTGCAGCTGCTGGCGCTGGGGATCTCGCCGCTGCCGATCGAGATGGACAATTATTTTGTCGACCGCGAACGCACCCCGCGCGATGAACACGGCAAATATGATTTTGAGCGGCTGGAAGCACTGGATACGGCGCTATTGGGCGATCACCTGCGCAGGCTGACCGAAGGCGAGGAAGTGCAGCTGCCCAGGTACGACTTTAAGACGGGCAAAAGCGGGCCGGGTGAATTGGCGCGGCTTGGCAAAGATCAACTGGTCATTTTGGAGGGGATTCACGGGCTGAACCCCAACCTGCTGCCCAACATTCCGCCCGATCAGACGTTTCGCATCTATGTCTCCTGCCTGACCCAGTTGAATCTGGACAGGTATAACCGCATCTCTACCACCGACAGCCGCCTGCTGCGGCGGATTGTGCGCGACGCGCGCGACCGTGGATATTCCGCGCAAACCACGATCAGCCGCTGGGAGTCGGTCCGCCTGGGCGAGAAGCGCCATATATTTCCTTACCAGGAAAACGCGGATGAAATGTTCAATTCGGCGCTGGTCTACGAACTGGCCGCGCTCAAGCCGGTGGTGGAACCACTGCTGCGCCAGGTGCCGTTTGGCTCGCCCGAACATATCGAAGCCAAGCGCCTGCTGACGTTTTTGGAGTGGTTCTTGCCGCTGGACCGCGAGCTGATCCCGGACAATTCACTTTTGCGCGAATTCGTCGGCGGCTCAATCCTGAAAGATTTCCGGCTTTGGAAAAAAAGCCAGGATTAGAGCAGCGGGCCGGGAGAGGTTACTGTTCGCGCTGGCGCTCGATCACCGCGCCCAGCGCGGCCAGTTTCTGGTCGACGTCTTCATAGCCGCGGTCGATCTGGCCGACATTGCGAATCACAGAGGTGCCCCGGGCTGAGAGCGCCGCCAGCAGCAGTGACATGCCGGCGCGGATGTCGGGGCTTTCCATCTTTTCGCCCAGCAGCTGGCTTGGACCCTGGACGATGCAGCGGTGCGGGTCGCACAGCACGATGTGCGCGCCCATGCCGACCAGTTTGTCGGTGAAGTACATCCGGCTGGGGTACATCCAGTCGTGGAAAAGCATGGATCCGCGCGACTGGGTGGCCACGACGATGGCGATGCTCATCAGGTCGGTCGGGAAAGAGGGCCAGGGCATGGTCGAAATTTCCGGGATCGCTCCGCCCAGGTCGGGTTCCATTTCCAGGCTCTGGTTGGCAGGCACGACGATGTCTTCGCCGTCGACCGTCCACTCGACGCCCATGCGGCCGAACACGAGCGAAATCATGTCGAGATACTCCACCCCGGCCTTGCGAATGCGGATCGAGCCGCGTGTGACGACGGTCGCCCCGATGAAGCTGACCACCTCGAGGTAATCGGGACCGATCGTGAACTCACCGCTGCCCAAGGCGGGCACGCCCTGGATATTGATCGTGTTTGAGCCGATGTTTTCGATTTTGGCGCCCAAGCGGTTGAGGAAATGGCAAAGCTCCTGCACATGCGGTTCTGAGGCGGCATTGCGGATGGTTGTGGCGCCCTGCGCGGTCACCGCGGCCATAATAGCGTTCTCGGTGCCGGTCACGCTGGCCTGGTCAAGCAGCATGTTGGCGCCTTTCAGCCCGCTGGTCTGGAAGTGGAAGCTGCGCCCGTAATCAACCTGCGCGCCCAGTTTTTCCAAAGCCAGGATATGGGTATCGACCCGCCGCCGGCCGATGACATCGCCGCCTGGCGGCGGCAGGTGGATTTCACCGACGCGCGCGATCATCGGTCCCGCGATCAGGATCGATGCGCGGATCTTGCGGCACAGGTCAGGATCGAGGTCGGCGGGGTGGATCTCGCGCGCCTCTATTTGCCAGGTGTGCGGATCGAGGTCGGTGAACTTCACTCCCAGGCTTTCCAGCAGGTAGCGCATGTTTTTAACATCATTGATCGCTGGGACGTTGCGCAGAATCACTGGCTCGCGCGTCAGCAGGCAGGATGCCAGCAGGGGCAGCGCGGCATTTTTATTGCCGGCCGGGGTCATTTCACCGGTCAGTGCGTGCCCGCCTTCAATGAGGAATTTGTCCATTGGTACCTCCAGGTTTCTACGTGTTCACAATCGATGCGGTGCAAGATGACTGCCTGAACAGCGCTTTGCCTGGCCGTCAAGGCCGAATTTGGCCTCGCGGCTTCAGACCAGCCCCGTTGCCGCACGCATCAAAACCGCGCGGTGATTGTTCATTTGAAAAATTGCGGCAGGTATTTTTGGTGAGTCTGGAGCATGTCTTCCAAGACTACGGGGATTTCGGGCATTTGCGGGCCAAGCGGGTGGGCCAGCAGGGCTTGATAGGCGGCTTTGCGGTCGCCACGCACCGCCGCTTCGACGGTCAGCAGTTCATAGGATTTGACCTGCGCCAGCAGGCCATAGCAAACCGGCGGCAGCGGCTCGGCTGGCAGCGGGGTAATCCCAGCGCGGCCGATTGTGCAGGGCAGCTCAAGCACCCAATCGCATGGCCAGCCTTGCACCGCGCCATTGTGGCGCACATTGACGATCTCGACCTGGCCAAGGTCGTTGAAATGGCTGTTGATCACTTTGGTCGCCAGGGTGGAGTAGTACGCGCCGCCGCGTTTCATCAGGCTGGCCGGCACGCTGACCAGGTTGGGGTTGGCGTAATCTTCAAGCAGTTCAGCTTCGATCGCCAGCACCTGTTCGGCGCGTGAAGGCGGCCATGTGTCCTGCTCGGCAAGCTTGTAAGCGGTGTTGTAAAAATATTCCAGGTAACCGTTGGGAATCATGCGCATGTGTTCGATCAACTGCGGCGTCCAGTGCGGATGATCTTGCGCGCGCAGTTCAGCCGTGTAGGCGGCGAGCAGCTGATCCCAGACATCGGTGCCGTTGACTTTGAGCCCGCGGTACCAGGCGAGATGGTTGAGCCCCAGGGCTGACAGCTCGGCGTTTTCGGGCGCAACATCCTGACCGGTGAGCTGCTTCAAGCGTTCCAAGAGCTCCATTTTGTAGGTGATCGGTGAATTGCACAATCCCAGCGCGGCTACATCGGGCGCGTGGCGGAAGAGCGCTTCGGTGACCAGCCCGGATGGGTTGGTGAAGTTAATCAGCAGCGCACCGGGCGCCGCGACTTCGCCCATGTCCGCGGCGATGTCTAAAATCACCGGGATGGTGCGAAGGGCTTTGGCCATCCCGCCGATGCCCGTCGTTTCCTGGCCGACCAGGCCGTGGCGTTTCCCGAGGTACTCGTCCTCGCGGCGGGCAGGGATAAAACCCACGCGCAGCTGGGTGATGACATAGTTTGCGCCGCGCAGGGCTTCGCGGCGGTTGTCGGTCAGGCGCAGCTTGAAAGGCGCACCGGCGTGTTCGACGATACGCTCGCAAAAGTCGCCAACCGTTTCCAGGCGCTGCGGCTGAATATCCATCAGCCACAACTCGTCCAGGGGCAGTTGGGGGTACAGATCCAGAAAACCTTTGACCAGCTCGGGGGTGTAGGTCGACCCGCCGCCGATGACAGTCACTTTCATGCTGCAAACAGCTCCGGCCAGCGTTTTTGCGCGCTCAGAATGGCCGAGGAGGCCAGCTGGCCAAGACCACAGATCGACATTTCGGGAGCTGTCCAGGCTGTGTCTTGCAGTTGGATCAGGTCGCTGCTTTCGATCTGGCCATGGGCGATGCGGTCCATGATTTGCTGCTGGCGGCGCGTGCCATCCTTGCAGGCCGCGCAGATCCCGCACGATTCATCAGCGAAGAAGTTGGCCAGGCGCAGGCAGACCTCGCGCAGGTCGCGGGTCTCGTCAAAGATGGTGATCACACCCGATCCCAACGGCAGGCCGGCCGCATCCAGGTCTTCGATGGTCAGGCGCACGTCGAGCAGTTCCGGGCCGGCAAACGCGCCGACCGCGCCGCCGAACAGGGCGGCTTTGAATTTCTTCTTGCCCTTCACTCCGCCGGCCAGCCCTTCAACCAGGTGGCGCAGTGTGATTCCAAAGGGAACTTCGTAGAGGCCGGGCAGGGTGATGTCTCCAGAGAGGCAGAACAGTTTGGGGCCAGGCGACTGCTGCGTGCCGATCTTGCGGTATTCCTGCGCGCCGACGCGCAGGATATAGGGGATATTCGCCAGGGTTTCGACGTTGTTGATCACGGTCGGTTTGCCAAACAGGCCGGAAACGGCCGGGTAGGGCGGCTTGACGCGCGGAATTCCGCGGTATCCTTCAATCGAAGCGAACAAGGCGGTTTCTTCGCCGCAGACGTAATTGCCAGCGCCTTTGCGCAGTTCGACATCAAAAGCAAAATTGGTGCCGATCACGCTGGATCCCAGGTATCCGGCTTTGCGCGCTTCTTCGACCGCCTGCGCCATGACGTTGTATTGGAACAGGTATTCGCCGCGAATGTAGATATAGCCCTTGGAGGCGCCGACCGCGTAGGCGCAAATCAGCATGCCTTCCAGGATGCGGTGCGGGTCATCTTCCAAAAGGACGCGGTCTTTGAAGGTGCCGGGCTCGGCTTCGTCGGCGTTGCAGACTACAAACTTTTGCTCGCCAGGCGCATTGGCCGCGCTTTCCCATTTGAGACCGGTGGGGTACGCGCCGCCGCCGCGCCCGCGCAGCCCGGAGGCTTTGACTTCTTCAATCACCTCGGCAGGCGATTTGGCCAGCGCTTTGCGCAGGCCGGAGTATCCACCAGCGGCCAGGTAGCGCACCAGCCAGGTGACCTGATTTTTACCGCAGTTATTGGAAAGCACCGAAACCTCGCTGCGCACCACGCTGCGCGGGTGGCGAATCTTGCCTTCCACCAGGTCTTCATACGAGTGGGTGTCGGCGCGCGCGACGGTCGTGCCCTGCATCACCACGGCGGGGGCGTGCTCGCACAAGCCCAGGCAGGGCACGGTTTCGATGGTCAGAACGCCAAGGTCTTTGCCGGCCGCGCGGGCTTCGTCCATTTGCTGCGACAGGCGGCGCATAAAGCCTTCCGCGCCGGCATTGGCACAGACTGGATCGCTGCAGACTTTGACGAC
>Ga0172368_10008111_pt1 | contig 10785 bp, 9 predicted proteins | sample Lak11m_FD_114540 | JGI IMG/M metagenome (GOLD analysis project Ga0172368, IMG submission 114540) | Freshwater microbial communities from Kabuno Bay, South-Kivu, Congo - kab_022012_11m | ecosystem: Environmental > Aquatic > Freshwater > Lake | place: Democratic Republic of the Congo: South-Kivu...
AATACCCGGCTCTGGCAGACGCACCCGGCACCTACGTGCATGAACGTTGATCACATCATCAATAACAATAGCACAGCAGTGAGCGTGCATAAGGACCAGAAGGTAAAAACCTATTAAAGAGGCAGAGCTGCCGCAATCCGGACCTCGCGCACATCGGCACCGAACATGGCGGCAAACTCTTCTACCGACTTACCGCTGGCCCGGAAGGCTCTGGCCAGCGCGGTGGCGCGTGCACGCCGCCCGTCCACCAGATGGATGGCCTCATCGAGCACCGCACTGATGGTCGGGTCAGGGACCCCCAGTCGGGCCAGATAGTCGGTGCGGGTCAGGCCCGATACCTCGTAGGCCCATGCCAACTGGGTTTGCAGCTCAGGCAGCAGGTCATCGCAAGTGCGTGCTTGACGCCTGGAAAAAACTTCAACCAGTGACATGAAAACATGTTCTGGTGCCACCGGCTCGACCGGCTGGCCGGACAGGTCATGGCGCGCCAGGCCAGACGCTACCGCTTGCAGATAACGGGTCGAACGCGTGTGCACGCTCAGCGCCAGTTTCAGCTCATCACGACTGAACAGGTTCGGTTGCGCCGCCATCAGGTCTTGAAAGATGCCCAGTTTGAGAGGCAAAAACCGCGCACCAAACAGCTGTGGGTAGCAGGTTGCCAGCTTTTCCAGAGTGGGGTAGGCTGCGGCGATTCGACCCTTGCCTCGGCCGGGTGCGGGTGGCGTGGCCAGCTGCGCTACCTGTGACTGGCGCGGTACGGATTCAGAGACGATTTCGGACATAAAAAAAATTGATCTGCAACTGTAGGGCTGGCGATTGTCTGTCAAGGCACCGGTTCGCTGGCATACTCGTCCGCATGAAGCCGTTTCAGCGTCCGTCACCCAATGCAGCCCCACCCGGCGTGAGCACAAACACGCTGGTGCAACAGCTGGCGCACACCGTGGCGTCAACAGGGCATTACGACGAGTTGCGTGGAACCGTCTGGCCGCCCGCTGCGGCAGCGCAGGCCGCTGAGGTCGACAGGCACGATCCGATGGCGGACTTCACGCCGCAGTGGCGTCAGTTTTTTTCGACCCTTGAATCTGAAGGCAGTGCGGATCTGGCACGCCGAAGTGCGCAGGTGTCACGTCAGATTCGCGACGACGGGATCACCTACAACGTCTATACCGACGACGACGGTCCGCAGCGCCCGTGGTCGCTGGACCTGTTCCCCTTGATCCTGAATCAGGCGCAATGGCAACACATCGAAACCGGCGTGTTGCAGCGTGTGCGCTTGCTCGAACACATCATGGCCGACGTTTACGGTCCGCAGAAGCTGCTGGCGCAGGGCCTGTTGCCACCGGCGCTGGTACACGGTCAGCCCGGGTATCTGCGCGCCATGCACGCGGGTCAGCCCCTGATGGGTCGCTTCCTGCATATTGCAGCGTTTGATCTGGCGCGAGGACCTGACGGCCATTGGTGGTTGGTAGGGCAGCGCACCCAGGCACCGTCCGGGCTGGGCTACCTGCTGGAAAACCGGCTGGCAATCTCCGCCCAATTCGACCGTGCCTTCGACCTATTGAAGATTCAGCGGCTGGCCGGTACCTACCGCGCCCTGATGAACAGCCTGCGCTCGATGAGTCCGGCCGGGGCCGATGCGCACATGGCCTTGCTGACACCCGGCCCGTACAACGAAACCTACTTCGAGCACGCCTTCCTGGCACGCTACCTGGGTCTGACCCTGGTAGAAGGTCGCGACCTGATGGTGCGCGACGAACACCTGTACCTCAAGACCCTCAAGGGATTGGTACCGGTGCACGGCCTGCTCAAACGCGTGGACGACGCCTATATGGACCCACTCGAACTGCGCGCCGACTCCTCGCTGGGGGTGGCGGGCTTACTGCAAGCGATTCGCGCTGGCCACCTGCTGGTAGCCAATGTGCCGGGGTCGGCCTTTCTGGAGTCACCGGCGCTGCTGGGCTTTTTACCCGCGTTGTCGCGCCATCTGTTCGATCAGGAGCTGAGCTTGCCGGCCTTGCCCACCTGGTGGTGTGGCGAACGCCCCGCCATGCTGGAGGCCCTGACCAAGCTGCCGGAATGCGCGATCAAACCAACCTACCCGGGATCATCGCTGCACAGCTCATTTGACGTGGTACTGGGCGCGCGCCAGGACAGCCACACCCTTGATGAATGGGCGGGCCGCGTCGTTCGCAATCCCCAGGACCACACCGTCCAGGCCTACATGCCGTATTCGCAATTGCCGGTTTGGCAAGCCGACAGCCAGGGCAGTGCCAAAGGCGGTAACCTGCAGTTGCGTTCGGTAATTTTGCGGGTCTTTGCGGTCTCCGACTGTGCACAAGGTTGGCGCGTGCTACCGGGCGGGCTGGCCCGGGTCGCCAGTGGGTTGGAAGATGTCACATCAATGCAACGGGGCGGTAGCAGTGTGGACGTTTGGACCAGAACGCACGCTGAAGTGGATCGCAGCACGTTGCTGCGCCCCCATCTGACCCCGCAAACGTTGATGCTGCGTCAGCGCATGGTCACCAGCCGGGCGGCAGAGAACTTGTTCTGGATGGGGCGCTACACAGAACGGGCCGAAAATGCGTTACGGTTAGCGCGCCTGACGCTGGAGTGCCTGCACGGCGAAGAGCTGGCAAATACGCCCCTGATCCACTGGTTGGGCCGGTTGAGCGTCGTCAATACCCTGGTGTTGCCCGACGTACCGTCGCCGGTTCAATCACCACGTGTGTTCGAACGCGCCCTGATCGACGGTTTGACCAGCGCGCAGCACGCCACCAGCGTTGGCTATTGCTTGCGGGCGCTCAAGCTGGCGGCAGCAAACGTGCGCGAACGCCTGTCGCAAGAACATTGGCGCAACATCTCGCGTGCCGAGGAATCCTTGTTCAGCCGCTTTTGCGAAGAGCCACCCCATCGCGATACGGGCGCACAACACACGCTCCAGATTCTGAAAGACACCAGCGACCACATGGCCGCCATCACCGGCGCACAGACCGACCGCATGACGCGTGATGACGGCTGGCGCTTGCTCAGTATCGGCCGACACATCGAACGGCTGGTGTTCCTGTCGAACGCCCTGCGCCATGCGATCGTCTGCCAGAGCCTGAACAGTGACGACGGTTTTGACGCGATGATCGATTTGTTTGACAACGCCATCACATTTCACGCGCAGTTCCAGCAAAGTCGCGACATGGCGGCACTGGTCGATCTGCTGGTCATCGATCACGACAATCCGCGCTCAATTTACTGGGTGACGCATACTTTACGTGGCCGACTGGCCAAGCTGGAAGGCTGCCAACCGACCCAGATCGGCGAGCTCTCGCGACGCTTGCCGGACCCGAATATCTGGAATCTGGCGCAGTTGTGCGAGTGCACGTTCGATCTGTTGCAACCCACGCTCGACAACGCCCACGACACCGCGGCGGCCTCGTCGTCGTTTCCACTGTTGCAGGCGGTCTTGCAAAACTGCTGCGACGCTGCCTCCGAGGTTTCGGACGCGGTCAGCGCAAAGTACTTCTCGCACGTCGGCCAAACCCAGCAGAACCTGCAAGTGTCATGAAGCTGGCGATCACCCACGAAACACAGTACGACTATCAAACCCCGGTCGAGACTGCACAGCACTTGCTGTACCTGAGTCCCAGACCCAGTCAACACCAGCGGTTGATCACCCACCGCATCGACGTCTGCCCCGAACCGTCACAGCAGCGCAACAGCGTCGATGTGTTTGGCAACACGCGCCTTTTTCTGTCACTTCAGGCGCCGCATCGACAATTGCGCGTGGTCGCGTCAAGCGAGGTTGAAACGGTCCCCTGCAGCTTATCCGACAACCCCGTTGCCTGGGACGTTGCCCGTGATCTTTTTCGCTACCAAGCCGGATCGGTCTTTCAACCCGCCTGTGAGTTCTGTTTTGCATCTCCAATGGCCCCCATTGACCCCGCCTTTGCCAGTTACGCCCGCGCCAGTTTTCCGCAGGGACAATCATTGCAAGTCGGCGCACTGGACTTGATGCATCGCATCCATGCCGACTTCTGCTACGAAACAAGAAGCACGGAAGTCAATACACCTGTGCTTGACGCGTTCAATCAGCGCAAAGGTGTGTGCCAGGATTTTGCCCACGTGCTGGTGGCATGTCTGCGCTCGATGGGGTTGGCTGCACGGTACATCAGCGGGTATTTGCTGACTGCCCCGCCACCGGGGCAGGTCAAATTGCGCGGCAGCGACGCCTCGCACGCCTGGGCGTCGGTCTACCTGCCCGCCGTGACCGACGGTGACCACTCGGCCGCAGCCTGCTGGGTCGACCTCGACCCCACCAACGACCGCGCCGGCTCACCCTCGCCTGGTGAAGATTACGTTACCTTGGCGGTCGGTCGCGATTTTGCAGATGTCTCGCCGATGCGTGGTGTGATTCAGGGTGGCACCCATCACACATTGCAGGTGGGCGTGACAGTCGAGCCCGTACCGCCAGCCGCTGTCTGACGACAGCTGCCACACGGCCGACCGCTCAGATGGATGGCTCCAGCTCGATCAGCACATCAGCGCGCGCGCGGCCCTGCGCGATACGCCTTGCGTTTGGCTCGTCCGTGGCAGCGATCCAGGCCAACGCTTGCGCGTGAGTGCGGCCGAATTGCATGTGGCGTGCCAGCAACCTGGCCTGACGCAAGTCCGCCGCAATTTCCAGGTACCAGATGTCATCCAGGAGCTCTCGGATCTGGCACCAGGGCTCGTCTTCGAGCAACAGGTAGTTGCCCTCGGTCACGATCAGGGGCGTCTGCGGCTGCACCGCAATTGCCCCTGCAACGGCCTCTTCGAGGCTGCGTCGAAACTCGGGCGCATAAATGACAGCATCGCCGGGCTGCTGGCCCCTGATGCGGCGAAGCAGCTCGACATAACCCGCCGCATCAAAAGTGTCAGGAGCACCTTTGCGGTCACGCCGCTGCAAGCGCTCCAGCTCGGCATTGGCCAAGTGCCACCCGTCCATCGGTACCACCGTCACGGCCGCACCGTAATGGGCCTGTAACGATTGTGCAAATGTCGATTTACCCGCACCAGGGGCGGCCACCAGCCCTATCAGGTGGCGACCACCTGCGGCTAACCGCTGATCAAGGCGCCGTCGACAGTGTTCTGGCAAAGGCATGGAAGTAACGTGATTCATGCTGGCGTCCTGCGGGTACTACGCACCGAAAACCCTTTGGGGGGTTGAGATAGGGTTTGCTTAACCCAGCGTCAAGGCGGCATCGCGCATGTGCTGGTGTACCTGCGCGCGCGTTGGTGGCACACAGCCCCGTTGCATCACGCACCAACTTGCGCTGGCGACGGCGCTGCCCAACAAATCATGCGCCAGCTCGGGCGGCATCGGTACCCCGCCCCAATTCACCGGCAGCTCGCGACCCAGCATGGCCACCACCAAGCCAGCCAAAAAGCAATCACCGGCACCGACCGTATCGACCACTTCAAGTGGATTCGACTCCCGCGCTTCGAACGTCTGTCCGTAGCGGGTTAGCAGCGCCGCGCCCGCCGCGCCTCGCGTCAGCGCTACCAGCCGTGCGTTGCTGATCTCCAGCAGGTGCCGCGCCTGACTCAACGCATCTTGACCTGGCACCGCCAGGCACGCCAGATCTTCATCGCTGGCCTTGATGACGTCGGCAAACTGCAATGCCGTCAGTACATGGCGGCGGTACAACGCCAGATCGGGCATGACCGACGGCCGAAGATTGGCGTCGATCACCACGGTCCGACCGGCTTGGCGCTGGGCTGCCAGCCATGGCAGATAGGTCGAGGCGTCGTCGGGCGAAAGCGCCAGCGCGCCAGTGCATACCAGTTGCAACCCCGGCGCCTGATGGCACGTGCGATTCAGGGTGTCGGCGCTGATGGCTCGGTCGGCAACCCCCTCGCGGTAAAACGCGTAACTGGGGTGCCCCAGCACGTCCACGTTCACGACCGCCAACGACGTCACCTGCGGTACTGGCTCCGGTTGTGCCAGATGCACACCGTCTTGCTGCAACTGCGCAGCCAGTTGTCGACCCAGCCGGTCGCTGGACAACGGATTGAGGTAGAGCACATCCACGCCCTGGCGTGCCAGCGCCCGGGTCAGGTTGTAGACCGCACCGCCCAGACAAGGCTCAAACCGACCGTCGGCGCCGGCGATCAGGTCAATCAACGCCTCACCGGCGGTGGCAACCTGAATACTGATACTTTTTTTCAAAATCTCAGGGTTTTCCATAATTAAAACAACTTGATTTAATAACTGATGTGCCACTATAGTCCAACCGCGCTGATTGAACAAGCGTGACTTCCCCAACAACGGCCACCCGGCCACTTACCGACGAGGACACATCATGAAACTTTCGACTTCCCTGATTCTGAGCACCTTGACGCTGGCTGTAGGCGGCGCGTTTGCAGCCGATGCACCAGTGATCGGCCTGATCACCAAGACCGAAACCAACCCATTTTTTGTCAAAATGAAAGAAGGCGCTCAGCAGGAAGCCAAGAAAGCTGGTGCCAAGCTGATGACCGCCACCGGCAAGAAGGACGGCGACACCGCCAGCCAGATCACCGCGCTGGAAAACATGGCCGCCGCTGGTGCCAAGACAATTTTGATCACGTCAACCGGTGACGCCATCATTCCGACCGTGAAAAAGGTCCAGGCCAAGGGCGTCCAGGTGATCGCACTGGACAGCCCTTTTGACGGTGCCGATGCCTTGTTTGCCACCGACAACTACAAAGCCGGCGTGCTGATCGGTCAATACGCCAAGGCTGCTCTAGGTGCCAAGCCCGCCAAAATTGCCATGCTCGACCTGTTTCCCGGCCATCCGGTGGGCGCGCAACGCCACAACGGGTTCATGACCGGCTTTGGGCTGAAGGCCAACGGTGCCACTTCCAATGAGCTTTCCAGCACGCCGGAAACAGTTTGCGCCGGTGACACAGACGGCAACCAGGCCAAGGGCCAGACCGCCATGGAAAACTGTCTGCAAAAGAACCCGGACATCAACGTGGTCTACACCATCAATGAGCCCGCCGCAGCCGGTGCCTACAACGCCCTGAAGAAGGCTGGCAAGGAAAAAGGCGTGATCATCGTCTCGGTGGACGGTGGCTGCCAGGGTGTCAAGGACACGGCCGCTGGCAAGATCGCAGCAACCAGCCAGCAATATCCGCTGAAAATGGCCTCAATGGGCGTGGCCGCTGGTGTGGAATACGCCAAGACCGGCAAGAAGGTCTCGGGTTACACCGACACTGGCGTCACCCTGATTGCGGCCAAGGCGGTGGCTGGCGTCGACAGCAAGGACACCAAGGTTGGTCTGGACCTGTGCTGGGGCAAGAAGTAAGTTCGAATCCCCATAGGCCGTCACCATGAATGCAAGCAAACGCGCCATTCCCTGGGGGGCCTTGGGCCCCTGGATCGCACTGGCAATCACCTGCCTGTTTTTCACCGTCCAGACCGAACGTTTCCTCAGCGGCACTAACCTTTCGCTGGTGTTGCAACAGGTCATGGTCGTAGGTGTGCTGGCGATCGGCCAATCGCTGATCATCCTGACGGCCGGTATTGACCTGTCGTGCGGCATGGTGATGGCGCTTGGCGGCGTCGTCATGACCAAGTTTGCCGTGGACCTGGGCCTGAACCCCTATCTGGCTTTGGCGTGCGGATTGGGCGTGGCAGTGGCCTTCGGCCTGCTCAACGGGCTGCTGGTCACGCGCATGAAACTGCCCCCGTTCATCGTGACCCTGGGCACCCTGAATATCGCATTTGCCATCACGCAAATTTATTCGGAAGCCCAAACCATTACTGATTTGCCCGAAGCCATGACCGTGCTGGGCAACACGTTCAACCTCGGCAGTACCGAGGTCAGCTACGGCACCGTGGCGATGCTTGCGCTGTATGCGCTGGCCTGGTTTGTGCTGCGGGAAACCGCGCCCGGACGGCACCTGTATGCTGTCGGCAACAACCCCGAAGCGGCCCGGCTGACCGGCATCAACGTCGACAAGGTCTTGGTGATTGTTTACGCTTTAGCCGGTTTGTTTTATGGCATTGCGGCTATGTTATCTGTAGCAAGAACCGGCGTTGGCGACCCCAATGCGGGGCAAACCGACAACCTGGACGCGATCACTGCGGTGGTGCTGGGAGGCACCAGCCTGTTTGGCGGACGCGGCATCATTCTGGGATCGTTGGTGGGTGCCGTCATTGTGGGTGTATTTCGCAACGGGCTAACCCTGATGGGCGTAGCCTCGGTGTACCAGACCCTGATCACCGGAATTCTGGTCATCCTCGCGGTGGCGGCTGACCAGATGTCGCGCAAAGGAGTCCGCTGATGAATACCCCCCACACCCCTGCCATCGAGCCCCTGGTGATGCAGGCCAAGGGCATCGTCAAGCGCTATGGTCAGGTGACCGCACTGGACGGCACCGACTTCGAACTGCGCGCTGGCGAGATTCTGGCGGTCATCGGCGACAACGGTGCCGGCAAGTCGTCACTCATCAAAACGCTGTCCGGCGCCTCGGTGCCGGACGAAGGCGAAATTCTGCTGGACGGCCAGGCGGTGCATTTCAAGTCACCGATCGACGCGCGGCGCGCCGGTATCGAAACCGTTTATCAAGACTTGGCAGTCGCCCCAGCCATGAGCATTGCCGAAAACCTGTTTCTGGGTCGGGAGCTGTGCAAACCAGGCTGGCTGGCACAACGGCTGCGACTGTTGGACAAAAAACTGATGCTGCAACAGGCCATCGCACGCATGAACGACCTCAAAGTTGGCATTCGTTCGATGACGCAAGCCGTAGAGACACTCTCTGGCGGTCAACGCCAATGTGTAGCCGTCGCTCGGGCCGCAGCATTTGCCCAACATGTCGTCATCATGGACGAGCCTACTGCGGCGCTGGGCGTCAAGGAAGGCAACATGGTGCTGGAGCTGATTCGCCGCGTGCGCGACAAGGGCCTGCCCGTGATCCTGATCAGCCACAACATGCCCCACGTCTTTGAGGTGGCTGACCGCATCCACATCCAGCGTTTGGGGCGTCGCGCGGCCGTGGTCAACCCCAAGGTCATCAGCATGAGCGACACCGTGGCGGTCATGACCGGCGCCAAAACCGTAGACGAACTGCCGGCCGAAGCCCTGGCTTGACGCACTGAAAGCCCGCCATGCTGCTAGGAATTCCCCCACTGTTGACGCCCGATCTGCTGAAAATCATGATGGAGATGGGCCATGACGAAGCGCTGGTTCTCTGCGACGCCAACTTCACCGCGATGAGCATCGCTGCTGGCAAACCGGTGGTGCGGCTGCCTGCGGCCACGCTGTTACAAGCGGTGCAGGCCGTCGCCACCTTGTTCCCGCTGGCGGCTGACGTTCCGCACCCTGTGGCGTACATGACGGTCAGCGGCCAGTTGCCCGGTTATCGGTCTGCACTGCAACGCGAGGTGGTGCAATTATTGACCACAAAAATGCTTGCTGGCCAAAGCACAGAAGGCGTTGAGCGCTATGCTTTTTATGAGCGAGCACGGAGCGCTTATGCCTACGTGGTGACCGGTGAGTTGCAGCCGTTTGGAAACTTCATCCTGCGCAAAGGAGTCATCGGCGAAAATCTGACGCCATGACCGCGCGAGCCACCCCCTCATCCGAAGCGCCTGGGCTGCTGCGGCCACGTGGTTCCAACCATGTGGGCATGCGCCAGTTCAACGAGCGGGTGGTATTGCAGGCGATCCGCCTGAATGGCAGCTTGCCCAAGGCCGACATTGCCCGTCTGACCGGGCTGACAGCGCAAACCGTCGGCCTGATCACCAACCGGCTGGAAGAAGACAGCCTGATTCTGAAGCAGGCGCGCCTGCGCGGGCGCATCGGCCAACCATCGATTCCACTGGCCCTCAATCCCGACGGCGCCTTTGCGATCGGCATCAAAATCGGGCGGCGCAGTGCAGACTGGCTGCTGGTTGATTTTTGCGGTCAGGTGCGGCAGCGGCATAGCATGGACTACGCTTTTCCGGATGCACTAGATCTGCTGCCTGCCATACAGACCCATATGCAGGCGCTGCGGGCCACACTGGGCGATCTGGGCGACCGGCTGGTGGGCGTCGGTGTCGCCGCGCCATTCCAGTTGGGTGGTTGGCACCGAATGTTGGGTCTGTCTGAATCCCAGTCGCAAACCTGGAACCACATGGACCTGCGGGCGCAAGTGCAAAACATGACCGACCTGCCGGTCAGTTTTGCCAAAGACACGTCGGCCGCGTGTGTGGCGGAACTGGTGGCTGGCCGCGGACGCGACCTGAAGAACTTTCTCTACCTTTTCGTGGACACCTTTGTCGGTGGTGGTCTGGTCATCAATTCGCGTCTGCATGGTGGCGTTCACGGGAACGCCGGTGCGGTTGCTTCCTTGCCCATGGGACTGGCGAGCCCGGACAACGACACCGAAGGATCAGCCGAGACCGCAGCGGGTACGACGCCCGCGCAACTGATCCGGCTGGCCTCACTGTGGGAACTGGAACAGCGCCTGAGCGCCCGTGGCCTCGACCCGCACGCGGCCTATGACGAACGCGCACGACAGGCCCCGTTTGCCAAGGAGACCGCCGGTTGGGTCAACGATGCAGCCAACGCGTTGGCGCATACGGTGGTCAGTGCGACGGCGTTTCTTGACATTGACGCGGTCGTGGTGGACGGTGCCGTCAGCCGCGCGCTGCTGGCCCAATTGATTGATGCAACGCAAGTCGCCCTGAAACGCTACAACTGGGAAGGTTTGTGGAACGCCCGTGTCATTGCCGGCAACGTTGGCCCCGACGCTCGCGCGCTCGGGGGGGCGCTGATGCCGTTA
>Ga0172368_10008113_pt1 | contig 10784 bp, 9 predicted proteins | sample Lak11m_FD_114540 | JGI IMG/M metagenome (GOLD analysis project Ga0172368, IMG submission 114540) | Freshwater microbial communities from Kabuno Bay, South-Kivu, Congo - kab_022012_11m | ecosystem: Environmental > Aquatic > Freshwater > Lake | place: Democratic Republic of the Congo: South-Kivu...
ACGATGAGCCACAAGGCTTGCAGCAGGGTCTTGGCCTCCTTGTCCGTTTGCTCCGGCGCGCCCTCAATGAATAACTTGACCGCGATCCAGGCAATGAGCACGCCACCCACCAGCTTGATAAACTGAATCCCCAGCACCTGGGCCACAAAAAAGGTCAGAACCACCCGGAGCAGCACCGCCGCGCCGCTGCCCAGCATGATCCCCCACTGCCTTTGCCGGCGGGGGAGCGAGCGCACCGCCATGGCAATGACCACGGCATTGTCCCCCGCCAGGATGAGGTCAATGATGACGATATTGATAATGCCCCAGAGAAAAGCCCAATTCAGGGTTTCCTGGCCCCAGGCGACCAAGTCCATAGGATTACCCCACAAAATGACGCTCTCCCAGCCATCATTGATCTGAAACCTCAGGTAAAGCGAATTCTCCTTGCATCCGAAAGTCTTCGCCCTTACAGTCTAGTTATTATGTCATAAAAGCCGTGAACCTTCTATAATAACCGCTGCAAGGAGTGACCATGGACTATAAAGCTGCGGCCGCCCAGTTGAAAGAGGCCCTGCGCCTCAGGACCGAGCCTTTTGGCGCCATCTTCTTTAAAAACCCCGCTGATCTGCCCCCCAAGACCCGGCAGCCCTCCAAGGTCTTCGGCAAGAAGATAACCATCTGCCAGGGCGTCACCCTGGCCCGGGTCTACGGCTGGCCCGTGGGTCTGACCCGGGACGATCTCATCTGCATCCCCGGCATGCTGGTCTTCGGCTTCACCCCGGCCACCGACCCCATCATGGAGCTGGGGCAGCTTTTCTGCGAAGTGGGGTTTCACTCGGACTTGGGTCCGTCCCTCCAGGAGGTGGAGGCGCTGCCGCATTTTGAGCCCCAGGAGATTGGCGCCATATATCTCTGTCCCCTGGGACGCCTGGCCCTGGACCCGGAAGTGGTGGTGGTTTACGGCAATCCGGCCCAGCTCATGCGCCTCATCCAGGCGGCCACCTTCAGCCTGGGCGCACGGGTCAGCGGCGAATTCGGCGGCAAGGTGGAATGCAGCGAGTATCTCATCGCCCCCTACCGTACCGGGGAGTTCCGGGTAGCCATTCCCGGCATGGGCGACCGCATCTTTTCCATGACCCAGGACGACGAGATGGCGGTGGCCTTCCCCGGCAAGTACCTGGAAGGGCTCCTGGCGGGGCTCAGGGAGGCGGCCAAACAGATCGGGGCCCGCTACCCCATAACCTTTTACCAGAACTTCTCTCCCAGCTTCCCGCCGGCCTACGAAGAGCGGGCCAAGAAATGGGGCATCTTATGAAGCAGGTTTCAGGTGTTAGGTTTTAGGTTTTAGGTTCTGGGTTTTGGGTTCTGGGTTTTAGGTTTTAGGTTTTAGGTTTTAGGTTTTATGCAAAGTTGCAGTCAGACCATGAATGTTTTTGTCATTCTGAACGGAGCGTAGCGGAGTGAAGAATCTCGGCGATTCCCCGGTGTAGCTATGGGTGCGCGGTGCGCACCATTAACTTTGAACTTTTCTCCACAGGAGGACCACCCGTAATGAAACGAACGGCACATTTACCCTTAGCCCTGCTCTTCCTGCTCCTGCTGCCGGGGTTGAGCGCCGCCCAGGACATCCAGAGCTGCATCGACCAGGGGATCAAACACAGTCAGGCCGGACGTTACGACCAGGCCCTGCAGGCCTTTGACCAGGCCATAAAACTCAAGCCCAATGACCCGGCCCTCATCACCTACAAAGGCATCGTCTACTACGCCAAGGGCCAAAATGATAAGGCCATGCAAGAGTTCGAGGCCGCCATCAAACTGAACCCCAACTTCGGACGGGCCTACTACCAGCGGGGCATGATCTACCTGAACCAGGAGAAGTTTCACCCGGCCCTGGAGGACATCCAGAAGGCCAGAAACCTGGGGTACGGGGTCGACCCGGACTTCATCGAAATGATCAAGCGCAAGGCGGTGAAGCAGAAGTAGCGGCGGGCCCGCCACCCGACTGATGCGCCCGTGGCGGGCATCCATACAAGGCTTGCCATTTCAGGAGGATGATTGACGCCGCCAGAAACCGCCGCTCCACCAGACCTGATTCACGCCGGCGGTCCGGGGGAGTGGCAGGTCTCCGACTCCCCCACCAGGTCCCGGGCCAGCATGATGCGGTCCCGCCCCCGGTCTTTGCTGCTGAACAGGGCCTGGTCGGCGATGAACAAGAGGGTCTCCCGGTCCTGGGCATCGTCCGGCATCGTGGCGATACCGTAACTGGCGGTGACTTTGACCATGAGCCCCTCATTCTGCAGGAAGGCGGTGTCGTTGAGCCGGCAGCGCAGGCGCCGGGTGATCTCCAGGGCTTCCGTCTGGGACCGCCGGGGCAAGAGGATGATGAACTCATCGCCGCCGTAACGCACCAGGCTGTCGTCCGGCCCCAACTCCCCGTTAATCACCCGGGCGACCTGCGACAGGACCTCGGCGCCCCGGAGATGGCCGTGCGTGTCCACCACGGCCTTGAAATTGTCCAGGTCCAGGAAAACCAGGGAGAAATGATCTCCCCGGTCCCGGTGTTGGGGAATGAGGCGATCCAGCTTTTGGATAAGATAACGGGTGTTATAAAAACCCGTGACCTCGTCGATGAAGGTGCGGGCCTGGAGTTTTTGCAGATTGCGGCCATTATCCACCGCGATGGCCACGTAGTCAGCCAGGATGGCCAGATGCGGCAGGTACTTCTCCCGGAAGTAGCGGTCGTCTTCCACATTGATCACTTCAAAAACGCCGATCACCTCACCCCTGACGATCAGCGGCTGAGCGATTATGGACCGGGTGTCGAAGCCAGTGGCTGAATCCACCCGGGAACAAAAATAGGGAGACTTGGTGACGTCGGGAATAATGACCGGCCGCCCCGTCTGCACCACGGCTCCGGCGACCCCCTCTCCCGGCTTCAGGCGGATGTCCTTCACCGCCTCGAGTTCCACCCCCACCGCCACCGCAAAATAGAGTTCCCTGGTCTTGGGATCGATGAGCAGCAAGGACCAGTTCTTGGCGGCAATAATCAGATTGATGCGCTGCAGCACCTCCTTAAGGAGGGTTTCCATATCATAAATGCCTGCCAGTATCTTGGAGAACGCGATGCAATCCATCAGACGTTCCAGCTGTCCGGTGTCCAAATGGGTATCGATAAAACTCGGTTTCTGGTTCATAGGGGCTGCTCCCCAGCATGCCCTGAGGGCCCAATGGATATGAGTGAATCAATAGCTAAGCGGGATTTTGCCGCAGGGAGGGGAAATTCCGGCCCCACGAGCTTGTGGATCCTCTTAGCCCCGGTAAAATCTCCGCCATAACCCTCTTCTGGAAGCCATGCCTGATCACAGGCGGCATGATAGCACATTTTTCTTTAAAAGTGGTTTCGCACATATTTTTTCCGGCCCACCATCCTGACATCAGAAAAATCAAGCCCAACCTCCGGGGAAAAATCAGACGGTCTTTCGGCTGGGGCCAGGAACCCGGCAGTTCGCTTAAAAATATACTTATTTGTCATTAAAAGCTATTCAACCTACATTTTTGGCAACTGCTGATTTTTCTAAGACTTTTTTGTTAACTTGACTTTTGTTACTCACATTATTGTAGAGTGTATATTGTTAACCTATTGAAATTGCAGTAATTTATAATGGCTCAATCTTTGCATTGCTATATAAGGATTTTATAATGATTTTCAAGGAGTTGCCGATAGCTAAATTTATAACTATCTGGTTTAACATATAATATGGTTTTTGTTGGCACTCTTTTCTCTTCCGCTGTCATTACCGCTCTCCCGGGCTTATCTCTGCTTATGTTCATTTTTGTTAATATCAGAACGGCCATAATTACCATTTTGTGGCCATTTCTGGCTGTTGTCCCCAAAAATCAAGCCGCCGCGGCATGACCCGGCCTATAAACCTAAGGAGGATAGTAACTATGAGTCTCAGTAATCCCAACCGCAGCCCCGCCACCTTAACCAAGAACCGGGTGAAGCCCGCCCCCAGTTCCGGCATCTGCGTCACCTGCCTGGACAGCTGTCCCGGACCCTGCGAGATCGGCCGCTCCGCCATTCGCGGCCGGGAGATGCTCTATCCCCAGCCCTTCGGCAATGTCACCGCCGGCGGCGACAAAGACTATCCGGTGGATTTTTCCCACTTCAACGTCCAGGGCACCTGCGTCGGCGCGGTGGGCATCAAGCCCGATTCCGATGTCGCCGTCTTCCCGGCGGTGGATGTCTCGGCGGAAATCGGCGTCAAGGAAAAAATCAAATTGGCCTTCCCGGCCTTTACCGGCGCCCTGGGCTCCACCGAGATCGCCCGGGTGCACTGGGAAGCCATGGCCATCGGCGCCGCCATCAGCGGCATCATCCTGGTCTGCGGCGAAAACGTCTGCGGCATGGACCCGGCGGCCGACATCAAGGGCGGCCGCATCGTCCGCTCCCCGGAAATGGAGCGTCGCATCAAGATCTTCCGGAAATGGTACCAGGGCAAGGGCGACATCATCATCCAGGCCAATGTCGAGGACAGTCGCCTGGGGGTCCCGGAATACGTCATTGAAAAGCTGGGGGTCGAGTTCTTTGAACTCAAGTGGGGCCAGGGGGCCAAGAACATCGGCGGCGAGGTCAAGCTCCACACCCTGGAGCGGGCCCAACTCCTCCGGAGCCGGGGCTACATCGTCCTGCCCGACCCCACCGACGCCGCCACCGAAGAGCGCTATCTGGCCAAGGGCATCAAGGAATTCGAACGCCATTCCCGGGTAGGCATGGTGGATGAAGATGAGTTCCATAAGACCATAGAGCACCTGAGGAACGTCGGCGCCAAGCGCGTCTCCCTCAAGACCGGGGCCTACCGGCCGGCGGACCTGGCCCGGGCGGTGAAATTCGCCTCCGACGCCAAGATCGACCTGCTGACGGTGGACGGCGCCGGCGGCGGCACCGGCATGAGCCCCTGGCGCATGATGAACGAGTGGGGCGTCCCCACGGTCTACATCGAATGCCTGCTTTACGAGTACCTGAACCACCTCAAGCAGCAGGGCAAGTTCGTGCCCGACTGCGCCATCGCCGGCGGCCTGTCCCTCGAGGACCATGTCTTCAAGGGCCTGGCCCTGGGCGCCCCCTTCGTCAAGCTGGTGTGCATGGGCCGCTCCATCATGACCGCGGCCATGGTGGGCACCAACGAGGGCCGGAAACTGGAAGAGGCCTGCTTCCGGGAAGAACGGGACTGCAAAGAGGCCTACGTGGAGCATTTCGCCGAAGCCGCCACCCTGCGCCGGGACTATCCCCTGAGCCAGTATAACCGGATTCCCGCCGGCGCCATCGGGATGTACAGCTACATCAGCCGCATGACCCAGGGCCTGCAGCAGTTCATGGCCGGGGCCCGCAAGTTCGCCCTGAAATACATCGACCGCAACGACCTCTTCGCCCTCACCGAAGAGGCCGCCAAAATCTCCGGCATCCCCTACGTCATGGACGCCGACGCCGCCGAAGTCGAAAAGATTTTAGGCTACCGGCGCTAAACCCCTAACCTCTCTCGAGGCGCCCTCACCCGGGGGCGCCTTTTTTATCTCCCTCCCCTATCTGAAAATCTTCAAAAATTTTGATAAGTTTTATAGATGGCAAGATAAAATTAAACCACCCATGAATCAACATACTTAGCTCTAAAAAACTTTATTTCATTAATTTTTTTGCTATCATGTAAGCCTAGGGGATGATTCAGTGCCAAGTGCGGAAACTTCCAGCGATGATCTTCTTATAGCACCACGGGTCCACCTTGGATAGGGCGCCGTCTCTGATGATTAGGAGTTATCTGGTCACCTTAACGATAGTGGGTAGCTTGAAGGTCAAGTAGGAAGTTATATTCGCGGATCACCACTAATTTAAGTTTATTAGGAGAAATCAAAATGAGTATGTGGCGGCCTATGTTTATGGGATTATTTTCTGTATTTTTTTTATTATCGACGATTGTTTCTTCTACACAGAGCGGCCAAGTTACGGAAAATGCTAAGAAAGAACTGGAGCAATTAAAAATTGAATACAATCAACAGTCTTTTTTAGATAATGCGTTAAAGGGCAATACAAATATAATAGATCTTTTTTTTAAAAGCAGGAATGAATCCTGATGTATCTAATGAATACGGTTTGTCAGCATTAACCATTGCTTGTTTTGCAGCAAAAATTAACGTTATCAAACTTCTTATAGATAAGGGGGCTAATGTTAATCATAAAAGCAAAAAAAATACTACACCTTTATCTATGGCTATTTTTAAAGATACGAATCAAAATATCCCCGATATGGCTAATAAATCAGAAGACGATATTTATAATATTTGTTTATTATTATTGAACAAAGGGGCAAATGTAAATGATACACAAATTGAGGGCGCAAGCCCTTTAGCGTTAGCGTCACAGTATGGTTACAAGAATGTTGTTAAATTATTATTAGATAGAGGAGCTGATATCAATATTCAAGATGGCAAAAAACGCACAGCAATTGATTACGCAAAAATTCGGTAACCAAAAACAAGTAGAGGAAATGTTGCTTGCCGCTAAGAGCGCAAATTTTGTCAAGTCTTTGCAACAAGCAACAAAGATGTCGGAGGCAGACCAAATCAAAACAAGTCAACAGAATGAATTAAAACCTCCAACTGAAAATGAAGTGGCACAAGCAGTAACTAATTCGTTGCAGAGAGAGGTTCCTGTTAGCTGGGTAGGAAATCTATTAGGGGGACATAGCGCCAAATTAAGCTCCATAAATGTTGTTAAAATAGGAAATTATAATCGACAGAAAAATTATTGGCCAATGATGGTTAAAGTTGTAGGTCATTGCCAATTAAATGATATGTTTAATAAAGATAAAAAAATAGAATTCGATAAAATAGGAGACTTTAAATTTTATAGGGATGATTATGGCCAATTAAGGGCCGTTTTAGGTGGAGGCATGTTCCAATAGTTTTAATATAACAGTAGGTTCATCCGCCTCATGCACCATGACATTGATGTTCAGGACCCGTAGAGCCGTAGGGCGGGAAAGCGCCGCGCATCCCGCCGTTAACGCGGTAAGTAAAATTACGCTGCGATTATCTTTTCACTGGCGGGGAGTTTGCTCAGAGTAAGTTTTTTAAGCTCAACCTTAAGGCTGGCATTGTCGATATCGATGCCGACCAACCGCCCTTGGGCGTCGTAATCCAGCACCACACCATCGGAAATCTCACGGCTCTCTGCACTCGGCTGCCCGGATAGATCGATGTACAGAGAGTCCGTATCAGGATAGTAGCTGATCTTCATGCTTTGAATCCTCTATACGGGGTGTACCGGTATTGGACCATAGAAAAAATATACCCCTTTAATCACAGAAAAGCTAAGAGATTTTGAGCAGACCGCAGGGCGGGAAAGCGCCGCGCATCCCGCCTTTAGGCATCATGAGTTTCCCACCGCGTTCCAGCGCCGTGACCGGGAATGAGAACGTGCCCCTCGGATCGGAGGCGCAGTTTTATTGCGCTATAAGTCAGGTCTGACCCAGTTGTTGAAGGCGGGATGCGCGGCGCTTTCCCGCCCTACGCCGCTACGCCACTACGCCGCTCTATGAAGACCACCCAACCCCTTGGCCTTGAAATCCAGACCATTACCCTAAATTAACAATCTTGTCAGTAGTTTTTTTGGCAAATCTACAATAATGTAAACTGCGTTTTGGTTAAGTTTTTGATTTTTCTCAAAAATCAGTCTGGTATACTATTTGCTGTGAGGTAATCAAATTTTTCTGTTCAGGAGGAATACCGTGCACTGCCAAACCTGCCAAACCGCAGAGGATGTGTCCCGCATTGTCAAGGATAAAGAGATCAGTTTCATCCAGATCTGGTTCACCGACATCCTGGGAGTGTTGAAAAGCTTTTCTATTCGCCCGTCCGAACTGGAAGAGGCCATGACTGAGGGGATGGGGTTTGACGGGTCCTCCATCGAGGGATTTTCCCGCATTGAAGAAAGCGACATGATCGCCAAGCCCGACCCCTGCACCTTCCAGGTCCTGCCCTGGCGTCCCGATGAGAAACCCGTAGCCCGGATGTTCTGTGACATTCTGCTGCCCGACGGCACCCCCTATCCCGGCGACCCGCGTTATGTCCTGAAGCGCATGCTGGCCAGGGCGGCGGAGAAAGGCTACACCAATTATCTGGGACCGGAACTGGAGTTTTTCTATTTCGCCAACAACCGCGGCACCGAAGTCCTGGACCGAGGCGGTTATTTCGACGCCCCGCCCCTGGACGGCGGCAATGACCTTAGGCGGGCCACCATCTTCGCCCTTGAGAGCATGGGGGTGCGCATCGAGTACAGCCACCACGAAGTAGCCGACTCCCAGCACGAAATCGACATGCGCTATGACGAGGCCATGCGCATGGCGGACAAGACCATGACCATGAAGGCCACGGTCAAGGCCATCGCCATGATCAACGGGGTCTATGCCACGTTCATGCCCAAGCCCATCTTCGGCATCAACGGCAGCGGCATGCACACCCATCAGTCCCTGTTCCTGGGCAACAAGAACGCCTTCTACGACGCCAGCGACGAGTATCACCTGTCGGCCACCGGCAAAAGCTACATCGCCGGTCTGCTGAAACATGCCCGGGAGATCACCGGGATTTGCAGCCAGTGGGTGAACTCCTACAAGCGCCTGGTGCCGGGCTACGAGGCCCCGGTGTACGTTGCCTGGGCCCGGCGGAACCGTTCGGCCCTGGTGCGGGTGCCCATGTACAAGCCCGGCAAAGAAACCGCCACCCGGTGCGAATACCGCGCCCCGGACCCGGGCTGCAACCCCTACCTGGCCTTTGCGGTGATGCTGGCCGCCGGGCTCAAGGGCATCGAGAAGAATTATCCCCTGCCCGAACCGGTGGAAGTGGACATCTACCACATGTCCAAGGCGGAACGGAAGGAGCTGGGGATTCAAGAGCTGCCCGGCAGCCTCCACGAGGCCATCGTCGAAGTGGAGAACAGCGCCCTGGTCAAAGACGCCCTGGGCGAGCATATCTACAACAAGTTCCTGGAAAACAAAAAGATCGAATGGGATGCTTACCGGATACACGTGAGCAACTACGAGATCGAGCGTTATCTGCCGATTCTGTAAGCGCCGGGGCTTACTGCGGCAGGGCTGAACATCGGTAAATAAAGCCAATGGGCTGCGGGGAGGCCGCCCTCCCCCAGCCTACTTATTTGCCGGACCGTTTTTATCCTTAAGTTGCGGTCAATAAGCTGCCGGTTTGGGGGAGCACCTGTGTGTGCCCTCATCAGGGCGGACACACAGGTCCGCCACAAAAAAATTGCCGATTGAACGCACCTTGGTATTAGTTACAAACTTGTCGATCTTACGACCCTAATATAAGCGTATTGAAAAAGGAGGAGGAGTAACGGCATGGGGGCCATTAATTCCGGCGATACCGCCTGGCTGCTGGTGTGCTGCTCACTGGTCCTGCTGATGACTCCGGCCCTGGCCATGTTTTACGGGGGCATGGTGCGCCGGAAAAACCTGCTGTCCACCCTGACCCTGAGTTACATCTTTATGGCCCTGGCCGGGGTCCAGTGGGTCTTATACGGCTACTCCCTGGCCTTCGGGAGCGATATCGGCGGGTTGATCGGCGGGCTCAACTTCTTAGGTTTCGCCGGGGTGGGGGCCCTGCCCAATCCGGACTATGCCAAGACCATCCCCCATGGCCTCTTTGCCGCCTTTCAGATGATGTTTGCGGTCATCACCCCGGCCTTGATCACCGGGGCCTTTGTGGAACGGGTGCGCTTCAAGTCGTTTTTGCTCTTCAGCCTCATCTGGATGACCCTGGTGTATGATCCCCTGGCGCACTGGGTCTGGGGCAAGGGCGGCTGGCTGGGCGCGGTGGGGGTCCTGGATTTCGCCGGCGGCACCGTGGTGCACATCGCCGCGGGCTACTCGGCCCTGGCCTTCGCCCTGGTTATCGGCCCCCGTAAAGGTTTCGGCAAAGTGCCCATGGAACCTCACAACATCGCCTTCACCGTTTTGGGGGCCGGACTCCTGTGGGTGGGGTGGTTCGGGTTCAACGCCGGCAGCGCCCTGGGGGCCAACGGCGTGGCGGTCAACGCCCTGCTCACCACCAACACCTCGGCGGCCACCGCCGGACTGGTATGGATGGTGCTGGGCTGGATCGACGGCCGCCCCAGCACCCTGGGGATCGCCACCGGCATGGTGGTGGGCCTGGCCGCGGTGACCCCGGCGGCGGGCTTCGTCACTCCCCTGGCGGCCATGCTCATCGGCGCGGTGGCCGCGCCCCTGTGCTATTACGCCATCCGCTTCCGCCAGAACCGCAGTCTGGACGAGTCCATGGACGTCTGGGCCTGCCACGGCATGGCCAGCACCTGGGGCATGATCGCCACCGGGCTCTTTGCCACCCTGGAAGTCAACAGCGGCGGCGCCAACGGCCTGTTCTACGGCAACCCCAGTCAACTGGCGCTTCAGCTCCTGGGAGTGGTGGTCACCATTGTCTTCACCTTTGTCGTCACCTACGTGGTGGCCAAGGGGCTGGATTTGAGCATCGGGCTTAGGGTCACCACCATGGAAGAAGAAGTGGGTCTGGACATCAGCGCCCATGGGGAGAGGGCGTATTCGTAGATTTAACCGCCGATGCACGCCGATGCACGCTGATAAGAAATAATAAATCTGCGTTAATCGGCGTTCATCGGCGGTTAAGAGGTTTTGCCATGCTGAAGAAAATCGAGGCCATTATCCGGGAAGACAAGCTCAACGACGTCAAGGAGGCCCTGCGGGAGATCGGCATCGTGG
>Ga0172368_10008115_pt1 | contig 10783 bp, 11 predicted proteins | sample Lak11m_FD_114540 | JGI IMG/M metagenome (GOLD analysis project Ga0172368, IMG submission 114540) | Freshwater microbial communities from Kabuno Bay, South-Kivu, Congo - kab_022012_11m | ecosystem: Environmental > Aquatic > Freshwater > Lake | place: Democratic Republic of the Congo: South-Kivu...
CATCACCATCCGCACCTGGCCAAAGACCATCCAGCGCAGGTTGTTCTACATCCGCGACTTCGTGGTGCTGGACGCGGGCGGCGAAAGGTTGGCGGCAGCCACCACCGCCTGGCTGGCCATCAACGCTGCCACACACCGCATGGCTCCGCCCAATTCGCTGAATATGAACCTGCCCGCGCAGAGTGAAAAGGTGGGGCTGGCTGAAACGCTGGAACGGATCGGGCTGGCGAAGGACGGCGAAGAGTGGCTGCGGGTGCGCGCCGGATACTCGGCCCTGGATATCCTCGGGCATGTCAACAACGGGCGCTACGTGGATTGGATCTGTGATGCCTTCCCGCTGGAGATGTTCAAGGAAGGCAGGCTGGACTGGATCCAACTCAATTACGAACACGAGATCCTGCCCGGCGAAGAGGTGTCGGTGATGGCCAACCGGGTGGAGTCAGACCCCAAGGTATGGGCGCTGGAAGGGCTCAACCGGAGCAACAATACGCGCGCATTTGAGGCGCTGCTGTATTGGAAGGCCTGATCATTTTGGAACCGTCAGGCTGTAGCCGCCATCCATCACCAGGGTCTGGCCGATGATCATGGCCGCGGCGGGGGTGCACAGGAAAGCCACCAGGGCGGCCACTTCATCCGGCTGGATCAGCCTGCCGGCCGGGACGAGCGAAACGAACCTGGCGATGATGTTTTCCTTGCTTTGCATGGCGGCGAAATGCCGGAGGGCATCTGTTTCGACCACGCCGGGAGAAACGGCATTGACGACGATGTTTTTGGAGATCAATTCAATCCCCAGGTAGCGGGTGAGGGCTTCAACGGCGGCCTTGCTGGCTCCGACGGCGATGTAATCGGGCAGCACGCGCGTGCTGCCCGCGCTGGTGAGGCTGACGATGGCGCCCCCTCCGCGTCTTTCCATTAACGGCACCGCGCGCTGAGCGCCAAACAGGAGCGAACGGGCGTTGATGTTCATGGTCCAGTCCCAGCCCCTGGGCTTTTGTTCAAGGGCCGGACGGTTGAAACCCGAAGCGGCATTATGGATGAAATAATCAAGCCAGCCAAAGCGCGTCTCGACCGCGGTGAAGAGGGCCTCGATCTGGTCCAGCTCGCCGATATCGGCCTTGACCAGCAGGGCCTGGCGGCCGAGCGCTTCAACCTCCCGGGCGGTCGCTTCGGCGGAGGCACGGTTGCGGAAAAAGTTAACCACCACATCTGCGCCCAGGCGGGCAAAATGCAGGGCGATGGCGCGGCCGATGCCGCGGCCTGAACCGGTTACCAGGGCAACTTTGCCGGCGAAGGGAGGCTGTGTCATTCCTGCATGGTCACTTTGCCGATATGGCGGAATTTGCCGGCTTCGATGCCGCCGCGCTGGGCCATCACCAGGGTCAGCATCTGGAATGGAACGATCTCCAGGGCCGGGCGCGAGGCCTCATCCACAAAAGGCAGCAGCAGGGTGGGCAGTTCGGGATCGGGTTTGGATGCCAGCCAGATGACCCTGCCGCCCAGGCGGGTTATTTCCAGGGCAGTGTAACGGTTCATTTTGGCAGTCTGCGGCGCGCCCTCCAGCATCAGGATCGTCAGGCGCGGCGAGACCAGTTCCATCGGTCCATGGCGGAAATCAGCCACGTTCATGCCCTCAAAGGTGCACTTGGCCGCTTCCTTGTTGATCAGCGACCCGTTCCAGACCGCAGCCATCGAGGCGCCGCGCCCAAGGATGAGCAGCTGGTCAACCTTCCCAAGCATGGCATCCAGTTCGGCCACTCTTTCCTGCCAGCCGGACAGGGCTGCCTCGAGCGCATCCGCCGCCCGGCGCATGGATTGGAGCAGCGCCTGCCAGTCCTGGTCGGCCAGCTGCGCGGAACACAACATGAGCATGGCCAGCATGTTGATATAGGTCTTGGTGCTGACGGTGGCTTCCTCCCCGGCCTGGATCGGCACGACCATATCCGCGTTGCGGGCCATCGGGCTTTCGATAAAATTGGTCATGCTCAACTGGAAGGCCGGACGCTGCCCGGCCAGGTTTTCGAGCAGGCGCACAATTTCCACGCTGCGGCCCGACTGCGAGTTGACCCACAGCAGGGTTCGAGCATCGATCATCTGCCTGCCATAGTGCAGCAGTTCGGCGGTGTTGACATGGATGGCCGGGGTCGGCAGGGATAACAGGTTCAGCCAGGCCGGGTAGGCGGCGTTGAAGGACGAGCCCATCCCGGTCAGGACGATGCGGCTGAACTCGCCCGCCAGCAGGCGCGCGCGCAGCTGTTCGACCGGGCCGGATGGGTAGCTTTCAAGCGCCTGGCGCAAGGCCTCCGGCTGTGAGAGGATATCGGCGATGTAGGGAATGGTTGGCATAAGCAGGTCTCTTTCATGGGGTGGATTTTCGGTTACCGGCGGACAGGCTCAGGAACCCGCTTCGATCATGGCTGCCCTGGCTGCGCCAAAGATGCCGGCCTGCTGGCCAAGCGCAGCCATGCGCAGCGGGATGCGGTCGAGAGGGCTCATGACCGAGCAGCGCCGGATGGTATCGCGCAACCCGGCTTCGAACAGGTCGTAGGAATGCATCACGCCGCCGGTAAAGATGACACAGTCGGGCAGGTACAGGTGAAGGTTGGTCACCAGGCCCAGGCCGAGGTAGAGGCCGCCGCGCTGCATGACGCGGATGGCCAGGGGGTCGCCGGCCCGGGCGGCCTCAGCCACCCGGCGGGCATCGATCTGTTCGGGGTCGCTGCCGAGCGCGGTGGGCTGGCTGAGAGCCAGCTCGCGGGCATAGGCGCCGATGGCCGTGCCGCTGGCCAGGCTTTCCCAGCAGCCGTGGGCGCCGCAGTAACACAACGGGCCGGATGGGTCGACCGGGATGTGGCCTCCCTCCGGATGGATGCCAGCCGTGCCGCGGAAGATACGGCCGTCAACGATGTAACCAATGCCGATACCGGTGCCGACCGTCACCATCAATAGGCGCGACAGGCCACGCCCGGCTCCGAGCCAGGATTCTCCCAGGGCGGCGACATCGCCATCGTTTTCGAGCGTGACCGGCACGCCAAAATGGCCCCGCAGTGGGCTGGCAATATCGACGTTTTCCCAGGTGGGCAGGGTGTAGGGGTTCTGGATGGCGCCGAGCTGGCGGTCAACCGGGCCGGTGGAACCGATGCCGATGCCCAGCAGGCTTACCCGCGCCGTGGAAACAACCTGTTCAATCAGGGCAGTGATGCGCTCCAGGCCGGCCTGCGGACCCTGGCGGGCGGCGATGGGCGCATCGCGGGCGCATAAAAGCCGGCCCTCGAGGGTGACCGCTCCAACGCGCACATTCGTCCCGCCGATATCGATACCGATGACGGCTGATCCGCTCATCCCTTGACAGCCCCGGCGGAAAGCCCGCTGACGATGTAACGCTGGAAGACCAGGGCCAGGATCACCGGCGGCAGGGCGGCCAGCACACCGCCGGCCATCATGGCGGTGATATCAACGGCGTAACGTCCGGTGAATTCGGCAATCGCGACCGGGACGGTTTTGGCGGCCACGGTGCTGGTGAAAATGAGGGCAAAGAAAAATTCATCCCAGGCCAGTAAAAAGATGAACAGGGCGGTCGAGACGATGCCCGGTGTGGCCAGCGGCAGGATGATCTTGAACAGGGTATTCAGGCGCGAGGAGCCATCGATCAGGGCGGCGTCCTCCAGCTCAACCGGGATGGTTTCAAAGAAGGTGGTCAGCATCCAGATGGCAAAAGGCAGGGCAAAACTCAGGTAGCTGACGATCAGCACGATCGGCTTGTCGAGCCAGCCCAGCCTGGCGGCGACAATGAAAAGCGGGATGACCAGCGAGATCTCGGGGATCATGCGCACGCTCAGGATGCCGATCACAAATTGATCCTTGTAGCGCAGGCGCAGGCGCGCCAGGGCGTAGGCCGCCAGCGAGGCGATCAACAGGCAGACTGCGGTGGTGGTGAGCGAGACCAGCAGGGAATTAAGCAGGGTGACTTTGAAAGTGCGGGCCACCTCGGAGACACCCGTGCCGGGCAGCAGGATATCGGTGTAATTTTTCAGGGTGGGATTGGCCGGCATCAGGTGCGGCGGCAGGGCCAGCAGGTCGGCGCGGGTGGAGATGGAGGAGGTCACCAGCCAGGCCACGGGGGCATAAATAAAGAACAGGACCGGGACCATCGCCAGCAGCAGCCAGAACTTTGAAAACAATTTCCGGTTGAGTTTCATCGCAGCGCCTCTGGTCGATAGAGAAAGCGGATGTAGATGAGGGCCATCACCAGGGTGAAGGCCGAGATCAGGAACGAAAGCGCGGAGCCCGAGCCGAGATGACCATAGGTGAAGGATTCCAGGTAGGTGAGATAAGAGATGGTGACAGTCCCAAAGGCGGGACCGCCCTGGGTGATGACATAGATGATATCAAAAACGCGGAAGGCTTCGACGGTGCGCACCACCAGCGCAACCAGGATGGCGGGTCGCAGCAGCGGCAGGCGGATGCGGGTGAAGCGCTGCCAGGGGCTGGCGCCATCCACCATGGCGGCTTCCTCCAGTTCGGCCGGTATGGTGGCCAGGGCCGCCTGCAGGATCAGGGCGATAAAAGGCACGCTGTGCCAGACATCCGCCACGATCACCAGGTTCATCGAAAGGAATGGTTTGGTGAGCCAGGCCTGGTATTTATCGATCAGACCCAAGGAAAAAAGGATGACATTCAACGCGCCGAAATCGGCGTTATAGATCCAGCGCCAGATGGCGCCGTTGACGATGGTCGGGACGGCCCAGGGGATGATCAGGCTGGCGCGCAGGAACTGCCAGCCCCAGGGTTTGGCGTGGATCAGCAGGGCGATGCCCAGCCCGAGCAGCAGCTCCAGCCCCACCGAAACGGTGGTGAAGTAGAGCGTGCGCCCGATCGAGCTCCAAAAATCCGCGCTGGTTAAAAAATGAATGTAATTATCGAATGCCACAAAATTTTGCGGCATGGGGTTGGAAATGGGTGTATCGGTGAAGCTTAAAACCAGGGTGAAAAGGACTGGCAGCAGTGAAATGACCGCGATCACGGCAATGGCCGGGAGCAGCATCAATAATCCGTCGCGCGCTTCCTGTTGGAGCAGGGTAATTGGTTTTCGCATCGGGGTCATTCCCAATGAAGAGGGATTGAGCGGGAAACCGCCCAATCCCTCTTCGATCAAACCTTACTTGGCGAGATCAACCCACTTGGCAGCCGCATCGTCCAAAGCCTGCTGGGGGGTTTTTTGCTTGGTGAGGGCTTCCTGGATGGCCAGCTGCAGGGCCTTGGAGCCTTCGGAGTAATAAGGCACCTTCGGACGCACATGCGAGAAGGGGAACTGCGTCTTGAACATGGGCACGGTCACCGGGGTGGAGGCGTTCAGTTTTTCAAGCGCAGCCAGGGCATCGCCCTCGTAATTGCCGCTGTAAATGGGCAGCAGGTGGGCCGAGTATTCCTTCTGGATGGCTTCGCTGGTCAGGAACTGGACATACTTCCAGCCGGCCTCGCGGTTTGGCGACTTGTCGATGACTGAGAAGCCCATCGAGCCGTTAATGGTGGCGCTGGGGGCGGCATTGCCGGCAAAGGCGGGGATCAGGCTCATCTTGACGTTGCCGACGATCTGCGATTCTTTCGCATCCAGGGCGGCCATGTCGTACATGTACAGCCAGTTGAGGGCGAAAGCGGCCTTGCCCTGCGAGAAGGTGTTGCGGACATCCTCTTCGACATAAGAGATGGAGGCCGGGTTGGTGATGCCCGAGTCGATCGAATCGACCATCCACTGCAGGGTTTTGACACCCGCGGCGTTGTTGAAAGCCGGCTTGCCGGCATCATCCATGAAGGTGCCGCCGTTGCCGTACAGCAGGGCGACAAAATCACATATGGCGGCTTCGGCCTGGCCCCACGACCAGACGATGGGGTATTCGGCCAGGCCCTTGTCCTTGATGGTCTTGGCCTGGGTCAGCATTTCCTCCCAGGTGGCAGGCGGGGCGCTGATGCCGGCATCGGCCAGCATTTTCTCGTTGTAGAAGAAATATTTTTCATCGAGCAGCCAGGGCATGCCGTAGACCTTTCCACCAACGCTGGTGATGTCCCAGGCGGCGGCGAAAACGGATGACTTGGTCTTGGCGTCCACCAGGCTTGTCACATCCCACAGGTAGCCGTTCTTGGCAAATTCGGCATACCAGATGTCATCCACCAGGACCACATCGTAGGCGGGCGGGTTGGTGGCCATGGCGGTGGTGATCTTGTCGTGCAGGGCGTCATACGAGACGTACTCGATCTCCACCTTGATATTGGGGTTGGCCTGGTTGAACTTGGCAACGATGGCATTCATTTCATCGGGGGTCGGCCCGGCCTGCTGCATGGTCAGCACTTTGACCGTTTTCGGGCCGGTATCGGCCGCCGGACCGCAGCCAACCAGGCTGACAGCCAATGCGACCAGAACCACGAGCAGGGTAAATCTGTAGAGCTTTGCCATTATTTCCTCCTTACAGTCACTTGGATCGGATGGAATTACAAAATGGACTGGCGTCCGGTAAAGAAGGTAAAGCGGCTGCCGCAGTAAACGGAAACCACGTATTCCACGATGTCAAACGCTTCGGTGTAGGTCAGGCGGTGGGCGGTCAGGACCGGCTCGCCGGCCCTCATGCGCAAGGCCTGGGCGACCTCGGATGTGGCGGTGCGGGCCTGGATCTCGGCATCGGCCCAGGCCGGATAAATGTGATACTTCTCGCCAAAGATATGAAAAAGGGACTGGCTTAGATCGTGACGCTCAAGGTTTGGAAATAAACTGACGGGCAAATGGGCTGTTTCCACGGCCACGGGCTGGCCGTCTGCCAGGCGGATGCGTTCAAGGATATAGACCATCTGACCGGGGTCCAACTTCAGGTGGGCGGCCACCTCGGGCTCGGCCGCGGCCCGCTCGAGGCGCAGCACCTGCGAACTGGGTTTGAGACCCTTGGAACGGATATCCTCGCTGAAGCTTCGAAAACCGGACATTTCACGGATGGGGGCCCGGGCGGCGAAGGTGCCTTTGCCTTGCAGTGAATACAGGATACCCTGCTGGACGAGCTCCCTTAATGAACGCCTGACGGTGATACGGCTTACATTGTATTCGGCCGAAAGCTGCGCTTCGGACGGCAGCATGGCGCCTGGCTTCAGCCGGCCATCGCTGATCTGGTCCAGCAATTGTTGTTTTATTTGATAGTAGAGCGGGGCAGCGTTGCGACCTGTATTCATCCGGGACCTCGATCCATAAACATATTATATTGATATAACAAGTTCGAGTCAAGCAGGATAAAAATTGAGCAATCCCCTGGTTTTGGCCTGGATCATCCTGAAGATGCTGCTTTAAAGCATGCTGATCGCAGGTTTTCACGGTAAGTGGAATTTTTCCAGATGCTCTGCTGGAAAATTCCACAAAAAACTTTTCCCTACTCATTGATGGGCTTTTTTCCGGCCAATCAAAGAACCTGTGAGTAGAATCAAATTTGCAGCCCCGGCGATCGGGCTGCAAATTGGCCAGGATAGGCTGGAGGAAATATCAATTTACGCGGGCAGTTTTATCCCCGCCCAGCCGGTACAGACAAGCTGCTGGTTGTGGGGGTGGGCAATGATCAGCTGGCAGTTGCCCAAAGGGTGATTTTGGGTAAAAGCCCGGTCCACGTTGTTCATGATGAGCGGCAGCATGTGCGCCAGCAAGGCTCCATGCGTGACCAGCAGGATATCGGCCTGCGAGTCACGCTGCTGTTCGACCAGGCCCGTGAGGAAAGGCAAAAAACGGTCGCGCATATCATAAAAACTCTCGCCATCGGGCGGGATGCGGCGCCCATAATCATGGTCGATGTCCCAGGCGCGGGTGACGGCCTGGTGGGCGCCCCAGGCCTCGGCATCGCCGCGGCCTTCCATTTCACCGCAGTCGAATTCACGCAGGGCGTGGGACAGCGAGAAGGACAGGGAAAGCGAAGCGGCGATGATCGCGGCGGTTTCCTGCGCGCGCGGAATGGAGCTGGAGAAGACTTGCCTGACATCCCAGCCGCGCAGGCTTTCAGCCAGCGCCCGGGCCTGGGAGATGCCGCGCTGCGTCAGGTGATGGGGCAGGTCGCGGTTGGAGATGATGTGCTGCAGGTTGGCATCGCTTTCGCCATGCCTGGTGAATAGAATATTCATGGATGGGAACCAGCTCGAGGTGATTTGAGGTTTCGGGGTGCATGAAAGCCTCCTGGCATTGGGTTTTGCCGGGAGGCTGTCGCTGTGAAGTGTAAATTGTCAATTGTTTTTGTACGAATGGTTAAACTCTGCTTTTCATCGTCTTTTGTATTTCGTTCCTTTTGCAAAAAAAGGAAAGTGTAAAGCATGTTCTAACCTTTCAACCGTGACTTCACCAAATTAACGATTTGCCAAAATAATCACCCCAAACAAAATCAATTTCTGTTAACCAGGTTATTGAATTGTCTGCATGGAGCGCCTGTTAAAATTATTGCAGGAGTTCAAAATATGGCATGCTCACCTTGAACAATAGTCAAAAATTCCTGGCTTGGGATCGCGCGCATTTGTTTCTTGTTGTAAATATCCACAGAATTGTCATTCGTATGAAAAACAATCATCCGTAATTTTTCGAGAGCCGGGCTGCTGGTAAGAAAACGAAATAGCGTTTCTAATTTTCCGGTTCGTTCCTGACTCATCATGACAATATCAGGGTGATTCTTTGCAATTTCTCTGGCCAGTAATTCATCGCCCGTGTAGTCAACCTTCATAACTTCCAAGTCAGAGTTTGAACCAACCAGGCGCAATATACCATCATCCAATAATGAGCCATGATGAACAAAAAGAATGTGCTGGCAATGATCTAAATTGAAGACATCGAATTTTTTTGTAAACATTGCGCAACTCCTGGTGTTATTTTCAGATAATAAAAAAACGATGATCCCGGATGATAAATTATGATAATTTTATATAATATTATCATTAAATATCAGGAAGACAAGGATTATCTACTGGTAGTTCTTCTGTTGAAAAGGATTAACCTGATTAACCCTTCACATTTCACAATTACGAGAAAGATAAAAAGCAGCGCATGACAGTGCTGCCATTAAACACAGGATGAAAGAATATCGACCAGTCAAAAGTTTGGGCTGGCAGCCATTTCGTGAGCGGATTCTTCGGATAACGATCAAATCCTGTGGATGACAGTTTTGAAGGCCATATTTCTTTTATCTTTTGGTGCGCCTCGCCAAAGTCGACCGTTTCGCCGCCAAAACCCCTGGGCGAAACGTTGGGCTTCATCGAAGCTTGATGGAAATGTGATAATGGGATGATTAGCCGGAAGACGAAATACCTTCCGACGCTTTGAAAGCCTCGTTACGCTGACCGGTATACCCAAAGTCGGTCTGGGTGATGCTTCCGATACTATTGCGCACCTGACCGAAGGGCATGTAGCGCTGCTGGCTGAGAAGCGTACCATTGTCACTCAGCACAGCCACCATTGATCCCAGGTGATCCGTCAGGAAATACTGCAGACCGGAGCCATCGTCCATGGCAATGGTTTGCCCGGCAATGGCGAAATAGTTTTTAGATCCAGTTTCGCTGAAGGTCGAGCCTGATATTGTTCCAGTAACCTCAGAGGCTCCGCCCATGAAATAATAGGTGGCCACGCCATTTACCAGCTGCCCAACGCGCACGCCATCGCCGTCATACAGGTACGTGGCCCCGTAGGCACTTTCAGCCTTGCAATTTGACCAGGTGAGATACCACGAGATAAATTTTGGTCTCATTTTGGTATACCAATCATCCACCCCAAAGGCTCTAAAGTCTCTCCTATTTGCAGCGCCGTTACTCGTGCAATATCAAACAGAATTAAATGACTTGAATCATCCGTGTAACGGTTTTCAACTACCAATTGACTGCCATCGGGTGACCAGATCGGCGCGTGGATTGTTTTGCCAATAAACCCTGGCGATGGTTTGCCATTTTTCAAACCTATATTATCTCCAGAGATGCAGGTTATGATAATTCCTAATGTATCTGTGTTCAAGATTGCCAGACGCACATCTTGATGAGCATTTTCAGGAAGTTTGAAAGGAGATGGTGTCAATGTCACCCAAAAAGCCAATGACTTTCCATTCGGCGACCAACTCAAATCACTGATCTTTACCTTGTCAAAATGCCTGGCAAAATAGGTGAGGCGTTGGACATTCCCATTTTTTGTAATGGCAAATATTTCATCCTCTGAATTCGGTTTCTCTAATGCGGGGCTGATGACTGCCACACGAGTATTATCCGAAGACCATTGTGGTGGGTTGGCGCTTACGCCATCTTGTGTGACAAAATTTCCGTTATAAAGATAGGCACCATTATATGAACTCCCCCGCAGGCCGGCGATGCTCGTTTTCGTTGAAATTCTATATAAGGCATATTCATGCATATTATTTGGATTGTCCCACTTCGCATACAAAACATAATCCATAGTATCGTCATAAAACGCCGGACCGGAAAAATTCCAATCCACCTCTTTGGAAGAAATACCTGGAAAATCTGGAGTAAGTTTTTTAGTCAATCCGGTAAAAGGGTTGAATATTGCTATTTCATGCGGGGGTGGGTCAAAGGGTGGTGTACCGCTGAGATTTCTGCCAAGCCGAAAGATAAGATGCTCTTCGTCAAACCACGATGGCATTCCTAAGATTGTCGATTGAGGCCATTTGGGTAAAACCGGGTTTTCACCAATTGTTTTTACAACGAGAAAACTACTCAGATCATTCTCATTCAACCCCCAATAAGCTATTCGACTTCTGGATGGGGAGATTACGGCATTTTC
>Ga0172368_10008118_pt1 | contig 10779 bp, 12 predicted proteins | sample Lak11m_FD_114540 | JGI IMG/M metagenome (GOLD analysis project Ga0172368, IMG submission 114540) | Freshwater microbial communities from Kabuno Bay, South-Kivu, Congo - kab_022012_11m | ecosystem: Environmental > Aquatic > Freshwater > Lake | place: Democratic Republic of the Congo: South-Kivu...
AGGGGCCCGTCGTGCGCGCGATGTCTCCCCATGGCGGGCGCTCGACCTTGATCACGTCCGCGCCGAGGTCGCAGAGCACCATTGAAGCGTAGGGGCCCGAAAGGACCCAGGTCAGGTCGAGTATCGTAACGTCGTCGAGCGGGCGCGGCATGACCCGTAGGGTACATGAGGCGCCGCTGGCGCGGGAGCCGTCGCTGCCACCAGCGCGGAATCGAGCGGCTACACCAGTCCGCCGATGATCCCCCGTGCCCTGAGGTTCGCCACCTGCTCCTCGCTGAAGCCCGCCCTCCGCACAATCTCGTCCGTGTCGCGGTCCAGGGGCGGCGATGCTCCCTGCGCTTCAAGCGGCGTCCGCGAGAACTCCAACAGCGGGCCAACCTGCCGCTGTGGCCCGCTCAGGTCGTGGTCGAGCGACACCATCATCTCGTTGGCCTGGACCTGCGGGTCATCGATGAGGTCTTCCGGGAAATTCACCGGACCGGCCGGCACACCTTCGCGGTCGAAGATCTCCATCCACTCGGCCGTTGTCTTCGATCGCAGCTTCGCCTCCACCTCCCGCACCGCGGACTCGGCCTTCTTCACGAACTCCGGATCGAGCGGGTTGAAGCCGGGATCGGCGAACCCGAGATAGTCCGTGCCGACTGCTCGCCGGACTTTCTCCCAGAGCGACGCGGACAGCGCGCCGACAGCGAGAGCCCCGTCCTTCGTGGCGAACGCCCGGTAGTAGATGTTTCCGACGGAAGTCAGCTTCAGCGGGTTGTACGCCTCGATGATCGCCGCGTACGGCGCTCCCGCGGCCTGGAGCTGGTGCACCCGGTCCATCCGCTGATGCGTGAGCTCGTCGGCTGCGGGGAGATCGAACACCAGGCTCCCCTGGAACGCGAGCGCCGTCTTCAGCAGCGATGATTGGATAAGTTGTCCCTCGCCCGTGCGTTCGCGGTGGTAGAGTGCCGCACAAACGCCCCAGGCGATCGCCACGCCGGTGCCATAGTCAGCAACCGGCGTCGATCGAATCACTTCGGGGCCGTCGCCTGTCACCTTTCCTTCGCCGGCCATCAGCCCCGATACGGCCTGTGCCACCACGTCGTAGCCGGGCCGGTGCGCCCACGGCCCGCGGCGCCCGAAGGCTGTGTTGTCCACGTAGATCAGGTCGGGGCGGAAGGCGCTCAACGTTTCGTAGTCGATCCCCAGCCGCCGCGAAACGTCCGGCCGGTAGTTCACGACCACAACGTCCGTCGATGGCACCAGCGCGTGCACAATCGCCTGCGCCTCCGGTTCCTGGAGCTTCAGCACCAGCGACTTCTTCCCCCGGTTCAACGATTGAAAGTATTTCGCCTCCATGGGCATGAACTGGGAGAACAACCGCCACGGTTCGCCCTCCGGCGGCTCCACCTTGACCACCTCGGCGCCCATGTCCGACAGGTTCTGGCACGCGAACGGTCCCGCGATGATCTGCGTGAACTCAAGTACCCGTATTCCGACGAGCGGTCCCGACGCCATTGCGCTTACCTCCTTGCCCTGCCTGCTTGAGGGTCACGAGGAAGCATACCGATTCGCGCGTCGCCAGGCAGGGATCCCCCGGGTCCGGGCCTACCTGAACTCGTACAGGACGCCCCCCCTCGCGGCGAAGTCCGGAGTGAAGCGCAGGGCCACTGGCCGCGCGTCCACCGGAAGGATGAACACCGCCAGGATCTTGCCGTCATCGCCCGCCTTGATGCTGCCCGGCGCCATCTGTCCTCCGACGACCACGAGCTCAGCGGACGATGTGCGCGTGCTTCCGGCGACCTGAATGGTGAGCCGCTCATCGTCCGTCCCCGCGACATGTGCCCCGGTGGCGCTGAAGTTTCGCACCGCCCACTCAAACACGATCACGCGCTCGGCCCTATTGAGTGTCAGGAGCGGAACCAGGCGGTCGCCGGGATCGTCGACCCCGGCGAGGAGGAGTTCGATTCGTCCGCCACGCGCATCCACGCTGACCGCCCCCTGGGCGACATGCGTCGTGAGCCCGCCAGCCGTAACCCCCCGGAGCCTGGCGTAGTCGATGGTCTCGGTACGTACATCGCTGGCCGTGGCGGCGGCCACGACGATGAGCGCAACCAGCCCGCTCGTGGCGAGTCCGCCGACCAGGCCACTCACGACCGTCGTTGACTTCGACGCCGGCCCGGCATTGGCCGAGAGCGCGAACGGAGGGAAGCGATCGTTGAAGGAGGCGAAGTAGCCGAGCACACGCAGGTGCCAGCGCGTGATTCCCGTCACGAACCCGAACATCCCGCGCGGATATCGCCCGGTGAACAGAATCGCCCACCACGAAAGGAAGACAACAACCGCCACCGCAACCTGCAGGAGCGATAGCACCACGAAGTGCGGAACCAGCAGGATTCCCTTCCACACAAAGACACGCCATCGGCTGACCTGGTGCTGCGGCGGCTCATCGTATTCCAGCGTGACCGGGCTCGTGTCGGTATCGAAACTCGGATAGCGGTCGGTCTGCAGGGGCGTAGGCCCAGGTCCGGGACATGAAGCCGGGCGCACCAGAATTGGCTGCGAAGAGCCAGCGCGGGTAGCGCTTCTTGAAGAACACCGTCGTCCAGCCAGCGGGGAACCCGGCGTAGACGACGCCCATGACCAAAAAAAGGAACAACCACGCGGGGATGATGAGGAAGCCGCGCACGAGGGTTGTCAGACGACTCAGTCGCTCTGGGTACTCGACGTCGTAGCGCATGGGGTAGCGCTCGAACTTCGACCACGGCGCCGGCGGAGTGGGCTCAGCGGGAACGGTGCCAGAGCATGCAGGGGCTTCTCGCGGCCCAACGGGCCAGGCGCAATGCTGCCAGGCTTCCCGTTCGGGCCGTCCGGACCGGGATCCTCGCTGTTCATACGTTGCCCCCAGCCGGCGGGCCGCCCGGCCGCGCCGGTCATCCCACCGGGGCGTTCATCAGCTCATGCTGAAGGGAGGGTACTGGTCGATATGGAGCTGCATGTAGCTCGAGACGCGCGCCTGCCAGCGCACCGCCCCGGCAATGAAGTTGTGCAGTCCTGCAGGTACCGAACCCGTAACCAGCGCGGCGATCCAGCCTATGAAGAGGCAGATCTCAGCCACGATCATCACGATGTAGAGCACGATGATCTGGGGAATGACCATGAGGATGCGGAAGAAACAGGTGAGGCGATTGCGTCCATCAACCTGGCCGTCAACGCTCAGGCGCACCGGGTAGTTGTCGTCGTCGTCGAGCGAGAACGGCGGGTACTTCCCCGTGAGCAAGAAGATGTACGCGCTGACGCGCATCTGCCATCGTAAGGCGCCGATGCTGAACTTTAGCATCCCTGCCGGGTACTTCCCGGTGAACAGGATCGCCAACCAGGCGATGAAGGTCACGATCTGGGCCGCCAGTATCACGAAGTACATGACGATGTACTGCGGTATGGCGTACAGGATTCGCAAGAACACCGAGAGACGGCTCTGCGGTGCGGCGGGGTCCACCTCGAACCGGACCGGATAGCTCCCTGTGGCACTGGTCATGGATCACCATCTCCACGGCCGGGCGTCTGATGCGCCCCGCACCGGAATCCCCGAGCTGCACACCACCCTGCCACACAACCCGTTGGAGCCACTACCGCGCGACGGCGAGCGACTCCCGAATGAGCGATTCCCAGATGCGATTGCCATCGACGCCCCCGACCAGCGCTTCGCCGGCTCGCTCCGGATGGGGCATCATGCCGAGCACGTTCCCTCGCGCGTTGATGATCCCGGCGATGTTGTGCGCACTTCCGTTGGGGTTTGCCCCCGCGGACGGCTCGCCAGCCGCGTCGCAATACCGGAAGACGACTCGGCCCGTGTGTTCGAGCTCCGCGAGCGTGGCTTCATCGGCATAGTAGTTGCCGTCGCCGTGGCTGATGGGAATGCGCAGCACTTCGCCGGCCGCAATCCCGCCGGCCCAGGGTGTTTGGCCGCCGTCGCGGCGGAGCCAGGTCCACTCGCACCGGAACTGGAGGCTGTCGTTTCGGATCAGGGCGCCCGGAAGCAGCCCACTCTCACAGAGCACCTGGAACCCGTTGCAGATGCCTATGACAGGACCGCCCGCGTTGGCGAAGCGGGCAACAGCCTCCATGACCGGTGAGAAACGCGCGATCGCGCCGCAGCGCAGGTAGTCGCCGTAGGAAAAGCCACCCGGGAGAACGACGGCATCGTAGCTGCTCAGATCCGTCTCGCGATGCCAGACGATGTCCGCCTTCTGTTCGAGCACGTCGTGGAGAACGTGATAGCAGTCGCGATCGCTCCAGGTCCCCGGAAATCGGATGACGGCGAAACGCATGACTCCTCCGGCAGACTCTACGGCGCGAAGTATACCAAGCTCAGATGCGAACGTGTCTATACACTTTCCGCGGTGGATGCACGCCCTGCTCCGGCGTCTTCGGCGAGGCGAGCGATGATCGCCGCTTCGTCGGCGCCGGCGGCCGGGTACTCGATCCGCGGGTGGTAGATTGCGCGAAGCGTGGCTTTGAAGCTGGCTGCGACCTGCTGCAGTTCCCGCATCGTGATGTCGCACTCATCGAGCTGTCCCTCGGCCAGCCGTTCGGCCACGATCGCATCGACGAGCGCGTCGATGTGCGCCGGGTCGCGGTCGACCCGGGCGCGCACCATGGCCTCGCACGAATCGGCGAGCATGACGATCGCGGCCTCTTTGCTCTGTGGGCGTGGTCCCTGGTAGCGGAAGTCGTTCGCGTCAACGGCGCCGCCTGGCTGGATCGCCCGCCGGTAGAAGTAGGTCACGAGCCGCGTCCCGTGGTGCTGGGGGATGAAGTCCCGCACGAGTTGTGGCAAACGGTAGCGGCGTGCCATGTCCAAACCATTCGTGACATGCTCCCGGATCCGACGGGCGCTTTCGAGCGGCTCGAGCCCATCGTGCGGGCTGCGCGTCCCGTCGACTGTGTTCTCGATGTAGTACCCCGGCTGTGCGAGCTTCCCCACATCGTGGTAGTACGCCCCGGCCCGCACGACCACCGAATCCGCACCGATACGCACGGCTGCCGGCTCGGCGAGAGCGCTAACCGCCAGGCTGTGGTGATACGTTCCCGGGGCCTCCTCCCGGAGCCGGACGAGGAGCGGATGATCGACCTGCACGAGCTCCATGATCCGAAGTCGCGAGGGGAAACTCAGGGTGAGCGACAACAGCATGAACACTCCCACGGTGAGGGCCGCCGAAAAGACTCCGTTCATCACCGCGGCGAGGGAAAGCCACCCAAGCACGCTGGTGTCCCAGGGGGCGCCGAGGAGCCAGAACGCAATCAAGAGGAGCCAGCTGACGCCTGCAACCGCCACGGCGGATGCAGCGTACCGCGTGAACCGTTCAGCCCGGTCGACCACGATCGCTCCCGCGACACCGCCGGCAGCGTAGACCGCTGCCAGCTCGAGGGCTTCCAGCGGCCCGACGAATGCCGCACCGGCGAGGTCGGGCGCCGTCGCGCCGGCGATGGTCGCAAACAGGCCGACCGCCACCGCAACCACCACTGCGAACGAGAGGTCTGCGAACGACGCCACGACCATGGCCACAGCGGCCAGCGGGACCGCAAAGGCGAAGTAGCGGTGGTCGTTGTCAGGCGTCACATGGGGGAGATAGAGGCGCGACGCGATCATCGCGACGACCACAACCACACCTACCAGGACGAGCCTGCGCATCGCTGGAGGCGGAAAAGGCTGGAACTGATAGACAAACACCGCAAGCACGAGTCCCAGCCCGGCCGCGAGGATGACGCCCGCCGCCACCTCCGGTAGATCGAGACCGCTCCCGACTATCCCGGTGGCCCTGAGCGCTTCGATGTCAGCGGCCTTCAGTGCCTGGCCTTCGGCGACGATGACCTGTCCCTTGGTGTAGGTCTGGTAGACGAGGGAAGCGTTCGCTCGTGCTGCGTCGCGCGCGCTCTCAGTCGCCCGCTCGTCGATCTGAACGTTCGCCACGACGAACACGCGAAGTACCTCACGCAGGGCAGTCAACTCCACGGCAGAGGTCGGAGCGTTGGCCGGGACACCGAGGTACTCATCAACGCGCTGGGGCAGGTCCGTTTGCCTTACGCCCGCTTCCATGATGTCGTTGAGCGCGCGCTGAACGCGCTGACCGAACGCGTCCAGCGACGAACGGTCGATCGCCACAAGGTTGGCACGGCCCGCTCCCGACACGGCGGCCGCACCCTGCAGGTTACCGATTTCCACAAGTTGCTGTTGGCTGCTCAGGTCTGTGCGCATCCGAATCGCGCGGACCTGGTCAACGAGCAGCTTCAGCCTGTCCGACTGCTGCTGCCGGATGGAAGGATCGGGAGGACGGTAGATGCCGGCGACGTTTTCCGCAGCCTGATCGCGGGCCACTTCGGTGAGCGCATCTGAGGGAAACGTCGCGCTGTGCTGCGCCTCCAGCGTACGCGGCGCCAGGTCGCCTTCGCGCAAGGCGTTGTCCAGGGGCAGAAGCGGCGCGAGCAGGGGAACGGTGGAGACAGCGATGCACACCCCGAACAGCGTGGCGACGGTGCGCGAGACGGTGGGAACGGGTCGGCGACGAAGCATGAGCGCGGACCGATGATATCAGAGGAGACCGATCCCACCGGTCAGGCCGCCGGATCCTCGCCAAGGAGCTCGTTGAGGGCGCCGAGCCTTTCTATAACAAGGTATCCCGCGGCATCGCGCCGGCGCGCACGGCGCTGCAGAAGCACCGCCCGCAGACCCGCCGCGCGGGCCCCGGCAATGTCCGTCTCCAACCGGTCGCCCACGAAGAGCGCCTCGTGCGCGTCGATCCCCAGGTCAGCGAGGGCTCGCTCAAAGATCGCCGGGTTGGGCTTCGCCAGGCCGAGATCGGCAGACGACACGAAGGCGCTGAAGTAGCCGCCCAACCCGAGTTCGTTCACCTTCACCTGGATGAGCCGGGCCGGGAAGATGGAGTTGGTGACAACCCCGATCAGATATCCACGATCGTGCAGCGACACCAGGATCTCGCGGGCGTCCTCGTAGGCCTCGTAGCCCTCGTACGCCGACGTGAAGAACAGCCGCGTGCAGGCGTCCACATCGCTTGCCCCCACGGTCCATCCCAACCAATTGAACGCACCGGCCATGAGCGCAACCATCGATGGCGCCGGCCGCTCCGGGCCGGCGTTGTCGCCTGCCATCACGGCATCGAGCGCACGCTCAAAGTCAACATCTCGCAGAGCAAAGTGCAGGTGCTTCCGCGCGTAATCTGCGACCACACCCGCCGGGTTGGACGTGATCAGCGTCTGCTCGCGCACGATGGTTCCGCCCCAATCGAAGACGACAGCGCGGATGGTCACGGTCCGCCCAGAAGTTCCTTTACGACGTCGCTGACCACGCGGCCGTCCGCGCGGCCCGCGAACTGTTGCATGAGAGGGGGCATGACTTTGCCGATGTCACGTGGTCCCGACGCGCCGGTCTCAGCGATCTTCTTGCGGGCGGCATCCTCGATGTCCTCGCGGGAGACCTGCTGGGGCAAGTAGGCCTCAAGGATCGCGAGCTCCGCTTCTTCCTTCTCGACAAGGTCGGACCGGTTGCCTTTGCGAAACTCGATGATGCTCTCGCGACGCTGCTTGGCCTGCTTCTGGATTACCGTGAGCACCGCCGCATCGTCGAAGTCGTGCCGGGCATCGATCTCGGCGTTGCGGACCGCGGCAGTGAGCATTCGCAGCGCGCTCTTCCGAATCTCCTGATGGGCGCGCATGGCGTCGTGCAGGTCGGACTGAATCTGCTCTTTGAGTGTTGCCATTGGGAGCTCCTCAGACGCGGCAGGCCCGGCGTTTGCCGGGCCTGCGAATTGTAAGAACCTGCGAACCCCGACGCTATCGGCGCGAGGACTGCAGCGCGCGGGCTTCACTGCGGAGCTGCTTTTTGCGCAGCTTGCGCAGGCGGGCGGCTTCCTTCTTCTTGCGTTTTACGCTCGGCTTCTCGTAGTGTTCCCGGCGTCGCGCTTCTGCGAGGATTCCATCCTGCTGTACTCGCTTGTTGAAGCGCTTCAGTGCGCCTTCGAACGACTCGTTGTCGCCGATAATGACTTCTGCCAACCTGGGTATCACCCCGCCTTCTTGCCATGGCTGAACGCCCTTCGCAGGGCGAAAGCAGAGCAACCGTACCATCGAACCGCGTGGCGCGGAAGCAGGAGGCACCCACGACGCGCAAAACGGGGCCAGCGGCCCCATTTGCCTCCCCCTCCACCGGGATTTACCTAGTCAGCCGAAGGGAGCACCTTGGGCTGCATGAGATCCATGGGCTTGCCATTGACCTTGAGTTCGCAGTTTCCGGGCTTGATCACCAGCAACTCGATCCCGGTTGCCTCATCCTTGTAGCGTTTGCCCAGTTGGACGGCCATGTGACTCCTCTTCCTATGCCTGCGAGGCTACTTCTTCAGTTCGAGCGGCGTGTCACCGCAGGTGAGTTCACCATCGCCGCCTTTGGTGACGATGAACTCCGACCCGCATTTCGGGCACGTGTAGCGTTTCCCGGTCTGCGCTGGCATCAGCTAATCCCCCTCGTGGATGCGAACTGAGGCGCCCGCCCCAGCATTCGACTGTCTGTGCCGGGATCGTAAGCAGCGGGCCGGTGGGGGTCAAACCGCAGGGCGGGCGGGAAACGAAAAACCGCCCGGACAGGCGGTTCGTTGCTTTGACCGGCGGCGGCCTATTTTCCCACCCAGTTGCCCGGGCAGTATCGTCAGCGCTGAGGCGTTTCACTTCCGTGTTCGGGATGGGAACGGGTGGGACCACCTCGCTCTAGCCACCAGAGACACCAGTTTTGCGCATTCGGTGGGTTGCTGCAAGCCAACACGGGCTCGCGTGGTCAGATGCCTGTACCCGCGCCAATCGCTTTGCCGATGCCGAAGGTAATGGCGGCGGCGGCGAGGCCAAAGACAAGCATCCGGGAGCCGGAGAAGAGCACACCGCGACCAGTGAAGAGGGTGATGACAGAGCCCACCGCGAACAGTCCGGCGCCACAGAGGACCGCGCTGGCCACGATCCCGGGAATGCCTCCCACGAAGAGCCATGGCACGACCGGGAGGACGGCGCCGACGCTGAACATGAGGAATGAGGTCCCGGCTGCTGTCCAGGCGCTACTGGCTTCTTCGTGCGCCATGCCGAGCTCTTCACGGACAAGCGTATCGAGGGCAGTCTCGGGGTTGCCGAGTATCTGCTTCGCGGTTCTCCTGGCTTCGTCGCGGGAAAGTCCTTTTGCCTGGTAGATGAGCGTGAGTTCTTCTTCTTCCTCTTCGGGGTTTAGGAGGAGTTCCTCGCGTTCGATCGCAGTCTGGCGGACATACGCTTCGTGGCTGCTGCGGACGCTGATCCATTCGCCGAGGGCCATGCTCAACGATCCGGCGAGGAGCCCGGCAACACCGCCAAGGATGATCACGTCGCGGCCCGGGTTGGCGCCGGCGACACCCATGACGAGGCTGAGGTTGGAGACAAGCCCGTCATTGGCCCCGAGGACCGCGGCGCGGAGGGCATTGCCGGTGGCGCCGCGATGACGGCCTTCGATCCGGGCAATGTTCACGCTACCCGCGCGGTGCCCTTCGGATCGGGAGATCTCCCGAAAGATCCGGGCATGGGAACGCTCGTCGGCCGGGAGGTTGTGTTCGATGGCCTCGGGCTGATCGTCGTACATGGTCATGGCTGCCGCTTCCATCTGGGCCACGATAGGGGCGACAACGCCGGTACCGAAACGGCGCGCAAGCCAGCCGAGGGCGCGCACCCGGAACGAGGGACGGTAGTCCGGCACCACTGCTCCCGCCTCTTCGAGGCGGGAGCGCCAGAGCGCGAGGTGCTTATCTTCGCTGGTGGCGAGCTTCTCGTAGATCTCCCGGCGCTCGGGGTCGCATTCAGCCGCAGCCAGAAGGCGGTAGAGCGCAGCGCCATCGACCTCGTCGCGGAGATTGGAGCGAAAGCGCTTCACATCGTCAGTTGAGTACGTCGGCGGTGAATCGGTCGCGGTCATCGTCATGCGAGTGTAGCAGGGAGGAGCGAGCAGTGAGCGAAGTCAGTCGTCGATGCCGCTGTCACTTTCGGGATCGTGATTGGCACGTGCGAATGCGTAGATGTGCACACTGCGGGCACCAAAATCCTTGAGGACGCGGGCGCATTCGTTGGCCGTGGCCCCCGTCGTAACCACATCATCAACGAGGGCAACCGCCAGGCCGGCAAGTTCCGGCCCGCGGTAGCGAAACGCGCCGGCGACATTCGTGCGGCGCTCCCGGAGCCCAAGGCCGACCTGAGTGCCGGTCTTGCGGACGCGTTCGAGGATCCCGGGCCCGGCCGGCCAACCGAGCGTGTCGAGCAGGGCTTCCGCCTGGTTGAACCCCCGCTTCCGCTGCCGGGAACGGTGGAGAGGAACCGCGAAGGTGACGTCGAAGGGCCTCGTGTCGCGCAGGCGGCCGATGCGAACCGCCATGGGCCCGGCGAGCGAGTCAACATAGCGGTACTTGAAGGCGTGCACGATGCGCCGGGCGACGCCTTCGAGGTCGACAGCCACCAGCGCGCCGTCGAGCGCATCCCACGCGAAGCATCGGGGGCAGTTTCCCTGCCCCTCCCAACGCCCCGAGCAGTTCTCGCAACGCGGTCCAAGGTCGCAGGGCACCAACGAGTCTTCGCACGCTTCACAAAGGCTGCGCCCGAACCTCCCGCAGGCGACGCACCGCTCGGGATAGAGCAGGTCCAACAGTCTCCATGGGGACGCGGCAACCACGGCAGCGAAGGGTACCGCGAGGCGAGGATGAGCGCATCGCCTACAATAGTGGC
>Ga0172368_10008127_pt1 | contig 10774 bp, 6 predicted proteins | sample Lak11m_FD_114540 | JGI IMG/M metagenome (GOLD analysis project Ga0172368, IMG submission 114540) | Freshwater microbial communities from Kabuno Bay, South-Kivu, Congo - kab_022012_11m | ecosystem: Environmental > Aquatic > Freshwater > Lake | place: Democratic Republic of the Congo: South-Kivu...
ACAAAGTCGAACCCGGCCTCGATGAGGAGCGGAAGCGAGCCGCGCAAGGTGCCGTCGTTGTGTATGCCGACCCGCTTGCCGGCGGCGCGGAGCTGTCCGATCCGTCGCCGCCAGTAGGGCATGGCATAGTCTCGCAAGAGCCTGCGGCCCGTCACCTCGCCGGACAGGTTCTCGGGGAAGGCGACACACCGGCCCGGCCCGGCGCAGATGAGGTCGAAGACCGCGTCATCTGCCTCCTGCACTACCCCGATCGTCCGCTCCAGGTCCTCGCGCGCGTACGCCCAGAGCCGCACCGTGGTCTCCACACCAGCCCACCGGGTCATCAACGTCTGGAGCGCCGTCGTGGCGATGGGCGCCAGGGCGCAAGCCATGCCCTGGTCGCCCCAGAGGTCGTCACAGCTCCGGAACGCCGCGTAGTTCGGCGCGACCGTGCGGTGAGTCCACGCGTACTGCATGACGTGGAGGTCGTCGGGTCCTTTGACGTAGTGCTCGACGATGGCGCTCGTAGCGGAGCCCGGAAGTCCTGCAGTGACGCTCCGAGCCCGGCCGACCGGCGTGGAGAGGGTCGAGATAGTGGCCGTGCCGGCGACGGTGACGGTTTCGGTGACGCTCGCGTCGTACGCCTGGGTCCAGAGCATCGGCGCGTAGAGGTAGATGCCGACCCCCGCGTCGGCGTGCATCTTCAGATATCCGCGGTCGCCACGCGCATACTCATCGGGCGGGTCGCCCGCCCCGCAGTGAGCGGCGTGCCACCAGCTCAGGTCGCCGTACCACGGGGTACGGTCGGGCGTCCCGCCCTCAAGGACCGCGACCAGGCGCTCCCGCTCGTTCACCGGCGCGCCGGCCTCGTCACGGGCCGGTCCTGCTGCTCCTTCGCTCTGCGCGGCTGCGGAACGTAGCCCGGGTTCGGCCCTCCGATCTCGCCCCTTGCGATGGTCTCCAGCCGCCGCCTCAGCCGCGCCAGGTAGGAGCCGGGCGGCTCCGGAAGGGCGATCGGCGCCCTGGTTCGAGGTGCCACGACATCGAGAGCCGACATGGCATCGGCAGGCGTCCTGAGATCGCAGGTGAAGTCGGGCAGCCGGTACTCGACGGGAAGGCTGTTCTGCCAGTTGCAGTGGTTCTCGATGTACCGCAGCACGCGGCCCAGTACCCCTGTCGAGGCTTCCTCGGCGATCAGGCCTGCGAACTCGTCGAGCGCAGCTGCCGGCGTGAGCCCTGGGCTCTTGCACATGCGAGCGAAGGCGTAGATGTTCAGCGGCTCGGCGGCGACGAACGAGGCGTTGGCGACAAGGCCGTCCAGCTTCAGCAGCAGCCCGTGGTCAACGATGGCGCGGATATACCGTGTCTCGGCCTGCGACTGACCACCGGTGACCACGTTGTTGGGCGTGATGAAGCCGTCGTCGCACTCGTCTACGAGGAAGTAGGGCCACCCGAGGACGGGCGCGACACGCCGCGCGCGAAGAGCGGCGACATCGGTGGGGCGCGGATAGAGATCCGGGCGTATGCCGCCGTCCGAGTAGCAACGTAGCGTCAGGGACCGGTAGTAGCCGTCCATTGAGAAGACTACGCCGCAGTCCGGGCCCACAAGGTCGGGCTGCCCGACGGCCGCCTTCGAGAGTGCCGCCTGCTTCTGCCAGAAATCGAGCGAGAAGGGCGACGGGAATCCCGCCCATTCCGCGATGGCCCAGAGATTGACGGCGAACCCGGCCTTCGGCGCCTCCTCCTTCACGATGGTGTGGACGCTCCGGGCGAACGCGGCGCAATCCGCTATCGTGGCGCGGCCCTGTGGGTCTCCTCCGGGATCGCCGGCAAAGAACTCGAAGCCATCCGCGTTCCTGAGGCCGCGGACGGCACGCCGGACGAACTCCAGCCTCTCATTGAGCAGGTCCGTCTCAAGCGAACCGAACGTGCCGGCCGAACCCGTTGCGCCGGGGCCCTTCCACTGCTTCATCCCTGCGAGGAGCAGGATCCAGACCCTGAACCCGCGGTTCCTCGCCTCGGCGATGTCGGCCGCCAAGCCTGCATAGTAGGACGCGAGGGCGTCGGGACGCCGGGCGAAGCCCCCCTCGCAGAACTCGAGGTAGTTGTAGCCGCAGGCCCCGTAGAAGTCGTAGTAGTGCTGCTGCTCCTTCGTCGGCGGCTGAACATAGATGCCGACGGTGCGGAAGCGATGCGTCCCAGGCATGCCCGTCCTCCTCGAGGCCTGAGCGTGATGGGTGCTTGACGCCCGGGAGGGCGAGGCTCCCGCCGAGCCGGCTGACGCTGCTCCCAGCGCGGCTTTGACGAACGCCCTCCTCGTTACGCCGCTGCCCACTCGTTTCGCCGCTCCTCTATTGGGCGACTCAGACTCTCCTTCACGAAACGCGCCGTGCGGTGAAGGCACGCCCGGGAGGACGAGGTCCCCGCCGAGCCTGCGCGGCAAACCGAGGCGTTGTCCGGCGCCTACTTCTTGCCGCCAGTCGGTTCGGTCTCTGGTGCGGGCGCGGTGTCCGCCGGCTCGGGAGCGCCTTCACCAAGGCCGGGCACGCGCTTGACCAGGTCGCTGAGCTTGATGCCGGTCATGGCCTCGAGCACAGGCGGTACCTGCGACATGATGCCCGTGACCTCGCCGGTGATCTTGCTCGCCCCAACGCCCTCGCCGCCGCTGTTGATCATGACGATCTTGTCCACCTTGGAGAGGGGCGACGAGATGGACTCGGCAATCCGCGGTAACGCCTCCACCAACATCTGAGCCACTGCGGCCTCGTTGTAGGCCTTGAAAGCCTCGGCGCGCTTGGACATCGCCTGCGCTTCGGCGAGGCCCTTGGCCTTCACCGCCTCGGCCTCGGCAAGTCCCTTGGCCTCAATGCCCGCGGCCTCCGCCAACTGCTGGGCCTTGACCACTTCCGCCTGGGCGAGTCCTCGGACCTTGTTGGCCTCAGCCTCGGCTTCGCCCGTCTTCTGTACGACCTCAGCCTGTGCAAAGCCGGTCGTCTTGGCTGCCTCGGCCTGGCCCATGGCAGTCGTTCTCAGGCGAAACTGCTCAGCCTCGGCGATAGTCTGGATGCGGGTGCGCTCGGCCTCGGCGGGGCGCTGTACCGTCGCGATCAGCTCCTTCTCTCGGCGCGCGATCTCGCGCTCTTCGAGCTGAGCCTGTTTCTCCTTCTCGACGATCTGTACCTGGACTTCCTGCTCCTTCACCTTCTGAGCCGTGGTGAACTTCTGCAGGTCGTAGGCCAGGTCCGCTTCGGCCTTGCGCTGGTTGACCGCTGCGCTGTACTCCTGCACCTTGAGTTTGTAGTCCCGATCCGCCTCGGCGATCTTCGTGTCCGCCAGGAACTTGGCTGTGGCGGAGTCCTGCTGGGCCTGCGCAGCGCGGATGGTAGCGTCGCGGTTGGCCTCAGCCTCGCCGATCTGCGCGTCGCGCTTCACCTGCGCGATCCGCGTCTTGCCGATGGCTTCCAGATAGCCCCGGCTGTCGCTGATCTCGCGGATGGTGAAGCTGACGACCTCCAGGCCCATGTTGGCCAGGTCGCCGGCCGAGACCTCGGCGACGCGCTGGGCGAAGGCCTCGTGGGCTGCGTAGACCTCCTCGACGGTGAGGGTGCCGAGGATGGCCCGCAGGTGGCCCGCAACCGTCTGGTAGGCGATCTGCTTGATCTCCTCGCGCGACTTGTTGAGGAACTGCTCGGCCGCGGTCCGGATCGAGACCTCGTCGCCCTTGACCTTGATCTGGGCGACTCCGTCCACCTTGATCGGCACGCCCTGCTTGGTGTACATCTCGGGCGTCACAATGTCCAGGGTGATGAGCTCCAGGGAGATGATCTCGACCCGCTCGAGGATCGGGTTGATCAGCGAGCCGCCGCCCTTGACGATGCGAAACCCGAGACGCCTCCGGTCTCCGCTATCGTCGGTGACGGTTTCGCCCCGTCCACCGGAGATCACGAGGACCTCGTTGGGGCCGACCTTGCGGTAGAGCTTGCTGTAGACGAGCACAATGAACAAGAGCAAGCCGACGAGACCCAGCGCGCTATAGCCGAGTACCATGAGCATTCCGGAATCAAACATCGCAGCACTCCTTCCGTGGCGTCCCCGTCGTGGGGGCTAGCCTTCGATCCGCGAGACCAGGGCCGAGTCGCCGGTCAATCTGCGAATGCGGACGGCCTCGCCTACCGGCAGAGACTCGTTTTCATATGTGACAGCACGCCTGACCTGGCGTGAGCCCGCCAGCGTGTATGCGATCATGCCGGGTCGTGAGCCTTCGATCGGCGCGGTCACGGTTGCACGGACACCGATCAGGTCCCGCCGGCGTGTGTGGCTGGAAGACTGGGCCCCGCCGAAGAACCTGACGATCGTCCACCACGCCGAGTAGTAGAAGATGCCGCCCCCGAGCCCGGCGTACGCCATGCTCGGCAGCATCCCCGCGCCGGTCACGCGGCTGAGCACGCCCACTCCGCCGAAGCCGACGAGGAAACTACTTGCCATGGTGGGGTTCAGGAACGCGAGGATGTTGACATGCTTCACTGGCGCACCGTGGTCTGCGTGCCCGGCATGACCGACATCCGCGTGCCCCGCGTCGGCGCCGCTTGGATCGTGCCCGAGGTCGCCGGCGTGATAGCCCGGATCCCCCGCGTCGTGACCCAGGTCTACGTGCCCAGTGTCGCCGCCCCCGAGGTCCGCGTGGCCAGTGTCCGTAACCCCATGCCCAACGTCAGCCTGGCCGAAGTCGGCATGGCCGATGTCAGCGTGCCCAACGTCGGCGTGGCCGATGTCGGCATGGCCGATGTCGCCTGACGTGTCGACGTGCCCAATGTCGGCGCCTGCCCCCGCGTCACCGGTGTCGAACGCGTGTTGCACGCTCCCGAGGATGTGGGAGACCCCACCAAGCGCGAGCGTCAGCGCGACGTACGACGCGCCGAGGAACAAGGACGCCCAATACAGAACATCCACAGCGAACACGGTTGGCCTCTTTTCGTCCGGTGAGCACCATTCTAGTACAAACGACGGAAGACCGCAAGGGGAGGTTTCGAAAGTGGGCTCGCGTCCGATTCTGGGCATTGACATAGGGGGCACCAAGTGTGCGGCGGCTCTGGGCACTCCTGACGGCTGCGTGCTCAGCCGTGTCGAGATGCCTACCATCGCCGAGAAGGGCTCCGAGGACATACTTCGGAGGCTCGTCTCGGTTGCCCTGACGCTCGTGTCAAGCGCCGCGGAGGCCGGGACGATCTGCGGGGTCGGCATCTCGTGCGGCGGGCCACTGGATACCCGTACGGGCATCGTCTACAGCCCTCCGAACCTGCCGGGCTGGGAAGGCGTGCCGGTTCGAGCCATCTTCGAGGAGGCGTTTCCCGGCCTGCCCGTCGTGCTTGAAAACGACGCCAACGCGACGGCCCTGGCCGAGTGGCGCTGGGGCGCGGGGCGCGGCGCGCGCAACGTCGTCTATCTGACCCAGGGCACGGGCATTGGGGGAGGTCTCATCCTCGACGGTCGGCTGTACAGGGGCACCAACGATCTCGCTGGCGAGGTAGGCCACCAGACTATACTTCCGGATGGCCCTGAGTGCGGCTGTGGCAAGCGGGGCTGTCTGGAGGCCCTGGCTTCGGGGCCCTCGATCGCGCGGATCGCCCGAGAGCGGATGAGGGCCGGCCGTGGTGCGGCTCCCGCACCGAACGTCACCGCACGAGACGTGATCGAGGCCGCGAAGGCCGGCGATCAGCTGTGTCGCGCGGTCCTGGAGGGGGCCGGCGTACACATGGGTATCGGCCTCGCCAACATCATTCAGATACTCAACCCGGAGCGGATCATCCTGGGCACCATCGCCGTCCACGCCGGCGAGCTCATACTGGCATCCATACGCCGAACGGTCGCCGAACGCGCGTGGGAGCGCGCCCGGAGCGTCTGCAGCATCGTGCCGGCGGAGCTCGGCGACCGAGCGCAGGACCTGGCAGCCATTGCGCTCCTCGCCGGCGAGGCCAGGCGAGAGGCGGAGTGATGAGACCCATGAGATGGATGGGACGGATGGCGGCGGTCGCCGTCGCCACGGTCGCGGCACTGCCGGTGTCATGCCTCGCCGCGTCGGCCAGTGACGGCGTCGGCGCCTACAACGTCGTTTGGACCACGCCGAGCAGGGACTCGAGCGGCTCCATGCCGATTGGGAACGGCGATATCGGGCTGAACGTGTGGGTCGAGGAGGACGGCGACCTGCTGTTCTACATCGGCAAGACCGACGCGTGGGACGAGCATTGCCGGCTGCTCAAGCTCGGGCGTGTGCGCGTTCGCCTGGCGCCGAACCCGTTTGCTCGGGGCTCAGCGTTCCGCCAGGAGCTCAGGCTTCGGGAAGGTGAGATCGTCGTCAGGGCAGCGGGACGACGCACCTCACCCCCTCACCCCTCTCCTCAGAGAGGAGAGGGGAGGCGGCCTACCCCCTCTCCTTTCCAAGGAGAGGGCAGGGGTGAGGTTCGCTACGTGATGACTCTTCCGACAGCACGGCAAGGCGTGGCACGTCATACACGACGCGCGAGTGCCGCCACGGCCGCAAGAAGCACCTCACCCCCTCACCCCTCTCCTCGGAGAGGAGAGGGGAGGCGGCCTACCCCCTCTCCTTTCCAAGGAGAGGGCAGGGGTGAGGTTGGAACTGGCTCGGAGGTCATGCTCCGGGTCTGGGTGGACGCGCTCCGTCCCGTAATCCATATCGAGATGAAGGCGACCTCGCCGGTGGGCATGTCGGCGACGCTCGAGACATGGCGCACGGACAAGCGCCCGCTTGCCGAAGGCGAGGACATGGGGGTGGACGGCCTGAGCGCCGCAGAGCGGCCGGCGTCGTACCCCGATACCGTTCTCGACACGTTCCCGAACAGCATCGTCTGGTACCACCGCAACTCAGCCTCCATCTGGCCGGCCACGCTGCGCCACCAGGGGCTCGGGGAACTGGCGGCGCCGCAGAACGACCCGCTGATGAACCGCACTTTCGGCGGCTGGATGTGTCTCTATCCTGCCTCGGGACGCGTGGTCAAGAAGGACGGCCGGACGCTCGCCGCAGCCGACGGCTGTACGGCGGCGCATCTCCGCATCACCTGCCGGACTGCCCGCACCGCCACGGCCGATGAATGGGTCCGATCTCTGAGCCTCCTGCGCCAGCGAGCAGAGGCGAAGGACCTGGAGACGATCCGCACGGAGCATCGGGCCTGGTGGGAGCGGTTCTGGAACCGGAGCTGGATCCGGATCACGTCCTGTCGCGGGACGGGAAGCGGTCTGCTGACCCCCATGCGGCGGAATACACTGCCGCTGCGCATCGGCGCGGACAGCACCGGCCAGAACCGGTTCAGCGGACTCGTCGCAGAGGCGAGTTTGTACGGCCGCGCGCTGAGTGCCGCAGAGATCGCCGACCTGGCTCGAGGCGGCGCATGGAAGTCCGGCATCCTCGGTCGCTGGCCCATGGGCGTGCTCAGGAATGGCGTGGTAAGGAGCTATGGTCCGCCGGGACCTGCACTGAAGTCGGTCGGATCGGTGACGCTCGTGCCCGAGGCGCCCTGGCCGGACGGCCATGCCGCGAAGTTCGCAGGTGACGCCTACCTGGAGACGCCGCACACCCCGGCGCTCGACCTTACTGAGGCCGTCACGATGGCCGCATGGCTACGGCCCAACCGCCTGCCGCCGGGAGGCGCCCGCATCCTTGACAAGACGCACGCGGGAGACTCCGACGGCTATCTCCTCGACACGTACCCCGGCAACTCGCTCAGAATGATCACAGCCGACGGAGCCCTCACCTATGATGCGAAGGTCCCGACCGATCGCTTCACCCATGTTGCAGGGGTATTCGACGCCCGCACAGGTCGCAAGGAGCTCTACGTCAATGGCCGGAAGGTCGCTCAGGGACGCGGCGCTGGCGATGGCCGTCCGGAACACGTGATCGTCTCGCAGGGCTACGCGCTCCAGCGCTTCATCAGCGCGTGCGGAGGCCGCGGCGCATACCCCATCAAGTTCAACGGCTCCATCTTCACGGTGGACACGGACCGCCGGTTCGACCCGGACTACCGGGCGTGGGGCGGCATGTACTGGTTCCAGAACACGCGCCTGCCCTACTGGCCCATGCTCGCGTCGGGCGACTACGACATGATGTTGCCGCTCTTTCGAATGTACCGCCAGGCCCTGGACCTGGCCGCCTACCGCACCGGCAAGTATTTCCGCCACGGCGGCGCCTACTTCCCCGAGACCATGTACTTCTGGGGCGCTTACAACAACGGCGGCATGGGCTACGGCTGGGATCGCGCGGGCAAGCCCCTCTTCCCATGCGACAACGAATACATCCGCTACTACTGGTCCGGCGGGCTGGAGCTAACGGCGATGATGCTGGACTACTGGGCGCACACCCAGGACGCGCGCTTCCTCAAGGACACACTGCTTCCGCTTGCCGATGCGCTCGTCGCGTTCTATGACCAGCACTACGGGCACGATGCGTCCGGCAAGCTAAGGCTCGAGCCGGCCCAGTCGCTGGAGACGTGGTGGGATTGCGTCAACCCGCTTCCCGACATTGCCGGTCTGCGCTTCATCCTGTCCGGTCTGCTTGCATTGCCGCCTCAGACGACGGGTCCCGCTCGCCGCAGCGCCTGGGCTCATCTGCTGGGCCGCATGCCGCCAGTACCGTCTCAGACCGTCGCCGGCAGAAAGGTCCTGGCGCCCGCCGAGAAGACAGGCCGCAAGTCGAACATGGAAAACCCGGAGCTCTACGCTGTGTTCCCCTACCGGCTCTACGGCGTCGGCAAACCGGGATTGCAGACGGCGCGAGAGACGTTCGCGCGCCGCCTCCACCCGGGCCATCGCGGATGGCAGCAGGACGACACTCAGGCCGCCTATCTGGGGCTCACCGATGAGGCGCGCCGCTCAGTCGTCGGTCGGTTCGCGACCAAACACGACGGCAGCCGCTTCCCCGCGTTCTGGGGACCCAACTTCGACTGGGTGCCCGACCAGGACCACGGCTGCAACGGACTCATGGCGCTTCAGACCATGCTCATGCAGTGCGAAGGGCGCAGGATACTGCTGTTCCCCGCCTGGCCGAAGGAGTGGGACGTGGAGTTCAAGCTCCACGCGCCGGGCGGCACGACCGTCGAGGGCGTATACCGGGATGGGAAGCTGCAGCGCCTGATCGTAACTCCGCAGGCGCGTCGCAAGGATGTCAAGGCGCTCAGCGCAGGCCGATAGCCGCTCGCGCAGCAGATGCACGTCGGCGTGCCGGCTTCGGACGTTCCTCAGGTTCCCTTCCTGAGCGAGAAGGCGCGCCGGGGGTTGTCCGACACGAGCCGGTCCAGAACGGCCTGACTGACGCCTGCCTGTCTCAGCTGCGGGAGCAACTCGGTGAACAACGGCGTGAACGGCCGGATGTCGCCGCCGCCGGGCTCGCCCACGTGGTACCAGCCCGCGTCGTGGGAGAGCAGAAGGCGCTCGGCGGGTCCTTCGGCGAGGAACGCGGTCACCAGTTTGACGTGCTCTCCAACAGGGCGCCAGCCCACGGAGTCGTACTCCACCCATGCCCCGGCCCGCGCGACCTCGAGATGGAACTTCCGCTCCGGCTCTCCGTCGGCATGCACATAGATGAAACGATCCAGAGGCGTCTTCTCGCTTCGCAGCACCTCCAGGCATTCGAGCGCCGCGACCCCCGGGCCAGTGTGGCAGGCGATGGCCAGCCCGGTAGCGTTGGCAGTGCGTGCCGCCGCGGTGACGATCTTTCGCTGGATCGGTTCCAGCGGCCCGGGGTTGACGGCGATCTTTATGAATCCGGGACGGATTCCTGTGCCCTCAATGCCGGCCTTCCACTCGCTGATCCAGCGCCGCGCCAGAGCATCGGCACCCTCCGTTGAGGCGTAAGCAGGCAGGAACGGCGCCTTGTAGAGGCCGGTGTTGGTGAGAAGGCGCACCCCCGAGGCCAGTGACAGCCTCTTGAGCAGGTTCACATCCCGAGCCAGGAACATGGGCGTGCACTCCGCCATGCACGTCACGCCCGCTTCCCTGGCGGCCTTCAGGCGGGGCAGCATGGTCCGGAACACCTCTTCCGCGTCCCAGCGATGCGGCCCGGTCTTGTCGGCGCCGACGAAATCCACCATCACGTGCTCGTGCGGCAACATGACGCCGAGATCGGAGGCGCGAACCTCGCCGGTCACTGTCATGAGTTTCATCGGCTCCATCCTCTCCGGCCGTTGCCGTTGGACCGCCGTGCCCAGCTTCCACGGTTGCCCTGCCAGCAACGCAGCGCTTCCGGCCTGCTCGAGGAGCTCACGCCGCGTCATGGGACCTACCCCCTCGCGAGTATGTCAACGATCTCGCCGAAGTACATCCGGTGGTAGTCCTTGCGCGGGTAGTTGTCGGCAATGGAGGGATCGAGGAAGTGGGTTGGATCGAGGTCCTGCCAGTAGACCTTGCGGCAGGCGATAACGAGGCGCGCTTCGGCGAACGTCGTCGTGCCTGCCGGCGGGCCGTCAACAGGCGTCAGACCGGACTCGGCGACCTTGTCGCTGTCGCGCCCCGACTTCGAGCCGAGCAAGCTCAGCGCAGGCCTGAACTCCTCAGGGAAGAAGCTCAGCGTGAAGGCGTCGTTGCGCTCCATGAACTGAAACGTGTAGCGCCCGGGCCGGATCACGCACCAGCAGACGTCCTTGCCCCAGATGTGTCCTACTCCGCCCCAGCTCGCGGTCATGGTGTTGAACGCGTCCGGCGGCCCGGCCGTGATCAGCATCCAGTCGTCGGCGATAAGCCTGAACACGTTCTCACGCAGTTCGCCAGGCGCGATGTTGGTAAGCATGTG
>Ga0172368_10008129_pt1 | contig 10773 bp, 8 predicted proteins | sample Lak11m_FD_114540 | JGI IMG/M metagenome (GOLD analysis project Ga0172368, IMG submission 114540) | Freshwater microbial communities from Kabuno Bay, South-Kivu, Congo - kab_022012_11m | ecosystem: Environmental > Aquatic > Freshwater > Lake | place: Democratic Republic of the Congo: South-Kivu...
GTGCGGGTGGCGGTCTACGACCGCGATCCGGCTCTACCCGGGGCGGTGGAACTCGGCACCATGGACCTGCCGGGTCTTCCGGCGCACGGGGCTTACGCGGTCGAGTTCACGATAGACCCGGTCGCCATCACGGACATCTGGGTGATGGCCGACGCAGATAACACGGTATCGGAGTTCGACGAGACCAACAACAAGATCTCGCTGAACGCCACTCGCATCAACACATCGCTCTACGTGCCTGATCGCACGGGCACTATCACCGAGAACGTCGCGCTGCGCGGCTACCTGAAGCGGCTAACGGACAATGCGTGGTTGCCGGGCAGAACCGTGAAGTTCTACGTCGAGGGTTCCTACGTGGGTTCGGCTGTCACAGGGGCCGACGGCAAGGCCGAGCTGGTATGGACGATCACCGACGGCCTCGCAAGCCGCGTCCTGCAGGGCAAGTATGCGGGCGAAACCGACTACAACCCGAGCCAGGGCACGGCGACCCTCACCTGCCAGTCCTGGACCACCAAGATGGTCAGCTTCAACCGGACAGCGCGCATCACCGACCGGACGGAGCTCAAGGCCAGGCTGCTTCGAAGCGACAACGTCCCACTCTACAACAAGGGCATCAACTTCTATGTCGATGGGACATTCGTGATCACGCGCCCGACAAACGTGGACGGCTACGCAAGCTATCCCTACTACGTCGTCCCTGACGGCGCGGGCGCCGGTGTGCGGACGATACTCAGTGAATGGGTGGGCAACGCAGGCTACGCAGCAGTCAGCAAGACGGCGACGCTGACGGTGAACAAGGCGATCTGCTACATCTGGGTCCTGCCCAAGACGATCCCGCAGGGGGCCATCGCCAATCTCTACGCCTACTTCCGCCGGCTCTACGACTATCAGAAGCAGATCGGAAAGACGGTGGACTTTAAGATTGACGGGACCATAGTGCAGACCGTCATTACCGATGAGAACGGCGTGGCCCGGTATCTCTATCACACCTCCGAGCCGCCGGGGGTCTACCGCATCCGCTGCGAGTTCTACGGCGACGCCATCGTGGATCCCGGCTACGGGGAGGCCAACCTGACGATCTACTGAGCAGGGCGGTCGGACGGGTCGGACCTGTCCGACTCCTCCGACCTGTCCGACTCGCCCTACCTGTCCGACGCGTCCGACCTGTCGGACCGGCCTGAGCAGTCGCGCCGGGACGGGCAATGGCGCCCGTTTCGGCGCGTCTGTCTTCGCTGCCTGCCGGGTATGATGGCGCCCGTGACAACGAGCGCGGAACGAACGCAAGGTATCCTGCTGGCGCTGGCGGCCGGCGTGCTCTGGAGCCTCGGCGGCCTTCTCATCAAGTGGGTGGCCTGGAACCCCATGGCCATCGCCGGTTCCAGAAGCGCCCTTGCGGCAGCGGTCATCTACGCGGCCGTTCGGCGGCCCAGGCTGACCTGGTCGAGGACTCAGATCGGCGCGGCCGCCGCCTACGCCTGTACGGTGATATCGTTTGTCGCCGCGAACAAGCTCACCACTGCGGCCAATGCCATCCTGCTCCAATACACCGCTCCGGTCTTCGCCGCGTGCCTCGGATGGTGGCTCCTGCGGGAGCGTGCGGACTGGCGCGACTGGCTCACGATCGTCGTCGTGCTCGGCGGCATGGCGCTGTTCTTCCTGGATCGCCTTGGACCGGGCGGCGCGTCCGGCAACGCTTTGGCGATCTTCAGCGGCGGGTCCTTCGCGATGTTGACAATCCTCCTTCGCCGGCAGAAGGACGGCTCGCCCGTCGAGTCGGTCCTGCTCGGGAACGTCCTCACGGCGCTCGTCGGGCTGCCGTTCGCGCTGGGGAGCAGTCCGCAGGGCTCGACGTGGATTGGCATCGTGCTGCTGGGCGTGTTTCAGCTCGGGATCTCCTACGTGCTCTTCGCCGAGGCCGTCAAGCGCATTTCGGCCCTGGACGCCGTCCTTGTGCCAACGATCGAACCGATCCTGAACCCGATCTGGGTCATGCTCCTTCTTGGCGAGATGCCAGGCCCCTGGGCCGTCGTCGGCGGCGTCGTGGTGCTGGGTGCAGTCACGCTTCGCTGCGCGGCCAGGGCGGGCACGAGCGCGCGTCGAGGCCCGTCGGGAGGAAGCGGGCAGCGTCGAACCGAAGGTGGGTAGCGCGCCACTCCTCGTAGCGTTCAGGAGGACAACCGCCATGACCATCTCCCGCGTTGCGTCCCGTTGGCTCGTCTCGGGCATGTGCGCTGCAGCAGCGGCTGTCGCATTCGGCTCCGTATCCCTGCAAACGGCCCGGAGCAGGCCGCCGGTCTACGTCGTTTACTTCACGCCCGCCGATCGTGAGCCCCTGCCGGGCTATCGCGAGCGGCTCGACCGGGTCATGACCGATGTTCGCGCGTTCTACGAATCGGAGATGAAGCGCAACGGGTACGGCCCCATGACATTCGGGCTGGAGCGCGACGGGTCGGGGCCGCTTGTCGTGCATCTGGTGAAGAGCGCGAAGGCCTACGCGAAGGGGCAGACCGTGGAGTGGGACGACGTGATCGCCCAGGTCAACCGTCGCCTTCGGGCCGACGGCATCCGTCCCTCGACATCTCATGCCGTGATCTTCCAGAACCTGGTCTTCACGGATGGCCGCAAGGTCGAGTGCCGGGCGCCGTACGGAGGTCTGGGAACGCATGCGATGGGACGCGCCTGCGTGACCGATCATGTGGACGTGGACCCGCCGAACCTCGCCCGCGCTCAGCCAGTCCTCCTCGTGAACGACCGGGAGCAGCCCCTGAACGAGTACGTCATGGCGCAGATCGGAGGCGTGGCCCACGAGCTCGGGCACGCCCTGGGTCTGCCCCACAACATGGAAACCCCGGAGGAGAACGCCACGCTCGGCCGGGCGCTCATGGGCTCGGGCAACTACACCTACGGCGGAGAGCGCGCGGGCAAGCGCCGCGGTTCGTTCCTGACGAAGGCGACCGCGCTGCTTCTTTCCCGACACCCGCTGTTCGGCGGCGCCGCCGGGGATCCCGCAACATCGCCTCGTGGCGCACTGCCGGAGCTGCTGTGCCAGGCTAACCAGGGCGTCATGCGCATCACGGGCCGGGCAAAGGGCGACGTTCCCGTAGCAGGCCTTGCCGTCTATCTCGATCCCCTGCCCCAGCGGAGCGACTATGATGCGGCAAGCTGGACCGCGCAGGTGTCTCCGGACGGCACGTTCCGCTTCGATGTGCCGCAACGGCCCAGGGGCCTCTACGAGTTGCGCCTCCGGCTTCTGCATGCGAACGGAGCGCAAAGCGTCTTCGAGTTCCCCTATCGGCTGGACGACCCGGCCCATCCGCCCACGGGCGCCATAGACCGCCGGCACCTCTATCAGGAGATGGCCGTCAGGGCCTATGAGCGGAGGGACGCCGTCGCGCTGGACGCGGCCGTCGAGCGCTTAGCGGGCTCCGACGACCTCTGGCTGAAGAAGGCACGGCTGCTTCGAGCCGCACTGGACCGGAAGGCGCCGGCACTCGTCGCGCCCGCGGACATCCATGATGATATCAAGGACCTCCCTCTTTCTCGCACCCGGTGGGAATCGGCTTCGGTCGGCTGGGCCTCCCCGGTTCGGGACGTGATGCCCGACTCCGGCTACCTCATGGAGTCGGGCGACGATGTGCACGAGATGGGTCTCTATGCCCACGCCCCGTCGCGGTTCGTGTTCAAGCTTGGCGGCAAGTGGACGCGCTTTGAGGCGGGCTGCGGCCTTCAGAACTGGGTGCCCGGGAGCGTGACGTTCCAGGTGAAGGGCGACGGCCGTCTGCTGTGGGAGTGCGGCAAGGTCACCGATTGGACGGAGCGCCGCGTGAGCGTCGGCGTCGCCGGCGTGCAGGTGCTGGAGCTCATCGCCGGCGATGCAGGCGACGGCAAGTACGCCGACCAGGCCATGTGGTTCTCGCCCACCATGCGCCGCTAGCCCGCCTTCCTCCAAATGCCTGGGCCCGCCCTTGACAGCAAGGGCGGGCCGCACCATAATGGGGCATGAGCATCTGCTCACATACCGACCATGTGATCGCCGCGCATCCCCCACGGGAGAGCCGGCTCGAGCTGATGACGCGGGCCGCCGTGCTCTACTACATGGAGTACGCCACTCAGGCGGAGGTGGCTGAGCGGCTGGGCATCTCGCGCGTCACGGCCGGGCGCCTGATCCGTCAGGCGCGCGAGGACGGCATTGTTGAGATAACGGTGCATGCGCCGGCAGCCATGACGGACCGGCTCGAGACGCAGATCGCGGCCCGGTTCGGCCTGCGGCACGTCCTCCTCGGCCCGGATCACGCCGACGAGGATATCCGACGCGAGCTAGTAGCGCAGCGCGTGGGCGAGTATCTGCTGCGGTACCTGCGCGACGGCATGACGGTCGCCGTGGGCATGGGCCGGAACGTCGGCGCTGTTGCAGGGGCGATCCGTTCGGCGCCTAGCCGTGACTGCACGTTCGTTACGGCGATCGGCGGCTCGCCGTCCGCAACGCGCAGCGTTGATGCCGGCGAAGCCTGCCGCAACTTCGCAGAGCGCTTCGGCGGACGCGCGGCCTGTCTGTATGCGCCGGCATACGCTGAGTCCGGCGAAGTGCGGAGGGCGTTCCTGGAGCACGACGACGTGCGCAGCACGCTTGCCAAGGCCGCTTCTGCTGATGTCGCCGTAGTGGGCATCGGCGACGCCGAAGACGGCAGCGCAGTCGTCCGCATGGGGTGCTTCTCCGCTCAGGACATGAAGCGGATGCGCGCAGCAGGCGCGGCCGGCGATATCCTGGGGTCGTTCTTCGACATCGAGGGGCGGCCCGTGGCAACCGGCATGTGCGATCGTGTGATCAGCATCGGCGCCGACGACGTGAGAGCGATCCCCTGCGTTGTAGGTGTCGCGTCCGATGCCGGCAAGGCTCGCGCGATCCTGGGCGCTCTACGGAGCGGGATGCTCAATGTGCTCGCCACGAGCGTGGCCAACGGGCGCGCACTCCTGAGTCTCGACCATACAACCGGAGGACGGAACGATGGGTAACGCCATGGAGTTGTCGCCGCGCAAGGTTGCGTGCGCCGGCATCCTCGTCGCAGATATCTTCGTGCCTCCGCTGCCGAGGCTACCCGATGGCGGCGAGCTCCTTGCCACCGGGGACTTCCTGCTGGAGACCGGCGGATGCGCAGCCAATACGGGTACGGACCTCGCACGGTTGGGCGCCGACGTCACAGTATGTGGCGTGGTCGGCAACGACATGTTCGCCGAGTTCCTGTCCGCCAAGCTCACGGAACGCGGCGTGGACACGACAGCGGTCCGGCGCGACGCCGGCGGCACCTCCAAGACGGTGGTCCTGACCGTTAGCGGCGAGGACAGGCGCTTCCTCCACACCTTTGGCGCCAACAGCCGCTTCGTCGCCGACGATCTGCGCCACCCCGCGCTACGGGACGCCGCCGTGCTCTATCTTGGCGGCTACAGGGTTCTTCCGGCGCTCGACCCGGAGGCGACCGGCCAGGCCTTCTCGGAGGCGAGGCAACGCGGCACGAAGGTGGTGCTCGACGTGGTCGTGCCGTCCGACTGCAAGCCCGATGTCCGTATGCTGGCGCCTGTTCTCCCGCATGTGGACGTGTTCAAACCCAACGACGAAGAGGCCGAAGCGCTCACGGGTCTTCGGGACCCGAGGGCTCAGGCGGATCGGTTCCGGGCAATGGGCTGCCGGTGCGCTGTGATCTCGCGGGGCGGACGCGGCACCCTCGTCGCCGACGGCGACTCCGTCTGGATGGCAGGGGTGTACCCGATTCACTTTGTTGACGGCAGCGGCTCGGGCGACGCGTTCGACGCGGGACTCATCATCGGAATGCTCGAGGGTTGGGACATCCCGCGGACGCTGCGCTACGCGAGCGCCGTCGGCGCTCTTGCATGCACGAGGCTGGGATGCACCACGGGAGTGACCGGTCCTGACGCAGTCGAGGCGCTGATGGCCTCGCATGACCTCGAGGTCCGCTGCATAGAGGGTCGCGCCTGATGGCCGTTACCGGTCTCCCCGAGATGCTCCGTGCAGCGACGGCCAGAGGCTATGCGGTCGGATACCTGGAGTCCTGGGACCTGGCCTCGCTGGAGGCGGTGCTGGACGCCGCTGAGGCTGAGCGATCACCGGTCATCGTGGGCTTCGGCGGCATGATGACTGATGCAGCGTGGCTCGAAGCACGTGGCATCCCAATGCTGGGGGCGGCTGCGCGGGCCGCGGCGGAGCGTGCGTCCGTACCCGTGGCGGCTATGTTCAACGAGGCGGCCACGGTTGCGCAGGCGGACCTGGCGCTCGTCTCGGGTTTCAACTGCGTCCTGTTGACCACCGACGATCTCCCCAACGACGAAGCGCAGCGGGTTACGGCGGATCTGACTCGGCGCGCGCACGCGCTGGGGGTCGCCGTGGAGGCTGAACTGGGCCGCCTGCCGGACGCCACGGTCCTCGGCTCGTGCGGGGAGATGACGGATCCCGAGGAGGCGGCCCGCTTCGTTCAAACGACTGGCGTTGACTGCCTCGCCGTATCCGTCGGCAACGTCCACATCAAGACAGACGGCTGGGCGCAGATTGACATCGGCAGGCTCGGGGAGCTGCGAGCGGCGACCGATGTGCCCTTCGCGCTGCACGGAGGTACAAGTCTCCCGCCGCATGCTGTGCCACATGCCGTCGGCCACGGGGTCGCCAAGGTCAACGTCGGCACGGTCCTGAAGAAGGTCTACTGGGAGGCCCTCTCGCAGTCCGTCGCGTCCACCGGTCCGGCGCCGTTCGCATCCGTTCACGATCTCCTGGGCTCTCGGAACCAGGCCGACTACACGGCGCCTGCTCGAGCGGCACTCACGGAGAAGGCGCGGGAGCTCATGCGCCTCTATGGCAGCGCGGGGCAAGCCGACCGCTGATGCCACTCGCACAGGCCGAGCTCGTCGGGCTCTACCGCCGGATGCTCCTGATACGTCGCTTCGAGGAGCGGTGCAACGCGCTCTTCCTGCAGGGGCGCATCCCATCCACGCTCCACCTCTACATCGGCCAGGAGGCGGTGGCCGTCGGCGCGTGTTCGGTCCTTCGCAGGGACGACTGGGTCTTCGGCACGCACCGGCCCCACGGCCATGCGCTGGCAAAGGGCGTCAGCCCGCGCATCATCATGGCCGAGCTCATGGCCAAGGTGACCGGGTGCTGTCGGGGCAAGGGCGGCTCCATGCACGTGGGAGATGTGCGGGAGGGCGCCTTCCCTGCCATTGCCATCGTCGGCGCGGGTCTGCCCATCGCGGCCGGGGCCGCCCTCTCTGCGAAGATGCGTGGCACCGACCAGGTAGCGATCGGCTTTCACGGCGAGGGCGCCGCCAACGAGGGCGACTGGCACGAGGCGTTGAACATGGCCGCCGTCTGGAGGCTGCCGGTTGTCTACGTTTGCGAGAACAACCTCTACGGCGCCTCGACCCACTTCAGCAAGGCCTTCGCCGTGGCTCACGTGGCCGACCGAGCGTCCGCGTACGGCATGCCCGGCGAGGTCGTTGACGGCAACGATGTCGAAGCCGTCCATGACGCCGCGGAGCGAGCGGTCGCCCGGGCGCGCCTGGGAGAAGGGCCCACGCTCCTCGAGTGCCTGACCTATCGGCAGTGCGGCCATTCCCGCAGCGATGCCTGCAACTACCGCCCGGATGAGGAGGAAGCATCGTGGAAGGACCGCGACCCCCTCAAGGTAACGGCGGATCGCCTGTCAACATGCGTCCCGTCCGTCCCGTTCGTCCCATCCGATCTTGAGACCGACGTAGCCGCCGAGATAGACGACGCCGTCGCCTTCGCCGAATCGAGCCCTGACCCCACCCCCGACGACCTGCTGAGGCACGTCTTCTGGGAGGGCGACTGAGATGGCCGTCATGGGCATCGCCGACGCACTGCGCGAGGGCATCCGCGAGGAGATGCGACGGGACCCGACCGTCTTCTGCATCGGCGAGGACATCGGCGTCAAAGGGGGATGGGGCGGGGCCTTCACCGTAACGCTGGGTCTGGTCGACGAGTTCGGGCCCGAGCGGATCCTGGACACCCCGATCTCCGAATCTGGCTTCTGTGGGATCGCCATCGGCGCGGCCATGACCGGCATGAGGCCCATTGCCGACGTGCAGTATGGCGACTTTCTCTTCTGCATGATGGACCAGCTCGCGAACCAGGCGGCCAAGATGACCTACATGGCGGGGGGCGAGGTCAAGGTACCCATGGTGATGCGCGCGCCGGTCGGTTCCACGAGACGCGGCGCGCAGCACGCCCAGACGCTCGAGGTCTTCTTTACCCATGTGCCGGGACTGAAGGTCGTCGCCCCGAGCACGGCCTATGACGCCAAGGGGCTGCTGAAGGCCGCCGTTCGCGATGACAACCCCGTGCTGATGTTCGAGCACAAGCTCCTCTACGGCAGTAAGGGCAACCGGGCGGAGAGAGGCGCGATCAGCCCGATCGGCGATGTGCCCGACGAGGACTACATCGTCCCGATCGGCAAGGGCGCGATCCGCCGCCAGGGGCGCGATGTCACCATCGTCGGCAAACTCCTGACCGTCTACCGCGCACTGGCGGCGGCCGACGAGCTGGCCAGGAGCGGCGTCGAGGCCGAGGTGATAGACCCGCGCACGCTCGTCCCTCTGGACAAGGAGATGGTTCTGGAGTCCGTGCGGAAGACGCATCGCTTCGTTGTCGTCGAGGAGGACAACCGTACGCACGGTTGGGGCGCGGAGATCGCCGCGATGGTCGCCGAGGAGGCATTCTGGTGGCTCGACGCCCCGCCGGTGCGGGTTTCTGCCCCGGATACGCCGCCGCCCTTCGCGCCCCTGCTCGAGCAGTTGTATGTACCGAGCGTGGAGCGCGTCGTGTCTGCCGTCCAGAGGCTGATGTAGGCTCCATGGCCACCGAAGTTCTGGTCCCACCCCTGGGTACCAACGTGGACGCCGTGACGCTCGTGACGTGGCACAGGAGCGAGGGCGACCAGGTCACCCAGGGCGAGCCGCTGTTCGCGGTGGAGACCGACAAGGCGGTACTCGATGTCGAGGCCCCGGCCTCAGGCGTCCTGCGCGGCATGGCGGCCGCCGAGGGAGATGAGGTACCCGCTCTCAGCCGAATCGCCTGGCTCTGCGAGGCCGGCGAGGAGCCTCCCGCGGCAGGACCGGTCGCGGCGCGGGCGGCCGCTGGCGCGGTGGATCTCGCGTGCGTTCGGCAGGCCGATCTGGGCCGCGAGGCCCTGGGCCGACGCTTCGCATCGCCCTGGGCGCGCACCCTTGCATCCCAGCGCGGCATGGACTGGACGCAGTTACGCGGGACGGGGCCGATGGATGCGGTCGTTGCGCGCGACATCACCCATGCGGCGGAGACGACGGAGCAGCGCCCTCCACGCATCACGCCGCTGGCCGCGCGCGCCGCGCGTGAAGCGGGCGTTGATGCGTGTAAGGTGGAAGGAACGGGCCCCGCCGGCCGCATTACGCGAGATGATGTCCTCCGGGCCGCCGCTGGAAGGCGCAGATCCGTCAGCGCCGATCCCACCATCGCGGAGACCATCCCCCTGACCGGCATTCGCGGGAGGATCGCCGACCGCATGTTCCGCGGCGCGGTCGAGACCGCCTCCGTCACCCTCACGGCCGAGGTAGATGCAACCGGCCTCGTGGAGACCCGGACGCGGATGCTCGGCGACGGGCTGAAGGCCGGCTACAACGACTTGCTGATCCTCATCGTCGCGACGGCGCTGCGAGACCACCCACGGCTGAACGCAACATACGAGGACGCCCGCGTCGTGGTGCGTCGCAATGTCAACATCGCCCTGGCGGTGGACACGGACAGGGGGCTCCTGGCCCCGGTCATCCGCAGCGTCCAGGATATGTCGCTTGCGGAGATCGCCGATGCGACTTCGGCCGCGATCCACCGGGCCCGCACCGGCGAGATCGGACCGGACGAGCTGCGGGGCAGCACGTTCACGATCACCAACCTCGGGATGTTCGGCATAGATGCCTTCACGCCGATTCTCAACGTGCCCGAGTGCGCCATCCTCGGCGTTGGGCGCATCAAGCCGACGCCGTGGGTGGTTGGCGACTGCATCGGTATCCGGCAGGCGATGTGGCTCAGCCTTACGTTCGACCATCGGCTGGTGGACGGTGGTCCCGCCGCCAGGTTCCTGCAGGCGATCTGTCGAGCGGTCGAGGCCGGGCTCTGATGAGGGCGATGCTGCTTACGGTGTGCCTCGGCGCCGCGCTCTGGACCCCGTCGGATCGGTCCGATCAGTCGGACAGGTCCGACGCCTCGGACATGCCGCCGATCGGCTGGTGTTGCTTCTATCCCTTCGTGGACGTCGGCATGGACATCCTTCCGAAGTCAAGCGCCTCGATCCTCTCCGTGTGCTCCGGCGGCTGGGGAATGGGGCACGTCGAGGGCAAGGTAGACTTCGGACCGTTCGATGCCCAGCTCGCCTACGCCGAGAAGCACAACCTGAAGCTCGCCATCATCCAGGAGATCAACCCGTTCTACACACCCGCTTGGCTCCGCGAGAAGATCAAGGAGGCCGGTGAGTCCGCGCGCGACGCCAACGGCGGCATTCTGTCCATCCCGTCCATCTCGTCCAAGCTCTTCCGTGCGGAGCAGGAGAAGCTCCTGGCGGCATTCGTCCAGCACGTGAAGGAAACCGACAAGAGCCGGCGCGTGGCGTTCTACCACCCGGGCGCCGAGTGGTGGTTCCCGATTGGCGAGCGCTACCACCCTGAGGATGTAGCAGGCTTTCGCCGATGGCTTGCGCGCAGGTACGGCACCATCGCGCA
>Ga0172368_10008134_pt1 | contig 10771 bp, 9 predicted proteins | sample Lak11m_FD_114540 | JGI IMG/M metagenome (GOLD analysis project Ga0172368, IMG submission 114540) | Freshwater microbial communities from Kabuno Bay, South-Kivu, Congo - kab_022012_11m | ecosystem: Environmental > Aquatic > Freshwater > Lake | place: Democratic Republic of the Congo: South-Kivu...
ACGGGTCGGCCAGGGGGACTTCATATCCCGCGACGTCGTCCCAGGTGAAAAAGCCATCCCAGCCCGCCTCTTCAGCTTCCAGGGCCAGGGCGGCGATCACGCGCGGGTCGGCATAGGGGGTGAAGGTGGGCAAATAGACGGCGTACTGCATCATTTCCTCCTGGTGGGCAAAGGGATATCTGTATTGTAACGAACAAAACCCCCGCGCGGGGGTTTTGTTCGATATTTCAGCCCAATGACTGCTCCCTGCTCACGAATTCCGCGTCTCCGGCGTGGCCTGGCCGGGGTTGAGCAGCAGCTTGACCGCGTTGACGACGGTCTCGATGGCGGACACGACCAGGGCGATCCCCAGCGAGATGCGCAGACCCTGATTGATCCAGAAGTTGAGCTGGGCCGGGAACTCGGGCGTGCCGGGGTTGATGATTGCTTCGGTGGGCACGGCAGCCAGGTCGGGGCCGCTCAGCAGGATGTAGATCATGCCCAGCGAAAGCACTTTGAGGCCGATTTGCAGCCATTTGGTGAGCAGCGACCAGCCGCCAGCCGCCAAAACGCTGCCCTTCAGGATGGCTTCCAGCGTCCAGAGCAAGCTCATCAGCGGGACATAGGCGAAGAAGGCAGCAGTCAAGACGGGCACGACCTGCCATTCGCCATCGCTGAAGTAGTAAATGCCGATAAAGCGCTGGTAAAAGTTGAACGCAACCAGGGCTACGATGGTCAGCACGATATCCAGGCTCAGGCCGACGGCGCTGAAGGGTTCGGCTGTGGGGGCTGGCGCGGTTTTCAGCTTGCGCGGGTCGAAATCTTCGCTGATGGCGGGCGGTTTCAGGTTGGGCGAGTAGCGTTGGATGGCGGCGAACACGACCGTCATCACGCCTACGACCTGCAAACCGGCGTTGATCAGCCCAAAAAAGCCTTTGCCCAAGGCCTCAAGCGCCTGGAACGGCGATTGGGCATCCAGCCCGCTGGCCGCGGTCGCGATCACCAGGCCAAGGGTTCCCGCGGCGATGACGATGCCCAAAACCAGCTTGAGTGAAAACAGGTAGGAAGGGTAGAGCGCCGGGCCGACCAGGTAGGCGGGCGGGGCATACGAAGCGGCCATTTTTTCGGGTGATCCGAGCCGTTTGAGCAGCATGACCAGCATCTCCTCATCGATCGGGCGGCCCTGCGCGGCGCTCTCATCTTCCAGGGTGTCTTCGATCATCGAGCGGATTTCCCGTTCGATATCGGCGCGCTGTTTTTCGGGCAGGCGCCGGCCAACTTCAGCAACATACGCATCGATCAGTTCCATCTCATCCTCACATTCAAGCCAAAATACTCTCGACAATTTGTGAAATCTTTTTCATCTCGGCCGCCAGGGCGGGAAGGGCTGCCTGGCCGCCAGCGCTGATGACATAATAACGGCGCGGGCGGGCCTCCTCCAGTTTCCAGCGCGACTCGAGCAGCCCCTGGGTTTCGAGCCGGCGCAGCAGCGGGTAGAGCGTGCCCTGGTCCACCTCCAGGCCCTGGTCAGAAAGATCTTTCAGAATGGCATAGCCATATTTTTCCTCTTTCAGCAGCCCGAGCACGGCCAGGACAATGGCCCCGCGGCGTAACTCTTGCAGGATGTTGTTGACTACATCATCTTGTTCCATATTATATCCTTTGATATACTATACTGTGTAATATACAGTATGTCAAGAGCCAATTTCTGGTCAGGCGCAAAATACGCCAGATCAGTTAAAATCTATGGCAACACGGTCTATCATTTTCTTGAGCACCTGGACTTGATGCGTGCTTTGAGCGGACCAGACGCGCTGGAATGATGCGGCTGGGATTGGGATGCTTTCAAGCCATATTGGTTTTGGCATGAGTGTGAGGTTCCGATGACTGAAACAGTATTTCAGGATGTTTTGATCCATTTACACCCCTCTGATACGGTCGCGATCGCGCGAGTCGATATCGCGGCGGGGACGCGGGTGCGGTTTCAGGATAGCGAGGTCTTCGAGACACTCGACGCGATCCCGGCCGGGCACAAGCTGGCCCTGCGCCCCACCCGCGCTGGCCAGAGCGTCCTGCGCTATGGCCAGCATATTGGCGCGGCGCTGACGGACATCCGGCCGGGCGAACACGTGCACGTCCACAACCTGGGGCCTGGGGAAATGCCCGGCGAGTACCGCTGGAAAATTGTGCCTGAAGTTCAACCCAGCCCAAGCGGACGCACGTTTATGGGCTACCGGCGCAAGAATGGACGGGCTGGCACACGCAACTACATCGCGGTGATCTCGACCGTCAACTGCTCGGCGCACGTGTCCAGCCTGATCGCGCGCGCCTTTACGCCTGAACGGCTGCGCGAATATCCCAACGTGGACGGGGTGGTGGCGGTGGTGCACTCCAGCGGGTGCAGCGTTCCAGGAGATGGCCTCTCGATTCGCTACCTGCGCCGCACGCTGGCCAACCTGGCCAGCCATCCCAACCTGGCGGCGGTGCTGTATGTCAGCCTGGGCTGCGAAGTCAACCAGCTGGAAGAGTGCAGCCCGGGGTTTGGCGTGGACGATTTCAACCGCCTGGCTGGGCCGGGGTTGGTGATCCAGGAGCAGGGCGGTTTTGAGGCGACGGTGCGGGCGGGGATCGCGGCGGTCGAACAGGCGCTGCCGGCCGCAAACCAGTATCAGCGCGAGCCGATCCCGCTGGCGGATTTATGCCTTGGCCTGGAGTGCGGCGGCAGCGACTCCTGGTCGGGGGTGACGGCCAACCCATTGGTCGGGCGGGTGGCGGACGCGCTGGTGCTGGAGGGTGGGACGGCGGTGCTTTCAGAAACCCCGGAAATCTTTGGGGCCGAAAGTCTGCTGCTGGAGCGGGTCATCTCCGACGAGGTTGGGCGCAAGATGGCCGAGCGCTTCAATTTCTGGCTGGAGCAGTCGTGCCGCTACGGCTTCAGCATCGATAACAACCCCAGCCCAGGCAACAAACGCGGCGGGCTGACGACCATTCTAGAAAAGAGCCTGGGCGCGGCGGCCAAAGGCGGGACGATGCCGCTCAACGCGGTCTATGAATATGCCGAGCAAATCGAGCGGCGTGGTTTTGTCTTTATGGACACGCCGGGCAACGACCCGATCTCGGTGACCGGCATGCTGGCGGGCGGCTGTAACTTGAATCTATTCACCACCGGAAGGGGTACGCCGACTGGCTCGAACCTGGCCCCGACCATCAAGATTGCCAGCAACAGCGCGATGGCCAACCGGCTGGCTGACTTGATCGATTATAATGCGGGCGCCCTGCTGGATGGGCTGAGTTGGGACGCGGCGCGCGACAGGCTGCTCGATCTGGTGGTCGCAGTGGCCTCAGGCCGCAAGACCTGCGCCGAGGCGCATGGGCTGCCGGAGGGCGAGTTTTCACCCTGGCAGCCAGGGCACGTGTTGTAAGCCGGCGTGATGCCCGGTCGATTTGCGCGCCAGGCGGCGGGTTCGGTATCTTTTCCATATAACTGGGAACTTTGTGTGCGAATTGCGGGTAAAGCCCGCAATTCGCACACTATGCCCTTGCTTTTTTAGATGCGCTATTTTAGATGACTTTTGTCTTACGATTTGATTAAGTATGTTTTTTCACAAAGGCGAGTTCTCATATATAATTAATCTTGTGCAATTCCCATCAGGGTACACACCATCGCGACGGAGACCATCATGAAAAATTTGTATCGGTATATTGTAGCCCCGCTCGGCCTGGCGCTGATCTGCGCGGCCCTGGCGCTGGCGCTGACCGCCTGGACGGTCCAGGCTGAAGCTGTCCCGCAGGAGAGCAAGCCCGACAATGCGTACTGCCTGGGCTGCCACAGCAAACCCGGCATGATCAAAGTGCTGCCCAGCGGAGAACAGCTGTATCTTTCGGTCGATGCGGATGATTTTGCCGCATCGGTGCATACCAAAGAAGACATCACCTGCGTCTCCTGCCATCCGACGATCACGGCTTTCCCGCACCAGCCTGTCACAGCCGCAAACCGGCGTGATTATACGCTGACCTATGCGGATACCTGCAAAAAGTGCCACGAGGATAAGATTAAACCGGACGGCATGCACCAGAAACTGATGGCGGGTGGCAACAAGAATGCCCCGATCTGCGCCGACTGCCACAACCCGCACACCCAGCCGAAGTTGAAAGACTCGAATGGCAACGTAGTGTTTATCGAGAAGGCGAAGATTGCCCAGACCTGCGCGCGCTGCCACAGCACCATTTACAACGAGTACGCCAACAGCGTTCACGGCGCGGCGGCGATCGGCGCGAACAACCCCGATGTGCCGGTCTGCATCACCTGCCACGGCGTGCATGAGATCACGGACCCGACCACCAACCAGTTCCGCCTGGCCTCGCCGAAACTGTGCGGCGACTGCCACACGGACAAGTCGATGATGGCCAAGTATAAGCTGTCCACCGATGTTTATAACACCTACGTGGCCGACTTCCACGGCACGACCGTCACGCTCTTCCAAAAGAATTCGCCTGACGCTCAAACCAACAAGGCGGTTTGTTATGACTGCCACGGGGTCCATAACATCCTCAACCCCAAAGATCCGCAGGGTGGTATCTCGATCAAGGAAAATATGTTGAAGGCCTGCCAGAAGTGCCACCCGGATGCCAACGCGAACTTCCCAGATTCGTGGACGAGCCATTACATTCCGACGCCCGAGCACAATCCGCTGGTTTATTACGTCAACCTGTTCTACATGATCTTTATCCCGGGCGTTTTAGGCGGGATGGGCGTTTTTGTCCTGAGTGATGTCTTTGCCAGGCTGCGGCACACCTTTATCAAGCGCGAGAATCGCAAAGAGAAGGAGCAATAAAGCAATGAGCGACGAGAAGCGCTACAACCGTTTTTCAATTTACCAGCGGGTTGAACACATCCTGCTGATCGCCTCCTTCACGATCCTGGGGCTGACCGGCCTGCCGCAAAAATACATGGACAGCCCGATCTCAATTTGGTTTGTTGCTGTGCTGGGCGGGATCGAAACAATCCGCATCATTCACCGCATTTCGGCGGCTGTGTTTGTGCTCGAATCAGTCTACCATTTCGCCGTGATCGGCTACAAGCTGTACGTGCTGCGTGTCAAGGCGACGATGTTGCCTGGCATGCAGGATTTGCGTGACGCGATCCAGTCACTGTTCTACAACCTGGGTTTCTCCCGCAAACAGCCCAAACTGCCGCGCTACAATTTCGCTGAAAAAGCCGAATATTGGGCGCTGATCTGGGGCTTGCTGGTCATGGCGCTGACCGGGTTTATTCTGTGGAACCCGATTTTTTCCTCGAATTACCTGCCTGGCTCGTTCATCCCGGCGGCCAAAGCGGCCCACGGCGGCGAAGCCGTCCTGGCGGTGCTGGCGATTATCCTGTGGCATTTCTACCATGTGCATATCAAGCACCTGAACCTGTCGATGTTCAAGGGCACGATGTCGCGCCACGAGATGCAGGAGGAGCACGGCAAAGAACTCGAGGAAATTGAAGCCGGGCAGACGAACCCGGTTCCGGACCCGAATGTGATCGCCCGGCGCGTGGCAATTTTTACACCGGTCGCGGTGGTTTTCATGGTCTTAGGTTTTGTTGTGGTTTATCAGGCCGCGACGTTCGAGCAGACGGCGATCACGACTCTGCCCCTAGAACAATTGAACGTCCAGGCCTACGTGCCGCAGACGCCTACGCCCATTCCGCCCACCCCGACCCCGCTGCCGCCGAAACCGACGGCCACTCCGGATACGACCGGCGGCGCGGCTGCCCCGACGACCTGGGAGGGCGGGATTGGCGCGATTTTTGACAGCGAATGTTCAGCCTGTCATGGCGCGGTGGCTGGCCTGAGCTTGCAGACCTATGCAGACGCGATGAAGGGCGGCAGCAGCGGCGCGGTGATCAAGCCCGGTGATCCAGATGGCAGCCTGGTGGTGGTCAAGATGAAAGAAGGCGGCCATCCTGGCACTTTCACGGATGATGAGATGGCGCTGGTGCTTGATTGGATCAAGGCCAACGCTCCCGAAAAATAGATAGAATGCGAATCAAAAAACGCACCGGGGATCCCGGTGCGTTTTTTGATTCGCATGGAATGAAAGTCTACTTGCGCAGCCGGGTGCCGCAGGAGCGGCAGAATACATCCCCGGTGCCAGATTTCTTGCCGCACTGGTGACAGAAGGCGGCTTGCCCGGCTGCCTGGTCTTCGCTAGAAGCGGCGCGAGCATGGCGGTGCGAAGCTGCCGGGGCGGATTTGGCAAAGTTCCCCGCGCGCATGTACCAGAAAATGCCGCCACCGATCAGCAGTAACCCAAGCACGCCTAACAGCCAGGGCAGGGATTGATTAATATTGAACTGGCTGGCTGGGCCGGTCGGGGCTGGGACTACGGGGGTCACTGATTCAAAAGCGGCCGACTGCGTCAGGATATCGTCGTTCTTTTGGTAGCTGATGTTCAGCTCAAAGGTGTCACCGCTGTTGACCTTGCCGATGGGCACATTGAAATAGAGCAGGCCGTCTGAGCCCATGCCCGAGGTGCCGGTTTGCGGGGCGAGAGCCAGTTTGGAAGCCGTGCGCGGCTGCTGCACTTTGACCTGCAGGTCGGTGACCGGGTAGTCTCCGGGCCAGCGAAAATTGAAGGAGCGTGTGCTGCCGTTTACCGACAGGCCCGGGTCGTAGTATTCGACCTGCAGCTGGGGCAGGGTGGTGGTGAAGCGCACCAGCTGATACGCTCCATCTTTGGCTGTGTTGTCATATTGAACATTAAACAGGCCGTTGGCCGTCTGTTCTGCGACCGCGCTGGGCTGACCGGCGGTGAGAGGGATGCGCAGGGTCAGGTCGGCGGGCAGCTTGACGGTGGAGGCGAGGGTGATGCGATAGATCACCAGGACGCCTGGCCGGTCGTATTCGGGCCAAATGTCAATTTCCAGGTTTTGGATGGCGACCTGGGCCTGTTGGGTGATGGCCGGGGATTCAGCCCGGACCGTGGCCGGGATACAAAGGCTGACGATTAATGCGAAAACGGCGAACCAGCGCTGCATACTTGCTCCTGCATGGTAATGGGGTGGGTCTCATCTCATAAAAAGGGGCATCTTTTATGTGACTTTGGAATAAAAAGCCAAATCCACACACAACCCATCTGCTTTTTGAGATGTGTGGTGGCTATTATAACTGGATGTACATCCAATGAAAGCGATTGCGCGGGCGGGTATAATAGCTGAAATGGAGAAACGATCCTGATGAAGCTCAACCTGCGACATTCCTGGCTGTTTATCATCCTGTTGATTGCGCTGACCCTGCCGCCCGCGACCGCGCAAGCCGAACCTCTGGCGGTCCGCGCGCCGCAATCCGCCAGTGTGCCGCGCTTTGAAAAAGGCCCTTGCGCGGCCAAACTGCCCGCTGGACTTCAGGAAGGCGTCGATGTGGACTGCGGCACGCTGATCGTGCCGGAGCAGTATGCCAACCCGGACGGGCTAACCATTTCGCTGGCAGTGGTGATTATCCGCGCGGCCAGCCCCAACCCGCGCCCAGACCCGCTGGTCTTTGCCCAGGGCGGCCCAGGCGGCTCGACGATTGACACGTATCTGCAGATGCTGCCATCCAGCCGGGTTCACCGCAACCGCGACATGATCTTGTTTGATCAGCGCGGCACGCTTTACTCGGAACCCAACCTGCTATGCCAGGAACTGTATGACGAGACGATCGCCACGCTCAACCTGGACCTGGAACCCGCCGAGTCAGAACAGCGTTACTACGAGGCCTCGATGGCCTGCCGGGCGCGCCTGGTGAAAGAGGGCGTGAATCTGGCCGCGTTCAACAGTGTGGAAAACGCCAATGACATAGAATCGCTGCGCACGGCTCTGGGGTATAAACAGATCAACCTGTACGGGATTTCCTATGGCACCCTTCTGGCGCTGCACACGATGCGCCAGCATCCCGAGGGGCTGCGCAGCGTGATCCTGGACGCGGTGGTGCCGCCCACGGTTAACTTCAATTTTGAGTCACCGCGCACCCAGGACCGCGCATTCACCGAATTGTTCAAAGCCTGCGAGGAAGACCCGTCCTGCCGGCGCGAGTATCCAGATCTGGAGAACTTCTTTTTTGACCTGGTCGATCGGCTGAACGAGAAGCCGGTCACGATCCGGTTGAAGGAAGAGGAGACTGGCAAGACTTACCCGGCCCTGATCAACGGCGATGCGCTGGCGGGGATTGTCTTCCAATTGTTGTATGCCCATGAATTTGTGCCGCTGCTGCCCAAGATGATTCATACAGCGGCCAACGGGCAATATGCTTTCCTGGAGACGGTCCTGCCGCTGCTGGTATTTGACAAGACGATGAGCTACGGGATGTATTACTCGGTGGTGTGCTCACAAGGCGGGATGGACCCGAGCGGAGTGAACTATGACGACATCCGTCCGGAACTGGCCCGCGATGCCGAGATCAGCAACCAGGCGATGGTCAAACTATGTACAGATTGGCAGGTGCCGCAGCTGCCGGAGAGCGAGACAGAGGCGGTGGTCAGTGACGTGCCGACCCTGGTGTTCAACGGCCGGTTTGACCCGATCACCCCACCTTCCTACGGGCAGGAAGTCGCAGATACGCTTTCGCAGGATTTCTATTTCGTCTTCCCGAACGCCGGGCACGGCGCTTTGCTTTCCAGCGATTGCGCCGACTCGATCTTCCTGGAGTTCCTGTCCAACCCGAACAAGGCTCCGGATGGCAGCTGCGTCGAAACGATTCCCCCTGTGAAATTCTTGACCAGCGCGGACGTGGTGGACGTGCCGGCCGCTTTTACGGTGCTGATGGCGCTGAATGACCTGCTGGGGGAAGGCAAATTCCCCGCGGCTGAAATGCTCTTCCTCTTCTGGGTGCTGCTGCTTGTATCGTCTGCCCTGGTCTTCCCGTTCATGTGGCTGGTGCGCCTCGCGCGCGGAAAGCCGGCGCGGGTCATTCCACAGGTAATCTACCTGTCATCCTGGCTGCCTGTGATGAATGGCGGGGTGCTGCTGGCTTTCGCGCTGGGTTTTGTGGGCGTGCTGTTTCAGACAGCGGTCGAAGGCGGCAGCAGTTACTTTTTTGGCATCCCGGCCCAGAACCAATCCCTGCTCCTGCTGCCCTGGATTTCAGGCGGGCTGACCTTGCTGACGCTGGTCTTTGCCGGGGCGGGCTGGGTTGGCAAATATTGGTCAGTTTTACGCAAGCTCTACTACACCTTGCTGGCGCTGGTCAGCCTGGCGGCGCTGGTGATGCTGGGCATGAGCGGCATCCTGACCGCGCTGCTGGGCTGATCCCGGCGGCGCAACTTTGGCGGTGCCAGGACGTATACTGAATATGTGCGCATTCCAGCGCCTGACATCATTTGAAATACTATTCAGGAGATTCCCATGAGCGACGAAACCGTCCAGCCCGAGTCGGCCCATACCGAACAACCCAACCAGGCCAGCGAAGCCAGCTGGCAGGAAGTCGGCAAGCAGTTTGAAAGCCTGGGCGTGTCCCTGGCGCAGGCTTTACGCTCCACCTGGGGCAGGGTTGGCTCGACCAGCGAAGCCCAGCAGGTGAAGGCAGGCGTCGAATCGCTGCTGCGCGATGTGGGCAAGGCTGTCGAAGACACCGCTGCGTCGCCTGATGGACAAAAAGTGAAAGAGGAAGTCAACCGCGCCGCCCAGTCGCTGCGCACGGCGGGCGAGCAAACGCTGGAAGAAGCGAAGCCCCAGATCATTTCGGCTTTGAAGCAGATCAATGAAGAGCTGCAAAAGCTGATCCAAAAGGTGGAGACCCGGTGAGCAGCGCGCAGGTCGCGGCGGCGTACAACGCCAAGCCCGAACGTGAGTGGGGCCGGCTGGCGCGCAATCCGTACCTGGCGCTGGAGTTTGAGGTGACCTGGGAGGCGCTCGAGCGGCTGGTCCCAGCGGGCGCGCACGTGTTGGACGCGGGCGGCGGGCCGGGGCGTTATGCCCTGGCCCTGGCGCGCTCGGGCAGGCGCGTCACCTTGTTTGATCTGTCTCAGGGCCTGCTGGAAAAGGCGCGCGAGCAGTTCGCGCTGGAAGCGCCAGAGGTGCGCGCGCGCCTGGCGGCGATTGAGCAGGGCGATTTGCGCGACCTGGGCCGCTATGCGAACGGCAGCTTTGACTGCGCGGTTTGCCTGGGCGGACCGCTTTCGCACCTTCCTGAACCCGCTGACCGCGCCATCGCGGCGGCGGAGCTAACGCGAGTGACGCGTCGGGGCGGGTTGGTTTTCCTGACCGGGGTCGGTTTGCTGGCGGTACAGCGCTGGATGTTGAACAACACGAGCGATGACCTGATCTCGGCTCAATTCAAGACGTTTGTGGAGGATGGCAACATCCTGGGGGCGACTGGATCCACCTGGCATTTCTTCCGCGCTGCTGAACTGCGCGGGCTGGGCGAGGCCTGCGGGCTGGAGACGCTTGAAATGCGCGGCTGCCAGGGTCTTTCGGCCAGCCTGGAAGATGCGACCAACCTGCTGGCGGAAACCCACCCGGATTTGTGGCAGGTCTGGCATGAGCGGGTGCTCGCCACGTCGGCCGACCCAACCCTGGTCGATATTTCCGAACACATTTTGTGGGTCGGGCGCAAACCTTATTGATTCGGTTTGTGCTTCCAGCGTCAAATTTTATTTACTTTCATCACTTATTTGGTTGGGCAGCCGAAGGCTATAATGAGTTCAGCCTTTTCATCAACCAGGAGCTTCTATGAAACAGACGATCGTCTTGATTGGCGCGGGCAGCGCCCAGTTCGGTTACGGCACGATTGGCGACATCCTGCAGAGCAAGGTGCTGGAAGGCAGC
>Ga0172368_10008137_pt1 | contig 10767 bp, 8 predicted proteins | sample Lak11m_FD_114540 | JGI IMG/M metagenome (GOLD analysis project Ga0172368, IMG submission 114540) | Freshwater microbial communities from Kabuno Bay, South-Kivu, Congo - kab_022012_11m | ecosystem: Environmental > Aquatic > Freshwater > Lake | place: Democratic Republic of the Congo: South-Kivu...
AATAATGACCTATAGATTCCCGCTTTCGCGGGAATGACAGCTTTTGGGAGTTTTCGGACAGACTGTTTCGCGGGAATGACAGGCTTGGGGCGCATTATGGGAAAGGCTCAGTGTTCTGTCCCTGCAATCGGAAAATAATAATCAGAACCGGTATGGAAATAAATTGGTGTCAGTTGAGGACACCTGACACCACCAAAAAAGTTTAGAAATAATAATGCGCCCCGGCGCCGATCATAATGGAAGTGAAGTCGTAATCGACTTCGTCAAACTGGATAGAACCGAAGCCGATTTCCAGATTCCAGCCGACTTCCGGGAGGAATTCGGGGAAGAAATATTCCAATCCTGCGCCGGCGCCGAATCCAATAGCGGTTTCGGTTTCATCTTTAAAAGTCCAATCGTCCTGCAGTACCGGACTGCTATAAGCGAACAGCCCCAGCAGACCGAACCCGTAAAGACTGTAGTTCTCTTTCTCATTGAACTTGTAATTGACTTTAGCGCCGTAAGTACTGAGATCGCCGAAAAAGCCCAGTATCAGCTGACCGGAGACTTTTTCATTGACTACATATTTCCCGCTCAGCCCGATGACCGGGAAAGTGGATTGCCAGCCTAGTCCGTATTTCTTGCCTTTGACAGATTCCTGCGCATTAGCGGACACGCTGAGAAGCAGTACGAGAAGGATCAGCGAAAACAGGAGAACTTTTTTCATCTTGACTCCTAGTGATACGGTGATGTGATTGGTTTTATATGATTTTCCGGTTCAGTAATCGACCGGGTAAAAAAAGTATCAAGTATCAAGTGCCAAGTCTTTCGACTGGCGGACTGTTTTTTAAGAATAGATGATTTGAACCGCGGATAAAAGCTGATTAAAACCGATAAAAACCGATAAAAGCAAAAGCGGGAATTCGGAATTAGGAGTTCGGAATAAACTTCCATAATCTCGATAATTTCCAGTGAATTTTTACCATCAACCATGCACAATCGACCCTCCACAATCGACCATCGACCGCTTTTACTTGCTGCTTGCTGCTTGTTACTTGTTACTTGTTACTTTTCTTTCGACTTTCAGACTTCCTTAAAATAAATAAAAAAAGGGAAATATCCAAAGAAAAGCGCAAAAAAAAAGCTGTCCGCAGGGGCAGCTTTATCGAATTACCATTGATATTTGTCATGTTTGGCGGAATTAGCGTTCATCGGGCGGATGAGCCATTGGGAGAGGAAGGCGATTACTCCGACACTGACGATGATGATGCCGATCATTTTGATATTAGCGGCGGTTTTCATCATTTCATCCTGACTGGAAAGGAAGTATTTATCGGTGCCGAGGTATTCTTCCCGGACTTTAAAATACTCGGGACTGCCCTGATGATGCTCGGCGCGGTATTCGAAATGATAGCCGTAAGCGATCACCAGCGCTCCCAGGAAGATTGCGATAAGCGCGATAGTGTTTTTCCGTTTGTATTTATTGCTCCAGCAGGTGCGGTAGAGTTTTTTTCTGAAAGAACCTTTCTTAACATTACCCTGATGTGGAAACATATAGCCGCAGAGGCATAAATCGCGGTGGGCCGGGCGAGGGCGTCCGCAATCGGGGCATCTTTGCTGATTACTGGTGGTGGTTTGAGGACACATAAAGTCGATTATAAAAACAGGGGGCTGGAATCAGCTCCCTGATATTGTAGAATATACCCGTTCTAAAAACTTTTTTTGTATGCTAGAAATAGTAAGTCTAAAAAAAGCAATTATAACTGCTGTCAGGCGAGGGCGCCTGACAGCACAATTAATAAAAGCAATGGATTCTGGCTTTTCCCGCCCCGCCCCGCAGGGGCTACTGCGTAGCAGGGGTCACTGCGTGATAGGGACTACTTCGCAGCGCCAGAATGACGCAGGGGAAAAGACCTGTAAGAAACAGTATAATTGCAGATATGCAATATTTCTCAACAAAGTAAATTAAGTATTTTTAATGATTATATCTGTGTTTTATGTCACATTTCGTACCACTTTAGCTTTCCGAAACTCAAGCTTGAAAATGTCCGGATCAGGGACGACCCGGACTACAGGGCCAAGCGTAGGCGGGGGCGCCTCTGACCCCGCCACTTCAAACGACTAAAATTATACCACATTTCATTGGTGTCAGGCGGGGGCGCCTGACAGCACAATTATACCGGTTCTTAAAAGTCTTTTCGCATGTTTTCGTAAGGGCAATTCATGAATTGCCCTTACATTGGAAAACTATTTCAAGAAACGGTATAAATGGTATTGTGTCAAAGTTCCTTGCCTAACTCGTTACCCCTATAAAAAACGGACAGATGTTATGATTAAGCGGTGTCAGGCGAGGTGTCAGACACCACATCAAGTTTTCTGTCCGTTATTAGGGCTGTGAGAGCCTGTTGTAGATGCGGTAAAACTTTATGGACCGGGCCAAGGCGGTTCGACCGGGGGTTCGTCGCTGAACAGTTCGATATTCAGTTCCCTTCTTTCCAGGATTTCCGGCGGGGCCCATTCCTGCGGTTTTTTCTGCAGATTCTTATTTTCTTCCATTGGTGGAACTCCAATCTATGTAAAATGCTAAATTCTATGTTGGTGTCAGGTGAGGACACCTGACACCACGGTAATTTTATGGCAGGGACAGAACAATGTTCTGTCCCTACAAAATCGTTTAATTAATATATTACTTCAGCAATATGACTTTACGCACATCGCTTTGCCCGGCGGATTGCAGGCGCAGGAAATAGACGCCCGCGGCTAAGCCTTGTCCCTGCAGAGAAGCGTGATGTTGGCCGGAACTTAAAGTCCCATTAACTAAGGTGACGGCTTCACGGCCCTGAATGTCATAAGCCTTTAGGCTGACATAACCGGGGCGAGCCAGGTTGAAAGCGATGGACATTTGATTGTTGAAGGGATTGGGATAGGTATCAATCAAGCCGAAATTATGGACGGCTGCAACGCCGCCGTCATCGACGCCGGATTCGGTGTAGGTCACAGTAATGCGGAAATTGACTAAATCCGAACCGCCGACGGCGGTGAAAGCATAGTTGGAAACGGTGCGCAGGTCTTCGATGACAGCGCCGTTGGTCAGATCTTCCAAGCGGAAGGTATATTCATCGGAAATTTGCCCGATGCTGCCCCACGATAAGGTGACCTCTTGGCCGGCGATATTGAAAGCGCCGACCGAGAAGTCCCATACTTTGGGCTGAGTGAAATTATCATCGCGGTAATCATAGGTGAAAGCGGAAACCGGCATCGACCATTCCGGATGGGAGAAGAATAATTGGACGAAGCTGTCGGAATAGGGCGTATATTCGATGGCGTCCATTTTATCGTAGTTGTCGGAAGAGCCGGGGCTGATGGCGATACGGTTGTATTCATCTTTATAAACGCCGGAAACAGCGGACAGCTGCAGCGCCCATTCATCATTGGTATCGTCCATCACCGAGGGCAGAACCGCCCATAGCCGGCGGGGAGTGAAGATAACTTCCAAATCGACGGCATCGTTCAGCTGTTCGACTAAGAAGCCTTGCCAAGCGGTAATATCGCCGCCCACTTGACTTTGCTGATATTCCACGGGGATATATTGATGACCGAAGTGATCCCAGGTATAAGCGTAACCTGACACCCAGCCGGAATCGGCGGCGGCTTCGATAGAGACGGTAGCTCCGCCGATTTTATTTATATAGGTCTGCCGCCAGTCGTAGGCGTAGGGATGGGGATTGGCCAGCATATTCATACCGTTATGTCCGTTGGCCGGGGGTTCGATGGCGACGGGATAAGGAAATACCTGTAAAAGCGCGCCGGAATCGATTTGAGCTTCCACGATGTCGATAGTGCAGTTATCCACCACATTTTCCACGAACCAGTAGCCCATTCCGGGGACGAAGGGGGCGGGATCCAAGCCCAAATTGACGGGGAAATCCGGTTCCTGATAGCGGATATAGGTGCCGTTGGGGATGTCCCATCTGGAAACGCGCCAATAAGGCCAGCCCGGGGTGGCGTTAGCTACATCATCGGAAAACAGGACGATGGGGTCGCCGCTGACCACTTCCACCGGGACGCCCATCATCACATAGATATCGCGGGGGATAGCCAAAGTGACATGGCTGGGGGTAGCTTGAGCGGTATTGCCGTAGTAGCCCATATCGATGCGGCCGCCGTTGGGCAAAGGTTCATTGGAATAATCGTCGAGGGGATTGCCGGTATCGATGCAGCGGGAACCTTGCAGCAAGTGGAAATCGCCGGTGGGATCGACAAACAGCGGATCTTCGGTGAAGCTGGTACCGGTAAGGGGGATGGTGCTTTCCACATTGCTGTAGTTGAAAGTAACGGTGCCGTTAGTTACGGAATAGGTAGTTTGATAGCCGATACCGTTGTGATTGCCCCAGATGATGCTGTTATTGAAGGTGCCGGAACCGTTAAAAAATTGGAAAGCGGCGCGGTCGTAATTGGTGCAGGTATTGTGGGAAACGGTGACATTGTTGAAAGTACCGGTGGAATTCAGGTAGACGCGCAGTCCGCCGCCGTATTGGGAAGCGTGATTGCCATCGACTAAACAGTTGGTCAAAGTGTTATGGGAATTTTCCCGGCAGTAGAAACCTCCGCCGAAGCCGGCGGTATTATCGAGAAATTCGCAGTTGGTAAAGGTGGAATTGGAGCCGATGCAGAAGACTCCTCCGCCCCACAAAGAGGTGGAATTACCGCTGAAGACGCAGTTATAGAAATCGGGATTGGATTCCCGAATGGAAACTCCGCCGCCGGTATCGGAAGCTGCGGCGGTATTGGAAATGCGGCAGAATTCCATAATGCTGTTATCATCGGAATTGCTGTAAAAATTGACTCCTTTCCAGGCGGTGGCGCCGGAATGCAGGTCGAAGATGATGCTGTCGGAGGCAGTACCGGAAGCGGTCAGGAGGCCGTAAATAAGGAAGCCTCTACCCTGGTCGAAGGTGAAATTAGTCCCCGGGGCGATAGTCAAAGAGGTGGCGTTCGCCACGGAAATATCGCCTATGATATGGTAATCGCCGGGACCTAAGATTCCCGATTGCGGCCCGGAAATATCGACCGCGAAGCTTAGTCCGGCGAAAACAAGGATAAAAGCCAAGGATCTAATGATTTTGAACATCGTCGTTCCTTTATTTTGGGATATTTGTATTCTTATTGTATTTCTTAAAAGAGTGTTCAAGTGAGCAAGTGTTCAAGTGTTCAAGTAAAAGCCAGAAAGTCGTCAGTCGTTGGTCGTTAGTCGTTAGCACTACTTTGTTAATTACTATAAATGAAATGTGTGAATATTTATTGTTGTCTGAAAATCCCCCTTTAATTCCCCCTTTAAGAAAGGGGGAAAGTGGGGTAGGACAGTTGTTTGCTGGTCTCCCCCCTTTTTTAAAAGGGGGTCGGGGGGGATTTTATCTAAATATAATACAATTAACACTTTGAACAAACACACAAGAACTATTTAACAAAGTAGTGTTGGTCGTTAGAAAAAACAAAAGCGGGGTTTAGGGTTTAGGGTAAAAGCCACCAGTTACCTGCTGCCAGCCACCGGCTAACTGCAAATTCTGTCAATCAGGGTTGACACTTTAACAGTGAAAAATGTCTTATCGGCGATTTAGAGGCGCAGTAAAATTTATAACACTATAATTGTCAATAACATACGAATACGGTCTATGGACACCGGAGGGAAATATTTGGAATATATTACGGATTTTCCACATCGTTTTCGGCGCGGGGCTCGAATTCTTCAGCCGGTAAATCAAACTGGAATACGGTTAAAAACTTACAGCCGCAGACAAGGTTCAAAGAACAGTTGTCAGTATTTATGCAAACTATGTGCCAAAGGAAGCAGCAAGTAACAAGTAAAAGCTGGATTTGGGATTTAGGATTTGGGAAAAGCAAAGCAAGAAAAGCGGGATTGGGGATTGGGGAAAAGCAAAGCAAAAGCGAATGAAGAATATCGAATGTAGAATGTACATTCGGTTATCAAGTTAAGTCAGGTAAATTAGTATGAATTTAATCAGAATTATTTCAAGTATTGAGGTGAATTTTTGTATTTAAAAATCCCCCTTTAATTCCCCCTTTAAGAAAGGGGGAAAACTGGCGGAGCCGGATGTTTGCTTGTCTCCCCCCTTTTTTAAAAGGGGGGCGGGGGGGATTTTTATAAAACAAATAATTACATATGCTTGAAAAATAACCTGAACAAACTGGATAACCGCAATATATATTGTTTCTAAAAATATTTTTCCGATATTTTGGACAGAACAGTGAGCCTGTCCCTACAATCGGAAAGTATTAATCAGAACGGGTATAATTACTCATTCATCACTCCTCATTCATTATATCATTCGCATTTCTGTCTATTGTTCATTTGTGTTTAATAAAAGCGCCATTGTCATATTCTTGGAAAGCGATCCTCAATTCTTCCTGAGTGTTCATAACAATCGGCCCGTACCAAGCCACCGGTTCGCGCAGGGGTTTTCCGGACATCAGCAGAAACCGCACGGGGATTTCGCCGGTTTTCACCGTTATCTGAACGCCATCGTCGAATAGCGCCAACTCCTCATTGCCGATATAAGCGTCCCCGGTTAAGTCGGAATAACTGCGTTCTTTTTCATAAGCGAAAGCATTTTGTCGAGGGCTGAACAAAGCTTTCCCTTCGATTACATAGGTTAAAACGGTATGACCGGGTTTAGTCGGATGCCGGAATTCCGACAGCGGGGGGAGAGAAATATCCAGATATTCCGGCTCGGTGACCACATCGTCGACCGGGCCTTGAACGGCGCCAATCCGGCCAGCGATAAGGCGGATTTCCGCACCGGCATCGGTGGTAATTACCGGTATCCGCTCGTTCTTAATTTCCCGGTAACGCGGCGGCATCATCTTATGGGAAGCGGGCAGATTCGCCCACAACTGGAATCCGCCCATCCGGTTTTTTTCGTCTCCTTTAGGCATTTCCTGATGGATAATTCCGCTTCCCGCGGTCATCCATTGCACTTCCCCGGCGCGGATGACACCTCGATTGCCCAGACTATCGCCGTGTTCCACTCTGCCTTGCAGCATATAAGTTATAGTTTCGATACCGCGATGAGGATGCCAGGGGAATCCCCGGAGATAATATGGGGGATTTTCACTGCGGAAATCATCCAGAAGCAGGAAGGGATCGAAAGCGTTCACTTCGCGGAACCCAAAAGCGCGTTTCAAATGCACTCCGGCGCCTTCAATCGTGGGAACGCTTTTAACGAGCAATTTAATTTTACGGTCTTTCTCCATCATTTGACTCCTAACTCGGATAAGCCGGAACCAAGAAGGCTTTGGGCTCTTGGCTCTTGGCTCTTGGCTCAAGACTTTGGACTTTAGTCCCCGCTTTCGCGGGAATGACAAGTTCGGGGCATCATTGGACACTATGACACCGCGGAGGAGGATTTGCGCTGCTTTAGCCAGCGCCAGACACCTGAAACCTATTTCATCAGCGCCACTTTCTCCACCATAGACCATTTGCCCTCGACCATCAGCCGGACAAAATATACTCCGCTCCCCACTCCCTCCGCCTCCCACACCACGGTGTGTTTCCCCAGCCCCCAGTCCCCAGCCCTCAGCACCGCAATTTCCCTCCCCAGCACATCGAAAACCGCCAGCTTGATTTCCGCCGCCTCGGTCAGGGTGAAAGTGATGGTAGTGGAGGAATTGAACGGATTGGGGGAAGGCGGCAGCAGGTCAAAGGTCAAAGGTGAAAGGTCGAAGGAGGGACTGTCCATGGTAGTTTCGTCTCCAAACAATTCCCCGCCGCAAGACCAATCGGAAAGATTGTCGTTGTCACTTTCCGGATTAAGCATATCGAATTCGAAGGAATCCGCCGCGATAATGACATTGGGATAAACGCCGGCATAACCGTAATAGGTATAAGTTCCCGCCGGCGCATGCGCAGGTACCAACTGCTGACGCACCCGTTCAATTGTCGCAGCTCCAGGTAGTATAATATCCTGCGCCATCATCAAAGGACCGATTATGCTGCCGCTGGGCAGCGCCGCCATCGTCCAAATATCCAGTTCCAGCGGGGGCAATCCGGCGTTGCCTACCACGATGATGAAGGTTACGGGATTTTGCAGCGGCAGATAAGTCAGATCCAGCGATACCAGCGCCGCAATTCCCTGATTGAAGTAATACGCTCCCATATCCGCAATGGTCCCGTCCGGATCGATGGGACTAGCCGGATCGCCCGCATCGATACAGGGCGAGTTTTCGGTCAAATTGAAATTCCCCATCCCCGGTTCGACAAAAAGCGGATCCATATAGATATTATAGTATTGATCGCAGGAATCCCCGTTGAAATTGGTCATTACCAGCGTCCCCAATCCCGGCGGAATCTGCCCATGGAAATCCCCGCCTTGATTGCCAAAAAAGTCGTTATACGAAATATTGTAAACCGCCGGAACTTGGTAAAAATACACCCCTCCCACTCCGTAGCTGCTTTCCACAATGGTATTGCGCAAATCGATTTGCGAATCTGCACCGATGTAAATGCCTCCGCCGGACAGCGAGCCGGAATTGCGGCTCAAGGAGCAATTTGTCAAAGTCACATCTGAATATTCCAGAAATACACCTCCCCCCATACTTTGAGCGGTGTTGCCGCTAATCAAAGTATAGGTTACCAAAGCGTTCGATTCCAGAAAATACAGCGCCCCGCCGTCGCCGTTAATCTCTTCCCCGGATAAATTCTCACGGAATTTACAATTGTAAATGGTAATATCCGAATAAGTAGTAAATATCCCTCCCCCTACTCCCGGCATTTCCCCGCCCGCCTGATTATGGAAGAAACTGCAGTCCTCAAAAAAGGGTGTGGAACCGGTGCAATACAGACCTCCGCCATAACCTGTAGTGTAACTGTTGCTAACCGTATTATAGTTGATATAGCAGCCGGTAAAACTGGTGCCGTTCCCGGTGGTAGTTATCCCTCCGCCGTAATTGGAGGCGAAATTGTCGACAATATAGCAATTGACAAACTCCGCAGTCTCGCTGTTGGAATATACTCCACCGCCCATAAAAGCGGTATTATCCTCAATATAACAGTTCTCCACCAGGGGACTGGAAGTTGAATTGCAATATACTCCTCCCCCGGAACCGCCGGAGTTGCCGCGCAGCCAGCAATTCTTCACTCTCGGACTGGAGCCGAAACAATCCAATGCGGAAGCGCCGCTGCCGCTGATGTCGCAATATTCCAATAGGCAGCTGTCGGAAGAACCGGAATAAAAATCCACTCCCCCCCACTCCACCGCCCCGGTATCCAATTCGAAAGCGATACCGTTATTCTCTTCCCCGGCAGCGTTCAAATACCCGTAAATATCGAAATCGTAATTTCCGGTGAATTTTAAAACCGCCCCGGGCAAAATGGTCAGCAAATCGCCTTCCGCTACGGAAATTTCGCCAGTCACTTGATAAACGGTGTCGACTAAAAATCCGCTTAAAGCCCCGCTGATTTGAATTTGACTTTTTGCAGGGATTATCTCTGCGAATACGAATAACGCCCCCGCCAGAACCGCAGTTGAAGTTTTCATAACATCCTCGCAAGTGTATAAGAAAGGACATTCGACTGTATAATTATTATACAGTAAAAGTTGTTGAAAAGCAAGATTAATAGGGATTAGTGGTTCTTCGCTGAATCGTGCGGGTAAGAATTCCCGGGATTTATACTCGTTCCGATTTATATTTTCCGATTTTAGGGACAGAACACTGTTCTGTCCCTACCTAAACATGGGAAAAGATTTTTAAGAAACAGTATAGTGTGTGTCAGGCGAGGGCGTCTGACACCACAGTGCCAAGCAAATTATCGACAATTCTTTATCGATGCGGCAGGGCTAAGCGGTTAAAGACCAGAGACAAATTTCAAATATTTTTAGCAGGCATTTGGCTTCTTAAATTAATTTCCTTATATTATTCATTCTGCTTGATACTTGACACTTGCTACTTGTTACTTGCTACTTGCTTTTAACTGCGGGGCTACAATGATCCATAACTTTTCCGTCAACTATGTCCAGGAGTTTATCCGTAATATTCAGCAGTTAAGGATATCGGATATCAATCCCATTTCCGAGCAAATTTGGCAAGCTTACCTCGCCGGTCATCAGATTTTCGTAATGGGCAACGGGGGCAGCGCGGCGATCGCTTCACATTTCGCCTGCGATTTGGGCAAATCCACGGCAATGGACGGCAAACCGCGTTTCCGGGTGCAAAGTTTGAACGATAATGTACCGCTGATGACGGCATTAGCTAATGATTTGGGCTACGAAAATGTCTTCCGGGAGCAGATGCGCAACTTGGCGCGTCCGAACGATGTGGTCATCGCGATTACTTCCGCCGGCAATTCGGAAAACATTGTCCGCGCGGTGCAATTCGCCAATGAAATCGGGGCTATTAGTGTGGCGATCATCGGTTTCGGCGGCGGCAGAGTCAAAGACATTGCGCAATTCAGTTTAGTGTTGGAATCGTGCGATTACGGCGTAGTGGAAACCATCAGTATGTTTGTCTGCCATACTTTGACTTTCGCTTTTAAAGACCGATTGGAAAAGACCGATATTCCCGGGTTGGAAAGGTAACATATTGAAACTCACCGCAGAAAGAAAGTAAACCGCCAGGGGCGGCTGGAGTCGCGGCCGCGCACAACGAAGGATGAAAATAGTGTCGACCACAGAGGGTCGATACCACAGACTAAAGTCGGCTGTCAGGCGAGGGCGCCTGACAGCACAGCTTTTCCTTTCGACTTTCGACAATTTTCAAAGCAAACCCTCATGC
>Ga0172368_10008138_pt1 | contig 10767 bp, 16 predicted proteins | sample Lak11m_FD_114540 | JGI IMG/M metagenome (GOLD analysis project Ga0172368, IMG submission 114540) | Freshwater microbial communities from Kabuno Bay, South-Kivu, Congo - kab_022012_11m | ecosystem: Environmental > Aquatic > Freshwater > Lake | place: Democratic Republic of the Congo: South-Kivu...
GAAGCGGGAGGGGGCAAAACCAAGAGGTTTGGGGATTGGAACACCGCTTTGCGGTGTTCCAATCCCCAAGTCCCCTCTGCTCCCCGCCCCAATGGGGCGGGGCCGGGGGTGGGGTGTGCGGCTACAATTTTTCTTGAGAATGCCATACTGGCGCGGCGCAATCAGCGGATTGCGCGCGCCAACATTGTGTTATAATTGCGCCGCTCAACCGAGCAGGTTGGTTATCCGGAGAGGTAGCGTAGTTGGCCTAACGCGCGCGCCTGGAAAGCGCGTATACCGCAAGGTATCGCGGGTTCGAATCCCGCCCTCTCCGCCTCCCATATGTACGGGTTTTGGCTTGCCCGATCCCGTACATGTACGATAGGCGCAGCAACCTTAAAAAAAGGTCTTTGGAAGTCGTGTGCGTCAAACATAGCGGTCCTCCTGGCAAAAACCACACCAGAAGGACCGCTGATAGTAAAATACTTACGGGTTTATCACCAGCGGTAACTGGTGGGATGGTTCCCGGCGGGTGTGATGGCCCGCCGGGTTTTTTATGCCCGGATTCTAGCACCAAGCCCCAAAACGGTACACCCTCGCGCGCACGCACGCGCACGCATGAAGCGCCCAGCCATATTTCAATCATTTTGCGCTTTGGGGTGGGGGAGACCTGCCAAATAACGCATGACCGCCCGCCCCGCCGCCGTGAGCGTCACCCCTTGCGCCGGGCTGCCTGGATTGCGCCAAACCACCAACCCGCGTGAAATAAGCTCATGCCGCAACTGCTCGAACTCTGACCGGCTGAAAGACCGCCCCGCCCCAGTCCACGCGCCAAGCGTAAACGGCTTCCCGGCTGAAAGGCCGCGCGCCAATTCGGATAATTGCGCCTGGTCGATATTCAGGAAAGCATAATCAACCGCCCGCCCTTCATCCTGTGATAAAGCCAGCTTGATAACCTGCTGCTTTGCCGTTATGGGTGCGACCGGCTCAAGATCAACCCCGCGCGCAAGCTCGCCCGCCCGGACTGCTCGCCCCCGGAATGACAGAAAAGCCAGCAGCGCGCCCGCGCAGCCTGCCAGCGCGCCCCAAGATGAATAATCAACCACGCGCGCCAAGTGCGCCCCAAGCGCCGCAACTGACCCCGCAAGCGCCCCAACCAGCAGCGCCGATAAGACGAAAGTCATAAATTCGTGCATGGTTCACCTCCCAAGCATCAAAACCGGGCTACCTTTGGCGTGTGCCGCCCGCGTGTCTTCCGTTGTTTGCGCCAAATACCGCTTTAGCACTTCCGTTGTCGAGTGCCCCGCCATTCTGGAAAGGGTTATCAAGTCCACCCCGGCGCGCAGCATGGTAAGGCAAAACAAGCGCCGGAAGCTGTGAAGTGAAGGCGACTTAACCCCGGCTGCCCTGGCCCGCCTGGTCATAATCCCCCGCAAGCCGTCATACCCAAGCCGCCCCCCGCCCCGGATCGCCACAAATAACGGCTGCTCGCGCGCCCGGCTTCCCCGCTCAATATATTCCCGGATCGCCGCCCGCGTTTTCTCGCTTGTGTGGACCGTCCGAGGCTTGCCGTTCTTGCTTTGCTTGATAAGCACATCCCCGGAAGCGCCGTCAAAGTCTGCCACATTCACCCGCAAGACCTCGCTTGCCCTGCATCCGGTATCTATCAAAAAATAGAGTAATGCCCGGTCCCGGCTGCCAAGCAAGGAATCGTCGCAGGTATCTAGCATCCTGGCGACATCTTCAAAACTGGCCGGCTGTAAGGGTGGAATATCCACACGCGGCGCGCGCACTTTTTCAATCGGGTTTTTACCGCCCGGCTCGCTTTCCTCCCAGTACCAACGAAAGAAGCATTTCACCGCCCTGAAAACCGCGTGCAGGCCGCCCGCGTTATGATCGCCTTGCAACCATAACAACATGCTTCTTATGTCGTGTGGTGTCACCTGGCGCACGGTATGAAGTGATTCCTTCTCGCAGTAAATCAGGAAAATCCCCAGCTTTTGAGCATAAAAGCGCAGGCTGTTATCGTGCAAGCCTTCCGCTTTCTTTGCCGTGATAAACGCAGCAACACAAGCCGAAAGCGAATCATCTGCCATGTGTCACCCCTCAATACTTTGTTTCGTTTTGCGCTTTGGTTTACTGTAAATATAAGCGTGTCCGTCTGACATGCTTTTTATGTTGAAATTGCGTGCCAATTCTGATATTGGAACCTCTCCAATAATTACCCGATTCAGCATGACCAAAAAGCTAACCCTATCATCCGGGTACGCCAAAAACTTACCCAGACTTTCATAAACTTCACGCCGCGCAGCTTGCATAACAGACGGTGTTATTTCCTTTAGGTCATTTGATACGGCTTGATCCTTTTCCGTGCGTCCTAGCCCTTCCTGGTGGCTTGCTGCTGGCTTAGTCATCAAAACCATCGAGCCATCTGGCCGCGTTTCGATCCATGACCGGCTTTCAAGATCGCTTGACGGCTCGCGCCCCAAAGCCGTAACCAGTGCCGCATGGGTAAGTTCTTGCATGTCAACTGACTGATTTTCCATAACCTTTTCCCTTCTGTTTCAAATCTGACCGTTTCAGGATGGTTTCGATAATATCAATTATCGGAACCTATGTGTTACAATCGTGTAAACAACGTAACACCTAATCAAGCACTATTGTAACACATAGGTTACATAACACAAGTGTAACAAAAGGGTAAAATATGGACATGACTGTAAATAATCGCTTTGGTATCCTGCTGGCCGAAAAGCGCGTAAGTGAGCGCCGTAATATTGCCCTATCGGAAGTTGAGCGCCAAACAGGTATCCCGCGAAAGACGCTTTACGCATGGCAAAACAACACAGTAACCCGGTATGACGCTGGCATTATCAATGCCCTTTGTGCATACTTTGGCTGTGATCCTGGCGACCTGTTTCACTATGTCCCAGACGACCCCGCCGCGCCTGCCAACTAACCGCCCTGGCGAGTGATCCACGCCGACCGGCTCGCGCCTGAAAACGATAAGGACGCAATCGAATTGTTGCGTTCTGTTTTGCGTCCTGGCGAACTGGCGACCCTGGCCGAGAAGATGTACCACGCCAAACAGACCGGACAACATGCAATCATCGGGATTGAATTTACGCGCGGACATGCTCGCAAGATCGTTTATTACACAAGCGAACTGCTCAAGATGGAATAATATTTTGGAAGCTTTTTAAGGCTTTCCGTCAAGTTTCGTCAAACATTTGAAAGGAAAACGCATGAGCAATCAAATTTCCAATAATGACGCGCTTATCCAGCGCCATAACGAAGCCGCTTTAGCCGTTCACGAAGCGGTATCCCTGCTGCTTTCGCGCATCGAACAACTCGAAGCGGTCAAAACCGAAGTAAGCCGCCTGCCCGTAAAAAGCCAACAAGCAATCAACGGTCTGGTGATCGATCGCGGATTAGACGTGCCAACGTTTCGCCATGCAATCGAATCGGCCAACAAGTCTTACTTTACCAGTCGTCCATAACCGAAAGGAAGTCCCATGCAAGCACAATTTTCTAAGCTCGAAAGTCATTTACGCGCCCTGGCAAAAAGCCGGGATGAACTCCGCGCGACACTGGCGAGGATCGAAGCCCAGCGCACAACCTATTCAGACTCTTACACTGACAGCGTGCAAGCCGCCGCGAAAGACGCGCACACGAAAAGCCTGCAAGCCGCTTATGAGCGTGCTTGCGAGTTGATCGATGAAGCCATGAACCAAGCTTCAATCAATGCCGCTGTGTGGAAGAACCTTGATTCGCCGCGCCTGGCTAACGCGCTGAAAATCATCGAACTTTCAAAGGGTGAATTACAGGCCGAGGATAAGCGCAAAATTGTTAATGAGTTTGTCGGTGATCCGCAAAGCTTGCGCGCCTTGCGGCAAGTTTTCAAGTCTATGGGTTCATCTTATGATGGCGGTATTTCTGACCTGCTTTACAACCCTGGCGAAGCCGCAACCGCCTTGAAACAGATCGCCATGAACGCGATTATCCAGAACGGCTCGCTCAATTCCCTGGCTTCTTCAATCCGCAAGATTGCAAGCCGTGAGGGTATCGACTTTCCGGCTTTGATTGATGAAGCTGGCGCGACCGAGGCCATACGCGTGAGCGCCGGGCTTGCGCCGCGCACCTAGCGCCGCTTTCTTGCGTCCGATAAAAAGCCGGGTGAATTATCCCCGGCTTTTTACTTTGCCTTTAGCGGCTGATACTCGCCCCTTTTCCTTTTCGCTTCAATCGCGCCCGGATAACCTTCACCCGCCCAGGCCGTGAGCATATCGCCTGTAAGGTTTATGCCGATCCTGGCCGCCAATTCGACCCCCTCAACATGTAACCAGTCCCGCGCTTCTCGCCTTGTGGGTGTATCGTCCTTCCTGGCCGCGTCCCGGATCGCTTGTGCTAACACGCCCATCAATAACCGCTTTACGTTTTGGTGGTCAAGCTGGATAACTGACATGCGCCAATTATTACACCCTTACACCCTGGCGGAGTCTGACAATTTTTAAGGTTTGTTCGTGTCAATCCTGGCTATACTGTAAGTAGGTTCTGAGGTGGGAAGTCGCTACCCACGCCGGTGCGAGATGGCAGGTTGCGCGATGCCGTACGGAATCCGAACTGGTGAGAAGTTGGAACGAATCCAGCTATCAAGGCTAGTATTTTTTATGGAAGTCGCCTTCACCCATGCCAACAACACGCGGTATAATCTCACCTGGCAAGGCCACAAGCCAAGCTAAACGGCGCGCCCCCCTCGCGCCGTTTTTTTATCTTATGTGCGCAATCCTGCCAACCATTCACGTTGTTCTTCAAGCCTGCTATCTACTTTCTCCCATGAAACTTTCCCGTTTGAAATAACCAGACGCAAGTCTTTTGATTTTGTGCTTTGGAACGACCTCAATACCTCATCATTTGTACTTTGGAGCCATTCGTCATTATGAAAAGTTAAAAATCGGCTTAATTCCAGTGTTCCGATTTTTTTTATAAGAAAATCGCCATATGCCTGTCTATTATCTTCATCACGATACTTACATTCCCCCTCGTTGGGTATTTTTACCCATGCCCCATCTCGATACACCTCTTTATGTTTCCAATAATCGTCTGACTGTCTGATAGTTCCTTCTGGAATATCGGAAGTCTCCCAGTGATCGACTACAAATCTATAAATTTGTTCTTTGCCCGTTTGATCGTGTGAATAAACCACATCCCCGTTATGTGGAAAATGATTTATCATTTGATACCCTCTGTCATACGTGTAAAAAATATCATTTTCGCGTTCACAAATTTTCTCGGTTCCGTCCGTGAATACTTCATACGCTTCTAGCTGCCCCGCTTCAACTCGATAGACAAGTCTAGCGCGCTTCACCTCTTTTGGTTCTTCCGGCTTAACTTCCCAGGTTTCTATCAAGTTCCCTTTCTTATTGGTGTTTCTCGCCTTCAACCATGTAAACCCATTCTTGTAAGCGTATTCAAAAAAACCAAGCGCCTTTTCTCTTCCATGTTTTTTTATTTGTTCCAAAAAATAACTTGCGCAATCTTCCGATAGTTCTCCTTCTAAAGAAAAAGAAAGCGACAACAACAATTCCGCGCTATTGTTGTTTTGATTTGGTTTTCCTGGATTTTGTGTGTCTAATGGTATTGACCAGTCGCAGTCAATGCCATTTACCAGTTCTGGTAAATCAGGTTTACTAGTTGGTAACTGGTCAATGCCATTTACCAGTTCGATACCTTTTCTTACTTGTTCCATCTTTATCTTAGAAACTTGACTCTTAATGCCCCGCCGATTTTTCAAGTAAACAAAATCGACCCGTTCAAGGTCAAGCTGTAAAGAAAACAAGCTGGCGACCTGGTGAAGATTCCCCTTTTCGTTTTGACTGACCAACCGCGCGCGCTTCAATCCTTCAAGTGCCGAGATAATCGCCGGACGGCTTAACCCGGTCCCATAATCACGTTGTTCTCCATCCCGTGAAAATAACCCATTCTGGAGTTGAGTTAAAGATATTCTGTCTTGCCGCTTCTGCCATCCGAATATTTTCCTTACCATGTAAATAAGAACCTTAAACTCATTCGGAGTAAGAAACGCCTCAACTTGGTCAATATAAAAATTGGGGGTTTGAAACGAATGTGGGATGAAATTATCGACCATTTCCCCCCCATTGCGCGCCAGTTTTCTTGATAGAATTGTATGTAATCACTGTTTTCTCCTGCCTCTGACCTCGCCGCGCTGCTGCCCCAGCGCGGTTTGGTTTAAATTCATGCCGTCCCCTGGCGCGCCCGGCCGACCAACTCAACCCCGGCGCGCGCCGCCCGCGCTTCCTGCTGGACCAACTCGCGCAGCAGTTGAGAAGCGCTTTTTTGCTTGCCTGCTGCCAACTCGCGCAAGTCTTTGAGTGTCGCAGGATCAACCCGAAAAATAAAGTTTTCTGTTTTTTCTTTCATGTTTCCCTTTCGTGTGACCAAACAAAACGCCCGGAATACAAGAACCTGTATACCGGGCGATAGAATCAAGCCGACAATCGGCTTATGGGCTGCTCATTATCACGGGTTCTTGTAAACGGTTTTTGAAAAAGAATGAGCGAAAGTTTAGGGTATTCAATTGGTTTTGGTGCGTTTGTCGGTGTCTTGTTTCTCCTGTTTGTGTGATCCTTATCTAAGTATATACGCTTTGCCTGTGATCTATACCCCCAAACCATCAAACCCCAGGAAATTTTAAGGTTCATAACTGCCCCGCCTTTGCTTTAGCTGCTTGACCGGGCTGCCTTTGGCGTGACTGTCTTGTAAATCCTCGTTCACCAGGTGCAAATAACGCGCAAGCACTTTGGTTGTCGTGTGCCCCATCAAGCGCGCAAGGCTGATAATATCCACCCCGGCGCGCAGCATCGAAAGCGCAAAAGCCCGCCGGAAGTCATGCAGCGCAGGCCGCCGGACTTTGGCCGCCTTTGCTCGCCTGGCGATAATCACCCGCAGGCCGCCGTACTTCAATCGTTCTGGCCGCGCTTCCGTCACCCACAAGGCCGGGTTATCGTCTGGCCGCGCGTGCAAGTATGCCCTGATCGCCTTGCGGGTTTCGCCGCTGATAAAGACTGACCGAGGCTTGCGACCCTTGCCAACGCGCACCAAAACCGCGCCGGTAGTCTCGTTCACCTGGTCCCGGTCAAGCCGCAACAATTCCCCGGCGCGCAAGCCAGTATCCAGCAGCGTGAGCAAGATCGCCCGGTCCCGCAAGCCCATAAACGACCGCTCGCAGGCCTCAACCATCTTTAGCACATCTGGCAACTCAACCGGCTTCAAGGGTTCTTCGGTCAACTTCGGAGCTTTTACTTTCGCAATTGGGTTCTTCCATGCTTCCGGTTCTGCCTCGTTTTCATACCAGCGCAAGAACGTTTTCAACACCCGGTAAGCCGCGTGCAGGCCGCCCGGATTATGGCCGCTTTCCTCAAGCCATGTAAGATAATCGCGGATCGCCCCAACCGTCACATGCTCGAACTGCTCGATTACCTGGCCCTGGCAAAAGTCGAGAAAATGCCCGATCTGCTGCTTGTAAAATGCCTGTGTCGCAACCGAGATTCCTTCAAGCTTTTTCGCCTTGTAGAACTCGTTTGCCCATTCCGCAACATAATCGGCTTTGGAAGTCGTGTGCGTTCCATTTTCGGAAGTCGTGTGCGCTGTTTTGAATCTCGTTACATCTTGCGCCATGTCACACCCCCATAGACGCGCAAAACGGCCCGATTACCTGGTATCATTGCCAAATATGGCGGTATCAACCTTAAAAGGCCTAACGCGCGCGCCTGGAAAGCGCGTATACCGCAAGGTATCGCGGGTTCGAATCCCGCCCTCTCCGCCAGGAAGAAGCTGTCAGCTTTAACGCACAAACCATACTCAATTGAGGATCTCTCTCAATCCCTTCATGCAGCTGGCGCAGAGATGAGCAAAACCTTATCCAAACCCGTCAAGCGCTATCAAGTGCAGCACGCACCTGGCCAGCTGTTGATCACCATCCCCGGCCACGTCAGCCCGCGCATGCGCGACGTGATGCTGATCAGCCTGCCGCTGTGGGTGGTTTTCATGTGGGTTCTGGTCGAAGCCTTGATCAAAGCCCTGCCCGCGCTGCTGGCGGGCGGGACGGCCGGGCGCTGGTTTACCTACCTGTTTCTGGCCGCCATGGGCGTGTTTTGGATCTGGCACGGCTTCACTGCTGCGCGCCCTGCTGCGCCGCCTGGGCAGCCGCGAGATCATTCGCCTGACCCCCGTTGAAATCGAGATCACGCGCCAGGCGGTGTGGGGCGCCAAAAGCGAGCGCTTCGCCACCCAGGACGTGCGTGATGTGAACCTGGCCAGGGTCGCGGAAGAGAGCCTGATCGCCAGCCGCTCCGGCAAAACGATCTTTCGCGCCCCGGTCAGCGGCCCGCTGCGCTTCCAGCTGCCCGAGCACGGCCTGAGCGCCGGGCTCGACCTGGACAAAGACGACGCGCTCGAGCTGGTCTCGCTGATCCAGTCCCAGCTCTCGGATTGGCGGCGCTTCGACGCATCCCGCAAGGCTGAAGCAGTCCGCCAGCCGCCGCTGAACGCAGAAAAATAGACAGGCGATTTTTGAAGCGGCTGGCTGCTCTCTTCAAAACGCCGCACTGCCTGGCAGATCCTGTTTCCCCTGCGCCGTTCAGCGTGAGGATGGCGGCACAATCACTTTCAACTGCCCAGGTAAAATCTCGATGCGGATCTCATGGACATCCGCGGCCAGCACCTCGCCATCCAAATGGACCGGCAGGCGGCCGTCAACCCCGCGCACAGTCACGCGCGTATCCTTTTTAAATTGAATCGCGGGGTGCGTTCCCTGCGTCCCCTGCATAAAGCGCGGAATCAGCATCAAAATCCCGGCCTTGCTGAGATTTTTGGCGATACACAAATCCAGGATGCCGTCGCCGGGGTTGCCATGCGGGGCCATCAGGAAACCGCCGCCCGCTCGCCTCCCGTTCATGATGGTGACCATCAGCGCGCGCTGGCGGATCACTTCGTTCGCGAGTTCAATCTGCATCTCAGGGGCGCGGTAATAGATATACATGGTCTGGAGCGCGGCCACGAAATAGCCCAGGAACCCGCTCAGCCTGGCCTGGTTGGCCACCCGGCTGACCACCGCGTCAAAACCGATCCCCACCCCGTTGCCAAAGTAACGCGGCGCCGCCTCTCGATCTGAAAAAATTCGCCCGGCATCCAAAGTTCGCACATGACCTGCCGCCAGGGTCCGGCAGGCGGCCTTGAAATCCAGCGGAATGCCAGACGCAAAACAAAAATCGTTTCCGCGCCCCACAGGCAGCACGCCCAGCACCGCATCCCCCCCATTTTGATCTTTGTAACGCAGCAGGCCGTTCACCGTCTCGTTGACCGTCCCATCACCGCCCACGGCGACGATCACATCATAGCCTTGCTCGGCCGCGTCCCACGCCAGTTCCGAGGCATGCCAGGGGCGTTCGGTCAGGCTGAGATCAAAATTCAGGCCAAGATCTGTCAGAGCCTGCTGGATTTCAGCGACACGCTTGCCAGTTGAACCTTTCCCCGAACACGGGTTTAAGATGATCTTATAACGCTCCATCGGTGCCTCTTTATCGCCTTCAGGTTTTTTTCTCGCGATCCAGCCACAGCTCGCGGTATTTTCGATTCCAATCTGCGAGGTAGCGCAGGGCAAGCAGCAATCCCACCGGCGCCGTGATCCAGGTAATCGTCCCGCGCAGCCCGGCCAGCCATAACACCAGCGGGAAAATGAGCGCCGCCAAAAGGCTGCCCCGCGCCGCGTGACGGGTGACAAGCACACAAAAGACCAAAACGCCAACCGATACCGGGAAGGCCAGCGGCAAAACGGCCAGAAGCGCGCCCCCAGTCACCGCCAGGCCCTTGCCGCCCCGGAATTGCGAGAAGATGGGCCAGCAGTGCCCAATCACCGCGCACACGACGGTCAAGGCGATCGACCAGTCGGGCAGATTCAGCTGGAGCGCAAGCCAGGTGGGAGCAAATCCTTTCAGCGTATCCAGCACAAAAACCGCAAGCCCCGCGGCCCAGCCGGCCTGGCGAATGGTATTGGTTGTGGTCATATGGCCGGATCCGGCCTCGCGAATGTCAATGCCCCTGGCCCAGCGCGCAATCCAGACGGCGAATGGCAAAGATCCGCTCAAGTAAGCCAAACCCCAACACAGGGGCGAAAGTGCGCTCACTTTGTCTCCTGGCATGCGAACATCGCCTGGGAAAACAGCGTTGATTGCTTCATATCGTATTAATTTGAAACCCCTTTGCGTCTGATTGGTTCTTCAGAAGATCGCGCAGCCGCGCCCGGCTTATTTCACGGCCGGGATGAACCCATGCCTGGCCATGACGGCCTGTCCGTCTGGCGAGAGCACGAGCGCCATAAAGGCTTTGGCCAGCCCGGCGTTCTTGCTGTCCAAGACCGGCGCAATCGGGTAGGTGGCAATGCTGTTCAGCGCGTCGGGAATCTCGAGCGTGCCCAGTTTCTCACGGGCGGAGTTGAAATCGGTGACGTACACAATCCCGGCATCCGCTTCCCCTAAAACCACTTTGGACAGCACCCCTTTGACGTCGGTTTCGTAGGAAACCACGTTCCTGAGCACCGCTTCCTTAAAACTCGCGTCAAAGCGCGCATCTTTGACGGCTTTATCCAGAAATTCGAGCGAATACTGCCCGGCTGGCACCGATTTTTCAGCCAGAATCATCTTGATATTCGCTTTGGACAGATCCTGCAGCTTTGCCAACCCGGCCGGATTAGTTTTGGGGAAAATCACC
>Ga0172368_10008140_pt1 | contig 10766 bp, 10 predicted proteins | sample Lak11m_FD_114540 | JGI IMG/M metagenome (GOLD analysis project Ga0172368, IMG submission 114540) | Freshwater microbial communities from Kabuno Bay, South-Kivu, Congo - kab_022012_11m | ecosystem: Environmental > Aquatic > Freshwater > Lake | place: Democratic Republic of the Congo: South-Kivu...
CTCCTCATCCAGCTTCGTGCCCGAGTCGCATACCGCCAACGCGCCAAAGCCCAACTGGACGACTTTTCCGGACACCTCGGCCGAGCCTATGAACGACAACGGCGTCGGCGTGGGCGCATTCTCGGGATTGGCCGAATTGAAGTTGGACAAGCCCAGGAAAACCGTCTCGCCGACGAAAACCAGGATCAACAGCAACGCGCCGTACTTGAGCAACTGATCACGTGAAACCATGCAAATTCACAACCGGAAAAATCCGCTTCCCGCCGATTGGACGGACGGCGGACTAAATACCACACGACCCACAACGGCCGCACCAAAGGCGCGGAATTGGAAAAAAGGGATGCGCAGCAAGACCTTGGAAAAAACCCTATAAAAAGACTCGTCTAGTCTTCGTTTGGAGGCCGTCATCCGAAAGCAAGAAAGCACTCAATTGGGACAGGCGTCCGCCAACGTCTGCATCACGCTCGAGCCCAAGGTGCGGCGGTACTGCGCGTTGCCGGACATGCGGACGAAATCCCACAGCGTCAGCTCCACATCATACCGCGCGTCGTAGCACTTCATGACCAAGGCATACTTGTAGAACGGCCCGCTCTCGCTCTCCGTCAGCGAGACGTTCTTCACCGTGCCCTTGGCACCCGTCACCTGACGCACCGTGTCAAAGGCGCCGAAACTGCGGGCGCGCGCCAGCTTCATGAATATCGTGTACTTGAATTCCGCCTGCGTGTCATCCACGACCCAGATGTCCGTCGCGCTCTCGTACGCCTTGCGCGAGTCGTTGAACGCCGCATTCGTCGCCTGGTTGAAATCCTTCACGAACTCAGCCAGAGTCGGCACGCCTGCAGGCGCCTCGGTGGCAACCGGCGTGGATTCAGGCAACGTCGTGGGCTTGGCTGAAGGAATGTACGGCACCCTAGCCGTCGGACTGGCTGACGCATTGACCGTAGCGGCGGCGCCGGGCGTGGCCGTCGGGGCAGCCGGAGCCGTCACCGTCGGCAACGCCGAAGGCGAATCCGCCGGAGCTGCCGGTTGCACGCAACCGGCCAAGAAAAGGCCTGCAACGAGCAAGAGAAACACGAAATGCTTGGAAACCATGGGAGAAAACACCTGGAAGAAATCAGTCAAGACGGAAATAAAAAACCCTTGGCGCGCCAAAAACCGAGCGGCGGCTAGGTAGGAAACAAACGGGAAAAAATCCGAGAAAAAGAAGGAAAAAGAAAAAAGAGGGAAAAGGGGCCTCACGGCCCCCTTCAAACGGTTCTAGCGACCCTGCAGGCTGTCGGCATTCTGCGACAACCAGGCGATCAGGCTGTTGGCAGCCGACGTCGTGTCAGCGGCCGTGTAGCCATAGACCAGGATCTTGTCACCCTGGACCTTGACCACCGGCTCATCAGAGGCCGAGGCAGCCGGAGCACCCGAGAGAGCCGTTGCGGCGACCGAGTTGACCAGCGGACCACCCACGACGATCAGCGGCTGAACACCAGCAGAGGCATCCGTCACGACCAGCGGCGATGAAGCCGTGTCGATCGGGGTGACCACGAAGGCCTGCTCCTGCGAAGGCTTCAGGTTCTCCAAACCGGAGATGGAACCACCGGTTCCACCCGAAGCACCCTTGGCCGTGATGCCCTTGACAATGACCTTGTAGCCATTGTTGTCCAAGGCATTCTCGCCGACCTTGAAGTCGTTCGTCGCCTTGTTGGCAGCCGTGTCCGTGCCCGCCGTCGACAGCGTCGTCAAGGCATAAGCCAGTGCCGTCGCGTACTGGATTTCCGCGCTCGTCAAGCTCAATGCCGACAACTTGCTGCCACGAGGCGAGACGAAGCCGACTTCCTTGGTCGCCGGCGTCGTGGCCGTCGTCGTGTACGTGGCCGCAGCGGCAGTGGTCAGGTCGAAGTAACCCGCCGTGGCCGTGCCGCTTTCCAGCGACAGGTGAGGCGTGCTCGAGCTGGCCTGGCTGACACCCAACGAGAAGGCGCCCAGCAGCGAGTCGTCCGTGTTGACGTACTCAGGGACGAACAGACCGCGGCGGATCGTCGTCATGTCACCGGCTTCGAAACCAGCCGGCGTCATGCGCAACTGGACGAAGTTCGGGCCGTAGTTGTACTTGACGTAGTTGCTGCCAACCACGTAAGACACACCCGTCGTGCCCAGACCCGGCGTAATCGTGCCGTTCCAGTTGACGAAGTTCACACGAACCGCACCTGCGCCGACACCCAGGAAGGTACCGTCGACAGTCACGTTGCCGTTGGCGTTTGTCAGAGCGACACCCGCCGGCGTCAAGTGAGCGGCACTAGCCGTCACATTGTCAACCGCGCTGACCGGGAACAGAGCCGCAGTGGCAAAGCCGGAAGCCGTGGTGAGCGTCCAGCCGCTGGCGCGCATCGTCGAGTTAGCGTCGGTCGCATTCGTGAACCGAGCACCCGTACCGAAGTCGTAGACCTTAGCGCCGCTGCCAGAGCTGATGGCAAAATTGGTGACTGCCGTCGAGTAGGCAGCACCACCCAGCGTCTGCTGCGTGCCGTAGTACGGGACGAAGTTCGACGTCGTGGGGTCACGGTAGAAAATCGTGCCCTGCGTACCGTTGCCGGCCGCCGTGGCGTCCGTGACGACGTAGAATTCACGCGTGTTCGTCGGGACCGTCGCGTCCGAGAAGTCGAACGGAGACGTCAGACCGGACTGAACCAGCACGTACGACAGGTCCACCGTCGAGGTGTCCGTGGCGCTCGTCTGGAAGCTCTGCGCACCGCTCGTGAACGACAGCTTGTCGTACGTCACGTCGGACAGACCGTTGAAGGTCAGCTTCATCAGGGCAGGCTTGTCCAGGAAGTTCAGCGAGTCACCGGCGTTCAGGTCGGAGGCGACCGAGCGCGTCAGCTGGACGCGGGCCAGCGAGTGACCGTAGGCCGTGCCACCACCGACGAGGTTTACGCGCCAGTTGGTGTTGTCCGTGCTGACCGAGCTGGACTGCTGCAAAGCCAGCTTGTCCGAAAAGACGCTGACCTGAGCATAGCTGGTCTGACCCAGACCGGCAAAGACGTTGAACACACGGATGACGATGCCGTTCTTGTTGTACTCACCGGCCTGTTGCAGGGTCGTCGTGTCGATCACGTTGCCGTTGGCGTCCGAGACTTCGAAGGAGACGGACAACAGCTGAGCCGTACCGGTCGGGACGGCCGAGATGTCCTTCAGCTTCGCGGAGATGCCGTTGGGGGACGTGACGGTGTCGCCAATCTGCATGAACTCCTTGTAGGAGACTTCCTTACCCAGCGTCAGGACTGCCGTGTTGGGCAGGGCCGTGTCCGAGTTGAAGTTGTCCATGCCGACGATGATCCAGTCAGCGCCCAGGAGCTTGACCTTGACGCGGTGCTTAATCGTCTTGTAGGTGTCCGAGCAGGTCGAGTCGTCCGGCGTGAATTCCGTACAAACCTGGATGGGGTTCGTAAAGATGGCCTCGTACGCGACTTGCGGGTTGCGGGACTTGACCGTCTTGGAGGAGGCGTCGTACAGCGTCTTTCCGTAGACGTAGTAGCGTTCCTCTTCCGTGTACGACTTGGAGACCTGCGAGTCCGTGATCGTTCCCTTGAAAGCCAAGGCGGACTCGGACGAGGTGACCTTGCGACCAGCGCTGGCGAACGGCGAGGTGCCGGCCAGGATGGTGTTCGTGCCCGTCAGGTCGTTGATGCGGTCGTCCGTCGTGTTGACGTCCAGGAAACCGCCCGTGTTGCCGTCACTACCGATGTAGCTTTTCATCTGGTAGGCGACGTTCGGGTTGACGCCCGGCGTCGTGACTTCGAGGGACACGCGGTCGTCTGTGGAGGCCGAACCGCCCGTACCGCCCGAGACGGACAGCAGGTCAGCGCCCAGGACGGTGATGTCCTGCGACGTGTAGGCCATGTTGCCGATCATAGCGGCGATGTTGGCCGCGGCGACGGCGTCCGAGGCCTGAGCCTGCGAGCCGACGACGATCTTCAGATTGGGAGCACCGTTCGAGAAAAACGGAAAGTTGCTCAGACCACTGGAGTCCACTTGGACAGCACCTGCAAAAGCAGCGCCCAGCAGTGCAGCGCCGGCAGCAGCCGTCGCGATTTTCTTGACGTTCAGACTTTTCACGGAACCACCTCGACGGACATCGTCCGTCTAGATACCAAAACAACTTGCGGCAAACCGGCGGACGTTTCTTTGATTTTCCCAAACACCGGGAACAACGACAGTCCGTCCGGCCTTTAGCCGAAGCGGAATACTTATCGGAACGCGGTTTTTAAACCTTTCCAAAACCTTACGCTGTTTGACGAATACGTCTCGGACAGGCGGAAAAAACCGGAGCAGGTCCAAAAATCCGTCGTTTGTCGAAAACCGGACGAAACGGAAGCCACCGCGTCACCCTCCTGAGCCCGGCAAACCGCGAAGTTTAACGGGCCGTTGGTCTTGGAATTGCCTAAGACAGTTTGGGAATTTGATTATATTTAATATAGGCAGGGTCACGGAACGAGGACCGAAAAGGAGCATATTTGTTACCACCAGCAAGTTTATAAATAATGGATGAGTATAGTATAGCAGGCGAAACGGAGCGGCAAGGTGCCCGGATCGCCCAGGCGAAAAACCAAGATGGCTCACGAATTCAACGCGCAGGAAATCAAGACGGTCGTCTCGGCCAACAAGGCCAAGTTCACAGGCGAGCATGGACACGGCCCGAAGCAGTTCGACCAGACGACGATGTTCATTCCGGTGGCCACGGAAGGAAAGGCCGTCATCAACGTCCAGACGCGTCAGAAATTCCTGACGACGGGTATCACCAACTGGCGTATGTACCACTTCCACCGCGCGGCGGCCATCATGGGCGCCATCGCGGCCGTCTGGCTCATCTTCATCAACCCGTACCTCTCGGCGGCCGCCGGCATGGCGTCGGCCTGGAGTTACGGCGAGTACCTGAAGAAGGACTTCACGATCAACCACATCTACAAGAGCCGTTACCTGCTGGAAAGCACGTAATCCCCGGGTGGAACCTGCGGTTCCCCCCTGGCGATTACTCCGCCTCGCCCCCTTCCCTTGAACGGGAAAGGAAAGCAGGTACGGAAAAATAAAGGAAAAAAAAACCGAAAACGACCGAAAAAACGAGGATTAGGGATAGAACATGAGTGGACATGGACCGGTGGACCCGCGCGATCATCTCCTGCACGAGATCGAGTCGACGGCCACGCCGGCGCACCACGCGGCGGAAGACGTCGAGCATGCCATGCATGAGGCGCACGAGCAGCATGCCGAGGGCACCACGACGGCGGACCACCCGCCGCACGTGTCGTACATGCCCATGGAAGTGGACCGCACGCTTCCGCCCAACCTGCGACAGTTCACGCGTTGGGAATACCTGTCAGAATACGTGGAGTGGTGGCGCCAGGGCGTCACGTCGAAAGTGCAGTCCGTGGTCTTCGCAGCCCTCGGATTGTTGACGCTGGAGACGTTCGCCCCTGGCGCGTTGTTGATGTTCGCCCTGTCGGCCCGCCACCTGGATTTGGCGTGGATGTATGACTTCATCGCCAAGAAGTTCGGTGCAAGCCGTACCTTGACGCTGGTCGACTAAAGGCCGAAAACCGAGGAAAAAAACGTTCAATTTTTTTCCAAGAAAAAGCGAAGGAAAACGAAAACCAGGGAAAAGAAAAAACAACGAAATCGAAACCCGCAAAAAAAAACGAAAAAAAAATCAAACAACACCCAAAAAAATCAAAAAAAACGTGAATCGAAATGGCTGAACCAATCTACGAAGAGAAGGACGCGCCCTGGGAGACGCACTTGATGTCGTTCCTGGAGGACATGGGCCTGGTGAAGATCATCGACGGCCCGACGGACTTCAAGACCGGCATGTTCGACCACGGATTCATCCTGCCGGACTGGATCATCAACGCCGTCGTGGTGTTCACGGTCCTGTACTGGCTCTTCACGGTGAAACCCTAAGATGGCCATGACCAACTACTCAAGCTCGAACCTCGTCGAGTACGTCGAGAATGTGGGCGCGGGCAAGATCGAAGGCCCAAAGAAAGCGGCCGGGCACGACGCCCACGGTGACGGTCACGGAGGCCATGGTGGGCACGATGAGCACGGCCGCCAGCTGCACCACATGTACGTGCCCATGAAGCAAGTGGGCCACATGATGGAAGGCGGCAAGAAAGTGCCGGTGCACAACCTGCACGTGCAGACGCGTGCCCAGTTCCTCTCAGGACTCGTGGACAGCGGCTTCCGCACCGGCGCCTTGGGTACGGCGTACCGCTCGTACTTCTACGCCATCGTGTTCTTCGTGCTCACGGTGCTGGCGTACAACTTCAACCTATACGTGGCGGCGGTGTTCGCCTTCATGACGGGACTGCACTGGTCGCGGCGTCTGATCGAGCCGCCCTGGTCGATCACCTGGTTCAAGGGCAAGGCGCTCTACCACAGCAAGTAGCGGAAAAACCGTTTCTTTCATTTTTCAAAAAAAGAAGGAAAACAAAAAACCGAGAAAAAAGAAAAAAAGCAACCATAACGCGTCAACAGAAAAAACAAAAAAAAACGAAAAAAAAGTCAAAGACGAAAAAAACAGAATCCAAAACCGCATGAAAAAATCATGAAGGTGTCAAAAAAATGAGCGAACACTTCGATCACAACCCGGGCGTCACCGTGTCCATGGGTATCACCGAAAGCAAGGTGCCCATGCTGCGCGCCACCACGCGTTGGGACTACGTCTCGCGCTTCCTGGCCGTCTGGAAGGAGTACGTCCGCTTCCAGATCTACTACGGCGTGCTGCTGATTTTGGGCATCTATCTGCTCTTCGTGCAGCCCGTGCTGGCCGTTCCGGCGCTTGCGGGTGCCGCGTACTTCTACCAGCTCAAGGAGTTCCGCAAGGAACGTACCCTGCGCTCGAAACGTACCGTCATCATCGGCCACTAGCGTGCCAAAAACCGCAAAGCCGAAAAAAACGGACAAAAGCTGGCGCAACGAAAAAAAGGAGAACGCAAGCCGGAAAAAAAACCGCTCGTTATTCCGTTCCATTTTTCATTTTTTCATTTTCTTTTTTTTCCTTTTCCGTTTTTTTCCTTTTCGGCCCACGGCCACTTGGTCGCCGGCCGGAACGTCCCTTGTTTTCCGTCTTTTCCAAGGACCAGCGAAGCATCGTCCGGGCAAGCGCCGTCGGACTCTTGCGATACTCGGCTCCCGCTGCCCGATTTGCCGGCATGAAATGACGCGGCGTCAGGACGGGTTTTATTTGATTACGCCATTGAGTTGAATATGGGCCCGGAAGCGGAACGGAACATGCTTGAACGCCTGCGATTGCATCATCAGAGCTTAGGTGGCGAAATCGATGGCATCGTGTCAGCAATCCGAAAGATTGGAGAAACGGAACCGAAAATTCACGCAATCCTTCCGATTATCGAGCAGCACCGCACGGCGATAGAAAAAAGCGTCAGCCGTTTGGAAGAACCGGCGAGAGCGATGCAGTTGGCACGGTTGAAGGACGAACTGACTTCGTTCACGGCAAACGCCCAACGGATCGGGTTGCAGCCCGGACAGACGCTTCCCTCTTTGGAAGCAATGCATCTGAAATGCAACGAGTTGTTGATGAATAAACCCGTATTCGAAGAAATACGAAGAAGATGGAACGGAATCAAGGCAGAACAACTCTACATCCATCCGGACGACGTGCGGATGTTAACGGAATTATCACAGACCGAACGGACGCCGAACGCCGAAATCCTTCCTGAGTTCGGAGGCGGGGCAAGGCTGAGAAAAACGCGCGCCGGAATCCGAATCTGTCCGGCTTATTCGAACTGGATTCAACTGGAAGCCTGCACGCCCCTGTGGATGGAACCATTTTTGCAATCAAAATCGCATTTGTTCTGGCACACGCATCCGGCTAATCGCTCAGCCATCCAGAAACAAACCGGGCTTTCGGAAGGCGACCTTCAAGCAAGCGAATGGGGGATTCCGAACCTTCTGGCCAAACACCACAGCGGAGATAGGACACGCGTCGAAATCGCCATCAACGGCCAAGCGTACCCGGTTCGCGTTCTCGAGGAAAAACCGAAAGCAAGACGAAAAAAATAGTGGTTGAGCGCAGAAACACATTTTCCGCAACCCTTAAAACCCTCCACCCGCACGAAATTGCGTATGCGCATCGAACAGCTGGAAAAGCGCCTGCATGCCAAGAGCCGCGCCCAGTCCTGCGTGCGCATCATCAATAACTAGTTTTCAGAGGCCCTGGTAGCTCAGCCGGTAGAGCGGCTGACTGTTAGCGTTTTTCGAGCCCGAACTTGGGTTTTGGTTTTGAAAAGCTTGCAGAAATCAGCAGGTCGTTGGTTCGAGTCCGACCCAGGGCGCTCTTTTTCCTTGTCCGAGCTTCGCTCCGCTTGTTTTTTGCGTTGTCAAACCGCCGTCTTGGAAGTCGTTTTTCACATGGATGTCAAAAAAGAAGTCGAACGCATCGCCGCCGCCCAGCGCATCCCGCTGACGGAAGAAGAGAAGGAGGCATTCGGCCGGCAGGTGGGCCAAGTCCTGGCCGCTTTTGACAAGCTGGACCAGGTCCAGACTGAAGGCGTGCCTCCGTCGTACCATCCCGTCGACATCCCGGCGCAGATGCGTGCGGACGAGGTCGAGCCGTCCAGCGCGCCTGTGGGCAACGCCAAGCGCGTCGAAAAGGGCTATTTGCGTGGCCCGAGGATGATGAAGACGGCATGACGAGTGCAACCGACGTGCTGGAAAAAGTCCGTAAAGCGGATGCCGATTTCTCATGCATGGCCCAAATCCCTGAATCGGTCGGCCCCACCGCGAACGGCCCGTTTTCCGGCACGTTTTTGGCCGTGAAGGACAACCTTTGCGTCGCCGGAATGCCCGCGAAGGCCGGCTCGAAAATCCTGGAAGGATACGTTCCGCCATTCACGGCAACCGCCATTTCTCGCCTCGAAGCACAAGGTGCCACCGTCGTTGGAAAAACCGTGATGGACGCCTTCGGCTTCGGCACGTTCAACGTCAACACCCACAAGATTCCGAAGAACCCGCACGACGTCACGCGCGCCGCGGGTGGCTCGTCCGGCGGCTGTGCCGCATTCACGGCCGCGACGGGCATGCCGACGGTAGCCGAGTCCACCGGCGGCAGCATCAGCGCTCCGGCGGCATTCTGCGGCGTGGTCGGCGTGACGCCGACGTATGGAAAAGTGAGCCGTTACGGTCTCATCGATTACGCCAACAGTTTGGACAAGATCGGCACCACGGCCGCGACGGTTCGGGAGGCATTCGATCTGTTGGAGGCCATGGCCGGATCGGACGCGAAGGACGCAACGTCGTTGCAGGCGTCGCCGGAAAAGAGGATGCTTGGCAAAGTGGCGGTCGTGACGGAGCTGTTCGATCGTGCCGAACCCGGCGTGCGCAAGAGCACGATGGACGCCGTTGAAAAGCTGAAGCAAACAGGCACAGCCGTCGAGGAAGTCCGACTTGAACACATCGACAACGCACTCTACGCGTATTACATCCTGGCCATGGCCGAGGCGTCGACGAATCTGGCCAAGTACGTCGGCCTGCGCTATGGCCAACAGCCGGCGCCCGAGGAATTCGAGACGTATACCGATTACTTCACCCGCGTGCGTTCGGCCTTCGGACCCGAGGAGAAGCGCCGCATCCTACTGGGTAGTTTCGCCCGCACCGCGGGTTACCGTGGCAAGTATTACGACAAGGCCGCGCGCGTGCGCACGCTGGTCATACGCGAATGGAAGGCATTGCTCGAAAAGTTCGACGTGTTGCTCATGCCGTCCATGCCTTGCGTGGCGCCGCGCTTTTCCGACATCGAGAAGCTCTCGCCGTTGGAGCACTACGCGATGGATGTCTGCACCGTTCCGCCCAACTTGGCGGGAGTGCCGCATGCCAGCGTGCCGGCAGGAAAGTCCGAAGGCATGCCGGTCGGTTTGCAGATCGTCGGAGACCATTTCCAGGAAGGCATCGTGCGCCATTACGCACAACTCGTGGAGGCAAAAAGTAAATGACCTCCCTGGCCCCGAACCCGATGGAAGACGATGGCCTGAAAATCGGCTTGGAAACGCACGTCACGCTCAACACGAAAACCAAGCTGTTCTGCGGCTGCAGCGCGAAAAACCCGGCGGATGCAAAACCCAACCAATTCACCTGCGAGACGTGCCTGGGACTGCCGGGTTCCAAGCCCCGCCTCAACGCCAAGGCCGTCGAGCTGGCGGTGCGAGCCGCGCAGGCGCTTGGTTTTGACATCGATTTGGACAGCCGTTTCGCGCGCAAGACGTATTACTATCCGGACTTGTCAAAAGACTTCCAGATCACGCAGTACGACCGGCCGCTGGGGTTGCGTGGAAAGCTGAAAGTCGGCGAAAAAGAAGTGGACCTCACGCGGTTGCACATCGAGGAGGATCCCGCACAAATCGTGTACCCGCATGGCAACATGGCCAACAGCACGTACAGCCTGCTGGATTACAACCGCTCAGGCATGCCCTTGTTGGAAATCGTGACCGAGCCGTGCCTGAAAAGCCCGCAAGAGGCCAAGGCGTATCTGGAGGAATTATTCCGACTGCTGGCGTACTTGGGCGTAATCGACGCGAAGGCCGAGCGCGTAATGAAGTCGGATGCGAACATCTCCATCCGGGGCGGCGAGCGGGTCGAGATCAAGAACATCACCAGCTTTGCCGCGGTCGAAAAAGCGTTGCAGTCGGAGCGCTTCCGGCAGAAGAAATTGCTGCAGGCTGGAAAGGCCATCGAACGGCAGACGCGCCTGTATTCGGAAGAGA
>Ga0172368_10008141_pt1 | contig 10766 bp, 7 predicted proteins | sample Lak11m_FD_114540 | JGI IMG/M metagenome (GOLD analysis project Ga0172368, IMG submission 114540) | Freshwater microbial communities from Kabuno Bay, South-Kivu, Congo - kab_022012_11m | ecosystem: Environmental > Aquatic > Freshwater > Lake | place: Democratic Republic of the Congo: South-Kivu...
ATCGCCGTGGTCGGGAGTCCGTCTGAGTTCGACGTTGTCGAGCGGCGCCTCACCGAGGAGAGGGACAGCGCGGCAGCGTTCGCGGCGTTCGGCGAGCGCCTGCGCGCGGCCCGAAAGGCCGAGGCGGAAGCCGCCGACAAGCTGGACATCGCGAGTCGCGCTCTGGCGGATGCCGAGGCGGCACAGGGCGACGCCCGCCGCGACTGGGCGACGTGGCTCCGCGGCGAGGGGATGGACGAGGGGCTCGCCCCGGACGCGGCCTCGCGCTTCATCGAGCAGGTGCGGTCTGCGCTGGGCAAACTCGCGGTGCGAGCTCAGCGCAGAAGCGAGGCCGAAAGTGCGCATAAGCGGGCGGCCGAAGCCCGCGAACAGGTCCGATCTCTGATTGCTGAGGCCGGTGACCAGGATGAGGCGGCGTTCGGCGAACATGCGCGCCGCTGGCATGAGCTTGAGGACGCGCGGGCGCGGGCGGCGGCGACCGAGAACAGGCTGGAGGCGCGGGCCGGCTCCCCAGAGAGATGGGCCGCGATGCGGGAAGCCCTTCTGGCTACCGACCGTGATGCGCTTGAGGCTCAGCGCAGCGAGACCGAATCGACTCTGAGCGAGGTGCGAGCGAGGCGTGACGCGATGTCCAAGCGACTGGGCGAGGTCGCCGGCGATATGAAGCGACTGGAGGCGAGCCGTGAGCAGGAGGTCGTGGCAGCGCAGATCGCCGACCTTACGCGGCAGGCTCAGGAGATCCTGGAGCAGTGGGCGGTTCAGGTGCTGTGCGCCGGCCTGCTGGACCAGGCTCGCGACAAGTTCGAGCGCGACCGACAGCCGGCTGTGATCATGCGGGCGGGCAACCATCTGCGGCGAATCACGGACGGGGGCTACGTTCGCCTCATTCGCCGCTTGGAGACGGGGGCTCTGGAGGCCGAGCCGGCTCAGGGCGCGCCCAAGGACAGGACGGCCTGGAACCGGGGTCTGCTCGAACAGGTCTACCTGAGCCTCCGCCTGGGCTTCATCGAGGAGTACTGCGGGAGCGCCGAGCCCCTGCCTGCCATCATGGACGACGTGTTCGCCAACTTCGATCCGCAGCACGCTCGGCGAGCAGCCGCAGCGGTCTGCGACTTCGCGCGAACGCACCAGGTGCTCTACCTGACATGCCACCCTGAGACCGCCGCGCACTTCGGGGACCTGTCGGGCCGACAGGCGGGTATCCTCAGGCTCCAAGGTTTCAGGGTGGAGACCGGAGACTGGTCGGGCATCTAGCCCAAGGAGGCACCAAGGCATGGACCGTTACCGCAGGCACAGCGTTGCTGAGCGGCGGCGACCGTACGGGTTTACGCTCATAGAGCTTCTCGTCGTGATCGCGATCATCGCGGTCCTGGCCGCGATCCTGTTCCCGGTCTTCGCGCAGGTCCGTGAGCGGGCGCGCCAGATCGTCTGCGTGTCCAATGCGCATCAGCTCGCCCTCGCCAACTACATGTACTGCCAGGACTGGCAGGAGTCGGTCCTGCCGTCAACCAACTACGCGGCCCCGACCACAGACCCGGCACGAATATGGCCGAGCCTGATCGCCCCCTACGTGCGCAACGCAGGCGTCTTCCTATGCCCGAGCGCAACAGGAGGCGGCTATGCGGCGAACTGGTCGGTGCGCGGCATCGCCCCCATCGGCTACAACACGCGCGCGGGCTATGACCCGACCGGCGTGGAGGCGCCCTCCTCGGTAGCCTCTCTTACGGCCATGGACGAGCCTGCGAGGACGGTGCTTATGGCCGACACCGCGTGCGGACCCAATAGCCTCAAGTACAGGGGCTACGTGTTTGATCCTATGAACGGGCTCGTTAACGCGAGCGATGTCCGGCTGTCGACGCCTCTCGTGGCGGACGTGGACCTTGTGGCAGGCAGCCCGCTGTTGCCCTCGCAACTGAAGCCGGTCTACTGCCGTCACTTCGCCGATGGCACGAACCGGGGCATGGCAAGCCTGATATTCGGTGACAGCCACGCCAAGTCGTACTCGGCAGCGTCTATCCTCGCGCAGGAACTCGGGGCCAACCTGATCTGGCGTTTCCGGTAGGGCCGCAGGCCGGCGCCGAAGACATGCGATGCGGGCCGGCCTATCGAGCGCAGGGCGGCGAGAAGCGTCCCTTAACCACGCTTGTCGCGAGTTCGCGCGAGAGATTCCCGATTCTCGCGAGCATGGCCGCGCCGATGTCTGGAGGGGCCGGCCTTGGGCGGCAGTCGTCAATCACCCATGGCGTCAGATTCGCCTCGCGCACGCCTTCGCGTCCCAGACGGACCTTCAGGACGACCGTTCGACCGGCCGCCGGCCGGAGCGGGTCGAACACGAAGTTGCCAAGGGAATAGGCGACCAGCGTCCCATGCCAGGTGGTGCGTGGCCGCCACTGAAGGCCCTGCAGAACGTGCGGGTGATGTCCGATGACCAGGTCGGCGCCGGCGCGAGCCGCACACGCCGCAAGCTCTCGCTGCCTCTCCGTGGGGCGCGGCGCATATTCGATGCCCCAATGGAACGAGACGACCACGACGTCCGCGACGCGCCTTGCCCTCTGAACCGCGCTCGCGACAGCCTGCCGTGAGGCGCGAGCCACGCTTGGCAGGTTATCTCCGGGATACGAGGCGTCCTGAACAATATCGCAGAAGCCCAGAAACGCCACACGCGTGCCGTGTCGGGTGAGGACGCGAGGCGCTGTCGCATCGTCGGCGCTCAGCCCCGCTCCGCACCATGCCACCCCGTTGGCCGTCAGAAACGCCATCGTGTCTGTCAGGCCAGAGCGCCCGCAGTCAAGGGTGTGGTTGTTGGCGAGCGAGAGCACGTCGAAGCCTGAGCCGACGAGGCCCGCGGCAGCGTCCCTTGACGCCCTGAAGCTGAAGGGCTTGGGTGCAGGCTTGCCCCGGTCGCTGACCGGACACTCGAGGTTGCCGAAGGCGATGTCAGCGGAGCGGAGGGATTGCGCAGCCGCTGTGAGCGGATAGCCGGGCCCGTGGGCGGAAATGCGCCGGCCTACGCCGCGATCGAGGAGTATGTCGCCGACGGCCACAAGCTGAACGGCGTTGTCCGTGGGGCGCCTCCCCTCGACCGGTGCGGCGCCGACGGCCAGACACGCCGCCAGTGCAAGGCATGCGGCCGGCCGCACGGTTGGAGACAGAACCGAGACGGCGGCCGAGGGTGTGCTCTTCTCGGCCGCCAGCCTCTGGACCTCGCCGGGCTGCCTACTTCTCCGCAACCACCTTCTCGACCTGCGCGCGGAACTTGGCGTGGAGCCCATCGCTGTAACCGATGCTGATGCCGCGGACGATGCCCTTGCGGTCTATCAGCACGTAATGTGGGATGCCGCTGACGCCGTAGCTCTCGGAGTTCGAACGGTCGCCGAAGACCGTCGGCCAGGTGATCTTGTACTCCTTGAGGTGGTCTGCGTACTTGGCGTACTCCTGCTCCGGTGTCAGTGGGCGCTCCGTGCCGTAGTAGCCATAGTAGGTAGTCACACCGACCATCTCGAGTCCCCTGGGCTTCAGTTCCTCCAGCATCTTGCTCATAGCGGGGTACCCCCGCTTACAGAACCCTCACCAGTGGGCGCCGAAGTCCAGGACCACCACTCTGCCCTTGAGCGACGCGAGGCTCGCGAACTCCCCATACTGGCGGTCCTTCTTCAGCTCCGGCGCGGGCTGACCGATCAGGGCCGCCTGTTTGATCTTCGAGTCTATCTGCCGGAGGACGCGGCTGTCGGCGGAGAGCCGCTTCTTGCCCGCTTCGAGGGCTGCCAGGGCCCCGGCGTCGTCCCCCTTGGCCTGGAGCAGGTCGGAGCGGGCAATCGCGATCCGAACGATCGCCATCTCGGCCGCCTGCTTGTCCTGCTGCCCGGTCATCTGGTCGAAAGGCACGCGTCCCTCGACCCTCGCAATCAGGTCCAGCGCGGCCTGGGGGCCGAGCTTCGCAGCGACGGTTTCGGAATAGGTTGCGGCGGTCGTCGCGGCGAGGTAGGCCGCGCCCCGGTTGTCGGGCGGCTTCATCTCGTCCAGCAGCTTCACGATGCCCTCCGCGTCCCCCGACGCCTGCTTGCCCGAGAGCACGAGGCTTTGTGCCGAGTACTTCATCCGGGCGTCGGGATTGGAGGTCAGGAAACGGTCGGCCGCTGCGCCCGCCTCCTTGGTCATCCCCGCGATCTGGTAGAGCTGAGCCAGGGCAAAGCACTTCGCCGGCTCGGTGCCGCCGATATCCACGCCCTCGAGGGCCGCCTTGGCCTTGGCAACCCGTTCCGCGACGAGCGCGCGGAAGTCAGGCGTCTTCTTCTCGTCCTGGGCCTGGCGGATCTGGGCCGAGTACCACTCGTTTATCGCCTTAAGCGCCGCCTCCGGGTCGCCGCCGGGCGCGGCGGCCAGCCTGCATGCGCTCGACAGGAGCAGGGCGAGCGCCGCCAACGCCAGCGCCGGCTTGCCGTGAACCATCCCTCACCTCCCATGAAGGCCGTTACGGATAGCTATACTACGCGACTCTGCCGTGGTCCTGCTTCGGCAGCGCGCGCCACTGCGAAGCGCAGCTCAGAATGACTGGCCGCGCTACCACTGCGCGTTGCCGAGGTCTGCGACCGGTCTTCCTTCGGGGTCCAGGAACGACATGGCGAGCTCCGCCGGCTCGTCGCATCGGACGACCTTCACGAGGAGGCGGTTCTCGCCGGCCTGCAGGTGCACGTCCGCTCCCGGGCCGCTGCACAGCGATGGCCTGAGCGGCGTGTGGTCATGGACTTGGTAGACGAGCCGATCGTTCAGCCACACACGCACGCCGTCATTGGTGTGCACGACCAGCTTTATATCGGTGGCCGTCGCGACGCGCAGAGCGGTCTTGCAGTAGGCGACGCCCGCCGTTCCGCCGAAGATGGACTCGATGTCCATGATCGTGGTTGCGAAGGCGATGGGTTGCCAGCCGACGAGCCCGTCGTCGCGCCCGAGGTACGTTTCCGACAGGCCCGGTTTCGACTCCACTGGGAAGCCCTGCTCAAACCCCCCGCCGTGGGCGTTCTTGAGCGGCCCGACCACGTGCCAGCATGCAACCGGCTGCAGCGGGACCCCCAGCGCGGTCGGCTCGCCCTGCTCGGGAGTGAGCAGCAGCGAGATGGGCGCAGGCCGGCCCGGCGGCAAGCCGGCCGGCGACTTCAGCACATATCCCAGCCTCGCCCGCTTACCGGGTTCGAGACGCACGTGCGGCCCCTGGGCGCCCGGAACCGCGGCCTTCCAGCCTGCCGGCGCGCTCAGCTCCACATTGCCTGAGTAGACCGAATCCGACAGGTTTCGGAGTTCGACGACAAAGCTCCGCGCAACGCCCGGCGCGAAGGCGGGCCCCTGGGCTCCGAAGTCGAGGGCCACCTCCAGCCCGGCGTGGTGGTGCACGCTCACCGTTGACGATCGCGTCAGGCAATCCGCGCTCTGCGAAGCGTTCAGCCAGTCGGGCTCGACGACGACGAGCTTCACCTCCGGCTCTTCGGAGGGACCACCCGCCGCCGACGCCGTCTCCGCCTCGGGCGCCTCTCGAGTCGCGGTCGGCTCGGGCCCCGGCTCGCCGATGGCCACATGCGGACACCGGTCGGCGACCATCCGCAGGCCGACGGCGACCGTCCTGTCCGTTAGCTCCTCGACGGTCGCCGGCGACGGCAGTCCCTCGACGCCCCACCCGACCACCACCGACTGGCCGATCGGCTCCAGCCACCTCGCTGGTAACGCGGCCGCGCCGGAACACAGGCCGAGGATCGCCCCGACCGTCGCTCCCGTCGTGTCGGTATCGTATCCGCAGTTCACGGCTGCGCAGACGGACGCGCCGAAGTCGGCTGCCCCGTAGAGCAGGCCCAGCGCGATGAAGCCCAGGTTCTGGGCCGTGTCGGTCACGTTGGAGACGCCGACTTCACCCAGCACGGCAGATCGGGCTTCGAGAGCCGACTTGCCGGCCAGCCTCGCTGAGCGAGCCGCGCCGATCGCCCTGGCGATGCGGCATTCGGGCGGGATCCGCGCGAGCCCGATGTCAATGAGCCGGTCCGCGTCCTGCACGAAGAACGCCGCGCTCTCCAGGGAGGCGAGGAACATGAGCGCCCAGACGCCCTCCTCGGCGTGGTCGAGGACCGCATCCTGATAGGCAAGGCGCGCCGCGACATCGGGGCTGCCCGGGGCCACCATCGCCCAGATCTCGGCGCGGATGGTGGCGCCCATGCTGTCGCGGAACCAGTTGCCGTGCAGGCCGCTCAGAGGCGGGTTGATGCCCCGGCGCAGGTTGAACGTTGCATACCCGTACTCGTCCCACGGATAGCGCATGTGCTCGAGCCACTCGGCCGCAAGGTCCAGCGACGTCAGGCCGATGCCATGGACCTCCAGGGCATGAAGCCACAGGAGCTCGAGGTCGAGGTCATCGTTGGCGGCGGGCTGGAGCGGAATGGGGTCATAGAACGTGAGGCCCATGGCTTCGGTACGGCCTTCGAACGGCGTGCCGAGCGTGCTCCCCGCGTTCTTGCCCAGCCACCCTCCCAGTACCTTGTCGCGGTACTGAGCCGGCGTGAGCCGCAGCACAACGTCGGAGATCGGCGGCTGCGTCGGTGATGGTGCGGTCATGGCCGCCTCCTTGAAGGGGTGCCGCGAGCTACTCCGGCCCGCTCTCAGCAAAGCGGTCCGGAGGCGGCCCGCCGAGGGTCGCCGGGAAACGCTCCGACGAGCGGATACGCTTCTCCAACTCGTCGAGGAGCTCAGGACTCCTCTCCAGGAAGGCTCGCACGTTTTCGCGGCCCTGGCCCAGCCTCACCTCGCCATAGCTGAAGTGCGACCCGCTCCGATTCACGATGTCCATGTCCACCGCGAGGTCGAGTATCCCTCCGGCGCGAGATATGCCCTGACCAAACAGAATGTCGAACTCCGCCACTCGAAACGGCGGCGCGACCTTGTTCTTCACCACCTTGACGCGCGTCCGGGCGCCGACGGCCTCAGTACCGGACTTGACCGTCTCGATTCGACGGACGTCGAGCCTGACGCTGGCCCAGAACTTCAGCGCCCGTCCACCCGGGGTGGTCTCGGGATTGCCGAACATCACGCCGATCTTCTCGCGAATCTGGTTGATGAAGACGGCGCAGCAGCTTGCTCGGCTGAGGTTGCCCGCGATCTTGCGCAGCGCCTGCGACATGAGCCGGGCCTGAAGGCCGACGTGGGAGTCGCCCATCTCGCCCTCGATCTCGGCTTTGGGAACGAGCGCGGCGACGGAGTCCAGGACCACAACGTCAACCGCGCTCGAGCGTATCAGCGAGTCCATGATCTCGAGGGCTTCCTCGCCGGTGCCCGGCTGGGAGACGAGCAGATCGTTGATGTTGACCCCGAGGTTGGCCGAATAGTCCGGATCGAGAGCGTGCTCAGCGTCCACGAAGGCGCACGTCCCTCCGAGCTTCTGGGCCTGGGCAACGATCGAAAGGGCCAGCGTGGTCTTGCCGGATGACTCCGTGCCGAACACCTCCACGATACGCCCGCGCGGGACTCCGCCGACCCCGAGGGCCATGTCGAGGGCGATGCTGCCTGTCGGAATGGCCTCAACCGAGAGCTTCGTCGTGTCGCCCAGGCGCATGATGGCGCCCTTGCCGAACTGCTTCTCGATGGTGCTAAGCGCCATGTCCAGCGCCTTCTGCCTGTCCATAGTCAGTGCTCCTAGAGGTCTTCTCGGCTATGCGCCGCGGGCCGCGCCTCAGCGCAGCGCGGGGCCATCGCACGCCGGGTTCGGCTTGGCCTTGAATGGGAACCGCTCGACGACTGCATACTCCGACCCCGTGGGTCTGAGCAGGCTGCGCATCAGTACCAGGTGATCGGCGGTCAGCGAGCCGATCTCGCCGACCTGAGCTGTTGCCAGGCCCTTCGCCGCCGCAGCCTCGGCTTCGTAGGTCTTCAGGCGTGCAATGGTCAGGTGGGCCGAAGGTTCCCGCGTTTCCTTGCGGAACCGCTCGCGCGCGAGCGCGTCGTCGAGGCTCCTTGCAAGGGCGGCAAACTCCGCTGCGCCGGCCGACGCTCCGATCCACAGGACGCTCGGCCTCTGGCGCGACGGGAACGCACCGATGCCATCGAGGGTCAACACGAACGGCCTCGTCACCTCACACACCCGTTCGGCCGCCTCGACTGCCTTGCGCGCCTTCGGCATGGGTTGTTCGCCAAGGAACTTGACGGTGTAGTGGAACTGGTCACGCCGAGCCCATCGGATTGTGGGACATGCCATGCGACGCTGCAAGTAGTCCTGAGCTCGCAACACGCCCTCGGCGACCTCGTCCGGTATCGCTATCGCGAAGAAGAGCCGCATCGTGTCCGAGACCCCGTCCACCTCAGTCATAGCTTAGCCGCTGCCGGACCGGTTTCCTCCATCCTGCGGCAAGCTCGCCAAGGGAATGTGGTGCGTGTCATGTTTCGGGACGGCTGCCAAGTGACAGCACAGCGACTGGGGAGGGCGAGGCTCCTGCCGAGCCGAGAAACCGACGACAGACCGTGGCTCGGCAGGAGCCTCGCCCTCCAGGCAGCGCAACGCCCTCCAGTGAACGGCGCGACCTTGACGGCAAACCGTGACACGCACCCAGGGAATGTGATAGGAAGGAGAACGGGTGCGGGCGGCCGAAGACTCTCGCGAAGCCGTTCCCTGCCAAGGAGACGCCCATGCGTAGGTCCACGCCGCTGCTTGCCGTCCTCATACTGGCCCTGGCCCATGCCGGGTCGCCGGCCGCCGCCTCCGGCTTCGAAGGACCCGTCAAGCGGTGGATCGTACTCGGGCCCTTCGAGAACCCACAGCCGCCGGGCGGGCGAGGCGCCAGGCCTCGCGGCGCATTCGACCTCGACAGCCTGGCTTCGCTGGGAGGTGAAGCGCAGGCGGTCCTGACTGAGACGACGATGCTGCGCGCAGCCGGTCGCGACATCGGCGCCCGGGTCGTGGACTGCTCCAACGGCGAACTGAACTTCATCGCGCTCTACCCCGACAGCGACATGAAACTGGCCTACGCCTACGCGGAAGTCCGATGCCCTGCCGATCAGGACGGCATGCTCTACTTCGGCTCCGACGACGGGGCAAAGGTCTGGCTGAACGGGCAACTCATCTGGGACATCTACCCGGAGACGGGTCGCGCCTATACCGCGCGCCAGGACCGCATCCCCATTAAGCTGAAGAGGGGCGGCAACCGGCTCCTCGTGAAGGTGGAGAACGGTGCGGGCGACTGGATGCTCGGCGCGGAGGTGCTGGGCAACAGATCATCCCGGGCCATCGAGCGCGAGCAGGAGCGCGCTGCGCGCGAACGCGAGAGCCTCGGCCTGGCCATCGAGCCGGTCCAGGGGTACCCGGGGTGGGTCTTCGAACCCGGACCTTTCCCGCGAATCGGCTGGCGCGATCCGGACCGAGCCCGTGAGCTGCTGGGCGACGTGAAGCTGAAGGTGAGGTGGTTCAACGCCCGCCTCGAAGAAGTTGCCTCCGCGGCATCGCCGGGACGGTACATGGCGGTTGTTGAGGGAACGCTTCGTGACGGCGCCCCGCTGCGCCAGGCGCTGACGTGCTTCTGCAAGCCTCCGAACACCCTCAGCACCTGGCTCGCCGACTGGGGCGTGCCCACGCCCTACATTGGCCCGCCTCTGGACCCCGTCGTCTGGCGCGAGCGAGGCGACTACGTGTCGGGCGCTTCAGGAGCCCTGTTGCGCGAGGCCCTGCTGACCACAGGCACGGGTGCGGAGTTCCTTGCGGGCATGTTCGAGGCCAAGGCTGCGGGACGTGCCGCGACGTTCGCCGAGTCGCCGGAGGTAGTTGCGGCGGATGCTCGCGTGGCGCTCCGGCGGAAGCTGATGGGGCTGACCGGTGCGCCGAGCGTGCCTGCGCCGCACCGCAGCCGCGCCAATGCTCCGGCGCCGGTGATCCGAGAGGGCGCACCGGCGGAGGCCGGTGTTCGCGTGGACGCAAAGGCCGCGATAGACGCCGCGTGCGCGGCGTGGGCGAAGGAGTCCGGCGAGCCGTTCTCTCTGCTCGTCGCCCGCCACGGTGTGATCATCACGCACGCCGCGTTCGGCGATCTCCGCCCGGGCCAGCCCTGCGCGACCGACTTCCGCTTCGAGGTCGCATCCATCACGAAGGCGATCTCCGGAATCCTCTTCAGCCAGTTTGTGGACCAGGGCATCGTCGCCATTGACGATCCGATCGGCAAGGTGCTCCCCGGCTTCCCGACCAGGGGGCCGCACGCTATCACCTACCGCCACTGCTTCACCCACACCACGGGGTTCGACGGGCACGGCGAGTTCGGCGGTATCTGGAACCCGTACCTCGACTACACGCTGCTTCGGTGGCTCCCACGCCTGAAGCCGGGCACGAGCCACCTCTACAACGGCATGGGCTACGACCTTGTCGGCAAGGCAATGGAGGCACTGACCGGAAAGTGCGTCGCGCGCATCTTCAACGACCACCTCTTCACCCCGTTGGGGTTTGCCGACGTGCCCATCTACGACATGGCGTTCGGCGCGAAGCTGACCGCGCGCGAGCTGGCCGTGCTGGGCCAATGGCTGGCGAACAAGGGCAGCTACGGCGACAAGCGGTTCATCTCCGAGTCCACATTCGGGCAGCTACTGCCGCGCCGGCTGAAGGACTTCTGGCCGCCCGTGAACGTCGAGTGGGGGATCGGCCTTACCCATATGCCCGATCGGCGCGACGGTGCGCCTTCCTCTGCGACGGACGCGACGTCGTTCACGCTTGGCCCGCGAACCATCGGCCACGGGTCGGCCACGAGCTGTGTCCTCCG
>Ga0172368_10008145_pt1 | contig 10760 bp, 11 predicted proteins | sample Lak11m_FD_114540 | JGI IMG/M metagenome (GOLD analysis project Ga0172368, IMG submission 114540) | Freshwater microbial communities from Kabuno Bay, South-Kivu, Congo - kab_022012_11m | ecosystem: Environmental > Aquatic > Freshwater > Lake | place: Democratic Republic of the Congo: South-Kivu...
CAGGACATCGTCCAGGACCTGGTTTGCATCGGGAACGAAGATCACGCCGTCCGCCTCGATCCTGTCGGGATTTTCGATATTGTTGATCTCGGCAAGGTCCTGCAAATTGACCTGATAGGCCCGTGCAATGGCCGAGAGGGTCTCGCCGCTTTTCACGCGGTGGTATATGCCCCGGGGCCGCTCGCTTCGGAAGGGAGAAGAAACGCAGGAGAGGATCATCAGACAGACCGAAAGGAAAAGGATGAATCCTGCCAGCTTCCGGCAACGGCAGACAAATTCCGGCGCGGGGAATGGCCTTTTCCTCAATTTTCCCACCCGTGCTCCCCGATCAGATCCACAAAGCGGCACCCTCCCAGATCCTCCCGTTTCACATCATTCGGGTCCGCCGACAGACGTGTCACCCTCAGGAGGGTCTGGGAGTGATGGTCGCCCACGGGAATCACCAGGCGGCCCCCGACTTCAAGCTGCTCGACGAGGGTCCTGGGAACCTGCGGCGCCCCTGCCGTCACCATGATAGCAGTGAACGGTGCTTCCTCCCGCCATCCGTAGGTTCCATCCCCCACCCGGATCGCCACGTTGTAACAATTCAGCGCGTCTAGCACCCTCCTGGCCCGGGACGCCAGCACAGCGATGCGCTCGATCGAAAAGACGCGTTCGGCCAGCTCGGCGAGGATGGCGGTCTGATACCCGGAACCGGTTCCAATCTCCAGCACCTTTTCCCTTCCGGCGAGGACCATCGCCTCGGACATCAGCGCAACGATATAGGGCTGGGAGATGGTCTGCTGGCGGTCGATGGGGAGAGGGCTGTCATAATAGGCCTGGTCGATCAGCCCCTCGTCGATAAACAGATGGCGGGGTATCTTTTCCATGGCCTTCAGGACCCGCTGATCCGCAATGCCTCGCGCGCGGATCTGGGCGTCCACCATCTTCATCCTCTGTTTTACGAAACGGTCCGTCAAGTTATCGCCCTGATGTTTCTTTATCCCTTCGTCAATCCTTCCCGCGTGAAAATAAAATCGCCGGCCGGCATTTTTTACCATCGAAACGTAGATTTTTCAAGCCCCAACGTCCCCGGCGGAAAAGTTTGACTTTTCGGCTGATCCGTTAGTAAATAACCCACCGGACCGGCCCGCCGATAATTGATCGGCTGTTGAGGGGGCGGCCTCTTCAAGGGGGAAAAACCGTTTTCGATCATTAAACTTTATGAGGCTATCAACCATGACGACCGATTCACGCCGCGTCCTGTCGGACGCCCTGCGGGATGCCTATCGGCGCGGCGAGGAAGATGAAACGCTCCCCCCTCTGGTCCTGATCGACGGCGGCGGTAAACCGATCGGGAGGATCGCCCGGGGCGACTCGGTTATCTTTTACGATATCCGCGGCGAGCGGGAGATTCAACTCACCCGGAGCCTGACGGAAGAGGATTTCCGGGAATTCCCCGTCGCCGCCCGCATGGGCCTCGATTTTGCCACGATGATCGAATACCGCCGGGGGCTTCCCGTCCGGGTCGCCTTCCCCCCCGACGGGACCATCGATGACACGCTGAGCGATACGATCGCCCGGCACGGTCTTCGCCAGGCCAAGATCACCGAGGCGGAGAAGGCGGTTCATGCGGGTTTTTTTCTCAACGGCAAGAAGGAGACCCTCCTGCCCGGGGAGGAGAGGATCATCCTGCCGACGCGCAAGGACGTCGTCCTCTTCGACAAGGCCCCGGAGATGTCGAGCGCCGGCATCGTGGAGGCAGCCCTCGAAAAAATCCGCACTCCGGGCTGTTCCTTTATCTTCATCAACCTCCCCAATGTGGACGTCGTCGGCCACGTCGAGAACGAGCCGGCCGTCCTGACGGCCGTGGAATGCGTCGATGATTGCGCCGGGCGGATCGTGGACGCCTCTCTGAGAGAGGGGATGACGGTCGTCATCGGCGCGGACCACGGCTCGGTGGAGAAATGGCTCTACCCCGACGGGAACGTCGACACCGGCCACACCGACAGCCCCGTCCCCCTGATCATCGCCGGGGAAGATCCCCCGCCGGTCCTCCGTTCCGGAGGCGAGCTGGCCGATATCGCCCCGACGGTCCTCGACCTCCTGGGGCTCCCGCGGCCGGCTGCGATGACCGGACGCTCCCTCATCGAACCCGGTTCCGTTTTTTCGCCCGCGGGCAAACCGGCCGGCCGCCGCCGGGTTCTCCTGCTCCTCCTCGACGGCTGGGGATGGAGCGCCGAGACGCGGGGCAATCTGATCGCGAAGGCCCGCACTCCCCGGATGGACGCCCTGCTGAGCGCCTGGCCGCATACGACGCTGCAGGCCGCGGGCGAGGCGGTGGGACTCCCGGCGGGAACCGTCGGCAACTCGGAGGCAGGGCATCTCCATATCGGCGCCGGGAGAAAAATATATTCCGACCGGGTGAAGATCGACCGGGCGATCGCCGACGGCACTTTCTTCAGCAACGGGGTCTTCCTGCAGACGATCCGTTCCGCACGGAACGGCGGGAGGGCGCTCCACCTGTTGGGCATAGTGTCTTTCTTCAGCTCCCACGGTTCCGTCCGCCACCTCTTCGCCCTGCTGGAGCTCGCCCGGCGGGAGGGCGTGCGCGACCTCTACATCCACGCAATGCTCGGCCGGCGGGGGGAATTGCCGGAAAGCGGGGCGCACTATATTGAAAGCATAGAAAAGAAGACCGCGGAGCTCGGCCTGGGAAAAGTCGTTTCCGTCATCGGCCGCTACTGGTCGCTGGACCGGGAGGAGAACTGGGACCGGATCGAAAAGACTTACCGCATGCTCGTCTATGGGGAGGGGATCCCCTGCCGGGCCGAGTCCGCCTTATAGAAGAAACGTCAGGGGGAAGGTTCCGTGAGACCTTTGCACAACCTGAAAATCATCTCCCGGAAGCGCGCATTGTAGATTTTTCGGAACGAAAAATGTACAGTACGCGGAGGGAGCATGATTTTCAAAGGTCTCCCCCTGATAAGTCATAGCAGACTTGCATTCAGGAGGAAATGCCATGGAAATTGCCATCAACCAGGGGACGCTGGCCCTCGTCGAGGGAGACATCACCGGGGAAGAGACGGACGCCATCGTCAATGCGGCCAACTCCCGCCTCATGGGCGGCGCCGGGGTGGACGGCGCCATCCACCGCGCCGGCGGACCGTCGATCATGGACGAATGCCGAAAGATCGGCGGCTGCCCTACCGGCCAGGCCGTTATCACGACCGGCGGGAATCTCAAGGCGGCGCATGTAATCCACACCGTAGGCCCCATCTATCAGGGCGGGACGAAGGGCGAGGCGGACCTGCTCCGGAGCGCCTATCTCTCCAGTCTCAGGCTCGCCGCCGCCCGGGGACTCAAGAGCATCGCCTTTCCGGCGATCAGCACCGGGATTTACAGCTACCCCCTCGCCGAGGCGGCCCATATCGCGCTCCAGACGGCCGTCGATTATCTGCGGGAACATACGGACCTGCGGGTCATCCGCTTCGTTCTTTTCGACCGCCGGACCTACGACGCCTTCGCCGCGGAGCTGAAAAAACTCGTCTGAGAGAAGTCCCGATGCGAAAAAGGCCGAGACAGCCGAAACCGGAGCAGTTGGGGGAGATCCTCCGGAAGATCGTCAAGAAAAAAAACATCCCCGCCGCCGGGACGGACCGCCGTCTCCTCGATCTCTGGCGGCGGGCCGTCGGACCCCAGATCGCCGCTCAAACCCTGCCCGACAACATCAAGCGCGGCACGCTGTTCGTCCGGGTCTCGTCCTCCGTCTGGATGCACCAGCTACAGTTTCTCAAGGAAGAGATCCTCGCCAGGATCAACGGGCTTTCCGAAACCGAAGAAATCAAGGGCCTTTTCTTCTCCATCGGCAAGATCCCGCCCCCTCCGGGCGCCGCCGGCGCGCCGCCGATCGATACCGCGCTTCCTCCGCTCCAGGGGCGCGACCGCAGTATGATGCGGGAAAGTCTCGAGACCCTCCGGGATGCGGAACTCCGGCAGATCATCGAGAGGGTCATGACGCGGGAGATTGCCCGCCGCCGCCAGCGGGAGAAACGGAAAGGGACCTGAAAACGGCCGCCATCTCCGGGGAATATCCGCCCGTCTCCCCATAGATGTACAGGGGAGGTTCGACGGCCAGTTCCTCCCGCCCCCCCTTCACCCCTTCGACGAGAACAAACGCCCCCTGTGCGCCGGGACGGGAATGGACCATCTTCAGCCGCTTGGTCTCTATCCGGCGGGCCCTCATCTGCGAGACGATCTCCACCATCCGGGCGGCCGGATAGATCGCGTACGCGCGCCCCCCCTCCCTGAGGGCGTGCGCGGCGGCGGCAAGGAAATCCCCCACCGCCCCCGCTAACTCATGCCGGGCCAAGGCTTTTTCGGGGTCGGGATTCATCCGCCCCGACCGGAGCCTCCGGTAGGGCGGGTTGAAAACGGCCGCGTCGAAGGTCCCCGGCGGGCACAGAGATTCCGGACGGCGAATGTCGCCCCGGCGGATCTCCACGCGCCCCTCCAGGCTGTTCAAGGCCACGCTCCGCTTCGCCCTCGCCACGAATTCCTCCTGGATGTCGATCCCGACGATCCTCCGGCAGCGGCGCCGGCAGGCAAGGATCATGGCTACTATCCCGCTGCCCGTGCCCAGATCGATCAGGCTGTCATCCTCGCGCACACAGGCAAAATCGGCCAGGAGGAGGGAATCGATAGAGAAGCGGTAGCCGCCTTTCTTCTGGATGATCCGGAGGCGCCCCTCCAGGATCTCATCGACCGTCTCCGTTACGCTCAGGCTCTCTTCCATGCTCACTCCAAAAGATGAACGAAGAGCCCGCTCCTGAGCTTTGGTTCGAACCAGGTTGATTTCGGGGGCATGACCTTCCCGGCGTCCGCCGCGGCCATCATCTGCCCGACCGTCGGGGGATGGAGGGAAAAGGCGACGGCGAAACCTTCCCGATCCACGAGTCTCTCCAATTCCGCCGTCCCCCGGACGCCCCCGATGAAATCGATCCGGGCGTCCGTCCGCGGATCCCGGATCCCGAGGACGGGACCGAGGAGATGTTCCTGGAGAAGCGAGACGTCGAGGCCGGCGATGGGATCGTCGTCCCGCCGGATCGCCTCCCGGGCCGTCAGCAGAGACCAGGCGCCGTTCAAATACATCCCGAATTCACGCGGCCGGCCGGGGGTCTTGCCGGGGAAGTCCCGCCGGATCAGGAAGGCGTCGCCGGCGCGCTCCAGGAACGCCTCTTGGGTCAGGCCGTTGAGGTCCCGGACGGCGCGATTATAATCCATGATTTTCAACTGATCCGCGGGGAAGATGACGGCCAGCAGGAAATGGTGCGGCTCGTCCCCCCGGTCGCCGTCATTGCGGGCCTGGCGGAGGCGGGCGACCGCCGCGGCGGCGGCGGCCCGGTGGTGGCCGTCGGCGATGTAGAGCGCTTCGACCCCGGCAAACCCTTCCACGACGCCGCGAACATCCCCGGGATCGCCGATGGCCCATACGGTATGGACCACGCCGTCATCGGCCGTGAAATCATACTCGGGCTCCGCTGCGGCGAGCCGCGCCGTCAGGCGGTCGATCTCCTCCCGCCCCCGGCAGGTGAGAAACACCGGACCGGTCTGCGCGCCGGCCGTATCAATGTGGTTCGTCCTCTCCCGTTCCTTGTCGGCTCGCGTCAGTTCGTGCCGCTTGATCTTTCCTGTCTCGTATTCAGCCAGGCTGACGCAGGCAACGATCCCGGTCTGGACGTGGTCACCCTTCCGCTGCCGGTAAAGATAAAACGCCTCCCTCTCCTCACGCAAGAGGACGCCCTGGCGAATCAGTGTCTCCAAATTCTCCTTCGCCCGCTCATAGATGCGGCGGTCATCCGGCCCGGCCGCGTCGGAAAGATCGCTCTCCGATTTTTCCACGCGCAGGAAGCTCAGCGGGTTCGCCCGGATCAGACGGCGGGCCTCTTGAACGTTCAGGACATCATAGGGCGGGGCCGCGACCTGAGCGGCGAACTGTTTCGCGGGTCTCAGCGCCCGAAAAGGAACCACAAGCGACATTGTATTTTCCCCCTTTGCAGGCGCCCCCGGCGGTTTGCCGAAAGCGGCAGCCCGCCTGGGAAGGCCTTGTTTTTTGCTTGCAAATCCATAGCACGCCGGGATATGGAAAGCAACGGGAAAGGACGGACGGCCTTACATTTCCTTAACGGATAAGAAGGAATGCGCCGCAAAGCGGGCGTTCGGAAACGGGAGACAGCGATGGGAGATCTGACGCGCGTATTCATCCACGGCCTCGACAGCAGCAGCCGGGGAACAAAGGGAAGCTTTTTCCGGGAGAGATACCCGGAGATGCTAATGAACGACTACTTCGGGACACTCGAGGAGCGGATGATCCAGCTTGAGGCGTTTCTCGCCGGGCGGAAGGACCTGATCCTGATTGGTTCGAGCTTCGGGGGGCTGATGGCCGCCCTCTTTGCCTGCCGCCATGAGCCCCTCGTCCGGCGGCTCATCCTCCTCGCCCCGGCCCTGGGCCTTGTTGATCTGGGCGAATATTATTCAAAACCCCTGTTTCTTCCCGTGACGCTCTACCACGGGATCAATGACGTCGTCGTTCCGCCGGAACCGGCCCGCCGGGTTGCGGCAAGGATTTTCGCCAACCTCGACTGCCGTTTCGTGGAGGACGACCATGACCTCCATCGGGTCTTCCCGACGCTGGACTGGGACGGGCTTCTGGAAACAGGAAAAAGCGGGCATTCGTAAAAAATCCCCGGTCTCTTTTACGAAACCTTTGCGCAACCTGAAAATCATCTCCCGGAAGCGCGCATTGTAGATTTTATTATTCTTTCCTGGCGGCTTTTCCCTCCCCTTTTACGGCTTTTCCGATATCGCCCGCGACATCCTTACCCTTGTCGACGATGTCCTTGCCCTTGTCCGTCCCCTTCTCGAGAACCGTCTTTCCTTTTTCGATCCCGCCATCCAGGACAACCTTTCCCTTCTCGAAAAGACCCCTGCCCCTCTCGTAGACTACCCTTCCCCTTTCTATCGCCCGGTCGGTCCCGGCGCGGACCTTCTGCACGGCATCCTTGAAACTGGCCGGCCTGTTTTCCGGGTGTTTGAAATAGGAATAACCGCTGATGGCGACCGCAACCAGAACTGCGATCAGGATCAGCTTGACGATACTCTTGAAGATGAAATAGAGGATCAGCAGCACCGTAAAAATGATCGCCGTCGCGATCAGCGGGTGTTCGGATACGGCGCGGATAATCTCTTCCATAGACCACCTCCTGATGGTGATATCGTAGTATTTTACAGTAAACGGTCGGGAAAGACCAGAAATCTTCTTAATACCTTTCAATTTGAAAATTATGCTTAGGGGAGGGGGCATGATTTTCAGAAACCTCGTTTCATCTTGACAAACGTTGGGGCGGGGGCTTAGATGGCAGTGAAATGAAATTAACATGACGGCTCTCGCCACAAAGGATGATGAAAATGACCCCTCCTCATTCCCTCCCCCTTGAGGGAGGGCAGGGTGGGGGCGAAAGGATCAGGATGTTCAAGATCGCCGTAGCCACCCTCGGCTGCAAGGTCAACCAGTGCGAATCGGCCGGGATCGCGGCGGCGCTCTCCGGCCACGGCCTGACCGTCGTGCCGTTTGCCGAACGGGCGGATTGCTACATCATCAACACCTGTACGGTCACCGGGCGGACGGACTTCCAGTCCCGCCAGCTCATCCGCCGGGCGGTCCGGCGGAACCCGGAGGCGGCCGTCCTCGTGACGGGCTGTTACGCCCAGACGGCCCCCGAGGAGATCGCCCGGATACCGGGCGTCCGCGTGGTCGCCGGGAACGCGGAAAAAGAGCGGATAGCGGAGTTCATCGGGGAGATGGCGGCAGGCGCACCGCGTGTCGAGGTCGGCGACATACGCAACGAGGGGGAATTTTCCCGTTTGGGGGCAACCGTCTTCCCGGAACACACCCGCGCCTTTCTGAAGATCCAGGACGGCTGCGATGCTGCGTGCAGCTACTGCGTCGTCCCCCGGGCGAGGGGAGGCAGCCGCAGCCTTCCGGCCGAGGAGGTCATGGAGCGGCTCTCCGCCCTGGCCCTTGCCGGTTATCAGGAGGCGGTCCTCACGGGCATCCACCTGGGCGCCTACGGGCGAGACCTTGTGCCGGCCGCCGACCTGACGACTGTTGTCCGGCGCAGCGCGGAAGAGGGTCGGATCGGGAGGCTGCGCCTGAGCTCAATCGAACCGCGCGAGATCACCGATGAGTTGATCTCACTTATAGAATCGTCCGGAACGGTCTGCCGCCATCTTCACATTCCCCTGCAGAGCGGCGACGACGAGATACTCGCCGCGATGAACCGGGATTACGACGCGGCCTTCTTTGCCGGCCTCGTCGGAAAGATACACCGCGCCGTCCCCGGCATCGGCATCGGCATCGACGTCATGGCGGGATTTCCGGGAGAAGCGGAAGCCGCCTTCCTGAACACCCTCCGCCTGGTGGAAAAACTGCCCGTCTCCTATCTCCATGTCTTCCCCTACTCCCCCCGGCCCGGCACCCCGGCGGCGGCAATGCCCGGCCAGGTTCGGGAGCCGGAGAAAAAGAGGCGGGCCGAGCTTCTCCGCAAGCTCGGGGCGGAAAAAAGACGCGCCTTCGCCGGGGGGTTCATCGGCAAACCATTGGCGGTTCTCGTTGAGGCAAGAAGGGACAAGACGACCGGCTATCCCATCGGCTTCTCGGACAACTACATCCCCGTCGCCGTCCGCAGCGCCGCCGCGGCCGCAAACCGGATCGTCCGCGTCCTGCCCGAGTCCTTCGATAACGGCCGGCTCGTCGCCGCGGTCATTGAAGAGGAATTATAACCAGCAAAGATCTTAAAACGTTTTTGGGAGACCGCCATGGATGAAGAACGCCGGCAGGCGCTCACGAATCTTGAAGAACAGCTCGGGCACCGCTTCACGCGGCAAGACCTGCTCGACAACGCCCTAACCCACCGGTCGTTCGCCAACGAGAACCCCTCGCTCCCCTGCCGGGACAACGAACGCCTCGAATTCCTGGGGGACGCGGTCCTGGAACTGGCCGTCAGCGACATCCTGATGAGAAAATTCCCCGACTATGACGAAGGACAGCTCTCGAAGCTGCGGGCGTCGGTTGTCAACGAACAACCGCTCGCCGAGCTGGCCCGGCGTTTCCGGATCGGCGAATTCCTCCTCCTGGGCCGGGGAGAAGAGACATCGGGAGGCCGGACTAAGCCATCGCTTTTAGCCAATGCCTTCGAATCGGTCCTGGCGGCAATATATCTCGACGGGGGATTCGACCGGGCGGCCGTCTTCATCGGGCGGCTCGTCGAGCCGCTCATGGAGGAAGGCGAAATGACCGCCGTCTACCGGGACTACAAGACGGCAGCGCAGGAGATGATCCAGACCCGGTTCCGGGAGGCGCCCCGCTATGTCGTAGTTTCCGAAACAGGTCCGGATCATGAAAAATGTTTCGAGACGAATCTCCTCGTCGGGGAGCGGGTGATCGCAACCGGAAAGGGGAGGAGCAAGAAGGAGGCGGAACAGCAGGCGGCCCGGGCGGCCATGGAAGAGATGCGGGAAATCGAACCGCTCCCGGACATCGGCAATGCCGGCAACTCTTTCCCCGCCGAGATAACGGCCGGGGAAGAGACCTGAGAGATGTTCCCTTCCGACGAATCATGCCGCTGATCATCCCCATCTTCATCATGAACCGGGGCTGCCCCCGCCGCTGCCTGTTCTGCAACGAAAGGCTGACCGCCGGGGACCGCCCGGAGAGCATCTCGGCGGAGGCCTTCCGGGAAACGGTGGACACTTGTCTCGGCAGCGCCGGGCGGAAGGGCGGTCCCGTCCAGATCGCCTTTTACGGCGGGACCTTCACCGGGATGGCGCAGGAGGAGCAGGAACGCCTGCTCGCATTGGCGGCCCCCTTTCTCGGGGACGGAACGGTTGACGGCGTCCGCATCTCGACCCGTCCGGATGAGATCGCCCCGGAGAAACTCGCTTTCCTCGCCTCGTCCGGCGTCAAGACGGTGGAGGTGGGGGTGCAGTCGCTCGACGACGCGGTCCTCTCCCGATCCCGGCGGGGCCACTCGGCGGCGGACGCGGTCCGGGCCGTGAACCTCCTCAAGGAGCGGGGCTTCGAGACGGGGCTCCACCTGATGGCCGGGCTCCCGGGGGACAGTCCGGAGCGTTTTGCCGAGACCATCCGCAAGGTAATCGCCCTCCGCCCGGATATGGTCCGAATCCATCCGACAATCGTCCTTGCGGGAACGCCCCTGGCCGCCGACTTTCGGGAAAAACGCTATATTCCGCTCACGCTTGCGGAAGCGGTGGATCTCTGTAAAAATGCTATCAAGAAACTGGCCGCCGCGGGGATCCCCGTTATCCGCCTCGGCCTTCAGACCACCCGGGAGCTGGGAGAACCGGGGGCCGTCCTCGCGGGGCCGTTCCATCCGGCCTTCCGAGCGCTCGTCGAATCCGCCCTTTTTCTCGAGATGGCCGCGGCGCTTCTCGCCGCCGCGGGCGAAGGAAGGGCCGCTGTGCCCGCCGCCGTCTTCTCCCTTTCGCCGGCCGACCTCTCTAACTTCCTGGGCCGGCGCCGCGCAAACATCGCGGCCCTCAAGCGGCGCTTCCGCCTGACCGCACTCCGCGTCGTATCCGATCCCGCTATTCCCCGGCGCACACTGGTACTGAAGGCGGGGGGGAGGATTCTCCAGACCGACTGGTCCGGGGTGATAACGGAAAAACACGATGATTTGCATGCCACCGCCTGACGTGATATC
>Ga0172368_10008146_pt1 | contig 10759 bp, 10 predicted proteins | sample Lak11m_FD_114540 | JGI IMG/M metagenome (GOLD analysis project Ga0172368, IMG submission 114540) | Freshwater microbial communities from Kabuno Bay, South-Kivu, Congo - kab_022012_11m | ecosystem: Environmental > Aquatic > Freshwater > Lake | place: Democratic Republic of the Congo: South-Kivu...
CCTGCAGCATGGAAAAGGGTGACGGCGACCCTGTGTTGAGTCGCGCTCGCGAATCCAGTTCTTCGATCAGAATGTTGTTCGCGTTCCAGTGTCCGTCGCTGACGATCACTTCATCCACGCCGCTTTCAAACGCGCCTTGTATCGCCGCGTTGACATCGTCAGTCATTAACTTGCGCCCACGAGTCATGTATTCGGCGTGACCCGGCGTCACCTGATCCCAATTCACAATTCCGGAAATGCCTTCCATGTCGGCGGCGATGAGGAGTTTCATAAAAGAATCCTTGTGAGAAAAATTGTTATCGCTTGCGGATAGATTCTAACGGCAGTTTAAATCCAAACGTGCTTCCCACGCCCTCTTTACTTTTAGCAAACACTTCGTCCAGAGTCGGTTACTCTTAGCTTATCACCCGCTTCACAGCCTGCAGAGTGGGTTCGATCACAACGGCCTCACCCGCCGCTTGCAGTGCACTCTTCACATCTTTCAATCCGTTGCCGGTATTCATCACCACAATCGTTTCATCCGCGCCAATCAGTTTTTCTTTGACCGCTTTCACTAATCCGGCGTAAGCTGTCGCGCCCGCCGGTTCGGCGAATACGGCGACCCCACGCGCCAAGTCGCGCATCGCCGCAAGAATCTCATCGTCGCTTACAACCCCATACGCTCCATTCGTCTCGCGCACGGCGCGCACGGCGCGCACACCATCGCGCGGTAGATCCACCGAGATGCTGTCGGCAATCGTGTTCGCCGCCACGGGCGTTATGGTTTCAGTATTTAATTTCCACGCATTGGCGCACGCCGCCGAGCCTGCGCTCTGCACGCCCATCAACTTTGGCATCTTCTCGATCCAACCGAGCGCCAATAAATCTTTGAAGCCTTTCCAAATTCCAGAAATTATATTTCCATCGCCGACGGAAATAAAAACACGATCCGGCGCGATCCATTTAGTAATTGGTAATTGGTAATTAGAAAGTTGCTCACAGATTTCGTAAGCGGCTGTCTTTTTTCCTTCAACTGTAAATGGATTGTATCCGGTGTTGCGGCAATACCAACTAAACTCATTCGACGCTTTTAAACAGAGATCGAATGCTTGATCATAATTACCATTTACTAATAACACCCGCGCACCGAACATCAAAAGTTGAGCCACCTTTGCTTGGGGCGCGGTCTTTGGCGCGAAGATGACCGCTTGACTCGCGGCGGCAGCCGCCATGCCCGCCAACGCCGCACCAGCGTTGCCCGTTGAAGCGGCGGCGATCACGGGTGCGTTAATTTCCTTTGCTCGCGCCACCACAACTGCGCTGGCGCGATCTTTAAACGACGCCGTGGGGTTACGCCCGTCATCTTTGACATAAAGATTCTTAAGCCCCAACGACGAAGCGAGTCGATCTGCACGATACGTCGGAGTCCAACCGACGCGCATGAGACCTGTCAGGTTTTTAAAACCTGACAGGTCTTGAAGAGGCAGCAGCGGCGCGTAACGCCAAATGGAATTATCACGCGAGGTGGAGATCGACTCAGGTGACGCCGTCTTTTTAATGGCAGCATAATCCAGCACCACATCCAGATTGCCCATAGCGCCATGTTTGGGACACACGTATTGAATTTGATCAGGCGCGTAGTCTGCGCCGCACAGGGAACATTTGTAACCGAGGAAATTTGCCATGATGTTCGGTAGGGGCAATCCTTGCGGTTGCCCATTCTTGTGGTCGCCCGAATTGGGCGAGGGCAAGCCTCGCCCCTACAAAATCAATTCCGCCATCAACCCAAAATGGTCAGAGGGATATAACGTTGCATCCTGCAGCGCAGGCTGGTTCAACACCACATCGCACGATTTTACTTTTATGCCATTGTTGACGAAGATGTAATCGAGTGTGCCGCGCCAATTGCGAGAGGCATTTTTTGTTCTACCTTTCAATACTGCCGCAAACCGCCACGAAATACTCCACGCCGCGCGCGCAAGTTGCTCCATCCCATCCTGCCGATTCGTCAACGGCGTCGGGCAGGTGTAATCGGGCTCTTTGCCGTGAAAGGCTTGGTACGCTGAGGAAAAATGTTTCCGCATTCGTTTCGTCGCCGAATGGTGCGGCTCAGAATTAAAGTCGCCGCACACGATGACGGTATCCGCCGGGGTTGTCCGCAGCCATTCGAGCAAACGTTCCACTTGTTTGAGTCGCTCTTTCGATTCGCCCGGCTCCCAATACAGATGGGTGTTCGCGAAAATCAATCTTCGATCATTAATTTTTATTCTTACATACTGCGCCACCCGCCCTTGCCGTTGTAGATCAAGATGCGCTTCACCGTCAACGGGCAAACGACTCAAGACAGCGATGCCTTCGTGATCTTTTGCCTTGCCCGATTTGGGGCAGAGATGCACGGTATAGGGGCGATCCCTGTGGCCGCTCTGATTTAATTGATCTGCCAACCACTGCGCGGTGTTGAGCGGCAACTTGACCTCTTGCAAGGTAATGAGATCAGGTTGAAGTCCATTCACGCCTTGGGCGATTAAATTTTTTCGCTCATCCCAACGTGAGAGGTCGTTGAGGAGATTGATCGTTAGTGCTTTGAGAGGCGGCATCCCCGTGGAGCGCATTGCGTATTCCGTTGACGTGACGCGTTACGGAATACGCAATACGAATCATTCCTGTTCAAAATGAGTCCCCAATGCCGCAGGCGGGTTGCTTCGCAAGAGTCGAGTCAACGCCCGTCTCGCTCCAAGCGGCAAATAATTCAGCACGCGATCTAAGCCGCGACTGTTGAAGATGACGAGGGTGAGGATCATCAACGGAAAAGGCAGAAGGGGAAAAACTTGCACCGGCACTTCAAGCCCGGACGATTGCAACGTGGTGGCGGACGCGCGCAGTGCGCCGAAGAGATACGCCCCAAAAGCCACTTTGAGCGGATCCCATCCGCCGAAGATCACAATCGCCAAAGCGATCCAGCCAAAGCCTGCGGTGTGGCGATGACTCCATCCAAGTTTGACGTGCAGCGAAAATGCGGCTCCGGCAAAACCGATGAGCGCGCCGCCGAGCAAGATGTAGATAGAGCGCATCCACTTCACATTGCCGCCGCGCGCGAAGGAGGCTTCGGGGCGCTCGCCGATGCCGCGCAATTGTAGACCGGGCTGAGTTTTGTAAAACCATAACCACATGCCGATGATAAGAGCAAAGCTCAAATAGGTGATGATGTCGCGTTCAAAGAAAACGGGACCGATGAATGGAATGTCTCTTAGAAATGGAATAGGCAGTGATTCAATTTGTGGACCCGGCACACGCACAAATGGCACGCCCAAGAACGAACTCAAGTCGCCTGCGACTAACGTCAAAATGAACCCCAGCGCAACTTGATCGCGCTTGAGGGTGATGCTGCCAAAGGCAACGAGCGACGCTACGATTGCGCCGACGATCATCGCCGCGAGGAAACCCAAGACTAAACTTCCGGTTGTGAAAGCAGCAGCGAAACCCGCCATCGCCGAAAGCAACATGCTGCCTTCGACGGATAAGTTGATCACCCCACCCCGCTCGTTGAGTGTCTCACCTAACGAAGCAAAGATAATCGGCGCCGAGTCAGAAAGGATGGAAGCGAGGATGGCGATAAAGAATTCCATGCAAGAGCAGTCAGCGATCAGCCATCAGCCGTCAGAAAACCTAACAGGCTGAATGCTGATGGCTGATGGCTTAATTTTTAAAATACTTTTCCCTGACTCCCTGCACCAACAACACCGCCAGCACCAACACACCTTGCAGAACACCACCGAGAGACGAATCAATGTTGAGTTCGAGCTGGAGTGCCGTGCTGCCGATGCTCACGGCAGCGAAGAACAACGCGAGCGGCGCAAGCCACAAAGCATTGAAGCTCGACAGTAACACGATCAAGATTCCCAAAAAGCCATAGCCCGACGAGATACTGGGGATGAGGCGATGATGCACGATGATCGCCAAAAACGCGCCGACGAGTCCGGCGCACGCGCCGCACACCGCATACGCACTCAGCATCAAGGGATTGGTCGGCACGCCCAGCACGTAAGCCGCGCGGATATTTTTGCCAATCGCTTTGAGCTGCACTCCCCACATCGTGCCGCGCAGCGAAAGATAAATAGCCACTAACACTAATAAGGCGACGACGATGGCGATGGGGCTGACACGCAGTTCAGGCAGAGTCGGCATCCACAACGCCTCGGGGAAAATTTCGGTGCCGCTCAACGTGCCGCCGGTTTTTTGTTTCCAAGGCCCAAAAATTAAATAGATGTTGAGGGCAGTGGCAATGAAGTTGAATCCGAGTCCGCCAAAAATTTCGTTGACCTTGCCATAGATTTTAAGAACGGCGACAAGCAGCGCCCACAACACGCCACCGACCATCGCCCACAGAATAATCACGGGGAGGCCGACGATTCCCTGTTGTTCCCACATCCCGCGCGCCGCCCACGTGGCGAAGATCGACCCCATCATGATCTGCCCCTCCACGCCGATGTTCCATTGACCGGCAGTGAAGGTGATGAGCAACCCGGCAGAAACAATTGCCAGCGAAACCCACACCACAAATGTATCCGCTTGTTTAGAGGGCGTACCAAACGAGCCGCTGATCAATTTGGCAAACGTGTCGAGGGGCGGAGCGCCTGTGGCGATCAACAACAAGACGGCGATGATCAGCGCGACGAGAAGAGGCGCGAGGGAGAGAGAGAGACGAGCGAAGAAGTGTGATCGTGTATTAGTCATATTACACTCACTATTCGTTCACTGATCGCTAAATGGGATACTCAAAACGATGGCAAGCGCGCGGGTAACTGCTTCAAGCGCGTCGTCAGAAACCTTGCCAATCTCTTTGACAAATCTTTCAACTGCAACAGAGCGAACTTGAAATGCGTCTGCCGCCGAAGTCTTTTGCAATTTATTCGCTGTATCGGGTTCTACCTTGACCATCCACGGCGCTAACTCATAGCGATCTTTCCAATCGGTGATCGGAACAATGATTCTTAACGGCAAACGCCCAACCTCATCGTCATTGACGATGACCGCCGGGCGCGTCTTTTTAATTTCAGCGCCAATGGTCGGATCAAGATTGATCAACCAGATTTCACCCCGCCGCATGAACAAATTCCTCAGAGTCTAAAGTAGTGAACGCTTTCAACTCATCATCGTTAACGTAATCTTGCCACAGCGCATCTGCCGCAAGCGACAGCCGCTCCTTTAGCGTTGGGACATTTTTGATCTTGGGCTCACTGTCCAGCTCTCTCATAACCCGACGTGTCGCAACTTCTATCACTTTCAACAACTCGAGTGTAGAGAGATGTTCTAATTCGCTGATGATCTGTTGCGTTGTCATAAGGCGTCTCACTCTCCGGCAAAATTCTAACACACCCCAGATCGAAACCCTACTGTTTCTTGCCGCCGATCAAATACCCCAACTGTTCCACATTCGTCTCCGACGATTTTACGGTTTCGATGACGCGCCCGCCGAAGAAGACGAGGATGCGATCACTGTATTGCAAAACTTCGTCGAGATCGGCTGACGCAAAAATGATCGCCGCGCCTTGCTTGCGGCGCTTCAATAATTTCCCCCAAATGTAAAGGGTGGACTCAATATCGAGTCCGCGCGTGGGATGTTCCAGAGCAAGAAGTTTTATATCAGGCGGGAGAAGGGCGAGCAGTGTGCGCTGTTGGTTGCCGCCAGATAACGCCTCCACACGCGACGTCGGTATGCCCTTGATATTAAAATCCTTGATCTGCTCTGAGGCAATCTGGCGTGTGCGAGACCAATCAATCACGGCGTCTTTCTTGCCGCGTTTTGCCAGCACGATATGTTCCTCAATCGTAAGACCGGGGACAAGACCCTCTCTCATACGATCTGCCGGCATGTAGGCGACGCCCGCGCGCAAAAAATTTTCATAAGGTTTGCGCGTGAGATCGATCCCGTTGAGGCGCAGACGCCCTGCGCTGGGCGGCAACAAACCGGCGCAGGCTTGCAAGAAAAGGTGTTGACCCGATCCTTCGAGACCGGCAAGAGCGATCACTTCACCGGCTTGCACTGAGAGAGAAATGTCGGGGACAGTGAGGCGATCATCTTTAAGGGTGAGATGATCCAATTCGATGACGGGGGCGCCGAGTTCCACGTTGGGGCGTGTGCCTGTGTGGAGCTGTTGCCCGAACATCATCTGAACCAACTGCTCGGTGACGAAGGGTGATTTTGCTTCGCCCGCCACTTGCCCGCGACGCAGAACGGTGACGCGGTGGCACAGCTCTTCAACGTCTTCGAGTTTGTGCGAGACAAAGATGACCGACTTGCCGCCCGTCACCAACTGGCGAAGCGTAGCGAAGAGTTTGATTTTTTGCGGGGCAGAGATGCCGGTGGTGGGTTCGTCGAGGATCAGAGTCCGCGCCCCAAGCCAGAGCAGGCGGATGATCTCTAGCTGCTGCCGCTCGCCGACGGTGAGATCGGAGACGAAGGCGTTGGTGTCCAGATCAAAATTAAATTGCTTGCAGAGTTCGCGAAATTCTTTTTCGGCGCGGGCACGCGGCTGCAAAAGATTGGTGTCGCAGCCGAGTATGAAATTATCAAGCAGAGTCATCGGCGGGAAGTCGAGCGGGTCTTGATGCAGCATGCCGATGCCATGACGCAGAGCATCGGCGGGAGAGTTGAACCGCCGCACGACGTAGCCATCCAGACTGACATCGCCACCGTCGGCGTGGATGTAACCCGACAGCACTTTCATCAAGGTGCTCTTGCCCGCGCCGTTCTCGCCGAGCAAACCGTGAATCGATCCACCTTCGACGGTTAAGGTCACGTTGTTATTGGCGTGAACTGCGCCGAAGTGCTTGTGGATGTTCTTGAGCTCGACACGCATGTGAAATGCGTAGGGGCGCACGGCCGTGCGCCCCTACGAAAAAATGTTATTTCGATTTACCCGTAATGCCTTCCAGCAATTGTTCGGTGTACCACACAGTTTTATCGTCGGCAGTGGCACCCGCTTTGACGAAATCTTTTCCGTCTTGATACTTGAGCGGCCCGGCGAAGAGATTGAGCTTGCCTGAACCCAAGTCGGCGATGAAGGCGTCGAGACTCTTCTTGCTATCGGCGGAGAGGGCTTTGCCATCAACCCAACCGACATGGCTGGTCTTGGGATCGTTGATGTTCTTCCAATCGGGTCCGTTCCAATCCCACGATTGTTTCCATGTGCCTGCTTGCACTTCGGTGATCGTTTTCTGATAAGCCGGAGTCCAGTTGAAGTATGGCACGCCCAAGCATACGGTTTCGGCTTCCTTACAACCACCGATGTAATCGTAGGGGATCGCCCAGACTTTCTTACCGGCTTTGGCGCGTTGTCCGGCGACGACCAGAGCTTCGGTGGTGTCAATGCCGGAGAGGACAACGTCCGCGCCTTTGTCGAAGAAACCGTTGACAACTTGAGTCGGGTCGAGGGTGACGCCGGGGATGTTGAACCAGAAACCGATCCAGGTCACTTCAAATTTCAACGGCGTGCCTTTCTTGCCGCGAGCGTTCTCCCAGCAATACTTCGCGCCAAGATAAACGCTGTTCGTCAAGCGGCGAGTCTCGGCATCAATGAGGGGTCCCAAATAGGCAATGCTGCCGGTTTGGGTGGTGAGGGCGGCGGCGCAACCGGCAATCATCTTGCCGTATTCCATGCGTCCCATAAAGTTGCCCACATTCGCCGGAGCCGATTTATCCAACACGGCATCACCGCTGATGTGAATGAAGGTTACGCCGGTGTGTTTCTTGGCGGCGTTGTTCGTGCCATCTTTAAACTCGGCGGAGTTGGTGAAGATCACTTTCGCGCCTTTGGAGACGAGATCATCGGAGAGCTGTTCAATCGTCACGCCGGGGCGATCCGCCGGATTCACTTTGTCAATCCAAACGAGATCGGTGTTCGGCACATTCTTCAATACGTCTTGTGCGGCGACCCAGTGCGCTTCGTTCCAACCATGATCTTCTTTCGGTCCCACCATGATCAAACCGAAGATGAATTTCTTGGGTGCTTCTGTCGGTTTGGGCGCATCGGTGGGTTTGGGTGCGGCTGTCGGCGGCACCGCAGTGGGTTGTGCAGGGGCGGCTGTCGGCGGCTTGGGAGCTTCAGTGGTCGGTGTAGCGCAAGCCGCGATGATCATCGTTAAAGGAATCATCACGCTCATCAGCCACCATAATTTGTTAGTCTTCATAATCAGATTCTCCTCTTACAATATGTGAATAGGAAAAACGGCGACTTCATAACGACAGTGGAAAGTATACGCGATACATCACCTCCTCTGCCAAACGTCAAGGAACGATCCAAGTTCCGGTTTCACCGGCGAGGGCTCGGGCAATGTTCTCCGGATTCGTAATGAGAGCTTGCGAGCCGCCGCGCTCGAGGAACCAAATAATCGCCTGGACTTTTGGACCCATGCTGCCTTTTGCAAAATGCCCCTCTGCCATGTATTGACGCGCTTCGGCAAGCGTAATGCGCTCAAGCCATTTTTGATCGGGCTTATTGTAGTTTAGCGCAACTTTCTCAACTGCGGTAGAAATGACGAATAAACCTGCCTGAATGCTGTTCGCCAATAACGCTGAGGCATAATCTTTGTCAATCACTGCCTCAACGCCCAGCAGCTCGCCTTGTTCATTTTCCACAACAGGGATGCCGCCGCCGCCAACGGCGATCACCGTCGTACCGGCTTTGATCAAGGTCTCCACCGTCCCCCGTTCGATGATTTGTTTAGGAAGCGGCGAAGCGACCACGCGCCGCCAACCGCGCCCGGCATCTTCCACCACATGCCAGCCGTCTTTGTCGCGCTGCTTCTGCGCGGTGGACTCATCCATAAAAGAGCCAATCGGTTTTGACGGGCTTTGGAATGCCGGATCGTTTTTATCTACCAGTGTTTGCGTGACGACGGTTGCCACTTCTTTTTTGATCCCGCGCTTTTTAAATTCGTTACGCAGCGCTTTTTGAAACATGTAGCCGATGGCGCCCTGTGTGTCTGCCCCGCAGGCATCCAACGGCACTTCGTGCAATTCGTGGCGGGAGATCTCTGAGCGGCGCAAGATGAAACCCACTTGAGGTCCGTTGCCATGCGTCACGACCACGTCCCATCCGTTTTGAATCATGTTGGCGATGTGCTTCATGGATTCGCAGGCGGCAAGATATTGATCTTGAACCGTTCTATGTTTTTCGTCTGTGATAAGTGAGTTGCCGCCAACGGCGACGACGGCGATTTTGTTGGGCATATTTTTCTTCCGTAGGGGCGGGGCTTGTCCCCGCCCAATGCGGGCGACCGCAAGGGCCGCCCCTACAAAGTTACGACATCGTCAACGCCATCACTGCCTTCTGCGCGTGCAAACGGTTCTCTGCTTCATCATAGACAACGGAATTGGGACCGTCAATCACCTCGTCGGTCACTTCGAGTCCGCGATCTGCGGGCAGGCAGTGCATGTAAATTGAATCATCTTTGGTCAGTTTCATACGGCGCGCGTCGGTGATCCAACTCTTATATTTGTCAATTAACGCTTTGCCTTGTTCTTTCTCGGTTGAGGTGAGAAGAGGTCCCCACGATTTGGGGTAAACCACGTCGGCATCTTTGAAGGCTTCATCCATATTATCGGTCACATCAAAGCCTACTTTATATTTCTTGGCGTTCTCGCGCGCCAGGTCGATGATTTCCGGCATGAGTTTAAATTCCGGTGGGTGCGCCAAGACCACGTCACAGCCGAAGCGGGTCATTTGCAGAATCAAAGATTGGGGAACGGAGATGGGTTTGCTGTAAGAGGCGGCATACGCCCACGAGACCACCACTTTCTTCTTGCGAAGATCGCGTCCCTTCTTCTCGATAATGGTCATCAAATCGGCAAGGCACTGGAAGGGATGATAGACATCGCACTGCATGTTGAGGACAGGCGCGCGACTCGCTTGGGCAACTTCGTTCTCGTATTTGTTGCCGAACTGCCAATCGCACTGGCGAATGGCGAGACCATCGTAGTAGCGGCCTAAAATCTCGCCAATCTCTTTTGCCGTGTCGCCGTGCGAGATTTGTGTGGTCTCCGAATCAATGAAGGCGGCGTGACCGCCCAACTGCGCCATGCCCGCTTCAAACGATCCGCGCGTGCGGGTGCTGGTGAAGAAGAACAACATGGCGAGGGTCTTGTCGCGCAGCAGCGCATGAGATTCGCCCAAGGCTCGTTTGCGTTTAAGATCCCACGCCACATCTAAGACAGTTTCGACTTCCTCTTTGCTGAAGTCGAGGTCGCCGATGAAATCGCGGCCACGAAAATTGGTTTGCATTTTAAAAATCTCCTTGAGTGTTGATTGTCATTGCGAGGCGCGGTGTTTGCGCCGAAGCAATCTCAAGGCAAAACAAAGAGATTGCTTCGCCGCCTACGGCGGCTCGCAATGACGGTTTTCACAGTTTAGAGTCCACATAGCCCTTTGTGGGCGATGTTACTTTTAGTTCCTTTATCGTTTCCCTATTTCCCTTTTGGTTACGGCTTATATACCTCAACCGCTATCTTCCCTGCGTCCATGTCGTCCACTATCGTTTTAAATTTCGCCGCAACGTCCTCCGGCACAAGTGCGCCTTCGTACGGCGCAAGACCAATGCCGCCCGATTTGTAATCGAGTTCGCGCGCGCCGGGTCTCAGTTTGAGGGCTTGGAGTTCGCTGATGAGCGTGAACACAGCCGCACCCATATTCTTGATGCGGCTGGTGACAACGACATCGGGCGCGAGATACCGTTGATCGGTGCCGGTGGTGATGATCAATTTTTTACTCCGCTTCGCCGC
>Ga0172368_10008147_pt1 | contig 10756 bp, 7 predicted proteins | sample Lak11m_FD_114540 | JGI IMG/M metagenome (GOLD analysis project Ga0172368, IMG submission 114540) | Freshwater microbial communities from Kabuno Bay, South-Kivu, Congo - kab_022012_11m | ecosystem: Environmental > Aquatic > Freshwater > Lake | place: Democratic Republic of the Congo: South-Kivu...
CCGAAGCGGGAGGGGGCAAAACCAAGAGGTTTGGGGATTGGAACACCGCAAAGCGGTGTTCCAATCCCCAAGTCCCCTCTGCTCCCCGCCCCAATGGGGCGGGGCCGGGGGTGGGGTGTGCGGTGCAATTATTCTTGAGAACGTCATAGCGCTGAGATCGGATTTGCTTGACAAACCAAAAATAAAAAGGATATACTGAATCAGGTCACCGACCAAATTTTCTAGTACTTTTCAAATCACCGCCGGGTTATCTGCCCTGCCGGACTGACCGGGACTCTGGGCTGGTTTGAAAAAGTGCGCCAGGGCCAGGGAAATGCATGTATCTGGGTGACGAAAGCGCAAAAAAAAGAAAAAGATTGATTCGCGGGATTAGCGCTTGCCTGGTCCTGCTTTTTGTGATTGCCTTCTGGCAAGAATTGGGCGTTTTCTTCGGCCTGGTTCTCAAATTTCTGGCCAGCGTTGTTTTAGGCAATTTGCGCCTGGACGAGCTGGTCCCACAGGAAAACCGCAGGGAGCTTTGGCGACTGGCATTTAACTTCTTCGTGGGGTTTGCCGGAGTTTTCTCAGTCTGGCTTGGCCTGCTGGCCGCCCAGGCTATTCTGCCAGTCGAGGGGTTTGTCGACACGTACCGCACGGCCTGGCACCTGCTGCTGTATATGGCGCGCCGCCACGGTCCGGCGGTCTTTGTGCGCGATGGCAAGGTCCTCTCGACCAAAGAGGATGAACGCGAAGGACCCGGTGTGGCCGTGGTAGATTTTAACAGCGCGATCGTCCTGGAAGAGCGCGTGCCGCCGCCTGGCATTGGCCGCCTGATCGATGCTGCCGTGCACAGCGTTCTGGGCTTGATCGGCCTGGCCGAATTCAACGACAGCCCGCGTGCGGCTGGTCCTGGCATCGTCTTCACCAAGAAAGGTGAGAAGATCCGCGGCGCGGTCGACCTGCGCACCCAGTTCCGCGCCATCCCAGGCATCACAGCCTATACGCGCGACGGGATCGAGGTAAAAACGCGCATTTTCTCCAATTTCACCGTTGGCCAAGATCCGGACATCCTGCAGGTCACCTATGATGGCCCGCCCCGCCCCGAAAACCTGCGCGTGGTCACGCTGGAGAAACTGCCGGAAAACAAGGTGCGCGTCACTGGCATGGTCGACGAATTGGACCAGGACGACCGCGACGAAATTCACCATTTCATTCGCGTCTGGCAGCATGCGAACCAAAGCCTGCCCTATAAGCCGCCCAGCGAACCGGCCACTGGCTACAACGCTGACCGGGTCTTCGCGGCTGTATTTTCTGAGGCGCGCAGCGACAAACAAAGGCTGGCCTGGACCGAGCTGCCGGTGCGCGTCGCCGCCGGCTACTTCCGCGAAATGATTTCGCAAATCAATTACGACCAGCTCTATAACGTCGGCGCGCTGGATGGATTTCCAATCCCGGCCTACAAGGCCCGGCTCAAAACGCTGATGCGCAATAACGGCATCCTGGCCTACCGCTTGATCTTTCACAAGTCCGGCCAGCCGATTAAAAAACGCACTGTCTACGCTGAATCGGAGTTGGTTACCTCTGAAGTCAAGAACCTGACTTATCCGAAAATGCTGCGCGAGCGCGGCATTAAAATTATCATGGCCGGCTTTGGCGATATCCAGCCGGTCAACGATCTGCTCTACCAACGCCGCCTGGAAGCCTGGCGCGCGACCTGGCAGCGCGACACACAAATTATCGCCGCGAACCGCGAGATGGAAGCAATCCGCCTGCGCAACCATGCCCGCGCCCAGGCCCAGCAAGAACTGCTGGTCAGCCTGAACGATATCCTGCAAAACCAGAGCATCTCGCGCGAGGTGATGGCGGTGCGCATCCTGCAGTCGCTGGAAAGCCTGGCAGCCGATACAAAAACCAAAGACCTGCTGCCCGGCGGCACGCTGGATATCCTCAAGACCACGCGCGACTGGCTGATGCCGGGCGACATGCCGCCGCCTGCCCTGCAGCCCGGGCAGGCCTACCCGGTCGATGGAGATCAGCTGTGAGCAAACCCCGCCCCACCAACCGCTGGCAGCAGGACAAGCAAGCCATTAAAAGCCTCGGGCGCATCGCTCTGGTCTTTCTTTCTCTGATGGGAATTGCCTGGTTTGGCGCGGTCGTTCTGCAAGACGTCGATTTCCACAAAAGCGGCGATTGGTGGCTCTCCCGCTCGTTCCTGTTTAAGTTCATCCCTTACCGTGAATTTTGGGCCACCGCGGTCAGCCTGCCCGCCCTTCGCTATTACATCGCGCCCATCGGCGCAATGTTCGCTGTCTTCCTGGGTGCGGCTTTCTTTGTCAGGGACGTCTATGCCCTGCCCAACCTTAAAGAGGCGCTTCACTACATCTTCTCATCGATGACCAGCCTGGGCTACCCACACTTGACCGTCGATGCCGGCGAAAAACAGCTGGTCAAGGGCAAATCGAACCTGATCGAGTCCATCGGCGGACCGGGGCTTGTCACCGTCCAGCCGGGCAACGTGGTCATGTTCCGCCACCTGCGCCGCCGCTCCAACATCACCCTCGGCCAGAATTACTTCCTCGAACCCTTTGAAACCATCGGCCAGATCGCCAACCTTGATGATCAACACGGCGAAAAGAATGGCGTTGGCTCGATGACCCGTGACGGTATCAAGGTCACGATTAAAGATTTCCACTTCCGTTACCGCATTTTTCCGGAAATGCTCAACGGCCGCCCGATTCGCCGTACTCTGCAAGATCCTTATCCATTTGATGAGAATGCGCTGGCTGCGATGGCGTATAACCTAGCCGTAGACGAGAAAGGCCAGGAAACCTGGCGCGATTCGGTGGGCCGCATCATCACCGGCGGCGTAACCGATTTTATCAATCGCCATGATGTCGACTATCTAACCTCGCCCCGCTCAGGAGGGCACGATCCGCGCCAGGAAATGCGCAACAACCTGACATTTGGCGGTCCGCGCATCGGCCTGCGAAAATTAGGCGCGGAACTGCTCTGGGTGGATGTCGGCCATTTTGAAATTGACGATGATTCGGTCGACAATGTGCGCATGGATTTGTGGGCCGCGGACTGGCTTGGGCGAGCAGGCATAAAAATCGAAGAAGGCCGCACCTGGCGCGAACTATTGCTCGAGCGCGCCAGAGCCGAGGGCCAGGCGGAACTGATCGCCGCCATCGCCGAATCGCTGCGCAATGCGGAGATGGTCAATGACCCTGCCGGCAACATGCGCCGGATTCTGCTGGCAAAAACAGCCCAGGTCATGGACACTATGCAAAAAGCGGCTAGAGACCAGGAGAAACCCGCGTGATCCCATTCAATGATGTCTTTGCCTGGCTGAATTACGGCGATGTCAGCCACCTGAGCGCCACCAATAAGCTGTCGCTGATCCAGATCGAAGATCCAAAAATCCCGAAGACCTTCCGTGAAGCGACCATGAAAAACCTGCGCATCACGTCAGAATCATGCCGCGACCTTCTTGAAACATTAGAAGTCAAACTAGCCCTGGCAAAAGTGGATTTTCAAGCGGGTGAATATATCTCGGCGAAATTTGATCTGGCCGACGCCGCCGAGCGATATCCGAAAGCGTCCCATCGCCTGGGGATTGCCAGGTGGCTGCTGGGGCTGGCGTTGATGCGCTCTCAGGAGTATGAGCCAGCCCACGCGAATTGGTCTTTGGCCAGGGGCATCTTTTCCGAACTGGCCAGGCAAAAATTAAAAATCCAAGATTCAGACGGCGTGCGCTGGTATACCGACAAACTCGACTTGCTGCACCTGGATCTGGCCTGCACCGCCGAAGAAGCCAACGCCTGGCTGACCATGTGGGAGCCGTCTCACCTTTCATCGGCCGCGCGCCTGTTGGCTGATGAAATCAAAAACCAAATAAAGAGAAAACAGTTTCCGCTGGCTTATGAAATTGGCAACCAGCTGCTCAAAGTCAGCCGCAACCGCCTGGACGGTTCTGAAACCGCGGAAGCCTGGGTCTTGATCGGCCTGGCGGCCAACCAGATGGGTGCGCCGCGCCTGGCGATGGATTACTGGTTACGCGCAAGCACTTCTTTCGCGCCGCTTAGCCACGGTCAAGCCGTGGCGCGCTGGATGATGGGGGTCGCGCAGTGGCAAATTCCTCAGGAGGTCACCAATGCAACCCGCCATTGGCGGGACGCGATTGAAACTTTCACGAAGCTGCAGATGCAGGCTGACCAGGTCAACGATGCTGACCGGCGGGATTGGTATAAAACTTGGACGCCGATCATGCGCAAAGCGCTTGAGCGGACCATCAAAGAAAAAATGCCCAGGTAGCTCACGGTTAGCGCTGCAGCTTCTGTTCAATCGAAGGCTGGATCCGCGCGCCTGCCTGGTAGCGCACGTAACCCGAAAGATCACTCTTTAAGAATTTATTCCATTCGGCTGGAAATAATGGATTGCCCCGCTCAAACTGCGTGTTTGCCATCACGCGTTCCGCCAGGTTGCGCTTCATAAAAAGAAAAAGTGTGTTTACTTCACGCGCGTTGCCAAACGTCCTGGGCGATTGGTTTTTTACTGATTCCAACACCCAGCCAGCGTAATCCAGCACATCTTCATCAATCTGGTATGCTTCATCTTCGATTTTTTTCGAAAGGATCCCCAACAAATTCGTCACGGTCAAGTCAGGAAATTCAACCACGGCCGAAAAACGCGAAGCGATACCCGGGTTGGAGCGCACGAAATCGTCCATTTCCTCCGGATAACCAGCCGCAATTACGATCAGCTGGTGTTTATATTCGTCCATTTTCTTGACCAGCGTGTCGATCACTTCCATTCCATAACCGGCCCCCAGGCCTGATGCCTGGCGCGTGATCGCATAAGCCTCGTCGATGAATAACACACCCCCCAAAGCATCTTCAAATAATTTCACCGTCTTAGCTGGCGTCTGGCCAACATACCCCGCGACCAAATCCGCCGCAGAGATATCGAGCACGCGCTCGCTGGGCAGCAAACCCAGCCGGTGGAAAATTTTTCCAATCAATTTCGCTACTGAAGTCTTGCCAGTGCCCGGGTTTCCCTTAAAAATGAAATTTTCGACCGCGATAGGGATTTGCTGTCCGGTCAGTTCAGCTTTAATTCTTTCATATTGAATCAGACTGACAAGTGATCTGAGGTAACCCCGGATGTTATCCAAACCCACAAACCGCTTAAATTCCTTAAAAACATCCTCGATGTCAACCGGTTCTTCCTGCAAGTAAAACCGGTAACGGTCAGGAATGTCTTGTGTCAGAATATTTTGATCCTGTGCCCCGCTTGAGGACAGACGCGCCTTGGCTTTTCGTTCAATCCCATCTGCCAGGTTAATCATTTCGCCAGCATTGCCAAACCCGAATCGTTTCTCTGCCAGCATTTTGTCCACAATTGTTTTTAACCTCTGGCAAACATCCTCTTCAACGGCGAGTTCTTTCTTCTTGATTTGGTCAAGCAAAATTTCCACCAATTGATCGGTGCTAAAATCCTCAAAAAGAAGGCGATTGTCTTCGGGGAAACGCCGGTTCAAGCCTGTGTTGGATTTTAGAAATTGACTCATGCGATCGGTATACCCCGCCAGCACAACCACCAGGCGGCTTTTGTCGGATTCCATGCGGACCAATAAATTTTCCAGCGCCTCCTGCCCAAACCCTCCTCTGCCTTCTTCGGACAAGCCGTAAGCTTCATCGATAAATAAAACGCCATCCAAAGCTTGATCGATCAGCTGGTTTGTTTTCGTTCCTGTCCCGCCGACATGATCGGCGACCATATCAGCGGGTTTGGCTTCAACAACATGACCAGAACGCAGCAAGCCGTATTCATGGAACATTTCACCCATCAAGCGCGCAAAAGTTGTCTTCCCTGTGCCGGGGTTCCCGCTAAAAATCATGTGCAGGTTAGGGATCGATGTGGAATTCACCTCAAAGTGTGAATACTCCATCCAACGCTTGATTTCGAGCAAACGCTGTTTGACTTGCTCCTGTCCCACCAGATCATTTATTTTTTCCTCGAAAGATCTGGCATCCCCGGCTCGGGCACTGACCCAATTGCGTTCGACCAGCAAGTCGACAGATAAAAAATCTATTTTAGATAACCTGGCAGCCCACTGGCGCAGCAAAACCTTCTCCCCCTCCATCCAATGCAAAACGCGGAAGGTGTCTTCCTTGTCGATGGTCAGGCTCCGGCGGTTTTCCAAATTTCTCACAAGCCGCTCAATTTCATCAGCTTTTGGGTAGCCCAGGTAGACCATGCGCTGCAAGCCGCTTGAATTGCTTGGGCCGAGCTCAGTTCCGCCAAGAAAATTCACATTGCTCAGGCTATTCTCCAAGCTTTCGTTGTCGTGGCGCATGAAAACCAGAAAAAGCAGGTTGTGGTTGTCCTTGCCAAGGGTGATCCATTCACCAACGAGACCATTGAGAACCCGCAAGCTGTCAAAGGATGAAAAAAATTCCTCAGCATGGAAGATTACAAATCCGGTTCGATGGCGGTTGGGCTCTTTCATCATCTGGTCAACCATGCGAATTCCATGCAGGTCGCCAATTCCCCTGGCCTCGTGGCCAGGGTTGGGTTGCGAAACAGGTTTTATCTCGCCAAGTGGGCCGGTTGCGATCCCAGAGATAATGCCAGTTTCAAGAATTCTTTCTCTCGGCGGCCATAAAATATGACTGGCCAGTTCTTTTGACTTTGCATCGATGGTATGGACTGGTTTCGTCGGACTGATGTGAATGACCCGATCAATCCATTTCGCCTGCAAGTCCGCTGTAAAAGCTTCCAGAAATGGGTAATCGTTGCCGTCCTGGTCACAGAAAACATCCGCGATGCCCGGTCCATAGACGATGTGGATGCGGGGGCAGTCTTCAGGATATGAAAATTCAGATAAGCGCGTCATTTCGGGGTCCTTCGTTCCTGGCCTTTGCGGAATGGCTGGCGCTTCTCTTTGATCCGTTGTGGGTCGACTTCCTTGAAGCTTGATGTGACCAGATCTTGTGATTGGATCGATGCCCGAATTTCGCTAGCGCGCCTGGCCAGCTCATGCTGTGTCAGCTCTTGCCAATCTAACGACATCACATGCACGTGGTTTTGATCAGGATTATCTGCGACTGGCTCAATGTACAAGTTGATCGTCGATGTGCCATTGGTGACACTGGCCAGATAGCCTTTGCGGAAATCATTCTCCTCATAAGCTCCTTCGACAGGCCGGTATCCCTGGCTGATCAGTCCCAGCATAATTTTATTCGCGATTTCATACCTGCGCTGCGCGTTGATTACTCGCAGCCGGCCTTCAGTCAGGCAGTCGGATACAGCCTGGTCAAGCTGTGGGATCGTATGATTGATGATTTCGACAACTTCTTCAGTACGCAGGTCGTAGTAATCCGATTGGATCTTATCCAACCATTGATTGAGTTCAGTGCCTATTTCCGCATACCTGCCCATCGTCCACTGGTTCAGGTCAAACACCTGACCGAGGAAATTGCCCTGGTCATCAATGGCTTGAAATTGGCTGTGATCTTGATACTTCGCCACCAATTGGTTAAACGTTGAAGCCATCTCGCCAAGTAATGCAAGATGCTTTAAATACTCGCAGAGAATTGTGCTGCGCAGCTGTTCCAGTTCTACCGCCAAATATTGCGCCTGGCTTAGTCCCGCCTCAAAATATCCACTGCGAAAGTTGTCGCCAATGTTCCGGAGAAGTTCTTCGGATCGTAAAAAGGTTTTCTCATCGATTAAATGCCGGGGATATGTCCGCGAGATGTGATCAATTAAATCCGATGAAAAATTGGCCAGTTCGCTAACCTGGCGAGAAATTTCATCGCGTGATGCCAGCCCATTTTGCTGCTCCGCTTTAAGAAAAGAGACTTGATCAAATGCATTGCCAAGTTCTTCGACAATTCCATCAATCATGAAAAACTGCTGGTCCAATTTGCTTTCCAACAGTTCAACATTTGCCCGATCTCGGTAGACCAGGTTGGTGATCGATTCGGCGACACGGTTCTCCACTTCCCGTATTTGAGCCGAAAATTCATCCTGGTTTTCTGCCAGCAAAACACGGTAATGAGAGATCAGGTTTTCATATTCTGAATTTTTTTGTGCAATTTCGGATTTTATATGGGTTTCGAACTGGTCAATATCGACCTGGTTGGGCTGCTGCACGACCGCGTCAATTTGGTATTGTAAATTCTTCTCCAGATCATAAAGTCTGCGGTATTCTTCCTGGCTGATCGTTACGGATGCAATTTTATGTCCTGACATGAGTCACCTGATAAGTTCAACCAGTTGGTCTCTGACAAAGCCCCCCCCAATGATATCTGGTAGTCCGACGATTTGTACCGTTGATTCTTTGATGACATATTCCTGTCGGCGTTGGCCAGTATGGAAATTATAGTCTGCATATCGTCCGGAGAGGTCATGCACGACCTGGTTCGTGCTGCCCCGCAAGCCCGCATTATCGTTGCTTTTCTCATGGTAGAGACCGTCGATCAAAACATCCGCAAGCGCAATGATTTTGGCATGGATCCCAGCGTGGTGGCTTCGTTCTAATTGCGCCTTTGTGAAACCTGTATAAAGAATGATCGAATAATTCGGTTCGATTCTTTTTATATGTTCGATCAATTCCAACAATCCGTGACTCTGATGGAATGGCTCACCGCCAGAAATCGTCACCCCTTCGCAGGTCGAACTTACCAGCTCGTGGGCAAGAGCCCCCGCCTCTACCAGCAGGTTCGGTATGTCAGGTATCCAGTCAGTCGAGAAACACCCCTGGCAGCGAAACGGACATCCTTGAAACCAGACGACCGAGCGAACTCCAGGGCCAAGCGCTCGGGTGTCTGTATGAAATGCAGCGATATTTAACTTGGACATGCAGTGATCCTATCAGGATTTACTTACAGCTTATCAGCCATTTTCTCGCTGATTCAAGTCTACCTGGCCTTGCGAAGGGCGGTACATGCAAACCAATAAACCTGAAGACATGCCACACTTGGCTGAGAGATGTTTGGAGCTTTAATTTTGATCGCTTCAGATTGGCTGACTGAAGTGGCATCAATCGCTCTTTCGTCTATTATAGAACATATAATCTATAAACGTCAAGCAATTACCATCCGACTTCACACTTACCATTTACTGACCAGACCTGCTTAAGCATGGATTAATCATCCTCTTGTATGATTGGCTTATGCGAAAAACAATCCTCCTGGTCGATGATGATGCCTTAATGAGGCGCAGCCTGGGTTTTAATCTGACACAGGCTGGGTATAACGTAATTTCTGCAGAATCAGCCGAAGATGGTTTATCGATCGTAAAACGCGATCCTCCTGACCTGATTTTGCTCGATATCAATCTGCCCGGGATTGACGGCTTGGAAGCCCTGCGCGCCTTACGCAAAGAATTCAACATCCCCGTCATTTTTGTCACCGCACGGCGAAAAGAATTGGACCAAATTCTCGGCCTTGAACTCGGGGCAGATGATTACATCACCAAACCCTTTGATTTTGACGTCTTGAACGCGAGAGTGAAGGCTGTCTTCCGCAGATCATTTGCTGCCCAGCCAGCCAGCAAGCCACCCGAAAAACTGGTGGTTGGCGATTTCATCATTGACACCGAATCGCATGAACTCACGCAAAGCGGGAAACCTGTCGAGCTATCCCCGCGCGAGTTTGACCTGTTTCAAACACTGGCAGAACATGCCAATAAAGTTGTACCGAGTGAGAAACTGCTTCACCTGGTTTGGGGGCCCGAATTTAATGGAGAACCGCAGGTCCTCTATGTTCATATCCGTTGGCTAAGAGAAAAGATCGAAGCCGATCCGCAAAATCCGATCTTCATCCAGACCATTCGCGGGATAGGCTATCGTTTAAACGTGGAGTCAAAAGCATGATTCGCACGCTGCGCACGCGCCTGTTGTTAAGCCACATCTTGCCGCTGCTGGTTATTCTGCCCACGATGGGTATCGCTCTGATATACACCATCGAAAGCCGGGTCATTTTGCCTGCCATGCTTGCCACCCTCGAAGGCAGCGCGGCGTTGGTCGCCGAAATTACCCGTTTCGATTTCGATCTCTGGCAGAACCCGATCTACGCCCAAACCATGATCGCACGGGTGAGTCCTCGGTTGCCGGCCAAGGTGATGCTGTTCACCGGTCAGGGACAACTATTGGCTTCGTCTGACCCGAGCGACATGCAAAACCTGACCCAAATCCTGGTCGATAACCCTGGTCTTAACGGCGCAATTCAGGGAAATGTCGTCAAACGCGTCTACTACAATCAACAGCTCCAAGGAGAAGCACTGGAAGTCTGGGAACCTGTATTAGGCGTGCAGAACGATGTGATCGGCGTGGTGCGCATCACCTACCCATTTTCATCCATCTCGGCCAACATTTTGCAGTCCAGAAGCCTGATCGGCGTAATCCTTTTCATCGGACTGGCCTCTGGCACGCTGCTGGCCTTCTCACTCGCATTCACGATCGAAACGCCATTGCGGCAAGCCACCCAGGCTGTGTTCAACCTGGCGCGCGGCGAACGCACCGCATCCTTAGAAGAAAAGGGACCGGAAGAGCTTAAGAAATTGGCCTCAGCTGTCAATTCGCTGGTTGATCGTCTCCACACGTTGGAAGAATCGCGCAAGCGATTGCTGGCGAACCTGGTCCATGAACTGGGCCGCCCGTTGGGCGCTCTGCGCTCAGCCGTGCAAGCTCTGCTCAACGGCGCCAACCGCGACCCGCAGCTCGAGCAGGAACTGCTTGGCGGAATGGACGCAGAATTAGTCCGCCTGC
>Ga0172368_10008148_pt1 | contig 10755 bp, 12 predicted proteins | sample Lak11m_FD_114540 | JGI IMG/M metagenome (GOLD analysis project Ga0172368, IMG submission 114540) | Freshwater microbial communities from Kabuno Bay, South-Kivu, Congo - kab_022012_11m | ecosystem: Environmental > Aquatic > Freshwater > Lake | place: Democratic Republic of the Congo: South-Kivu...
AGAAAGTATCTCATCCTCCACTGCATACCGTTCTTTTTCTATGGCTTCTATTTCCTTGAGATGAGCCTGATACTCCTTGTTGGTTTTTATCTCTGAGGTCCGCGCCTTTAATTTTTTAATTCGTTCGTTTATGTCTTCTATTTCCCGTTCTTTATCCTTTTTTTTCTTTTCCGCCGACTCGTATTTTTGTTTCTGTTTATCATAGGAAGATTGTATTTCCTTGAGGGCATTGTCGGCCGATAGAAGCTTGGAGGGCAGTAGTTCGATTATGTTTTTTTTCTTAAGTATGAGAGAGTCTATTTCCTGCAGCGCAACAAGCAATTTTATGCTTTCCTGCACATATCCTCCACCTGATAAAGCGAAAGGTCAAGAGTTTTTTTAACTTCTAACCTTTAACTTTGAACGTTGATTTCGCAAGGCGAAATCGGTTGGTGGGCCCACCAGGACTCGAACCTGGGACCAACCGGTTATGAGCCGGTAGCTCTACCAACTGAGCTATGGGCCCTCTAAAGCTTTAATTGTAAAAGTTAATATGCATTTTGGTCAAGTGCGCGTTTGCTTTCCCCGAAATAGGATAAGCAAAATCATTCTTGGATTATGAGGTAATTCAATAGTTTTGTTGACATGGCTCTTAGGTTTTTTATATGCTATTCACTGGTTAAATCATTATGCGATTTTTTCCGAAAGCAATAGATTTTTTTGAGATATTCGATAAAGCTGCGCAGAATGTAACGAAGGCAGCTGCGCTCCTTGTCGCCCTGATGGAAAACTTTGATAATATCGAAGCCCGGGCCAAAGAGATATATGAGGTTGAGCAGGATGGCGACATGCTGACGCATGACATCATGAAAAAACTCAATAAGACTTTTATCACTCCCATAGACAGGGAGGATTTGCACGCCCTTGCCGCAAGCCTTGATGATGTGTTGGATCTGATATGGGCTTCGGTTGACAGGCTTTCCGTGTTTAAGCTGAAGGAGCCGACTAAAGAGGCCGTTGTAATGTCCAAAGACCTGCTTTTGACCGCTGAGGTTATTCATAAGGCTATAAAAAAACTTAAAGAGAAAAATTATTCCCATGTGCAGGAATATTGCATCGAGATAAACAGGCTTGAAAACAGGGTTGACAGAGCCTTCAGGGATGCGCTCGGAGCGCTCTTTAATGACATGAATGATCCCATTCTCATAATAAAATGGAAAGAGATCTACGAGCATATGGAAGACGCATCCGATAAATGCGAGGATGTCGCAAATGTCCTGGAAGCCATAGTCCTTAAATATGCATGACACTTTTTTTCTTCTTGTTTCTGTTATAGTCCTTGCAACTATCTTTGATTTCATAAACGGCTTTCACGACACAGCCAACGCAATAGCTACATCCGTATCAACAAGGGTTCTGTCTCCGAAAGTGGCTGTTACGATGGCTGCGGTATTGAATATGGCAGGAGCCCTGTCAGGGACTGCGGTTGCAAAGATGGTAGGGGGCGGCCTTGTAGAAGCTGTTTCCATTACGCAGGTCACAGTCGTTTCAGCCCTCCTGGCGGCTATAATATGGGACTTATTTACATGGTATTTTGGCCTGCCGACTTCATCGAGCCATGCAATACTCTCAAGCCTGGTAGGGGCTGCAATAGCCACTGCCGGGACGAAAGTTATCATTCAAAAAGGCGTTTACAAGGTGTTGTTAGGGCTGGTTGTCTCGCCTCTTGTCGGGCTTGCGCTTGGCTTTTTCCTGATGTTATTTCTTGTATGGATATTCAAAAGATTTTCCACCTCTTTTGTCACCAACTTTTTCAGCAGGTTTCAGATCGCATCGGCAGCATATATGGCTTTCAGCCACGGGAATAACGATGCCCAGAAGACTATGGGTATCATTACAATGGCCCTGGTGAGTTATTACCAACTTCCTGATTTCAATGTCCCGGTGTGGGTAATTCTCCTGTGCGCAACAGCCATGGCGTGCGGCACGGCGCTGGGGGGCTGGAGAATAATAAAAACTCTTGGCGTGCGGTTAGTACATCTCAGGCCCATACATGGTTTTGCGGCAGAGGCGTCTGCCGCAACAGTTATAGAGATCGCATCGAGGATAGGGCTCCCTCTTTCAACGACCCATGTTATTTCATCTACCATAATGGGGGTAGGGGCGTCCAAGAGACTGTCGGCAGTAAGATGGGGTGTTGGCGGCAATATTGTAATTGCATGGATATTGACGATCCCTGCGTGCGTTCTTCTTGCATGGGCTATCTGTAAAATTGCTGTTGTAGTAATATAACGAAAAATGCCGTGCCTTTAGAAACAATGAGAGAGAATAAATATGAAGGTAAGGACATCCGGCAGCGCTGAAATTTTCTTTGATATTTTCGATAGCCCGATAGGGATTTTGTATCTGATATTTGCGGGCAGGAATCTCGCCGGGATATCTTTTAAGAAGCCCGGATGTAAAAGAAAGCAGGCTCTTGATTCATTCAAGAGAGAACTGAAGGATTATTTTGGAGGCAAGATACAAAGTTTCACTCAGCCCGTAGTTTTTATCGAAGGAACGGATTTTGAAAAAAAAGTTTGGCTTGCGCTGAAAGAAATCCCATACGGAGAGACGCGCACTTATAAATGGCTTGCAGAGAAAATTGGGAATCCAAAGGCAAACAGGGCTGTAGGCCGGGCGCTTGGCAGGAATCCTATCCCGATAGTTTTTCCATGTCACAGAGTTATAGAATCTGATGGTTCGGTTGGCGGTTATTCTTCGGGAGTTGATATAAAAAGAAGGCTGCTTGATATGGAATATTATAATGTTAAATCAAAGAAATGAAAGGGAGATAAAATGGCAACAGTAAAAAAAGGAGATACAATAAGGGTTCAATACACGGGAAAGCTCGAAGACGGGACTGTCTTTGACCGTTCCGAGGACGATTCTCCGCTCGAGTTTACAGTCGGCACGGGAGATCTCATCAAGGGTTTCGAGGAAGGAGTTATCGGGATGAATGTTGGCGAATCAAAAACAATTAAGCTCTCTCCTGAGAACGCATATGGCCTGCGCATGGAAGACAGGGTTTTCGAATTCGACAGGGCGAAGGCTCCGGAGGATTTTGACCCGGAGGTGGGACGGCAGGTTCAGATGTACAGGGCTGACGGCCAGCTTGTCACGGTTACCATAACCGGAAAATCAGAAAAATCATTCACGATGGATTGCAACCATCCGCTTGCCGGAAAAAACCTGATATTCGATATTAAACTGGCGGAGATTTTATAGGAATTTATCTTATATACGCCTCAGTGACATATCTTCTCATCATCCTGTGGCTGTTGAAGTAATAGGCATTTTTGCCTATTACATTCTGCATCATCCTTAACCATGTGCGCCTGTCATTGTAATACATCGGGATTATGATGGATTCAAGCTTGTGGTACAGATCCTCTGAATCTCTTTTGTCCATTTCTTCGATATTATTGTTCATGGTTGTTTCCGAAGGGCTCTCTCCTATAGCCCAGCCTGTAAAGCCCTCGATATGCCCTTCTATCCACCATCCGTCAAGCACGCTGAAATTTATCACGCCGTTATGCGCTGCCTTCATACCGCTTGTGCCTGAAGCCTCGTGAGGCCTTAAAGGCGTGTTAAGCCATACATCAACCCCTGAAACAAGTTTAAGCGCTTTCTCCATGTCATAGTTTTTTATATAAGCCATTTTAATCCTGCCTTTTAGCCGTTCTTTTATCACATGGATTTTCTCTATCAGCCATTTGCCGTGGTCGTCTCTGGGGTGCGCCTTCCCTGAATAAACTAACTGAATTTTTCCTGACCCAATCTTTTCAAGCCTGTCTATATCCCTGAATATCAGATCGGGGCGCTTATAGGCAGTGGCCCTTCTCGCAAAACCGAATGTAAGGGTTTCATAGTCCATTCCCGCGCCTGCCTCTGCATTCACAAAATCTATCAGAACTTTTTTTGCCTCCATATGGGCCGTCCACAATTCCTCGTCAGGGATGCGCCCCACCCTTACGAATAATTCAGGTTCATTTGCCCAGCCTGTGAGGTAATTATCATATAGTTTTTTAAAGCTGGCGCAGGTCCAAGTATATGTATGAACCCCGTTTGTTATCGCAGATATCTCATATCCCGGGAACATATCCTTGGAGACTTCCCTATGCTTCTTGGCAACTCCGTTAATGAATTCGCTCAGGTTTAGCGCAAGCAGGGTCAGATTTAGGTTATCCCTGCCTCCAAGCTCTTTCAATATATTCAGGGGGATAAGTTCGCCCATTATTCTTAATACCAGATCATATGAGAATTTATCATGGCCCGCTTCAACGGGCGTATGAGTTGTAAACACGCAGATATCCCTTACCCTATTGACATCCCATACAAGCCTTTCATCCCACACATCCTCGATAGGCCTTTTATAGCGAAGAAGCAATTCTGCGGTAAGCAGGCTTGCATGGCCTTCGTTCATGTGATATTTTTTAATCTCAAATCCCAGCTCATGGAGCATTCTTATGCCGCCTATCCCGAGGACAATTTCCTGTTTCAGCCTGTACGCATGATCGCCCCCGTAGAGATAGGATGTAATCTCCCTGTCATCAGGAGAGTTTTCTACGGTGTCTGTGTCAAGGAATAATACGGGGATGCTCCCGCTTGCCAGACTTTTTACAGTGTAAAGCCATGCCTGAACAGCTACGTCCCTTCCTTCTATCTGCACATATATTTTTACAGGGAGAAGATCCATGTATTTTGACGGCTCCCATAAGGCTGGAGTTTCCATCTGCCGTCCCTTCTCGTCTATCTCCTGCGTGAAATATCCTTTTTTACTGAGAAGCGTGACTGCAACCATCGGAAGTTTAAGGTCAGCGCCTGACCTTATCGTGTCTCCTGCAAGCACGCCAAGACCGCCGCTATAAGTCGGGATGTCGTTAGCCACCCCTATCTCCATAGAAAAATATGCAATCTTTGGTTCCTGCACAAATTTGTTTAATTGGGTTAAAAGAGGATTCATAGGTTTTTTATCCCTGCCTCTTTAAATCCTTTTGCCCTGAAAAGACAGCTGTCGCATATGCCGCAGGGAACGAATCGGTGAATGGGTGAATGGGTGAATGGGTGAATCGGAAAATTTTCTTTTTTGTAACTTCTCACTTTTAACTTCTCACTTTTAACTTTTACCGGCTGCGGGTCATAACAGCTCCATGTGAGCGAATAATCAAGGCCAAGGGCAATGCCTTTTTTAATAATCGCCGCCTTTGTCATCTTAATCAGAGGCGCATTAATCCTGAATTTCATTTTTCCTTCAACAGATGCCTTTGTCGCAAGGTTAGCCATTTTTCCAAATGCCTTCAGATATTCCGGCCTGCAGTCAGGATACCCACTGTAGTCAACGGCATTTGCGCCGATAAAAATATTCTCAGCCTTAATTACCTCTGCCCATGCAAGCGCGAAAGACAAGAAGATTGTATTCCGGGCAGGGACGTAAGTTACAGGGATTGGGGACTGGGGACTGGAGGCTGGTTTTTTACTAGCCACTAATCCCAAGCCCCTAACACCTGTTTTAGGCACTTCCATCTCCGATGTCAGGGCTGAGCCTCCGATTTCTCTTAAATCGAATTTTATTATAAGATGTTTTTTGGTTTTTAACGATGAGGCGACCATTTTTGCAGCCTCAAGTTCTATCTTATGCCTTTGGTTGTAATCAAAACTCAGCGCGTATAGCTCATAGCCTTCTGAATTCGCTATGGCAAGAGAGGTTGAGGAATCAATTCCACCGCTTAAGAGGACAACCGCCTTTTTAGTAAATATCATCTCCTGTCCCCTCTTTTCCGTCCGGCCCAGCGCTGAAAAAGACAAAACCATTGTTCTCTGTCTTATAAAAATATTGCCTTCCCCATCTGTCATTCTGTTTTGTAATCAGCCTGATTGATTGGGGGTAACCCCCATGCTCGTATTTATAGGCCTCGATTCTGAATCTGATTTCATCCATGTCTTCGGATGCCTGAACCTTTGAGAGGTCCGGCTTTTGTTGCAGTAATTGGAGCAATGCTATAAAAAAACTGATTAAAAAAATGATTGAAATGGCAGCGTTGCCGATAAATCGGATAAAAGGCGTTGTTTCTTTTGCCGTTGCCGGCGTCGCGGTTGAGATAGCCGCAGGGCTGACAGGGGCAGCCTCTTTAATCTCTATAATGCCCTTTTCTAATAAGGATGCTAGCGCCTTTGACGCCTTGAAATTATCCATCAGGCTTTTGTCAACGATTGTGCCTACATCGCCTTCGCCATCCACAAATTTAAGGACTTCTTCCTCATCAGGCGTAAGTCCGGCAATAGATTTTGCCGTCCTATCAAATATTGTGTCGGGAGTAAGCTTGCCTTCTATGAGCGACCACTCATCAACAATGCGAAGCCCTTCCATCAGTATGTGCTGGGTGTCAAGCGATACAGGGAGCTCTTTATCAACGGGAACGCCCTGAGGCGAGAATTCATAAAAACCTTCTTTCCATTTGAATAGCTGAGCAACTGTTTCTGTTATCTGAGATGCAATAATCTCCTGCAGCTGCTCTTTTTTGATAAGGCCATTTTTTATGAGTATATGGACGAGCTTTATCCCGCTTGACTGCTGTTCTTCGAGGGCCTTCTGAAGCTCTTCATCCCTGATAACGCCTCTTTTCACAAGGAGTTTGCCAAGGCGGTTTGCCTCGCTTTTTCTTTTTGAGTCCGCTGCCACTATACTTCCCTCATAAAACAACAGGCGCACTTTATCCATCGTGCCTTCGAGCGTGAGTATGCCTGTTTTGCGCTGGAAATATATCAGCTGCAATATGTCGGCTAATCCAAATTCTTTTAAGGAACCCTCTAAAGCCATCCTCTGCTGAGCCTCCCCCTTATGAATATATTCGGGATAAGATATAACGCAGCCATCAGTATCAGGGACGGGATGCGAAGCCATTCATGGGAAGATAGAGAAATCCCCGTATGAAATAATGGGTTCAACAACGCTAAAAGCAGAAAGAAAAGAAAGGACCATAAAAATAAAATTCCCGCGAGAATTTTTCCTGAATAGATATGGGCTATCCCCGGAGGGGCGAATGAAAGAGCCTTAATTATATTCTTCCTCCTATTCTGAAATTCCTGAACCTCAAGCAATTTTGCTATCCTCAGCCTTGAATCGAGGCCCTCAAGTTTGACGAGAGATTTATAACACAGAGAACACATCTGTCCCCAGAGCATTTCTTTTCCGCATTTTCCGCAGAGTATTACATTGCATCTTTTGCATCTGTAGGCCCTGTATTTCATGCGGCTGTCAATTATAAAAAACAACAGAAGAAGGGCTATTGATGCCGCGGTTGAAACGGCAAAAGAGAGGTTTATAAGCCGCTGCATTCTGCTGCCCGCGTATTCCCATAAGGCAGATGTCGGAAGCGTCTCGTCAATAACGAAACGGTTTGGGGTTCTGTTTGAGATTGAGGCAAATCCCGATACGAGCGTGTTGTCGAGCCTTACGGCTTCGAGAAAATACTCTTCTCCTTTTGAGAAGTCAAGCGTTTCTCTCGAGACCTGGCTCAGATTGTAATAGGCAGAGGCAAGAGGCTTTATCTCTACGGCTTTTTTGTAGAAATCCTTTGCGGCTGCCATATCGTTAAGCCCGACATAACAATTGCCGAGATTTACGTAAACCTCCGGCGTGTAGGAGATTTGTTGAGGCGATGAAGATAGAATGCCTTTATATACAGCTATTGATTCTTCGTAACGCTTTTCACGCTTGAGCGCAAGCCCGTATGAAAAAAGGGAGGCAAAATCATTTTTATCCTTAAGAATAGAAAGCGCAAACTTATTGTCGCTGTTTTCATTAACGGCTGTGACAGCCCTGAGTTCAGGAGATGATGCGGAAAGGAAAATATTTGTCATCCGCAAAAAGAGGGGAGACAGAAGAAGAAATAGGATGGCTGCGTAAACAACAGCCTTATCCGTCTTCTTGAAATAAAGCCCCAGCAGGAATAACGCGCCTGCTATAAAAAACAGAGCGCCCGGCAAAGAGAGCGGAATAAGAGACAAAACAAGCAGCGCCTTTTTTTTGTCTTCTTTTATTTCATGCGACAGGAGAGGGATTTCCATAAAAAAACTTGTGCATATAACCGCAAAAAGCGCGATAATAAAAGAAGATATCAGGCTTATAAATAAGAGCCCGGCAAGGCTCGTCTGCCACCAGAAATTTCTCCCGTAAGCCTTGAATCCCTCTACCATATGCCCGATGCTTTCGAAGACCCCTTTTGACGAGAGCGAAAAGCTTGCCTTTGACATCTCAAAATATACGGCAGGCAGATCAGGAGAATGCCGCAGCGCTTCTGTCAGAAGGCTTCTGGCATTTGAAGGGTCCGTCCGGGATTTTTTTATCAAGACATAAGAATACGGCTCGTTATTTTTTAGCCCTGCATCGAGCTGCTGCTCGTAGATGTCTTGTGGAGATGAGCTTGCGACTTCCGCAAAAGAGGAGGCGGAAAATGCGAAGGTAAGAATTAAAAATGCAATGCAAATGGTGAATAGGTGAATAGGTGAATAGCGATTGATGTTTTTTTGTTTTTCCGATTCACCTAATGACCGATTCACCGATTCGCCCGTCATTGATTCAACTTCCCCGCGCCCTCTCCCCAATCTTTCTCTCCTCGCCCTTTATGAGCCTCTTTATATTCCCAGTATGCATCAATAGAATCAACAATGCAATTATAATTGAGATTATTAGTTTTATCTTAGAGTAGTCAAGCAATATAATGTTCAACGGCAGAAGCCCGAATGACACAATCGCGCCCAGAGAAGAATACCGGGTGATAAGAGCCGCTGCCAGCCATATTATAACCGTAAGCACGGCAGTCAGCGGAGAATAAATCAATAATACTCCGATACTTGTGGCAACGCCTTTTCCCCCCTTGAACTTAAGGAATATCGAGAAGTTGTGCCCGAGTATGGCAGAAACTCCCAGTATGCCTTCGTAAACAGGCCCTATTGATAAATATCTTCCGATTGCCACAGCAGCAGTCCCTTTTAGCACATCGCCGAGAAGCGTCACAACGGCGGCTGATTTGCCCATAGCCCTCAGCGCGTTTGTTGCTCCTATATTGCCGCTTCCGATTTTTCTGAGGTCAACGCCCTTAATCTTTGCTATTATTGCGCCAAAAGGAATTGAGCCGAGGACAAAGGCGAGGATTATAAGCAGAACTATTCTCATCGAATTTTTTTCCAGAAAGAAAACGTATATTGAAATCCTGAGACTACAGACAGCACGAGCGCTATCCATATAAAAATAATGCCGATGTCATACAGGTCTATATCTAATATGCTTCCTCCGAGTATCAAACAGAGGATGGCTGTTATCTGAGCCGCCGTCTTAAGTTTTCCGCCCATCTCGGCAGGGATAATAATATCTTTCGAAAGGGCTACGGCCCGCAGCCCTGTTACGAGGAATTCCCTGACAATGATAACTATTGCTATCCATGCCGACAGCCGCGCCATATCAACCAAAACTACAAGCGCTGATATGACAAGGAATTTATCCGCCAGCGGGTCCAGTATAATGCCGAATTTTGTTATCTGTCCCGAGCGCCTCGCAAGGTAGCCGTCAAGAAAATCCGTGGTGGCTGCGATGCCGAACACGACTGCGCCCCAGAATGGGTGCTGATAGGTTACGATAACAAATACGGGGATAAGGATAATTCTGCTAAGGGTGAGAATAGTCGGGACATTAAATCTCAAGGTATTCATGTTTTATAAGTTTATCCCATAAGCCCCTGGCTTTCAAGATTAGTTCGACTATCTCTCTTGCCGCGCACTTTCCTCCCTTGTTCTTTGTGACGGCTGTCGCATATGATTTAACCTCATCAGGCGAATCAGCTACGGCAAAAGAAAGCCCCGCCCTTCTCATTAAAGGCAGATCCACCACATCATCGCCTACATATGCTATCTCATCGTCGCCGAGCGAAAACTTCTTTTTAATTCTGTCATACGCCTCTATTTTATTGCGTGAGTTTTGGTGGACTTCGGTAATGCCGAGCTCTTTCGCCCTTCTTTCAACAACCTCTGATTGCCTTCCCGTGATTATAGCGGCATTGACGCCGGCCCTGATAAGCAGTTTTATCCCGTGCCCGTCGCGCACATGGAAGGCCTTAAATTCATTGCCCTTGTTGTCGAGGATGATGCTCCCGTCAGTGAGCACTCCGTCAACATCCATGATAAGAAGTTTGATTTTCTTTGCCGCGCCTGTGAGTTGTTTTTTTGTTTTTTTCATAAATAAATGGTGGAGCCGAAGAGGATCGAACCGACGACCTGTCGATGCGACCGCTCTCCATTTCTATAAGATTCCAAGCAACTTAAGCTCCAACCTTCCTTTAATTGTTTTGAAATATTTTTCTCTGGACATAGCTTCTGCCCGTGTCATAAATTCTTCAATATAAATAAGTTTCCATGGTCTTTTGTTTCTTGTTGAAAGACTTTTCCCTCTATTATGTTCGACAAATCTTTTCTCAAGATTTGAAGTATGTCCGATATAAGAGGCGCCGCTTTTTTCACTTTTCAAAACATAAACAGAATAAATTGTCATAAAAATAAATGGTGGAGCCGAAGGGGATCGAACCCTCGACCTCTTGAATGCCATTCAAGCGCTCTCCCAACTGAGCTACGGCCCCTCATAATACAAATAAATTAAAGATCGAACCCTCGACCTGTCGATGCGACCGCTCTCCTTGGTCGTTCCGACAAACTGAGCTACGGCCCCTCATAATACAAATAAAT